>VFQO010001059.1_pt1 | contig 23705 bp, 20 predicted proteins | sample 3512331 | NCBI WGS metagenome assembly VFQO01 (sample SAMN10412371, study PRJNA504923) | tailings metagenome | isolation source: Replicate 3 from Balatoc abandoned mine | place: Philippines: Itogon, Benguet | collected 2017-08-28 | reverse complement strand
CCCACCGACGGGCTTGGCGCGAAGCGGGCTTCGATGCGATCGCCGACATGGCGGCGGAGCGTGTCTATTTCCAGCGGCGATAAGGCTCAGTCCGGAGCCCGACCTCGAACGATACCACATCCGGCTAGGTTCTGGCCTTTGTCTCAGCCCATCCAAACTGAGATCTTGCCCTCGGTGCAATTATACCCTACCCCTCTATGCTATGGGCCATCTGAAAGATAATAGCGAGCTTGTCGCGAGAGTCAGGCGCATTGCCGGACAAATGACCTCTGTCGAGAAGGCGCTGGTATCCGACGCGCCTTGCGCGACGGTTCTTCATCGCGTCGCCGCTGTTCGCGGCGCGGTGAATGGGCTGCTGGACGAAATCATCGCGCAGCACTTGACCTCGCACGTCGCGGCGGAAGGGCTGTCCGATGAAGAGCGCGCGGCGGGCGCCGATGAACTTCTTGCCGTCATCCGTCGATACTCCAAATAGGCGAGACCGAAATGACTGCTTTCAGAAATGCCGAATATCCGGCACATGATCACGTCTTTTTGGGCGCAGCTCACGATCGAAACGCCCAGCGAACGCTCTGGGTAGTCGGCCTTACGGCCGTGATGATGATCGCCGAAATCATTGCCGGTTACGTCACCGGCTCGATGGCCCTTCTCGCCGATGGCTTCCACATGGCGACCCATGCCGGTGCTCTCGGCCTTGCGGCGGCCGCCTATAGCTATGCCAAAAAGCACCGCTACAATCCCAAATTCAGTTTCGGCACCGGAAAGGTCGGCGACCTGACCGGCTTCGCATCGGCGCTGATTCTCGGCATTTTCGCGCTCGGTATCGCGAGCGAATCCGTCACCCGATTGATCGACCCGGTGCGCGTCGATTTCGGCAATGCCGCGCTGGTTGCGGTACTGGGCCTCCTGGTCAACATCGTGAGCGCGCTACTGCTGATGGGAGGTTCCGATCACCATCATCACCACCATCATCATCACGAACATGCGCACCCTGCGGACGATCATCATCACGCCGGTCACGATCATGGTCACGGCCACGACAATAATCTGCGCTCGGCCTATATGCATGTCCTTGCCGACGCACTGACGTCGGTTCTCGCGATCGCGGCCCTTCTCGCAGGGCGGTATCTTGGCCTCCATTGGATGGACCCTGCGATGGGGATCGTCGGCGCGGTCGTGATCGCTCGCTGGTCCTGGTCCTTGATGCGCGACACGGCCGCCGTTCTGCTCGATCGAACCAATGAGCGAATGGATAAGGCGATCCGCTACCGGGTGGGAAAATTCGGAGATGTTTGTCTGACGGACCTTCATGTATGGCGTGTGGGGCCGGAGGCCTATGCGTCGATCGTTGAAGTCGAGGGCGCGATCGATTCAGCCGCTCTGCGGCGCGAACTGATCCATATCCGCGGGATCGCCCATCTCACGATCGGGGTGCATGAACCCCGGCACAGCGCATGAGGTCGTCGGCAGGACAGTCGAAGGAAGCGCGATCCCTGGCGCTTCGCTTGTCAACGCTGGGGCGCGCAGTTACACGCGGGCGCATGCCGAAGCCGCGTTCCTCTCTGCCGGACCGTCTTATCCTGTCACTCTGCGCTTTGCTCATGGCGCTCTATGCGGCCACGATCCCTGCCAAGGCAGCGAATCAACTTCAGCATGCGCCGTCCTTCATGATGGCGCACGATCATAAGGACGCCGCCGACGTCTCCGTCGATGTCATTCATGACAGTGTCGATCACCATGCCGTTCATCATGACGGTGCGCCCGATGGCGATGAAGAACCGGGCGACCCGGCCTCGGGCGGCCATCATCATCATGGCGATAATGGTCCAAATCTGCTCGTTCCCGATGCGGCAACGGCCCCGACGATTCTATCGTCTTCCCGTTTGCAAGTGGCCGAAAAGGACCGGCATGTTGCCGGCCTGCGATCCATCGGACCCGAACGCCCGCCCAGAACCGCCTCGCTGAACGCCTGAGTTCCCGCGCCGTCTGAGAAGGCGTGGGATGTTTCCACGCCTTTCAGCGAGGCTGCTATCACATGTTTTCAAAATCTCGAGCGCGCACCGGCGCGCGTGCCGTCCGCAGAGCCATACTCTGCGGAGGTGTCCTGCTGGCTGCCGCCGCGCAGCCCACATGGGCGCAAAATCTAAGTCTCGACGAGGCGTTGTCACGGGTCGCGACACGCGATCCCGCCATCGCCGCCAGCGCCGCGCGTCTCGAAGCCGCGGACGCCGCCATCTTGCAGGCCGACGTCCGACCGCGCGATGTCGTTGGCGCAGACTTCGAGGATTTCGCGGGCACCGGTCCCTATTCGCCGCTGAACCGGTCACAGACCACCGGCTGGTATGAGCGAACCTGGGAGCGCGGCGGCAAGCGCGAGGCGCGCATCGGCGCCGCGCGCGCCGATGTCGCCGTGGTCGGCGCACAGAACCGCGTCCGCCTGCTCGATCGCCTCGCGCGGGTTCAGGCAGCGTGGGTCGATGCCCTTGCCGCCGAAGCGGCGATCCCCGTCGCCGAGATGCGGCTCGCCGACCTCCAGCGTGTCGAACTCGACGTCGTAAAGCGCGTCACCGGCGCGCTCGATCCCTGGTTCGCAGCCGAGCGCGCGCGGACGAACGTCGCGCAGGCCGAGATCGCACTCGAACAGGCGCGCGAAGCCGCGCGCATCGCGCGGACGAATCTTGCCGCATGGTGGGGTGGGAGCAGCGACTTCAAGCTCGATCCGGCGATATTCCAGACGCTCGATGTCACCGTGCCGACGGCCGGAGAGTCCGCCGAGGTCGCGATGCTCACGGCGGAACGCGCGGCGGCCGAAGCGAAGGTCAGGCTCGCCGAGACCGGCAATATCGCCGATCCGAGCGGCCGCGTCGGGCTTCGCCACTTCGGCCAAGGCAACGACTTTGCCGTGATGGTCGGAGGCTCGATCCCGCTCGGCACGAAAGGGGCTAACCGGGGCAATGTCGTGCGGGCGCAAGCCGAGCAGCACGCGATCGAGGCGGACATCGCCGTGGCGCGCGTCGAGGTCGATCGCGAAATCGACAGGCTCGTCGCCGACCGCGGCCTCATCGCGGCGGAGATCAAGCGGATCGATGCCGAGGTGCTGCCAAGCGCCAGCCGCGCGGTCCGGCTGATCCAGGACGGCCTCGCGCGCGGCGGCACCGCCTTCACCTTCCTCGAATTTGCGCAAGCTCAGACCGCGGTCAATGACGCGCGCTCGCGCCGCGTCGACCTGCTGCGGCGCTTTCACCTTCTGGGGGTGCGGCTTGACCGGTTGACCGGCCGCCACGCCCCGCTGCTCGCCAATATGGAGAATGTTCGATGACCAAATATTTGTCCGGGGCGGCGTCGGTCATCGCCCTCACCCTGCTCACCGCATGCGGAAATGGCGCCACCGAAACGAAGGGCGGCGAAGCGGCGGCGGCGCCCGCCGGCGAATATGAACGCGGCCCGCACCGCGGCCGGATGCTGCGCGACGGCGATTTCGCGCTGGAAATCACCATTTTCGAAGATGGCGTCGATCCCGAGTTCCGCGCCTATGCTTACCGGGGTGACAAGCCGGTCAAGCCGTCCGAGGTCAAGCTGACGATCGAACTCGGCCGCCTCGGCGGCAAGATCGACCGCTTCAGCTTCGCTCCGCAAGAAGATTTCCTGCGCGGCAGCGGCATCGTCACCGAACCGCACAGCTTCGACGTCCGCGTTGCCGCGTCGGAAGGCGGCCGCAATCATAAATGGTCCTACCAATCCTATGAAGGCCGCACGGTCATCGACGCCGCGGCCGCGAAGGCTGGCGGAATCAAGACCGACGCTGCCGGTCCCGCGACCGTTAGCGACCTCATCGACATGGGCGGGCGGATCGAGATCACGCCCGAGGGCAAAGCCGACGTTCGCGCCCGGCTTCCGGGGCTGATCGTTTCGCTTAACGGCAAGCTCGGACAGCAGGTCCGGCGCGGCCAGGTGCTCGCTCGGGTGGAGTCGAGCCATTCGCTCCAGGTCTATACGGTGACCGCCCCGATCAGCGGCACGATCGTAGAGAAGAATGTCAATGTCGGCGATACGACCGGCGACCGGGCGCTGTTCGTCATCGCCGATCCGACCAAGCTCCATGCCGAGTTCTTCGTCTATCCACGCGATGCCGAGCGCGTGCGTGTCGGACAACCGGTAAGCCTTAGGAGCCTGTCAGGCGAGGCCCGCTTCCAGGCCGAGGTCGAGGCGGTGCTGCCGACCGCGGATGTCGCGAGCCAGACGATGCTCGCCCACGTCCATCTTCCGCCAGCCGCGTCGCGCGAGTTCCGGCCGGGTATGGGCGTCGAGGGGAGCTTCGCTGTCGCGCAGACTAATGCGCCGCTCGCGGTACGCACCAAGGCGATCCAGCGCTTCCGCGATTTCGAGGTCGTGTTCGCAAAGGTGGGCAACACCTATGAGGTGCGGATGCTCGAAATCGGGCGGCGCACCCCCGAATGGACCGAGGTTCTCGGCGGGCTCGCGCCTGGCGAAGTCTATGTCACCGACGGCGCTTTCCTGATCCGCGCCGACATCGAGAAGTCGGGAGCCAGCCATGACCATTGATAGCTTGAGCCCGCCAGGGAAAACGCATTTGCTCGAGCGGATGATCGCCGGAGCGATCCGCTTCCGCTGGGCCGTCCTCTCGGTCGTCCTGCTCCTTTGCGCCATCGGCGTGTGGAGCTTCCAGCGGCTGCCGATCGACGCCACCCCCGACATCACCAACGTCCAGGTCCAGATCAACAGCGAAGCGCCCGGTTTCTCGCCGCTCGAAGCCGAGCAGCGCGTCACCTTCCCAATCGAGACCGCGATCGCCGGTTTGCCCGGGCTGCAATACACAAGATCGGTATCTCGTTACGGCCTGTCCCAGGTCACCGCGGTCTTCGAGGACGGCACGAGCATCTATTTCGCGCGCCAGCTGATCAACGAAAGGCTGCAATCGGCGCGCGAGCAGCTTCCGCCGGGCGTCGCGCCCGAGATGGGGCCGATCGCGACCGGGCTCGGCGAGATCTTCATGTATACGCTCGAAGCCGATCCGGGAGCGAAGAAACCCGACGGCAGCGCCTATACGCCAGAAGATTTGCGCACGCTGCAAGACTGGGTGATCCGGCCGCAGCTTCGCAGCACGCCGGGCGTGACCGAGGTCAACAGCATCGGCGGCTATGAACGCCAATATCATGTGACCCCGATCCCGGCGCGGCTCTCGGCCTATGGCCTGACCCTCGACGATGTCGTTCGCGCTCTGGAGCGCAACAACGACAATCGCGGCGCGGGCTATGTCGAGCGTTACGGCGAGCAATATCTCGTTCGAACTCCCGGCCAGGCCGCGGGGACCGACGAGCTCGGGATGATCATCGTCAGCAACCGGAACGGCATACCGATCCGTGTCGCTGACGTGGCCGACATCGGCTTGGGCGAGGAACTGCGGACCGGCGCCGCCACCGAAAATGGTAAGGAGGTCGTGCTCGGCACTGTCTTCATGCTCGCCGGCGAGAACAGCCGCATCGTCGCACGGGCAGCCGCCGAACGGCTGGAAGAGGCCGCCAAGGCCCTGCCCGCCGGCGTCAAGGCTGTGGCGATCTATGATCGCACTGACCTCGTCGAGCGCGCGATCTGGACCGTCGAGAAGAATCTGATCGAAGGCGCTCTGCTTGTCATCGTCATTCTCTTTCTGCTGCTCAGCAATGTCCGCGCGGCGCTGATCACCGCGGCGGTCATCCCGATCACCATGTTGATGACGATCACCGGCATGGTGCGCGGCGGCATATCGGGCAATCTGATGAGCCTCGGCGCGCTCGACTTCGGCCTGATCGTCGATGGCGCCGTCATCATCGTCGAAAACTGCCTCCGCCGTTATGGCGAAGCGCAGCACCAGCTCGGGCGCCTGCTCGACAGAAGCGAGCGTTTCAAACTCGCGGCGTCGGCGACTTCGGAGGTCATCCGCCCGTCGCTGTTCGGCATGCTGATCATCGCGCTCGTCTATGTGCCGGTCTTCGCGCTGACAGGGGTCGAGGGCAAGATGTTCCATCCGATGGCAATCACCGTCGTGATGGCGCTGACTGCTGCGCTCATCCTCTCGCTGACCTTCGTGCCGGCAGCGGTCGCGCTGTTCGTCACCGGCAAGGTCGAGGAGAAGGAAAGCCGGTTGATGAGCTGGGCGCGGCGCATCTACGCGCCCGCGCTCGACAGCGCGCTCAAACTGCGGACGGCGTTCGTCGCGGGCGCGGTGGCGCTTGTCGTCGTCGCGGGATTCGCCTCGACCCGCATGGGATCGGAGTTCATCCCCAATCTCGACGAGGGCGATATCGCGATGCACGCGCTCCGAATTCCGGGGACGAGCCTCAGTCAGGCGATTTCGATGCAGACGACGCTTGAGGCGCGGATCAAGCAATTCCCCGAAGTCGATCGGGTGGTGGCGAAGATCGGGACGGCGGAAGTCGCGACCGATCCGATGCCGCCCTCGGTCGCAGACACCTTCATCATCATGAAGGACCGGAAAGACTGGCCCGACCCGAGAAAACCCAAGACCGAGCTCGTTCGCGAAATGCAGGCGGCGGTCGCGAAGATTCCGGGCAATAATTACGAGTTCACCCAGCCGATCCAGATGCGGTTCAACGAACTTCTCTCGGGGGTTCGCGCAGATGTCGCGGTCAAAGTGTTCGGAGACGATCTCGATACGCTGCTCGAAGTCGGCCAGCAAATTGAAGGCGTCGCCTCCGGGATCGAGGGCGCGCAGGATGTCAGTGTCGAACAGGTCACCGGCCTGCCGGTGCTGCAAATCACGCCCGACCGCGCAGCGCTGGCGCGCTTCGGGCTCAACGTCGGCGACATCCAGGACACCGTCGCGGTGTCGATCGGCGGCGTCGAGGCAGGGCAGATTTTCGAGGGTGACCGGCGTTTCCCGATTATCGTTCGCCTGCCCGAAAATGTGCGCGAGCGGGTCGACGAAATCGGGCGCCTGCGCATCCCGCTTCCCGCCATTGGGCCGTCGGCGGATGTAACGATGGGTGCGGCTCCCGATGCCGGGCTTCGCGGTTTCGTGCCGCTCGCCGATGTGGCGAGGGTTGAGGTCGTGATCGGCCCCAACCAGATCAGCCGCGAGGATGGCAAGCGCCGCGTCGTGGTAACCGCCAATGTGCGCGGTCGCGATCTTGGTTCCTTTATCGAGGAGTTGCAGAGCAAAGTCGGGGCCGAGGTCGAGGTGCCTTCGGGCTATTGGATCAGCTACGGCGGGACGTTCGAGCAGCTGATTTCGGCGGCAAAGCGGCTCCAGATCGTGGTGCCCGCGGCGCTGCTGATGATCTTCGGGTTGCTCTACGCCCTGTTCCGCTCGGGCAGGGACGCCGCGATCGTCTTTTCGGGTGTGCCGCTCGCGCTCACCGGGGGCGTCGCCGCGTTGCTCATCCGCGGCATGCCGCTGTCGATCTCGGCCGGGGTGGGCTTCATCGCCCTCTCGGGGGTCGCGGTGCTCAACGGCGTCGTAATGCTGAGCTTCATCCGCCAGCTTCGCGAAAGCGGAAGCGGGCTGGAGGAAGCGATCCGCGAGGGGGCGCTGACCCGGCTGCGGCCCGTGCTGATGACCGCGCTGGTCGCCAGCCTCGGCTTCGTGCCGATGGCGTTCAACGTCGGCGCGGGGGCCGAGGTCCAGCGTCCGCTGGCGACGGTGGTGATTGGCGGCATCGTCTCCTCGACGATCCTCACCCTGCTCATCCTGCCGGCGCTCTACCGCATGGTCCACGGGCGCCGCGCGAAGGACGAAAAGGCGCCGCCCGCAGCTACCATACCCTCGCCGGTTTGAGCCATTGCCCCGCGCGCCGCTGCGGTGCGCGGGGCATCCAGATTTAAAGGAGACTATTCGCATGTACGCTCGCACTTTCGCCCCGCCAGGGACGAACGCCCGCAGAATACTTCTCGCTCTCAGCCTGATCCTCCTGACGCTCGCCGTCGGCGCCGATGCCTGGGCGCATAATGTTGCCGAAGGCGACAAGGGCTATATCCAGGAAAGCAGCGGCGTCCTTTTCTGGCCGTTCGTCTATCTCGGCGCAAAGCACATGGTCACCGGTTACGACCATTTGCTTTTCCTGTTCGGCGTCATCTTCTTCCTCTACCGGATGAAGGACATCGGCCTTTATGTGACGCTGTTCGCGATCGGACACTCGACGACGATGCTGTTCGGCGTGCTCACCGGTATCAGCGCCAACGCCTATGTCATCGATGCAATCATCGGCCTGTCGGTCGTCTATAAGGCGCTCGATAATCTCGGCGCCTTCCAGCGCTGGCTCGGCTTCCAGCCGGACACCAAGGCCGCCACCTTGATCTTCGGCTTCTTCCACGGCTTCGGCCTCGCGACCAAGATCATCGAGTTCGAGATCGCGAACGACGGCCTCATCCCCAACCTCGTCGCCTTCAATATCGGCGTCGAGATCGGGCAACTGCTCGCGCTCGGGACGATCCTCATCCTCATGGGCTTCTGGCGCCGCACCCCCAGCTTCATGCGCCACGCCTTCGCCGTCAATGTGCTGCTGATGACCGCGGGCTTCGTGCTCACCGGCTACCAGCTCGCCGGCCTCGCCATCAGCTGATTCAAAGGAAATCCTTCATGTTCAACAGTCAAAAGCCCCGCCTCGAAGACCTGCCGACCACCGGTCAGCTGCTTCGCGCCACCGCTCTTGCCATCGTCGCCGCTGGCGCGATCCTCATCGCCGTCGTCCTCCCAAGTGAATATGCGATCGATCCGACCGGCGTCGGCCGCCAGCTCGGCCTCACCGAGATGGGCGAAGTCAAGGCGCAGCTCGCCGAAGAAGCGACGCGCGACGCCGCGAACGAAGCCGCCGCCCCCGTTATCTCCATCGCCGAAGGGGCCGCGAAAAAAGCGTCGCCGACGACGACGAGCGCCGTCCAGCGATCCGACGTCACCAAGCTCACGCTCGCGCCCGGCCAAGGCGCCGAGATCAAGGCAGTGATGGCGAAGGACGCGAAGATAGCCTTCGACTGGTCGGTCGAGGGCGGCCATGTCAATTTCGACACCCACGCCGACGCGCCGGGCATCGATTATCATGGCTATGGCAAGGGCAAGGAATCGACCGGCGAAAAGGGCGAACTTGTCGCCGCCTTCGACGGTAAGCATGGCTGGTTCTGGCGCAACCGCTCGGACGCGCCAGTGACGATTACGCTGCGCACCGAAGGCGCCTATACAAACATCCGCCGCGTCGCCTGATGCGGCACCGGACCTCCGGCCGACACGAGCGGCCGGGGGCTCCTGCAAGGAACATCACCATGCTCGACGTGCTTGCGAACCGCACCTATCGCCACCTCTTCCTCGCGCAGATTATCGCGCTCGTCGGGACGGGCCTCGCGACTGTGGCGCTGGGTCTCCTTGCCTTTGAGATCGCGGGTGCGAATGCCGGCGCGGTGCTCGGCACGGCGATGGCAATCAAGATGATCGCCTATATCGGTGTCGCGCCTGTGGTCGGCGCATATGCCAACCGGCTGCCGCGCAAGGCTTTCCTGATCTCGATGGACGTCGTGCGCGGGCTGATCGCCCTCGCCCTGCCCTTTGTCGACCAGGTCTGGCAGATTTACCTGCTGATCTTCATCCTCCAATCGGCCTCGGCCGGGTTCACGCCGACCTTTCAGGCGACGATTCCCGACGTTCTTCCCGAGGAGAAGGATTATACGAAGGCGCTGTCGCTCTCGCGCCTCGCCTATGACATGGAGAGCCTCGCGAGCCCGGTGCTGGCCGCAGCGCTGCTCGGCATCATGAACTTCCACTGGCTCTTCTCGGGCACCGCGGCCGGTTTCGCGGCCTCGGCGCTGCTCGTGCTGTCGGTGACCTTGCCGCACACCGGGGCCAAGGCCCAGCCGGGCGGCATCTACGACAAGACGACGCGCGGCACCCGCCAATATCTGAAGACGCCGCGCCTGCGCGGCCTCCTTGCCGTGACGCTCGCGGCGGCCGCCGCAAGCGCGATGGTCATCGTCAACACGCCGGTACTCGTGCGCGGTACGCTCGGCCTCAGGCAAAGCGAGGTCGCGATCACCCTTGCGGCCTTCGGAGGCGGCTCGATGATCGCGGCGCTCCTCCTTCCTCGCCTGCTCGACCGCATCGCCGACCGCAGCATCATGATTGCGGCGGCGCTCTCCATGACCGCAGTGCTCGCAACCCTCGCCGTCGCCTTGTCGTTTACCGGCGAGACCAGTCATTGGCCCATCATCCTCTCCGGCTGGTTCGCGCTCGGCCTCAGCTATGCGGCAAGCATCACACCGGGCGGGCGGTTGCTGCGCCGCTCCTCGGGCGCCGACAATCGTCCCGCGCTGTTCGCGGCGCAGTTCGCGCTCAGCCATGTCTGCTGGCTCATCGCCTATCCGCTCGCCGGACAGGTCGGCGCTCGCGCCGGCATGGAGACGGCGCTCGGAGCGAGTGCTGCGCTCGCTCTTATCGGCACGCTGCTTGCGGTCCGCATCTGGCCGCGTGAGGATCCCGATGTGATCGCGCACAGCCACGACGACCTCCCGGACGGGCACCCGCATCTTGTCGAAGGGCACGCCAAAGGCCCTGCGACGCATGCCTTCGTTGTCGACGAGTTGCACCCGAACTGGCCGGGTCGCCCATAAGGGCTGGAACGCATGGATCCGATGATCGGCTGAATGCCAATGGTTCGATGATGTAAACCGAGGTAAGGGCGACGGCGACTTGTGCGCTCAGACGGCTTTCGTCCGCCGGAAAGCGCACCAGCAAAAATGCTGCACACTTCCCCAAGGAGTGACATGATCTTCCCGCCAATCGCCGGCGATTTCGAACGCGGGGCCGAATTCAGCGGCAAGCATCTCAGGATCGTAGCGCCGGACGGGAAGTCCGCTGCACCGCTCCGGGCCATCAAGCGCGAATGTGGCGATGATGAACGTACCCCCGGGCTTGAGCGCCTGTAGCAATGCCTTGCAATAGGCGTTGCGCTGCCATTGCTCGGTAAGAAAATGAAACACGGCGCGGTCATGCCATATGTCGAACATGCGCGCGGGGTTCCATGTCGTCACATCGGCTACTTCCCAATCGACTTCGTGCCCCGCCTCACCCAGCCGCTCGCGAGCAGCTTCCAGGGCGGGCTCCGCAATATCGAGAATGGTAATGTCGCGAAATCCGCGCGCCAGCAACGCAGCCGGGAGCCCCGACGCCCCGCCTCCGACATCAACGATCGAGGCGTCCGCATTCAGGCCCATGCGATCGAGCACGACACGCGACATCGTCGGCTCGGATTGGTGCCAGCTGACCTCCTCGGGCACCTTGCTACGATAGACGTCGTTCCAGTGATCCGATTCCGTGCCCATTTTTCAGCCTTGAAGCGGTAGATTAAGATCGACATTGAAGCCTCTCGTTGGCTTCGTCCAGATCAACCGGCGTCCTTTGTCGGCCGGAGCGCTCCACACCGGGATCGGCTTGGGGTCCGCGAGTCCATGGAATGCGTCCTTGGCGCACTTGGAAGGTCTGCGTGGGCAGGGGTCCGTGAGCCAGCTAACGCCGCGCAAGATAGCAAAAGGAAAGTGCACCGACGCGATGCAAAAATGCGTCCCTTTGTCGGCGCCTCCGGCCGCCTGTGTTCGCCGATCCGCGCATCATTTGGGCGATTAGCTGAAACGGTGGCAAGACCATCGCGTCCGCTCCGTTACACGCGGGTTCGGAATAGGGGGCCCGGCATCCAAGGCAATTCTCGCGACGTGACCAATCGACCGGCGCCGACGCTAGACCGGGGCCAGCTTTCGCGATAGCGATATCGGTCGCCGATCCCGCGGGCCGAAACTTTGGGTCCGCTACTTACGTCCTGACAAGGACAGCATGGCCCCAATTATCGGCTCGCCGCGTAACTCGTGCAAAAGCGAGACGGCGACATGCCCGATCAAATAGGCCCACATTAGTGGAGCCGCCGTTTCATGCACTTCCAAAAGCGGCTTCGCCGATGCCACGAAATAGCCAAGAACGCCGCTAAGTGCCATTACCGTCGCGACGATAAGGCCCAGACCATGAATGGCGCTGGCAAACGGACGTTCGGTGCTGCAAGGCTCAAGCGGCGCGAAAAGCCTTTTGGCATCTGCTGCAACCGAGCCAAGTTGCTTTAAGGAAAACCAAGGAAAAAAGGCGACCAAGCGCGTTTCGCCCGAGCGAATAACGCTCCAAATCCAGAAAGAGACGAGGATCGCGGTTGCAGCGATGCCGACCTTTTCATGGATTTCGAAGAAGCTGTCGCCCGGACGGTTACGCGACGGGCTTTGCATCACGAGGCTCAATCCCAATTGCGCAATGATAGCTAGCGCAGCCAACCAGTGCAGAATCTTCGTCACAGCCGACCGCGGATGTTTCGTTGTAACTTCAGACATAGCCCATCCTCTCATATGGAAACGACCGCCGATTGGAGCCGCGTAATCTTCCTGCCCATTCAAAAACCTACACGAACCCCCAGCCGGATCGTGCGCGGTCGTAACGGAGTTATCTGCTTGCCTTCAGCGACGGTGAACGGATTACCATAGGAGAAGCTGTTTCCGCTTATGTTCAACAGGTTGGTGGCATCGAGCGTCAGCGTCCAATCCCTTGACCCGAGCGAGGCCGAGAGATCGACCTGAGTCGTTTCGCCATGCTCAAGAATGAGCGGTGCAGTCGTCCCGAGACTCGATGCGCCGACCAGCCTCGCGGTCCCATTGAGTTTGAAGCTTAGTCTGTCGGACAGGGGTTTTTCCCATGCCGCAGTAAAGCGGGCGCCAGTTCGGGCGATATTGGGAAGCGGCCGTTCGTCGGCTTCGTCGAATCCCTCGGCGGGGTTGCTCAGTGCGCTGCGGTTCACGAACAGGGCGCCATCGACAAACAGTTCGTCGGAAATATGCCAGCGTGCGTTGATCTCGGCTCCATAAATGGTGCCGCGGCCGATATTGTTAGTGAATGGTAAACCGTCCGCACCGATCAGGTCGGCCTGAATATTGTTCCAAATCGAGTAGAACGTCGTGACGCCGCCCGAAAAAGGCGAGCTCGATCTTTCATCGGCGCGACCAAGCCTGACGCCTAGTTCGGCGGTATGAATGGTATCGGACTCGAAGCGCTGGGCGGCGTTCGCCTGACCATCGGTGATCGCAATGCCACCGCTGCGAAACCCGCTCTGATAACGCAGGAAGGTCAGCAGGTGCGGGGCCGGCCTCCAGGACAATGCGGCAGTCGGGAGCACGCGCACCTGTCGGCGCTTAGGTTCAAACCCCTCATCCGTCCCCCCCATCAATTCACCGATCGTCTCGGCGAACACCAACCGTGCCCCCACTGTTCCTGACAGTCGGGGGGCGATGCGCTGGGTCGCCTCACCAAACAAGGCGACCTCGGTCTTCTCATTTTTCAGCCGCGCCAGTGTGACGGGTGCGTCCAGTGGACCGAGACGGCGGTCGATACGATCGATGTTTCGCACGAAACCAATGCCCGCCACCCAGCTGTCGCCCGCCGAACCGCTGCGCGAAAGGCGTGTCTCATGGGTCAGAAGGCGGATGGCCTCATGCCCTTCAAAGACCTGAACTTGCGCATTGCCGCCATAACCCGTCGCGTCGAAAGTCTCCGACAGGTCGTGATCGACGATCCCCGTAGACGAGATGAGTTTGACATCACCCCAATCCTTGGCGATTTCCAGGCTGACTGCCTTGAAATCATTGTCATGCGGCTGAGCGATATTGGCCGCATGGGTCCGGATCGGCTGGTCGGTTTCGGCATATTGGCCATCGCGTGTGTCGATATTCTGGAGCAGCGCGTTGAAGTCGATCGTCCAGGCATCGCCAGGCTCGATACGCAGGTTCGCCCGCGCCCCATCGATGCGTGACCGATTGGTATTGCGGGCGTTCAGCGTCGCGTTGTCGATATAGCCGCCTTCGACCTGCTTGTAGCCAACAACTCGCAGTGCGACGCGGTCGGCGATGATCGGAATGTTGACCATGCCCCCAAGATCGTAGCCGGGTTCGGCATTGCGCGTGACCGAACGCCCGGCGGTCGCCTGGGCATGGACCCCGCCATTGTCCGCCATCTTGGGAACGATCCGGACGATGCCGCCGAGCGCACCCGCGCCGTAAAGCGTCCCTTGCGGCCCTTCGATCACCTCGATGCGGTCGATGTCATACAGGCGGAGGTCAGGTTCGGGAGCATTATAGGTGAGGCGCAGATCGCCGAGATAGAGACCCACGGTCGATTGGGTCGGCCCCGAAAAGCTGCTGTCGGCGATGCCGCGCACGAACAATTTGTTGCGGCCCGGTCCAAGATTTGTCGAGGTCAGCGTAGGGATCCGGGCCACGAAAGCCGCAGTGCCCTGGCTTTCGCCAAGGCCGGCACTGCCGACGGATTCAATATGCGCGGTGCCGGGATAGCTGTCGAGCGCCTGACCTTGCTTGGTAGCGGTAACAACGATTTCGGTAGGCGGCGGCGCAGCCGCTTCGACGCGCGGAGATTCGGGCAGAGCGGGCCGCTGCGCTACTGGCTTGGGTTTTACGCGCGGCGGGATTGCGATGATGCGCACCGTCTGTGAATCGACGATGTGATAGGTGAAACCGGTGCCGCGCAGCATCATGGTCAGCGCCTGCGCGATTGTCATCCGCCCATGAACGGCCTTGCTGCGCGCGCCGGCCAGGCGCTGGTCGATCCCTCCGATCGAGATTTGCGCTTCATTGCCGAGCGTGATCAGAGCATTGTCGAGGCGCTGGGCCGGAATATCGAAGCGTCGGCTTTCCGCGGCGGAAGCCGGACTCGCCGACGAAATAGCCACCGCCGCAGCAGGAAGAAAATAGCCCCAGGTCACCAGATCAGCGCGTCAATTGCCATCCTTTGGCACTATGCCGCGCACGGACGCCAAGCAAGGATTCGAGTTGCCGGAAGAGGCGCGCTTCATCGCGGTCGATGCGGATAACGCCCGAGAAGCGGCGGCTCGCAAGGTCCGGCGATACGGTCACCGGCGTACCGAGCGACCGCGACAAATCGAGAGCGATGGTGGCGAGCGGCGCATCGCGATAGCTGAGCCTGCCCCGTTGCCATCCTCCCACCGTGGCCGGATCGATGGCCGAGACGACGGCTTTCGAGGTTCCACGCTTGACGCGAAGTTGCTTGCCCGCCGTGAGCATCACCGCCTCGGCATCCGGCTGATATTGTACGCTGCCTTCCGACACCGCAACTTCGAGCCCGTCGACGGATTGCCGCACGTTGAAGATCGTCCCGACGTCGCGAAGTGTGCCATCGCCGGTTTCAACGATAAACGGACGCGCGCTGTCATGCTTGATCATGAAGATCGCCTCGCCGCTCTCCACGCGGGCGAAGCGCTCCGCCTTTCGGTCGAGTGCGATCGTCGTGCCACCATTGAGAGCGATTTTGGATCCGTCGGCTAAGGCGATTTCGCGTGTTTGACCCGGCTGGGTCGTAATCATTTCGATGCCAGGGGACCGAAACAGCATCGGCGAGAGGAACAGGGCGAGAATGAGGCTGGCCGCGATCGAAAGAAAGGCGGTGCGGCGATACCAGGGACGGGCACCCGATTCATTATCATTGGTGGCGAGTGGCGCGTCGGCAACCAGAGGCGTGGTTTCGGCCAATTCGCTTGAAAGACGGTCGTCGGCGAGAGCGACAATGTCATAGGCGGCGGCATGCGCGGGATCCGCTTCCATCCACGCCGTGAACTCGGCCCACAATACCCCGTCGGCGGCCGGACCCTGCAGCCGCACATGCCATGCAATGGCCTCGTCAACGATGCTACCGGACGCCATCATCAATTCCTTCGGCCCATTGACGTCGCGGCGCGTCGATATCCACATCCAATTGCTGCTTGAGTTCCAGGACCGCCCGATACCCTCTTTGCAGATGCTTTTCGACTGCACTGAGGCTGATCCCCATTTCGGCGGCAATCTGCTTTTGCGGGACGCCATCGATCCGCACCGCGCGAAAAGCGAAGGCCGTGCGTTCGGGCAATGTGTCGAGGACCGCGTTGACGCGCCGAAGCTGGTCTCGAGCGACCAGCAGGCGATCGGCCGATGGCTGGGCGTCGCGGGGGGCTGCGATGCTCCCCTCGATGTGGCCCTTCGTCCACTCCTGCTCGCGCGCGGTGCGGCGCTGTGCCGAACGACGGCGGTCCAGCACCAGATTTTCGGCGGTCCGATAAAGATAAGCGAGCGGTTCGGCAATTAAGCTCGCGTCGATATCCGCAAGCTTCAGCCACAGGTCCTGCAATATATCCTCGCCGTCGCCGTCACCGCGAAGGCGAACACGCAGATAGCGCGACAAGGCAGGCCGGTTGGCCAGGAATATCGCTTCTAGCCCAGGGGCTTCGGTCATCGGATGCAGCGCTCTTCCATTTTCGCTCTTGCAGCAAGGCTTAGCGTTTGCCCGATATGTGCGAAATAGGAAAGGCGTGTGACCGCGCGCCGCACCCGTGGCTAGCAGGGCGCTCATTCGGAATGGGCGGTAACCCGCCACAGCCCAAATCCGAGCAGGCTTGCGGCGACGACGGCCTGCAGCAATGCAAGATAACCGGCGCCCGCAAGTCCGGCGGAGCTGGTGAATAAAGGCAACAGGGGCAAAAGGCCGAGACCGGCAACAAGGTTTCCCGCTACCGACAAGCCGGGATGTCCCAATGCGATCAGCGCGGCACTGGTCGGAGGCCCAGCCATCGCCATCACCCTGGCTAGCGTCAGCCAGATCATGACCGCCGCAGCGCCGGCAAAGGCCGGACCACCGATCAGCACCGCAACCTCGTGCGAGAAAAACGCGAGGATGACGACCAACGGCAACGCCGTCGCGAGCGCAATGCCGACGCAGCGCGCGAGCGCATGACGAACGGCTGTTTTCGCGCCGTCAGCGTCAGCCAGGCGAGCGAGCTCGGCGTAGGCCGCCTGACCCAAAATCTGCGCCGGTTGCGAAATGACGATCGTCGCCCGGTGCGCGATCGAATAGAGGCCCGCCGCAGCCGGACCGAGCATCGTACCGACGATCAGCGGGGTAAGCCGGCCCGTCAGGTCGCCGAGCATGATATCGGCGTTGGCGGTCAACATGAAGCGGCCGAGCCCCTCATGTTCGCGCCGTGCGTCCGCGACCGCTCCGAGCAGCGGCTGGTCGAGCATGTGGCGGCGCGCGAGGTAGATCGCCGCGATCCACAACGACACGCCCTCAACGAGCGCCGCAACGAGCCAGGCGACCAGAAATGCCGTCAGCCCCAGATCGAAGACGATAACCACGAAAGTGCCGAGCAACCGCATGACCGGGGTCACGACATTGTGGAGCGCAAGCAGGTCGAAACGCCGCAGAATCTGAAGATACCCGCCAGGGGTCGCGCGCACGGTCGCGAGAACGGCGAAGCAATAGGGTATGGCCAATGCCTGCGCGTCCGCCGACCACCCGAGGAGCGGTCCGACGACCGGGACTGCGAGTGCCGCGACAATCACCGCAACCAGTCCCGCCAAAAGCTCGATCGCACCGACAAAGCGCAGCAACCGGACAAGTTTCGCATGGTCATCTTGAGCCGGCTGGACGCCATAACGGACGATCGCGTGCCAGCCGGGAAATGCGACCAACCCGCCCACCAGCATCGCGAAATAATTCACGAGGACAAGAACGCCATATTGTTCGGGGCCAAGGATACGCGCTGCCGCAACGACGTAGATGAGACTGATCAGCCCAGCCGCCGCCTTCCCACCAAGCAGCAGACCAAGATTCTGGTAGATGCGGCGAACCGGTCCCGGCGGCTTCTCTGCCGCGTCAGTCCGCAAGGCCGGCATCAATAGATCGGCTTTCAATTTCCCGAACGCGCGCGAGCGAAACGATGGCGCGCGCGGCGCGCACCGACGATGGTTCGGCGGTGAGATCGAACGTATGGTCGAAAAGCCGCTGCTGCACCGCGCGATAGCATGCCGGGTGATCCCTCACGGCTTCTTCCAGGCCGCGATCGAGATCGCGAGCGTCCGCGATCACCGGCCCCGACTGCCAGTGCGCGAAATTTGGATCATGGTCAGGGTCAATGCCGTGGCAGTTGAGAAAGAGGCAGGGCCGCGGGGTCTTGAGAAACTCATAAATCTGACTGCTGACGTCACCAAGATAGATGTCCGCCCCGTTCGTGTAGCTCATGTCGGTCAACGCCGTGCTGCCAAGATCGATATGAATATTCGGCGCTGCCGCATAGCGAGCGTGCAACCTTCCCGGCAAGCCAAACCGCAGCTTGTCGATCGTAACCGCCATCCGCCGTTCGAACATCATGATATGCGGCGCAAAAATGAGATTGTAGCGATCGCTGGCGAGGAAATAGTCCAGCACCGCCCGGCCCTGCTTGTACCAGGACGAAAGATGTGGCGAGACGTGCGGATTATAGAGGACGACAGGCCGATTGCTGCCGCGAAACTTGATTGGTCGTTCCTTCCCTTCGGCGATATCGAATTTGGGATAGCCGGTGATTGTCAGCCGTTCCGGGCAGACGCCCGCCTCGTCAGTGAGGCGATCACAGATTTTCGGGCCCGCTGCCAATATATGATCGAACAACGCCGCAGACTTACCAAAACCGATTGCCCGATCTCCGGCGCCATGGTCGGTCAGAACCATTCGAAGCGACGACAGACCATAGCGCGTTTTGAGAATCAGCGACGTGCGCTCGGTCACGACAAGCAAGTCGAGCGAGCGAAAGAAGGCGATATTGTCGCGGTAGACCAGCAATTTGGCGGCTGGAATCAGAGACCCGAGCAGCGCATCGACGCTCCGCGACGCTGCCGAATGCAGTCGCAGCGCAACGAAACGGACGCCAGGCGGCACCGCTCCGCCCATCAGACGCACGGCCTCACGCGCGAGAAGATCGTTGGTCGTCGCGACGACGATCTCGGCGCCCGTGCCCGCGCGCGCCAGGGCAAGCGCGACCGGCAGACTGTGGGCCATCTGGTGAATCTGATCGTGGTTGAAGAGAAAGCCGATGCGCATGGGAGGAACGACGCCGCGGCGTCGCGATTTCCGCAGCAAGTGCGGAAATTAATTCGGGCGACGTCCTACCTGCGGAGGACATTGCCCATGACATCATCCTGCCCGCTGTCGGTCTTCGATCTCGACCGGACGCTCACCATGCACGGCACTTGGTCGCCGTTCCTGATTTTTGCCGCGCGTCGCCGCGCGCCGTGGCGGCTCGCCTTCGCCCCGCTGGTCGTCTGTCTCATGGCGGCTTACAAAGCGCGGCTTCTGACCCGCAAACGACTCAAACAGGCCATGCAGCGGCTGATGCTCGGACGTGCGGTCGATCTGGACGTCGTGACGGACCTTGCAGCCGCCTATGCCGAGCGCAGCATGGCGAACAATATTTACGCCGGCGCTATCGCGAGCATTGCGGCGGAGCGGGCCGCCGGGCGGCGGGTCGTCATCGCCTCGGCCGCGCATCTCTTCTATCTCAAGGCACTCGCCCATCGGCTTGGCGTCGCCGATGTCGTGGGCACCGCGTCGATGTGGCACGGTCGCGAGTTGACGCCGCAGATCGCGGGCGAAAATTGTTACGGCGCAAACAAGCGGCGCATGCTCGATCATTGGCTTTCCGGGCAGGAGATCGATCGTGCCCACGCCCATATCCGGTTCTTCTCGGACGATTTGTCGGATCTTCCGACCTTCGAATGGGCGGACGAGGCGGTCGCGGTCAATCCGTCCAAGAAATTGCTCGACCTAGCCCTGCGGCGCGGATGGACGGTGTATGACTGGCGCCAGGAAGCCGCGCGCGGTCGCGCCTTTCGGGCAAGGACTGCAACACAGCCGAACTAAATCTTGCATCAGTCGCGGACATTTCGCGTGGCGAAGCGCAGCAGATTCCACCAGAATGGTGCACACGCCAACCAAATGAAGCGGTGGCCGTCTGGCTTGTATGTCGATCGCTTGACCGGGTTCCAAGAGCGAAGCCGAGGACCGTCGGACGTCATCGGCCGGTCGCAGACATCCGCGCGCGCTCGGATGGCAATCGCATCATCAAGCGGTCAAGCCGCGTCCAGCGCGGAAAATAGCGTGCGGAACGACTCGCCGACACGAGCGCGGCTTCGATCGCTCCCGAACCTTGGGTACGTTGAAAACGAAACAACATAAAGACCGCCATGGCAAAGCCGAGCAGGATCAGGATCTGGATGAGCGGCGCCAGCGCCAGCGCACTATCTTCGATCGCAACGATCCCTTGGACAAACCCGACGATGAGCAGAACCCCGCATCCCAGTCCGAGCGCTGACGTCGATCGCTTCGGCGGAATACCGAGCGCAAAGCCGTAAAAAGGGATCAGGACAATGAAGGCGGCCGTGACGAAGCGACCGCCGATTGCGGCACGGGCTGCCCTGCGGTCGCCCGAAGTCCTGCCGTCGACGGCAACGTTTATCAGATCGCCGAGCATGAGCCGGTCGTTGCGGTGGCGGGCAGTCCCTCGAACAGGCTTCGGCACAAGCAGCTGGACCGGCATTGCCATTGTCTTGAACGCGGCTACCTCAAGACGCCCGCCTGCCTTGCTGGCAATGACATGGCCATCGGCAAGACGAAGCAGAACGCCGTCGCGTCCGCCGTTGATGACCCGGCCGCCGCGCGCGGCAACGGTCAAATTGCGATTGCGCAGGAAAAGACCGCGGAATTCGCCCGTGCGGCGATCGACGGCGTCAACATGGAAAACCGTCTCGGCGCGCGGACTCAGAAACTCGCCAGGCGCAATCGCCAGCCCGAGGTTGCCGATCGCGATCGAGGCGCCCAGCGCATCGAGCCGCTGCTCCCCGGCCGGTTCGACATAGGCGCGCAGCCCGACGTGCAACAAGGCAATTGCTAGTCCGAAGAGCAACGGCACCCGGAGCAACCGAGCTGGCGAGAGGCCAATGGACGCGAATATATCCAGTTCGCCATTGATCGCGAAACTGCGAAAAGCGAGAGCAACGGCCACGAACACCGAGATCAGGAGGCCGATACCGAGATACTCGGGAACGAGATAGACCATGAGCTTGATCAGAACCGGGACAGGCCGTTCGACATTGTCGAGCAAGTCCATCAACCGCCGACTATTTTCGAGGCTCAGCAGCAATATGACGATCGCACCGGTGGCAAGGAAGGGTCGCGCCATACGCCGCGCAATATAGAGATCGATCGCAGGCATCAGGCGACCGAGCGCAGCGGCGTCGCCATATCGCCATAAAGGTCGAAGAGCGCGCCGAAATGATCGTCGATCAATGGGACATTGCCAGCGCGCCGGGCGGCGGCTGCGATCAGCCTTGTCCGGTCGCGAGACAGGAGCCGCCCGATTGCCCGGGCAGCGGCGCCCGCATCGCCTGCTGCATATAATTCGCCATTATCAAGGGCTACGAAGTCGGAACCGCCGCCCGCATCGGGCACAATCAACGGCAACCCCGACGCCGCCGCCTCAGCCGCCACCAGACCGAAAGTCTCGGCCTCGCACCCATGGATCAGGGCGTCCGCACTGGCCATGAGCTTTGCGAGCAGAAGGCGATCGGCGACGGGCGCGAGCAGATGAACATGCGGATTATTACCGATATGGCGCACGATCCGCCCTCGATCGCGGCCGTCGCCGACGAGGACGAGGCCGATCGGGCGATGTTGCGATGCCGCGAGGCATGCATCGATGACCAGCGGCCAGCGCTTTTCGGCGCTGTGGCGGCCGACGCCGATGAAAAGGCTCGCACGCTCAGGAAGGGCGCAGCGTGCGAGAAGGTCGCGGCGAAGATCGGCGTCGCGATGCGCTGGCGAAAAGAGGCCGGGATCGACCCCCATCGGAATCGTTATCACGCCGGCAACCCCGCCCGCCTGCAGTCGCGACGAGAGGTGGCAATTGGCGCTGACGACGCAGTCGAAGCGGTCGCCGAGTCGGCGCAAATGGCGCCAGAAGAGATCGAAGCTCCTGTCGATAGCTTCGCGGCTGCCAAAGCGGCCAAACCAGCGATAGGCATAGGCGGCCATCGGATCGGCATGCATGATCAGCGAGCGCGGCGCGCTTCCCTGCCAGTCGGCAACGATATTGGCTGTGCGCCAAGGCGAGGAGGCTTCGACGAGATCGGGGCGCTCGGTATCGAGCCGGGTATGAACGGCAGACGGGTCGTCGAAATAGCGGTAGCGCCGATCGACGATCAACTGCGGGCTCGCGACATAGACGATCCGGCCACCGCCGCTTCGCTGCTCCACATGGTCGTGCGAGCCCGGCGCGATGACGACGATTTCATGGCCCAAGACTGCACCAATCGCGAGTTTGCGGTCGATATAGGTTTTCACACCGCCGCCGTGCGGCGTGTAAAAGGCACAGACGTCGACGATCTTCATTTGCGCTCCAGCGGCCGGTATTTGAGACCGCTTAGGTAGTTCATGACGACTTCGGTGCGCGTCGGCCCCGCTCCCACGAGGATCGAGGCCGAGGCGGCCTTAGGCTTCGACCAGCCGAGCCTTGGATTGCCGCCGAAGCCCAGACCGTCGGACAATTTGTCCCATTTGAGATTTCGGTTGCGATCATGCAGGACCGACAGGCTGTAGCGACCGGGGCCGGGCACACGCAGGCATAGGGTCACCGGACCCGATGCGGGAACATCGAGGTCCACCCTGCGGAATATCTTGTGCGCATTGATCAAGGCGGCATCGTCGGCGAGAAAATCGCCGTCGTTGTCGGGATAGAGTTCGGCGCGCAGCAGGCCCTTGCGATCCTTCAGGCCGGTTATGTCGACGAGCAACGACGGGCCGGCTTCATTCGGCCGGCACGCAGCCTCGGCCTTGCCCAGCGACGGGTTGGGCGCAACGGGCGCAGCGCCAATGAACAGCAGCGCGACGGGGGCTATCGCGGCCTTCATGAGCGATGCGCCGTCGCAAGCTCGGCGAGCGTCAAAATTGCGCCGAGAAGCAGGTGCACGAGCAGGATCAGACCGGCGATCATCGCGATCAGCGACCCGATCGCCCCATCATGACCAATTAGGAACAGTGCGACGCTGGCGAAGACAATATCCTTGTTCGGCACGAACGGCAGGCGGGTCACGAGCAGTTGCAGCGTCGCGAGGATGAGCAGCCAGCCCATAGACACCGCGGGTAATGCACTGTGCCACATCAGACCTGACAGGATCGTCGTCAGCAGCAGGCGGCTGACATGAATGCCGAAGATCATGCGCAGATCAGCGTGGGGAAGCGAAAAGATGCGGTGCCGGAAAGCGAGAAGAGCAAGCGAGAGCCCGATGATCACGGCGGCGGACAACGCCACGGTTCGACCATGGAATTCGGGTGCGATACGGCCGATGACCGGCCATGCAAGCGCCAACATCGCGAGGGTGATGAGATTGCCGGCGACCGCTGACAGGATGCTGACATCCTTGATGGCGCCGAAGGGCGCTGCGGCCATCTGCGCATGGCGCCGCGCCCAGCCATAAAAATAGGCCTCGCCGCTGTAGCCGAAGAGAATTTCATTGCTGACGAGCTTGCGCAGCAGGGCAGCAAAACCGGCGGGCGGAATCTTCCACAATCGCCGAAAGATCAGCCATTCGGAGGCCGGCAGGGCCAGGTAATAGGTGGCAAAAGCAATCCAGAAGATCGGCGAGGCCGGGACGCCCCGCAGAAGGTCGGTGAAGCCGATATTCGCCAGTTTGGACCCGAGTGCTCCCAGCAATGCGAGCGACAGACCCAGCGAAAGAAATTTCTGCCACGGATTGTCAAACGGCGTTCAAAAGGGACCCCCGATCGGCGTCGAAGAGGGACCCCCTTT
>VFQO010001058.1_pt1 | contig 23718 bp, 24 predicted proteins | sample 3512331 | NCBI WGS metagenome assembly VFQO01 (sample SAMN10412371, study PRJNA504923) | tailings metagenome | isolation source: Replicate 3 from Balatoc abandoned mine | place: Philippines: Itogon, Benguet | collected 2017-08-28 | reverse complement strand
CCTGGTGATGACCATGATCGGCGCCAGCCTGCTGTGGATCGGCTGGTTCGGGTTCAACGCCGGCTCGGCGCTCGAATCCAACGCCTTCGCTGCCCTCGCCTTCATCAACACCTTCGTTGCCACGGCAGCAGCAGGTGCGGCCTGGGCGATCATCGAACAGATCACCCACAAGAAGCCCTCGCTGCTCGGCGCGGTCTCGGGTGTGGTGGCTGGCCTTGTGGCGATCACTCCGGCGGCAGGCTTTGCCCACCCCGGCACGGCGATCATCCTCGGCGCTGTGGCTTCGGTGGTCTGCTACTTCTTCGTCACAACGGTGAAGAACAAGCTGAACTACGACGATAGCCTTGATGTCTTCGGCATCCATGCCGTCGGCGGGATTGTTGGCGCGATCGGCACCGGCATTGTCGCTGACCCCGCGCTCGGCGGTCAGGGCTGGATCGACTACACCGCTCCGGTGGCTGTCGCTGGCGAGTTCGACATGGTTGGCCAAGTCATCACCCAGTGCTGGGCGGTGGGCACCACGGTCGTGTGGACCGGCGTTGTCTCGGCCGTGCTGTTCCTGATCCTCAAGTACACCCTGGGCCTGCGCCCCGACGCCGAAGCCGAAACCAACGGCCTCGACATCTCCGAACACGGGGAGCGCGCCTACAACTAGGCATCTCTCCACCAAGCTTGGCGGGGGGAGACCTCTCTCTCCCTCTCCTCTCCCCCCGCCTCACTCCGTTCCTCCTGCGAACGAACAGACTGAATATGGCCGGAGTAGCGCAAGCTCTCCGGCCTTTTTTTGTTGCGCTCGCCCCTCCGGACGAGCGTCCTCGGCGCTGCTCCCTCTGCTTCGCTACGGGGCGCCTGCGGCTCGCGCGCGTGCGCTCGCGGCCCGTCCTTTGGCGGGCCGTTCCCTCCTGATTCGCATTACTTGTCATCCCCCCGCATGCGGGGATCCAGCTTTCTTTGCGGTGCTTGATACAAGGAACTCGTTCCCCGCCTACGCGGGGATGACGATTGGGGCTGGGCTTTAGCTGAAGGTTAGACCCGCTCGGCCGCCATCACGAAGTCAGCACACCTTTCACCGATCATAATGCTCGGGGCATTGGTGTTGCCGCTGACGAGTTTGGGCATGATGCTCGCATCGGCCACCCATAGCCCCTCCAGCCCGTTCAGCTTCAGCGTCGGATCGACCACGGCGTCCGGGTCATTGCCCATCCGGCAGGTGCCGACGGGGTGATAGACGGAATCCGAGCGGTTGCGGATCAGTTCGTCCAGCGCGGCATCGTCGTGCAGGTCGACCGGGTGGCGGTCTTTGGGGCCGAACGCCTGCATCGGCGGCGCCTCGGCAATGCGGTGCGACAGCCGCACGCCGGCGCGCAGCACCGCCATGTCGCGATCATCGGCGAGGAAGTTGGGATCAATCACTGGCGCCGCCGCTGCATCGCCGCTGCCCAGCCGCACCGTCCCGCGGCTCTCAGGCCGCAGAACGCAGGCGTGGAGCGAGAAGCCGTGCGCCTTCACTTTTTCGCGGCCATGATCCTCAAGCACGGCAGGGACAAAGTGCCACTGCACATCGGGTGCGGGCGCATCCGGCATCACGCTCCAGAACCCGCCCGCCTCGGCATAGGGCGTGGTCATCACACCCGTCCGCTTGCGGCGGTGCTCGACCACGGCCGCCGCCATCTTGAGCGTGCCTTTGAGCGTGCTGCCAATCGGAATGTCGCTCTCTGTCTCCCAGCCGGAGACGTAGTCGATGTGATCCTGCAAGTTCCCGCCCACCGCCGGGCGATCCAGTACCACGTCGATCCCATGCGCCTTCAGGTGATCCGCCGGGCCGATACCGGACAGCATCAGGATTTGCGGTGAGTTGAACGCACCCGCGCTCAGCACAACACCGCGCCGGGCGAGCAGGGTTTCGGACTGGCTCCCGCGCCGGATCTGCACCCCGGTCACGCGCCCGCCCTCGATCACCAGCTTCTCGACCAGCGTATCGGTACGCACCGCGAAATTGCCGGCATCGCGGATCGGCTCGACATAGGCGCGCGCGGCGGACCAGCGTTCGCCCTTGCGCTGCGTGACCTGATATAGGCCAAAGCCTTCCTGCTGCGCGCCGTTGAAATCGCCGTTGGTGCGCAGCTGGAGCGCGGCGGCCGCTTCGACAAAGGCGTAGGAGGAAGGGTTGGCCGCTGTCTGATCGGACACGAACAAGGGACCGCCCGCCCCGTGGAAATCGTCGCCGCCGCGCTCGTTTGCCTCGGCGCGCTTGAAGTAGGGGAGCACGTCGTCATAGGCCCAGCCGGTGCAGCCCATCGCGGCCCAATTGTCGTAATCCCAGCGGTTGCCGCGGATATAGACCATGGCGTTGATCGCCGAGGAGCCGCCAAGGCCGCGTCCGCGTGGTTGGTATCCGGTTCGGCCGTTCAGGCCCTTTTGCGGGACGGTTTCGTAGCGGTAGTTCGACTTTTCGGGGATGAAGGGCATGAAGCCCGGTGTCTTGATCCAGACATTGTCGTTGCGCCCGCCCGCTTCCAGCAGGCACACCCGGCGCGTGCCATCGACCGCGAGCCGCCCTGCGACAGCGCTACCGGCACTGCCACCGCCGATGACGATGTAGTCGAAACTTTCCATGATCTCTCCCTTTGGCCGGAGAGATTAGGCAGCTTCGCCGGCCTCTGCAATCGGGTTTCGATCAGCCACTGACATTGTTGTAGGTAGCGGCGCCTGTCCGGTGCGCACGCGCCACTTTTCGCGGATCATGTCGGAGGTTTCGCGGCTGCCGTCATGGCTCCAGCCGGGTTCGCGCAGGAGGTAGCTGAGCTTGTGCTGCCACGGTGCGCGCCAGATGTCTGCGATCATCCCGATCCATTCGTGGAACACCGACCATAACAGATTGAAACTGCCCAACTGCTTGACGATGCCATAGCGGATCGGTTCGTCATCGACCTCGGGCGTGAAAGTGCCGAACAGCTTGTCCCAAACGATGAACACGCCCGCGTAATTCGTGTCGAGATAGCGCGGGTTGGTGGCGTGGTGGACGCGGTGGTGACTGGGCGTGTTCATCACCGCTTCGAACCAGCGCGGCATCCGCTTGATCGCCTCGGTGTGGATCCAGAATTGGTAGATAAGATTGAACCCGCCGCAGATCGCGATCATCACGGGATGAAAGCCCAGCAACACCAAAGGAATGGCGAACAGCACTCCGAAAGTGAAGGCCCCGGTCCAGCTCTGCCGCAGCGCGGTCGAAAGGTTGTAGTGCTGGCTCGAATGGTGGTTCACATGTGACGCCCACATCCAGCGGATGCGGTGCCCGGCGCGGTGGACCCAGTAATACTTGAGGTCGTCGAGCACGAAGCACAGCGGCCACGCCCACCACACCGCCCACCATTCCGGCCCGAAATCGATCACCCGCCAGTCATAAGCAAGCAGCATCAAGGTGATGGCGAAGCCGCCGAGGAGCGCTCCTGCAACGGTTGAGCCCAGGCCAAACGACAGACTTACCAGCGTGTCTTTCGGCTCATAGGCCTCCGGCGCGCGCAGCTTGGCCCAGAGCATCTCGGCAAGCACCGCCACCACGAACAGCGGCACGGCGTATTGGGTGGGGTTGAATTCAGGCATCCTGCGGCCTGCTTACCCCATTGATGGTTGTGACCCAAGCCTTCGGGTCGTCAACCGCAAGGGAGATATCGCCAAACAAGGTCTCACCGGTCCGCACCACCAGCACAGTCTCGCCGAGGTCAATGTTGAGCGTCGCACTTGCGTTGGCATCGAGCACCCGTCCGGCAAAGCGGTTGCCGTGGCGCTTGATGACCATGATCCGCCCGTGCGCGTCGCGGGCGATCGCCGCCACGCCCTCCGTGTCGCGGGCGATCTCGACAGGATCGAATCCGTCCTCCACTTCGCCAGCCGCATGCCGCACATCATTATCATTGGCGAGCGTTGGAGAACCACCCAGCTTCAGCCACCACGCCAAACCCGCCAGCGCAAGAATAGCGACCAGCGACCCCATCGTCTGGACCAGCAATGGCGGCACCTTCATGTCGGGCGCCTCAGCGCGCGGCTAGCATGTCGATCATGGCGCGAATCGGGCTGACGTCATAGCCTGCTCGCGCTGCGGTGCGGGCGATGTCGTCCGGCTCGACGCCCTGCTTGGCGCTCGCCAATGCCCAGAGCAAGGTCGAGCGGGTGCCCGAACGGCAATAGGCGAGAATCGGACCTTCGGCCTGTTCCAGCGCGTCGATCATGGCGTTGACCTGCGGTTCGCTGAAGCCCGCGTGGCCGATCGGGATGGCAACGTAATTCAATCCTGCTGCCGCTGCTGCCGCCGCGATTTCGTCCCCCTGCAGCGCCGAGGGCTCCTCGCCATCGGGGCGATTATTGACGATGAGGGCCACGCCCAGCGCCGCCGCCGCCGCGATATCCTCCAGCGCAAGTTGCGGGCTCACCAACACATTTTCGGTCAGTTGGCGAAAATCGCTCATGATAAGTCCTGCTTTCCCCAGTGCCTGGTCCAGTGTTGTCGCCGCCTTTCATGCCCAAAGCGGATGCAGCGCACAAGCACCCCCGCGCGGCGGCAGCACGGTGGACGGGCCCCTCGGTAAAATCGTTCGCAAAGCAAGCTTTTGTGCGCTATGAGTTTCACACGTGCGCGCCGGACCACAAGCTCGGCGCGTCTGGCTCCGGTGCGGCTCACTGTCCACGACATCGGCGCGATTGAGGCCGGGCAGTGTGGCTAAGGTACGTACTGATCTATGGGTTACGATAGGGGACGCCGGCGCGGACGCGATAAGCGCGACGGTTTCGGCGAAGATGGCTTCGATCCGTTTGGCGGTGGGAATGATGGTTTCTCGCCTCCGCGTGAATTCGGCGGGGGCGGCGATCGCTTCGGTGGCGGTGGCGACCGGTTTGGCGGCGGCGGCGGCGGTGATCGCTACGGCGGCGGCGGTGGTGGCGGTGCTCCGCGCAGCGGCGGCGGCGGCTTCAGCGGCGGCCCGCGTGGTCCCGGCGGCGGCGGCGGTGGTGGGTTCAGCGGCGCGCCGCGCATGCCCGCCCAGATCGTCGGCACCGGCAAGGGCACTGTGAAGTTCTTCAACACGCAGAAGGGCTTCGGCTTCATCCAGCAAGACGGCGGCGGCGAAGATGTGTTCGTTCACATCAGCGCAGTCGAGCGTGCTGGTCTTGAAGGGCTCGCTGAAGGTCAGGAACTCCAGTACAATCTCGTGGACCGCGGCGGCAAGGTGTCGGCGCAGGATCTGCAGGTTGTCGGCGATGTGATCGCGGTAGCGGCCAAGCCGGCTGCTCCGAGTCGCGAACTGACGGGTGAGCGCGCCAAGGGCACGGTCAAGTTCTTCAATGCGATGAAGGGCTTCGGCTTCCTCGTCCGTGATGACGGCCAGCCCGATGCCTTCGTGCACATCAGCGCTGTCGAACGTTCGGGCCTTTCGGCGCTGAACGAGGGCGAGAAATACGAATTCGATCTCGAAGTCGATCGACGCGGAAAGTATTCCGCCGTCAATCTGGCACCGATCGAAGGCTGACCCGGCCGCAACCCGCTCCCTGTGGTTTGACCAAGGGGAGCCGGAAGATTAAACGGAATGCAGATGGCGGCTCTGGTTCAGGGCCGCCATTTGCGTTTCAGCCCCCCGATTTTTCAATTTCAGGAAGTGAAGCCCATGTCGATTACCCCGCTCATGCCCGTCTATCCGCGTTGCGGTGTCCGGCCGGTGCGCGGCGAGCACTGCCATCTCATCGACGAGGACGGCACCCGCTATCTCGATTTCGCCAGCGGCATCGCGGTGAACCTGCTCGGCCATTCGCATGAGGGGCTGATCGGCGCGATCCAGCAGCAGGCGGCAACGCTAATGCACGTGTCGAACCTCTATGGCAGTCCGCAAGGTGAGCGATTGGCGCAGACGCTGGTCGACACGACATTCGGCGACACGGTGTTCTTCACCAATTCCGGCGCCGAGGCGGTGGAGTGCGCGATCAAGGCCGCGCGCGCCTATCACCAGAACGCAGGTGATGAAGGCGATGCAAGTCGGTTCGAAATCATCACCTTCCACAACGCCTTCCATGGCCGGACGATGGCGACCATTTCGGCCTCGAACCAGACCAAGATGCACCACGGCTTTGCGCCGCTGCTCGAAGGGTTCAAGTATGCGCCGTTCGATGATCTGGAAGCGGCCAAGGCGCTGATCGGGCCGCACACGGCGGGCATTCTGGTCGAGCCGATCCAGGGCGAGGGCGGGATCCGCCCCGCGTCACACGAATTCATGGCGGGTCTGCGCGCCTTGTGTGACGAGCACGGGCTAATGCTGATCCTCGACGAAGTGCAGTGCGGCGTCGCGCGTACGGGCAAGCTCTATGCCTACGAGCATTACGGGATCGAGCCGGACATCATGGCGACCGCCAAGGGCATCGGCGGCGGCTTCCCGCTCGGCGCCTGCATCGCCACCGAGCACGCCGCGCGAGGCATGACCTTCGGTACCCACGGATCGACCTATGGCGGCAACCCGCTGGCAATGGCGGCCGGGATGGCGGTCATGGACGCCGTGGCGAACGAGGACTTTCTCGCATCGGTCGCTGAAAAGGGTGAGCGCCTGCGCTCGCGCCTCGAACAGTTTATCGGCAATTACCCCGAGCTGTTCGAACTGGTGCGTGGCAAGGGCCTGATGCTGGGCCTCAAGATGAAGATGGAAAGCCGCCCGTTCTACGTCCACCTGCGAGATCATCATCAGCTGCTGACGGTGGCGGCCGGCGACAACACCATCCGCATCATCCCACCGCTGGTGATCGGCGATGCTGAGATCGACGAATTCTTTGACAAGCTGTCAGCCGGCGCGGCGAGCTTCAAGGTGCCCGAGGCAGCATGACCGGGGGCACGGGGGCGTTCCGCCACTTCCTCAATCTCGCGGATGCGGGAGGCGATGATATCGCGGCGATGATCAATGATGCGATTGATCGCAAGGCTGCACGCGTCGGCCTGCCCAAAGGCGCGCCCGATGCCGATGCCCCGCTCAAAGGCCGCGTGCTGGCGCTGGTGTTCGAGAAGAATTCTACCCGCACCCGCGTCAGTTTTGACATCGCCATGCGCCAGCTGAGCGGGAGCGTACTGCTGCTCGATTCGGCCTCAAGCCAGCTCGGGCGGGGGGAGAGCATCGCCGATACCGCCCGCGTGCTCAGCCGGATGGTCGATGGCATCATGCTGCGCACCGATGATCACGCCAAGATCGAGGAAATGGCGCGCCATGCCACAGTGCCGGTGATCAACGGCCTGACCGATAGGTCGCACCCCTGCCAGATCATGGCCGATCTGCTCACCGTGATCGAGCATGGCAAGTCGCTGCCGGGGCTCGAGGTCGCGTGGTTCGGGGATGGTAACAACGTGCTGCACTCGATACTTGAGGCCGCCGGGCTAATGAAGCTCAACGTCCGCGTGGCGACCCCGGCGGGTTACGAGCCTGATCCGGCGTTCGTCGAACTAGCGCGGGCGGGCGGAGCGACCGTCACGCTGACGCAGGACGCCGCCGCCGCGGCGCGCGGGGCGGATGTGATCGTGACCGATACCTGGATTTCGATGGGGCAGGAGCACGCCCATAACAAGCTGGCCGCGATGGCCCCCTATCAGGTGAACGCCGCGCTGATGGCGCAGGCCAAGCCCGATGCGGTGTTCTTCCACTGCCTACCTGCCCACGTGGATGAGGAAGTCAGCGAAGAAGTATTCGAAGGCCCGCAATCGGTAGTGTTCGACGAAGCCGAAAACCGCATTCATGCGCAGAAATCGGTGCTGTTGTGGAGTTTCGGGCTGCTCGGCGGCTAGGGTGCGTCAGCGGGGGTCTTTCGCCCGACGCGATCGATCCCCATATGGCCCGGCATGACTGATACGACTGACATGACCGAGACCTTTGCCGACACCCTGATGGGTTTCACTCTGCCGAGCCGCAGCGCGCGCGGGCGCATCGTGCGGATGGACAGCGTGCTGGAGCAAGTGCTCTCGGCGCATGATTACCCCGCGCCGATCACCCATCTTCTGGGGGAAGCACTGGTGCTGGGCGCGCTAATGGGCGGGCTGCTGAAGGGCGATACCGCGCAGCTGACCATGCAGGCGCAGACGCAGGGCGGGATCGTGAAACTGCTGGTGGTCGATTATCGTGACGGCGCGGTGCGCGGCTATGCGGATTTCGATGGCGAGCGGCTGGCGAAGTTGGGGTCCAATCCCGCGCTCCAGACGCTGTTCGGCGAAGGCTATCTCGCGATCACATTCGAAGCCGAGGGCAATAAACGCTATCAGGGGATCGTCCCGCTGGAAGGCGATAGCTTGGCCGAAGCGTGTGAGAGCTATTTCAGCCAGTCCGAACAGATCCCGACGCTGATTCGCGTCGCCAGCTGCGCCGGTGCAGGCGGGCGGATGGCTGCAGGGCTGCTAATCCAGCATTTGGCCGATGGCGAGGAGGGGCGCGAGCGGCTGCATGTTCGCCTCGACCATCCCGATTGGGAGCATGTCGCTGTGATGGCCGGCTCGATCAGCCATGACGAATTGCTCGACCGCACGCTTTCGCTGGAAGCCATCGCGTGGCGGCTGTTCCATGAGGAAGACGAGGTCCGGGTTGTGCCCGGCGCGGCGCTCTCGCGCGGGTGCCGGTGCAGTGCGGCGCATTACGAGACGATCATTGCGCGCTTCCCGGCCGATGAACAGGAAGAGATGCGCGGCACCGACGGCCTGATCGCGGTCGACTGCGCCTTCTGTTCGCGCACTTTCGCGCTATCGATCTGACGCTTCGTCGAAAAAACCACCACATCAGGCGCGTTTCAGCCAAAATGTGCAATTGGACGGGGCAGAAAGCTGCCATGAGGACAGGCATGACCGAGCGAACCGACAGCAGAATGCGCGTACTTGCTTTGGGGGCGATTGCAGCCGGGGCGGCGCTGTGGTTTGCCGTGCCGGTGGTGGCGCAGGGCAATGGCCTTGCGATGCTCGGCACGCTGACCAAGGGCGAGTGGACCATTAAGCAGCGCGGCGTGGCGCGGGATCGCAAGATCTGCGTCAAGTCAGGCGCGGAGCTGATCCAGCTGATGCACCGGGAAAGCGGTTGTAGCCAGTTCGTGGTGGAGGATGGCACCGCGCGTGTCACGGTGCAGTATACCTGCCCGGGCAACGGCTATGGCCGTACAAGCATCCGCCGCGAGACGGGAGCGCTGGTTCAGCTGGAAAGCCAAGGCATCCATAATGGCATGCCGTTCCAACTGACCGCTGAAGCGCGCCGCACCGGCGATTGCTGAGCCGCGCCGCGATTGCCTTTGTGTGCGCGCGTGTTAGTTGCGCGGCATGAGCGGTTCTGAACATACGCGCACGCAGCCGCTGGCGGTGGTGCTGCTGTCCGGCGGTCTGGATTCGATGGTGACAGCAGCGCTGGCGCAGGAAGCCGGCTTTGCGGTCCATGCGCTGACGGTCGATTACGGGCAGCGACATCGGCTTGAGCTGGAATCCGCCGCACGCATCGCCAAGCAACTGGGCCTTGTTCGCCACACCCCAATCGCGCTCGATCTGCGGGCATTTGGCGGATCGGCGCTCACCGATGCCATCGATGTGCCCAAGGGCGGGGTGGGGGACGACATTCCGGTCACCTACGTCCCGGCCCGCAATCTTGTGTTCCTCGCGCTCACCACCGCCTGCGCAGAAGCAGCAGGCGCGCGCGATGTGTTCATCGGGGTCAATGCGCTCGACTATTCGGGCTATCCCGATTGTCGACCCGAATTCATCGCCAGCTTTGCCGAGACGGCGCGGCTCGGCACCAAGGCGGGAGTGGAAGGCGCACCTTTCACGATCCACGCCCCTCTGCAACATATGACCAAAGCCGACATCGCCCGCGAATGCGCGCGGCTGGGGCTTGATCCGGCCTGGAGCTGGTCCTGTTACGATCCGACGCCCGAGGGGCTAGCCTGCGGGTTGTGCGATTCGTGCCGCCTCAGGAAAAAGGGTTTTGCCGAGGCGGGGATTGTCGATAGCACGCACTATAAGGCGTGACCGGCCTCTTGCGCGCCGGTCGATAAGCAGAGCATCCGGGATAGGGGATCAGCATTGAGCGATAAAGCCGAAGCGGCCGAGAGCCGCAGCGAGGATTCCGTCCCCGCCTATAGCTGGTATGTGCTCGGGGTGCTGGTTGTGGTCTACATCCTCAACTTCATTGATCGGCAGATCCTTTCGATCCTGGCGGTCGACATCAAGCGCGATCTTCAGCTGACTGACGGCCAGCTCGGCTTTCTCGGCGGCGCGGCTTTTGCGGTGTTCTATGCGCTGTTCGGTGTCCCGCTCGGCCGTTTGGCGGACCGCTGGCACCGGGTGCGTCTGCTGACCATCGGCCTTTTGCTGTGGTCGGCGATGACGGCGTTGTCCGGTTTTGCGCGCAACTATCTGACCCTGTCACTGGCGCGCATGGGCGTGGGCGTGGGCGAGGCGACGGCCAGCCCGACGGCCTATTCATTGATTTCGGATTATTTCCCGGCGCGAAAGCGCGCGACGGCCTTGGCGATCTATTCCTCCGGCCTCTATCTTGGTGGCGGGGTCTCGCTGCTGATCGGCGCGAAGATTTCGAAGGTGTGGGATGCGGCCTATCCGGGCGGCGGGATCGCCGGATTGGTGGGTTGGCAGGCCGCTTTCCTAGCCGTCGGGATTCCGGGCATCCTGCTCGCGATCTGGGTCGCCTCGCTGCGTGAACCGGTGAGGCCGGCTGCGGAGACTGTGGGCGGGCGCCATCCACTGGTCGATTTCTTCATCGACCTGTCGATGCTGTTGCCGCCGTTCACTCTGTATCACGCGATGCGCCGCGGCCCGATGGCGGCGGTCGTCAATCTCGCGATGGCGGCCGCGATGACCGGCTTCGCGCTGATCATGATCGAGCTGACCGGCAATCTGCCGCAATGGTCGTCGATCGCCTTCGGCTACTATGCGGTGTTCTCATGGGCATCGACACTGCGGCGGCACGATCCGGCGACCTTCAGCCTGATCTGGGGCACGCCTGCCTTTATCTGCACAGCGCTGGGCTATGGGCTGGTGTCGCTCGGTGCCTATGCACTGGCCTTCTGGTCGGCGCCTTATGCTGAGACCGTGCTCAAATTGCCCAAGGACGAATTGGCTTTCGTGCTTGGTGGCAGCGGTGCGGTGTCGGGCTTCCTGGGCGTGATTCTCGGTGGCCGCCTTTCGGATTGGTTGCGTTCACGCAATCCGTCGGGGCGGATTCTCGTCATCATGTTCGGCATCGTCGCGCCGGTCATTCCGATCTGGATCGGATTCACGACCGAGGTCCCCGCCCTGTTCTACCTGATGAACTTCCTCGCGGGGATGTTCGCGGCAACCGCGCTCGGGGCTGCCGCTGCCACGACGCAGGATCTGGTCCTGCCGAGGATGCGCGGAACCGCCACGGCCTCGTTCTTCCTCGCGACAACCTTGGTCGGCCTTGGACTCGGCCCCTATATGGTCGGGCAGATTTCCGAGCTGAGCGGCAGCATGCGGATCGGCGTCCTGTCTCTGATCGGGGTAGCGCCGATATCGCTGGCGCTGCTGATCTACGCCTATCGCACCCTGCCAAAGGCCGAAGCGACGATCGCGGAGCGCGCGCTGGCAGCTGCTGGCGAATAGTTTGAGGGAGGGGGCTGGCTGGCCCGTCGGACTCCGCACCCGGTGACATTGACCGAACGCTCAGCCTGAAGTGTGGGGGGGCGAAGCATCGTCTGCTTGGGTCGATGGTTGGCCGCCACACCCGGCGCCGGTTTACGCCATTCACCCCCACCTAGTGCCCTGACCCAATAGCAGTTCTGCACCCCACCCGCGGGCTGTCCCAATTGGCGAGCCTGCAGAGAGCCTTGGACTGCTGCGACCCCTCGCTTGAGCGACGCACAACAAAAAAGGGGCCGGATTACTCCGGCCCCTCTTCATGTTCCTTGGGAACAGTGACTTACATGCCCGAACCCGGACCGTAGGTCACTTCCACGCGGCGGTTCTGTGCTTCACGCACACCGTCGGCGGTCGGCACCCGCGGCTTGGTTTCACCGAAGGCTTCGCCAGTGATGCGAGCAGCCGGGACACCGCGACCGCTCAGGTACGAGCTAACAGCAGCGTTACGACGTTCGGCCAGAGCCACGTTGTACTTCGGCGTACCCGCACGGTCGGTGTGACCGGCAAGCATCACACTTGCAGTGCCGCAGTTCGCGTAAGCGGTGACGGCGCTGTTGAGGATGCTCGCAGCCTGCGGGGTGATATCCGACTTATCGAAGTCGAAGAACACCACATACGGACCCGTGTTGCACGCAGCCTTGGGGGGGGGCGGCGGCGGCGGCGGCGGGGGCGGGGGCGGCGGCGGCGGCGGAGCCACAACCGGCGGCGGCGGCGGCGGAGCTTCGCCACCGAAGTTGTAGGTGATCGAGCCCAGAATCGAGTGGCTGCTCAGCTTGGTCTCAAGCGAACGGCCAATCGGGTCCACGAGACCAACGTCAGGAACGTTGAAGTAGCGATACTTCAGACCGACGTCCCACGAATCGCTCAGGGGAGCGCGAACGCCTGCCAGCAGCTGCCATGCGAAGCCGGTGTCCGAATCGTTCCACACGCCCGGGCCCTGCTGATTGACGCGGCCGTCCATGTCGACACGAGCCACACCGACACCACCGCCAGCGAAGGCCTGGATGCCGTCATCGGCGCCGAAATCGAACAGGCCGTTCAACATGAAGCTGAGCGCGTTCACTTCGCCAGCTGCGATACGGGTGCCAGTGAAGGTGCTGGAACCGGCGGTCTGAGGGACAACCACCAGACCCTGAGTGCCGGCCTGCACGTCGCTCAGATCAGCAGCGCGATAGCTGGCTTCAGCTTCGAGCCGGAACGCACCGAAATCGTAGCCGACGATACCGCCGAAATCGTAACCCGTGTCATAGTTGGCAACCGCGTCACCGGCGGCACCGTTAACATCGAGGCTCTGGTCTTCGACGAGCATTACGCCGCCATCACCCTGAATGTACCACTGGCCTTCACGGGCCATGGCAGGTGTGGTCAGCGCGGTCGAAGCCATCGCCATCCCAATGACGAGTTTGCGCATTCTAAAATTCCCCTTTGTATTGGACTTGAGGCACCGGCCGTCTCTATCTTTTCCCCTTGCATGAGGCAAGCAATCAATGGCCTAATGGTGTTGCAAGAATGTCGCGAAGACATGCCTGTGGACAAAAATGCAATCGCAAAACAGGCCTGAATCCGCCATTCTGTGAGTTTAAGGCCCTTCAGTCGCCAGTATGCCTACCGCCAGCAACGCTTGTATCAGGGATGTGATCGCGGCGCGCGCTTCGGTGTCGATGATGGTTCCGCCGGTAGGCCCGGCAGGGGCAGCGGCGCTTTCCCACTCCGACCGATAGACGATGGAGTGGCCCGCCGTCAGGTCGAACACCTGCATACCTTCGCGCGGCGCAACAAAGTGCCAATCCCCGCCGATCCATACCGCAAGCTTGTCCTCGTGCCCGGCCCACGCGCCTGCCGCTGGCGCGGTGACCCGAAAGCAGCCGCCCTCATTCAGGCTTTGCGGCGGAGCCGGCTGCGAGGCCGTGACAGAGCGGCTGTGCAAGGCGTCGAGGAGGCATAGGGCCTGATTGACGAAAAACTCCTTTTGGGCCTGACCCGGGATCAAAAGTGGCAGGCCGATGGTCGGCGTGGTGCTGGCAAAGGCGATCGGATCGGACATGCAAATCTCCCGGTGTTCAGGACAATGAAGCGAGAAGCAGCGGCAGCGATTGGTCGAAGGTACCGACCTGCCTGACCCACAGCGGCGCTGGACCGTGCGCGGCAATCAGCGCCGTCCGCTCCGCTAAAGTCAGACGCAGCCAGGCGGCGTCGCGCTGCCATGATACATGCGGAGCATCGGTAGGGCCGTAGCCGACGAGATAGGCCTCACGCTCCTCGACCAGAGGCACTTCGACGCTGTCCTCCCACCGCCATTGCCCACGCCCGCGCCGGGTCCAACTAAACAGGCTGGCCTGATCGGCATCGATGCGCGCACGCGGATGGACGGGGCATGGCGGCCGGCGCGAAAGGCCCGCATTGGCAAGCGGGGCGATGATGGTTTCCGTATCACCCGTCCCGATTGCGGCAACACGCGAGGTCGCAAGGGGCGGGACCAGTTGCGGATCAAGCGGGACCAGATTGTCGTCGATTACGATTATCTGTGTCTGTGCTGGGTGGCCCCGGGCAGCCTGAGGCTCTGTGCCACCCCGGCCGCGAAGCAGCCCGGTCAACCGCCAGCGACCTTCGCTTTCAGGCTCGGCGTGTAGGAACTGCACCAGTTCACTGCCGATCAGCACGTGGTTGGCACCAGCGGCAAGGCCCGCAAGGTCGGTGTCCGCCAGATCGAGATCACCTGCGATCAGATCGATCACGGCTGTCGCGGCCGGTTCGAACAAAATCCCCGAGGAAGGCTCCAGCGGCGCGCCAAGCGTCCCCATCACCGCGCGCTGCGTTCCCGTGGTGCCGAGATCGACCAGCGCGGTCCCCTGCACGGTAAACAAAGCCGCGCCCCGCCATGCGCTGTTCGCCGCAGAAGCCGCAGCAAAGATCAGCGGATTGGCCGGGTTGCCGCTGGCATCGGGCGGGATTTCGAAGGCTGCAAGCCGGGTCGGCGGAATGACCAGATCGGTAGGCGACAGGCTCTCTCCCGGGTCGCTCTGGCGCGGGGCACCGCCTGCGGGGGCGAGCCGCTCCAACTCAAGCGCGATCCCCCTATCCAGCCATTCCCAGCTGCGCAGCAGCCAGTGGCCGGGCATGCCCGTTCATGCGCCAGCGGCCATTTGCCGATCTCGTCGCACCAGGCGTGACTGTGCTGTGGACCGCGCAGGCCTTCCGGCTCGGCAGCAGAGAACAGCTGCACCTGCGCGCCATTGGCGAACCGAACGCGGTGGAGCGAGGGTTCGAATTGCGGCATCCGGTCAGGCGGGCAGACTGCCAGCAGGCCGGACTGGCCCTCCACCATCACTGCGCGCGCTTCGGCCAGCGATGCGGCGACCAGCGCGATCCGGGCGCTCGGGTCCGCTTCGGCAATCTGGCGCACCCATTCGGCACCGGCGCGGGTCTTGCCGAACCCGCGCCCCGCCATGATCATCCAGATGCGCCAATCGCCCTGCGGTGCGCATTGCTCGCGGCGCGCGAGCAGCTGCCAGTGGAACTGGAATTCGGCTTTCTCCTTGTGGTTGAGGGCATTGGCGATGAGTGGTCCGGCCTCCTTCTCGTCCTCGTCCATCCACTCGAGATCGGCGCTCAACGCGCGCCGTCCGCGCGGGCGCGCTCGTGTTTGAGCCGCAGGCGGATTTCCTCGACCTTGCGATCAATCGAGTCGCGTACTTCTGCGGCGCTGACATTGCGTTGCTGCGCCATGGCCTGCGAGGCGGTGTCGCGGTGCGCGGCGAGCAGGCGGATCGCGTTGGCGAAATCATAGCGGCCCGCATCAAGCGTGGAATGATCACCCTGCCGCAACCGGCGGACCACTTCCATTTCGAGATGGGTGTAGCCCTCCCACAAAGCGGCGAGCCACAGGTTTGCGAATGCGGGTTCCTCGCGCCGAACCTTGTAGGCACGGCTGACGCTGATCCCGGCCTTGGCGGCGGATTCGCTGACGTTGGAGCTTTCGGCGAGGTGATCGAGGAATAGCACCCGCCAGTGGTTATTGACCCTTCTGGTTTCTCCTACCCGCAGCTCGGGACGGATGAGGATGTGCTTGCCTCGCGGCTTGGCCATGACGGGTTCTCCTGGCGCCAAAACGAACAGGCGGCACTCCACTGGGGAGCGCCGCCTGGGCGAATCGCTATTTCTCGATGATGCCTATCTCTAACCGGAGAGCGTCACGATGTCAAGAGAAATAACCAATATGGTAAAATACCGCCGGAGTTAGATCAACGCAAGCTGTCACGGCCCCGCTGGCCCTACTTGCGCTGCTTCAGGGCTGTGCCTGACTCACTTCAAACAACTCCCCGTCGGTATCGAGCAGATAGAAGACTGTAGAGTTGATGCTCGGTGCATAGGCGACCAACTGCCCGATCTGGCCTTGGTCTGGCACGAGATCCTGAGTCCTGTCCTCGATTGTCGCGGCGGTGTTGATGAAGCCGTTCGTAAACGCGGTGCTAGGGATCAGGAACACCGATCCGTTGGTGTCGAAGAAGATGTAGGAATCGCGGAAAACCGGATCGAAGATGGCCTTGAAGAATTGTCCCGCGATAATCCCGCTACCCTGCTTGCGGCCTGTCCCGAATTGGTAGGTCACGTTCGGCCCGTTGATGGCGGCGGGACCATTGGGACGAGTAGCAAGAGACCCTTCATAGAACGGCCAACCGAAATCCAGCGGACGCCATTCGGGGCGGAAGGCGGTGAGCTCGTGCTGAAGACTGCTTCCGCGGTCTGCAAGAACGGTAAGATCACCGTCATTTGACAGGCCGCCGGGCTGTTGGACACCGTCACCAATGATCCGCGGAAGAAGCGGAATGGTGGTAGGGTCCGGAACACTCGCCACCGCATTGGGATTGAACATTTCCAGTTCCACAAGCTTGCCATAGGCGCTCGACGCATCCTGAGCGTTAGCTTCGCTCGGTGCTCCGATTGCCAGCATCGTGCGCGGTAGTTGGATGAAGGACACCGTAGTCGGGCGGGTCCAAGCGTCCGCAAGCTTGACGGACGACACGGCATTTCGCGTTTGGTCAAATGCTTGCAGCATCAGCCCGGTCGCTGGACTATGCGTGACCATGTAGATGCCGCGCTGGTAAGAACTGCCCGGAAATCCGTAGCCGATCGCCAAAATGTCTCCCGGTAGCCGGTTATCGCGGACAAACGTGTCCTCCGTCAGGGCGTCAGTATTCATGTCGAACTGCAGGACTCGTCCCGATCGTTCTGCGATGAGCAGCTTGGGTTGTCCGAAGAACAAGCCGGCCGCTACTGGTGACACGATCCCGGACGCGGCACGCCTTACGACAATCCCCTCGCGATCATTGGTGACAGTGATCCGGATCCCGAAGTCACGGGACTCCCCTCCGGCGGTTACGCGCAGTGTGATCTCGTATACATTGTCACCATTGGCGTCGGCGGGAAGATCGAAATTGGGTGTCTGATTGAACCGCAGCCCACCTCCGGGATCGAGCACGAGCTTGTCCGCGTCAGGGCCGCTGAACAATGTGATCGAGACCGGATCATTCTGCGGATCGCTTGCTGTGGCCGAGTAGAACGCACCCGAAGTGTTCTCCGCGACGCTCACAGTCAGCGGAGAGGTCAGATTCGGCGCGGTTTGAACTGGCGGCGTGACCGGGCCCGACGAGGAGCCGCTACCGCCTCCGCCTCCGCCCCCGCCGCAACCGGACAGAGCCAGCACAGCGATGCTGGCGGACGCGGCGATGGCGGCCCGGTGGACGCGCAGAGCAGAAAGCATGAAAAGCGACCCCTTGAAAAATCAGAGGTAGCCTATCGGCGCCACTGCGAAAGGCAACCGCCTTTCGTGCAGGCCAAGATCAGATAATCCCAATCGCCTTACCGGCCCGTTCGAACATCCCGAGGATGGTCTGCACCTGATCGGCGGTATGCTCCGCGCAAAGCGAACAGCGCAGCAGGGTCATTCCCGCAGGCGTCGCTGGGGGCCGCGCGAGATTGACGTAGAGGCCCTCTTTCAACAGCGCCTCCCACATCATCGCGCCTTTTTCGAGATCGGGCATAATCACCGCGATGATCGCGCTTTGCGGCGTTTCGGTGCCGAGCTTGAAGCCCAATGCCTTCAGCCCGCCGTGCAGCGTGCGGCTGTTCTCCCACAGATGCGCGCGCTTGTTGCCGCCGTGCATCAGCTTGCGGATCGATGTAGCCGAGCTGGCCATCACCGATGGCGGAAGCGCGGCGGTGAAGACGTAAGGGCGGCACACCAGCCGCAGCACTTCGAACTTCGGGTGGTTGGAAACGCAGAAGCCGCCGACCGTGCCGACGCTCTTGGAGAAGGTGCCGATGATGAAATCGACGTCGTCCAGCACGCCCTGCTCTTCGGCGACGCCGCGGCCATGTTCACCGATGAAGCCCATTGAATGCGCCTCGTCGACCAGCACCATCGCGCCGTTTTCCTTGCAGACGCGCACCATTTCCTTGAGCGGGGCCACATCGCCCATCATGGAATAGACGCCTTCGAGGACGACCAGCTTGCCCGCGCCTTCAGGAATGCGCTTCAGCCGCTTCTCCAGCGCTTCGACATCATTGTGCTTGAACGGCACGACCTCGGCATTGCCCATCGCGCATCCATCCCAGATCGAAGCGTGGCTATCGATGTCGAGGATGATGTAATCACCCTTGCCCGCCAGGGTCGAGATGATCCCGAGATTGGCCTGGTACCCGGTCGAAAAGACCATGGCGTGATCCATGGCGTAGAATTCGCGCAAGGCGGCCTCGACATCGCGGTGGTCGCGGAAGGTGCCGTTGAGCACGCGGCTGCCGGTCGTCCCCGCGCCGAAGTCCTCCATCGCCTGCTTGCCCGCCGCGATCACGTCGGGATCGAAGGTCATGCCCATGTAGTTGTAGGTACCGAGCAGGATCGTGTCGCGCCCGTTGCAGATCGCACGGGTGGGAGAGAGCACCTCTTCCATCACCAGATTGAACGGATCTTCTACCCCGGCGGCCAGCAAGGTCTCACGGGTATGGATGATCGGATCAAACTTCGACAGCAGGTCGACAGGTTCGGCAGCGCCTAGGGTCTCGCTCATGGAAGTCGCCATTATCAGCTATCCTGCAGCTTGTGGACGGCCGCGACGAGTTGGCCCCAGTTTTCGATCTCGGCCTGTTGGTTCATCGAGATGATCACGTCGAATTCGTCTTCGATTTCGGCGACGAAATCCATCACGGTTAGGCTGTCGAATTCGAGATCGCCAGCAAAGGTGGTCGCGTCCTCGATCGTGACGCCCTTCTTGTTGAAGGGTTCGATCAGTGTGCGAATACGATCTTCGACTTCGGCGGGGGTCATGGGCGGCTATGCTTTCTGTGCGTCGGTTGTCGGAGGGGCTATCACCCGGTAATACGGCTGCAAAGCGGCGGATGATGCAGCTTGTCAAGTTTTCGCCGCGCCGCAGGGGGCGGGGCGGCCTGTCCGGGGGGATATGATGGCCGAAGATTTACCGCAGGCTGAACCGGTCAAGGCATCGCCGTCGATGCCATCGCCCACGGGATTTTCGAACCACGCGATCCATCTGGTGCGCACCACCCAGCAAATTAACATGATGCTGAGCCAGATGGCCGACGCGAAGGCTTCGATCTTGATGGGGGCGACGTTCCTCGTGTTCACTATCGCCGTCGGGCAGGCGCGAGATGGCGCCTTGCCGTGGTCACTGGGCGTTCTGGCGCTGTTCGCTTTTGTGTCGGCCATGTGCGCGGTGTTCGCTGTGCTGCCCTCGGTCAGCGGACCGGATCAGGCGAAGAGCAGCAACAGCAATCCGAACATCCTGTTCTTCGGTCATTTCACCCACATGGTTGAAGCCGAATGGACCGACAGCGTGCTTGACGACCTGCGCGCCGACGAAACCGTGTTCCGCGCGATGCTGCATGACATCTACCAGAACGGGCAGGTGCTCCAGCGCAAGAAGTACAAATACCTCGCCTATGCCTACAAGAGCTTCATGACGGGCCTTACGCTAACCGCGATCACGATTGCGGTGGAATACGCGGTGCGGTTTGGATGACGTCGGATCGTACGCGAACCATTGATATCTTGTTTTAAATCGCCAATGGAGATGACTGACGAAAGGAGGCGGCGATGAGTGTGCGCGAACACTTCCTGTTCTGGCTGGATAGCCAAATTTCCGTCGGTTCCATCTTCTGGAGCGACATCCGGTGGCTGCTGTTGGTACCCTTGTGGCCCTTCCTGATCATCGCTTGGATTTGGTTCGACGTCGTTGCTGTTCGTCAGGCCAGCCTGGGGATCGGACTGCTTTTGTGCGTGCCGTGGGGATTCCTTATTGCCCATCGCAGGCGCATCAAGCGGCGCGATTGGGTCGAACCCACGCGCTTCTCGGACGAGAACGGCGGATACTGATTCTGTGCTGCGTTGGCGGCCTTAATTCACCGCCGCATCAGCAAGGGCCTGAGCGGTCTTGTAGTCGGGCTTGCCATTGTTGAGGCGCAGCGAGATGTCGGTCAGCAGGTAAAGCCGCGGGATTTTGTAGCCGGCCAGCCCGGCGCGGGCATGGGCATCCAGCACCTCTCGCAGACCCTCCGCCTCACCTTCGGGCTGCACCACCGCCACCACTTTGCGCCCGAACCGCGCATCGGGCAGGCTGACGACGCGCACGTCCTGCACCTGTGGGTGTTCGAGCAGCACGGCTTCGACCTCCTCGGGAAAGACCTTCTCACCGCCGGTGTTGATGCACATGTTGTCACGACCGATGAATTCGAGGCCGCCGTCTGCCGCCCAGCGCGCGCGGTCACCAGTCATCAGCCAGCGCTGGCCGCCGATCTCGGGGAAGGTTTGGCGGTTCTTCTCGTCCTCGCCGAGATAGCCCAGCGGAAGCGGACCGGTCCGCGCGACGATGCCGATGCCTTCGGTGCCGCGCGCGATTTCCTGCAAGTTCTCGTCAAACAGCTTGGTCTCGCGCCCCGGCAGCGGCTGGAATTTGCCGCCGCCGCTTGATCCTGCGGCCGTGGTGATGACGATGCCGGTGCCGGAACTTTCCGAAGAACCCAATGCGTCAATGATCATCAGCGTTGGGTGATGCGCAATCAGGCGGGCCTTGACCGCTGGCGAGAACACCGCGCCTGACGAGGTGATCGAGCGCAGGCTCGCCAGCACCTCGGCTCCATCCCCCCGCGCATCCAGCCGGTCAGCCAGCGGCATGGCGAAGGCATCGCCGACGATGAATATCCCGCGCGCGCCTATGCGCTTGACCTCGTCCAGCGCCAGATTGGCATCGAACTTTGGCCCCGGCAGCAGCGCTAACGTGCCGCCCTTGAGCAAGTGGATCACCGCCGTAAATTGTCCAGCGCCGTGCATCAGGGGCGAGAGCAGCAGCATCGGCGAATTGCTCGCCGGATGATCCGGGCCGATGCGGGCGGCTTCTTCCACCTGTTCATCAAGGCTCGTTGTCACCAATGGCGGTGTGCCGGGCGGGCGCTGCCATACGCCGATGTTGAACGCACCCCAGGCCTGATCCATCGGCCACATCACCGCTTTGGGCATTCCCGTGGTGCCGCCGGTCGCGGTCAGGAACAGGGCTTCGGGATCATCGTGGATCGCGAAGTCTGCTGGGATGTCGCTGGCGCACAGTTCGGCCCACGCATCGCTGCCGACATTCACCGTCAGCGCGCCTTCGGGCATCGCTTCGATAGCGGCATCGGCAAAGTCGCTCTCGGTAAACAGCGCTTTCAGCCCGAAGCGCGAAAAAATGTCGGCCAGCTCGCGGGCCTTGTAATGGTAGTTCACATTGACCGGGACCAGCCCTGCTTTCACGCAGCCGAAATAGGCGAGCATGTAGTCTGGCGTGTTGCGCAGCATCTGCCCGGCGATGTCACCGCGCTGCAATCCGCGCGCTGTCAGCCCGGCGGCGATCCGGTCGGTCACGGCATCGAACTCGCCCCAAGTCACTACCCGCGCCCCGTGGACCAGCGCAGGCCGATCAGGTGGGACCGCCGCTGCCAAAGCCTTCAGGACCAATCCGAAATTCGCGCCCGTAAAAGCCATCAGCCGCACTCTCCTCTGTCACTTTCGCTAGCCCCGCTGGCCGCCCGTTTCCCCTACGTAAATAATGAGGACAAACGGAAAAATTGCGCTAGTGTCCCGAATCAGAAAACAATGAGAGGAGCAAGGCCTGATAATGGCTACTAATGTTGTCGAACTGCGCACGCCGCAAGGCCGCGAGTCGCTCGAACGGCTGCTCGATTCTGTCACCATCACCTGTCCCGAGGATATTCACGATGCCGCGGTGAACCTCGCCCGCATCGCGCAGGAGCGGGGAATGCAGATCGCCGTGTGCGATGACATTTCCTCGAAGGAGCCGATGGTCGATGCCGACGGCACGATCCTTAATGCCGACATATTCCGCTGGCTGGACGATGGCGCCCGCTGGTGGGAGGATCATCGTCTGGCGCTGCATTCGCCCCTGCCGCGCGCCTGCCGCTATGAAAGCGAGCCGTTCTGGGTGAACGCTCAGGGCTTCAACACCCGCTGGCGCAATCATTATTTGGCAGAAATCGACCTCAACGATTTTGAAAAGCGCTCCTTGTGCAAGGCCGCGATCGTGGTGCCGGTGCATCTGCCGTTCGGCCAGATTTCGGCGAGCAGCTTCATTTCGATGGAACGCGAGAAGGAAGATCTCTCGGCTGAATTCGCCGAATATGGCGCCCTGTTCGCGATGGTCACCCGGTGCTTTGTCGCGGGCTACGTGCAAGCCAACCGCACCAAGCGGCGCATCCCGTCGGACTGCGTGCTGTCCAAGCGTGAGGTCGAATGCCTGCGCTGGGCCGCGATCGGCAAGACCGACAAGGAGATCAGCATGATCCTCAACCGGTCACACGCCACGATCCGCTACCACATCCACCGCGCGGGCGAAAAGCTCGACTCGGTGAACCGCGCGCAGACGATCTTCAAGGCCGGGCAGCTGGGTTACCTTGGAGCCAGCGACTGAGCTTTACCACCCCGCCCCGGGTCAAGCCCGGGGCGGGGAGGGGAGTTCCCGATCTCCGAGCCGTCCCCTCTTATCCCAGCTTCCGCAGCGGCTCGCTACCGTCCCAGCCCACGCCTGCTGCCTTGATCATTCCGAACAGATCTGGCCCGTCCTTCGCCTGCTGGAGAATCTCCACCAGGGTGCCGGGACCGCTACCCGGATCGACATATATCACCTGACTGGTGCCGAAATTGCCCTCGATCACCACTTCGGCCCCCGCCTCGTCGCAAACCCGGCGCGCCTCGGTGATGTCGTCGACCAGAATGCACACATGGTGCAGCCCGTTGCCGGTCGCGCCATATTCGCCGCGATAGATCGACGGGTGATTGTCCCGCGGACGGATCAGTTCGATCTGCAAGTCGCCCCAATAGGCTAGCGCGAGATCGAACACTGCATCAGTCGGCGCGCCGCGGTATTTCATGCCATCGAGGTGGATGCCTTCGATGATGAAGAACGGGCCGACGCCCATCACCTGCGTCCAATGCGTCACCGCTGCATCGAAATCCTCCGGCACGAAGGCCAGCTGCATGATGTCGCCCAGCGCGGCGATCTTTCCCGGCAAAGCCATATTCCTCTCCAATCCGCTAGGGTGACCCCTTGCCGAGACTGTGTGATATTCCCCTCACGAAACACTGCACAAAGTGCGAGGATAAGGACGGGGGTACCCCCGAAAGGACATCGAAGGCCGATGAACGAGATCAAGGATATTGCCCGCGGCGACCGCTGCCCGGGGATCAGCTACACCGACATGCTCAACGGCGATACGCGGCGTCCGCCCGATTACCTGTTCGAGGAAACCACCATCGAGATGGGGGACGAGCCCTTGTCGGTTGCACCTTATATCTCGGAGGACTTCGCGCGTCTGGAGCGCGAGAAATTGTGGCCCAACGTGTGGCTGTTCGCCGCGCGGGAGGATGAACTTCCCGATCCGGGCGACACGGTGGTATTCGACATCGCGGGCAAGAGCTTCCTTTTGATCCGCCAGAAAGACGGCGGCGTGAAGGCGTTCTACAACGCCTGCCTCCACCGCGGCCGCAAGCTGCGCACCGA
>VFQO010001056.1_pt1 | contig 23748 bp, 33 predicted proteins | sample 3512331 | NCBI WGS metagenome assembly VFQO01 (sample SAMN10412371, study PRJNA504923) | tailings metagenome | isolation source: Replicate 3 from Balatoc abandoned mine | place: Philippines: Itogon, Benguet | collected 2017-08-28 | reverse complement strand
GGGCGTCTCCCCTGCGGGGCCGGGCTTTCGTGCTGCGCATCGAGCCGCCTGCGGCGTCTCGCCCCTTCGGGCGTCAATCCCTGACGCCTCCGCGCCGTGCCGGCGCTGCGCGCTCCGCTTGCCGGGCCTGACGGCCGATCCGAGGAACTTTCGCGCGCGAAAGTTCGGGATGTGGATCTGATCCGTGGTGTGCCGGCGCTGGTGCGCTGAATCCGCTACGCGCGGGGCCGCATCCCACCACTACCTCGCGCCTTGATTCGTCGTCATGGTGCCCTCCGGCCGGGCTTCTCCGGTCAAGGGCCGCTGCGCTGAAACACTCACCCGTTCGGTGCTCGCCTGCGGCTGCGCTCCGCGTGCGGCTTCCTGTTTCTCCCTTGACCGCGCCCGTCCTGCGTGCCCCAGGACGCCGAGGCGACGAGGTAGATGGTGGGATGCAAAAGCCGGCCCCGCGCTCCGCTGGCCATGTGGGTGATCGACGGGGAGCAGGGGAGCTTGTGCCCCTGCGGGGCAAGAGCAACTGCAACACCTTGGGGGCCTGTTCCGGCCCCCAAACCCCGCCCCGAGGCTCCAAGGTAGCTTGCCCGAAACCCGAGGAAACACAAGCCCGGAAGCCGCGAAAAATCAGGCTTTTTTCTCTCGCAAACTATTGACGGTCAATAGTTTGGCGGGTAGAATATGGGCATTGCTTCAGTGATGAGGCGATGCCCCGGCAGGGGTGACGGTGAGCAGACCAGACCCCAGCCGCTTAGACCATCTTCAACCCTTCCGCATAAGGAAAACGACCATGCAGACGCTGACCGCCACCTATTCCCCCGAAGACAACAAGCTGCGCCTTTATCCGTCCTCCCGGCTGGACAGCGCGACTTATGAGCGCGTGAAGGCGGCCGGCTTCAAGTGGGCACCCCGTCAAGAGCTTTTCGTGGCCCCCATGTGGACGCCGGCCCGCGAAGACCTGCTGATGGAGCTGTGCGGCGAGATTGGCGACGAGGACACAAGCCTTGTTGAGCGCGCCGAGGAACGCGCCGACCGCTTCGAGGACTACAGCGACAAGCGCGCCGATGATGCCGCCGCCGCGCGCAACGCCGTGCAGGCCATCGGCCAGCGGTTCGAGTTCGGGCAACCCATCCTTGTGGGCCATCACAGCGAACGCAAGGCCCGCAAGGACGCCGAGCGCATGGAAAACGGGATGCGCCGCGCCGTGCAGATGTGGGAAACCTCCGAATACTGGAAGCAGCGCGCAGCCGGTGCCCTGCGTCATGCGAAATACAAGGAGCTGCCCGCCGTCCGTCATCGCCGCATCAAGGGGCTGGAGGCCGACAAGCGCAAGCAGGAGCGCAGCAAGCAAGAGGCCGAAATGTGGCTGAAGCTGTGGCTTGAGTGCGAGGCCGAGCAAGACGCCGAGCTGCAAAAGGCCGTGGCCCTGCGCATCGCTGGCATGTGCTGGCTGCACCTGCCGCGCAAGGAAGGCGACCGCGAAGACTGGAGCCACACCCCGACCGCTTACGACGCCTTGAACGGCTCGCATCCGAACCTCTACGCGCCGCGCACCCTGGCCGAAGTGATCGAGGCGGCCAAGAAGACCTACCCGGCCACGATTGCCCATTGTGACCGCTGGATTGCCCATTTTGACAACCGGATTGCCTACGAGCGCGCCATGCTGGACGAGCAAGGCGGCCTGAAGGCTGAAGGCTTCGACATCCAGCCGGGCGGCCGCGTCTTGGTCGATGGTGAATGGCTGGTGGTGATGCGCGTCAACAAGAAGGGCGGCCAGATCAACAGCGTGACCACGAACGCCCGTTATGTGCGCGTGCGCGGCATCGAAGAAATCAAGGACTACCGCGCGCCGACCGAGGAAGACGCCGCCAAGGTCAAGAAGGCCGCCAAGCTGCCGCCGCTGGTGAATTTCCCCGGTGAAGGCTTCATCGAAATGACCGCCGAGGAATACAAGCGCAAGCCCGCCGACTACAAGGGCACCCGCACCGCGCAAGCCACGGCCGAGCATGGCGCATACCGCTACCGCACCGCTTTTTTGGCCAATAGCGGCTATCGGATCGTGCAGGTTTACATCACCGACGCCAAGCGCGTGGACAAGCCCGCGCCCGAGGCGGCCGAGCCGGTTAAGTTCGAGCGCGAACCCGTGGCCCCGGCCCCGGTGGCGACCGAGCAGACCCCGGCCAGCGCCGAGAGCACCGACAAGCGCGCCGCGATGGCCGAGGACTTCCAAGCCATGCGCGACCAGCTCAAGGCCGGCGTGCAGGTTGTGAGCGCCCCGCAGCTTTTCCCGACCCCGGCCGACTTGGCCGCGCGCATGGTGGAGCTGGCCGACATCGAGCCGGGAATGCGCGTGCTGGAGCCGAGCGCCGGCACCGGCCGCATTCTGGAGCAGTTGCCCGAGGGCTGCGAAGTGGTGGCCGTGGAGATTAACGCGGCCTTGGGCGGCCGCCTCGATGCAGACCGCCGCGCCGTGGTGATCGGTGACTTCCTGCAATGCACGCCCGAAACCCTGTGGGGATCGTTCGACCGCATTGTGATGAATCCGCCCTTCGCCAACGCCGACGACATCAAGCACATCCGCCACGCGCTGCGCTTCCTGAAGCCGGGCGGCAAGCTGGTGGCGATCTGCGCCAACGGCCCCCGCCAGAATGCCCAGCTCCGCCCGCTGGTGGAACAGCACGGCGGCGAATGGGAGAACCTGCCGCCCGATACCTTCGCGGAATCCGGCACCGCCGTTAATACCGCCCTTTTCACCCTGACCGCCTAACCCACCAACGCACGCGCCCCGGCTTCGCCGGGGCCGCTCAAGGAGTACGAGCCATGCAACCGAAATTCATGCCTTGGGTTGACCTGCTGCCGGAAGTGGGCGACCCGATCCGCAACGAGCGCAACAAGCTGGCCGCCAAGCTGACCGAGGCCGAAGAACTGGAAAAACAAGCGGCCGCGCTGCGCGCGGCAGTGCGGGAGGGCCGCGCGGCCCTGCTGGATCGCGTCATGAAGCAATGGACGCTGCACGACATCGAGCAGGCCGCGACCGCAGCCGCCGACCGTGGCCAGCCGTTCCCTCCCGGCTTCGTGAAAGACGGCGAGCTGCGCGAGGCGCTGCGCGCCCTCGATGGTGCCCCGTCCGCGCTGGAAGTGCTGCAAGCCTTCCATGCTGGGCGCGTGATCCGGCAACACAACCTGTTCAGCACCGCGACCGAGGAAGAACAGCGCGCCACGCTGCACCGCGTTTTCGACTGGTGGAATTACGGCGCTGTCCCGCTGCTGACCCGCTTGGAAGACTAAGGGAGGGCGGCCGATGTCTATACAGGAGCAGGCCGCCGCACTGGTGGCCGCCGTCGATCCGGCCGCTGTCGCGGCCGTGATCGCGGAATTCCCCGAGGCCGAGAAGGTGGGCATCCGCACCAACTGGCAAAGCCTCGATCCCCATCTAGGGCACCGTGTCCCGAAGGCCCCGGCCGACCGGGCCGAGTACCTGGCCCGGCAAATCGCGCAGTACGAGGCCGAGCTACAGCGCGACATCGCCACATATACGCGCTACCGCGAGCAGGGCCTAGCGGCCCTGTCCGCTTACGACGTGTGCATTTCCAGCGGTAACGACCCGCTGGGCGCGCTGCGCACGGCGCTGCGCCTGAAGGACGCCCACATTTCCTATGACCTGTCCATTCTGGTCAAGCTGACGCTTGAGCTGGAGGACGTGAAAACCGAGCTGGCCGAGGCGGAACCCCCGCAACTGGCCCTTTTCTGAAACGCGCGGCCGCCACCGGGCGGCCGCTTCCCGAAGGAACCGACGATGACCCGCGCCCATGTCCCCACGATTGAAGAAGTTTTAGCCGACCCCGCCGCCTCTCACTGGATGAAAGACGCGCTGCGCTCCGCGCTGGCCCGTGACCCGGTGGACGTGGCCAACGATGCCGCCTTCCTGTGCGCCCTGCTGGACAAGCGGGCCGATGCTGCTATGGAGGCGGGCAGGGCGGCCGTGGCCGCGACCGCTCCCCAGGTGGAGCGGTAGGCCGGCGACAAGCCCGGCTGCGCCGGGCTGGAATCCCGCCCACTTCCTGGAGTCCATGACATGACCGCTTCGCACATCGACCTTTTCACCATTGACGACAACGGCCAGTTTCAACTGGCCAGCGCCGGCCAAGTCATCGAGGCCGCCTTGGCCATCCTTGACGAAAAGGTGATGCGCAACGGCCTGATTTCCGCGCCGGCCGACGCCAGCGCCTTCTTCTCGCTGCGCCTCGGGAACCTGGAGCATGAAGTATTCGCGGCCATCTTCCTGGACGCACAGAACCGCGTCATCGAGTACATCGAGCTGTTCCGGGGCACGCTGACGCAGACCAGCGTGTACCCGCGCGAGGTGGTGAAGACCTCGCTGCGTCTGAACGCCGCCGCCGTCATCTTCGCGCACAACCATCCGTCCGGGGTGCCCGAGCCGTCGCGCGCCGATGAGAACCTGACCAAAGTCCTGAAGGACGCGCTCGCCCTGGTGGACGTGCGCGTGCTGGATCACGTCGTCGTCGCGGGTGGCGCGTCCGTGTCCTTCGCTCAACGCGGCCTGCTGTAGTCGCCTGCCGGCCGGGTGAAAAACCCGGCAAACGCCCCTCCGGGGCGTTTTGCCCGGTAGTTTTAACGACCGTTTTTCCTGCCGGAAAAAGCGGCATTAAAACATACCTTTTAATTACCGTTGAATCCGGTAAAATTTGCCCTTTCTGGACTAATACCTACCGCGAGGCCCTTATGAGCGAGCACCGTCCGATCTACGGCGCGAATACAGCCGTTTTGAGCCACTTTCCCGAGCCGGTGAGGGCAACCCTTCACCTGATCGAAAAAAACCCGTCTGACGAGGCCGCGCTGATCCTGCTCCAGTGCGCCGCTTCCGCCGCGCACCCGGACTACCTTTTCAGTCTGGCCATGCTCAGTGCCCTCCCCATCGAGTACAAGGAGGCCGCCCTGGAGCTGATCGAGCACAGCCTGACCAGCGGTTTCACCGTGGACGAGCAAAGCGCACTGCTGCGCTTTGTTGAGCCATTCATGGCCACCGCGCTGCGCGCTCCGCGCGGCCGCTGACGCGCCGGCCCATCATGGCGCTCGACATCTTCGCGCTGCTGACTTCGGACGGCGATCACGCCCAAGCCGACCACATGTTCACCGGCAAAGCCGGCGACATGCTGGCCGTGGCCGACGTGCTCGATGCCGTGCATTGCGCGAATCGCCGGCTGCGCGCCGTGCCGGCGCTGGCCAGCCGATTCCGCAATGGCGCTGCCTACCCCATCCCCTGCGTGCGACTGACCAAAGCCGAGTGTCGCGTCCTGGTGGACGCGATCACCGACTTTGGCCAATCCATGCCCAAGACCACCAAAGCCCGCAAACTCGCTGACCTGCTGGCCAGCTCCGTTTGCGTCTACTGACCGGAGCCGTTCATGGACGACAAAACCGCCGACCGAGTGATGTCCGCATCCCTCGACTATTTCAGCCGCAGCACCTTCTTTGCCCTCCTGGTGCTTGTCGCCGGCTGGGGCCTTGGCTGGCTGCTGGGCTTCGCTCTCGCTCGCAGCATCCAGTCCAAGACCGGCGCGGCGATCTGCCGCCGCCTGTGCCCGATTGTGGGCGTGCTGGCCGCCTTCCCGCTCGCCTACAAACTCATGTTCTCAGCGTGAATCTGCCGTGCCTCGCTACTTCGCTTACTTGCGAGTCTCGCGCGACTCGCAAGACGTGGCGAACCAGCGCCTTGGCCTGCTGGATTTCGCCAACTCGCGCGGCTTCGCCCCGCTCGTTGTCGTTGAAGAAACGGCAAGTCGCACCGTTCCCTGGCGGGAACGCGCGCTAGGCTCGCTCCTGCTGGAGCAATCCCAGCGCGGCGACCTGATTCTGACCTCCGAATTCACCCGCCTGGGCGGATCGCCCGGCCAAGTCTTTTCGATTCTGGAGACTGCCGCCGAGCGCGGCGTCACCATCATCATCACGAAGAACGGCACCGTCATGGACGGTAGCCTGAATGCCCAAATTCAGGCCGCCGCTTTCGCTATGGCGTCCATGATCGAGGTGGAATTCACCCGCGCGCGCACCCGTGAAGGCTTGCAGCGTGCTCGCCTTGAGGGCCGCATCGGCGGCCGGCGCAAAGGCAGCACCGGCCGCCTCAAGCTCGACCCTCAACGCGACAAAGTAGGGGAGCTGCACACCCTTGGTTTGACGACGCCGAAGCTCGCCAAATACTTCGGCGTCACCGAGAAAACCATGCGCAAGTTCCTTGCGCGGCACTTCCCCAAAAAAGCACCGGATTGACACCGCCGGCCCTTCGGCCCGGCCGTGCCGGTCCGGTTTTCCCGGCTTCGCTTCTTCCCGGCCTCTCGTTCCCGCTTCGCTGGAACTCGGGCCGGCAACCGCTCCGCTTGCCCTGGCTCGATGGTGGCCAGCCTTCGGCCGACCACCATCCTTGCCCTATTGCCGCCATCGCCGGTTTTGCCGCTTCGCTGCAACCGGCGCCGGCCGCGAAATGCGCGGCCTGGCTTCCGGCTGCCGATAGCCTCTCCGCTACCGCTTCTAGGCTCTCCGCTGCTCGCCTCGTAGGCCGCCACCCTCGCAAACTTGCTTCGTATCGCCGGACCGTCGCGGCTCCCGCTGCCGCCATTCGGCGGCCGTCCCGGCCCGTCCGCTTTGCGGCCGGTAATGCGCAACTTTCGCGCGCGAAAGTCGGGGAGGCGCTGGGCGGCTTCCCTTGCTTTGCTGCGGTTCGCCTTGCGCCTATTCCCCGCTTTCCGGCCTGCTATTTCGTTCCGCGCTTGTGCCGCGTCACGCAGGGCCGGAAAGTGCGAAAGGCGAAGACGGCTTCCTTCGTTCGCCGCCTTCGCCTTTCCTTGTCACGCAACCGCGCCCTTTCCGTGGCGTCTGTCGGTTGCCCTCGATTTCTGAATGGCTCCGCTACAGCGTGCCCCATTCCCGCTCGTGATCGTCTGTTGAAATGCGCTCCAGGATGCGGGCGCATCCTTCCGCGTCGTTGTCGTAAAACCCCACGTCGATGCCGTAGGGGTTCGTCAGCCAGATTTCGGCACCGTCCGGGTTGATCGACCAGCCTTCAATTTCTACGCGGCCGTGCTGGTTGAGGTACTGGTGCAGCATCTGGCCTGTCGCATTCACATCCATGATCTCTACCGTTCCTTGCTGGGCGAATCGTCCCGCTTCGCGGGCCGACCGGGCTGCTCCAGGTTCGCGCATTCGCGCTCATCCCCGCGTTGCGGGGACTGCTGCGCAGCCTTGCACATCCCTTTCGCTTGCGCCCTCCGGGCGCTGGGCCGTGTCCCCTTCAAACGCCGCGTTTCCCACAAGCTCAACAGGCCCTCGCGCTGATCCGCTTTCCCACAAGAGGTTTCTTGTGGGAAAGCGGGCGCGACCGTTGCCTCTTGCGATATTGAGGTATCGCGGGCAACGGCTACGGAGCCTGTTGATTTGTGGAAAACGCTCATCCGCTGCCTGCACCGTCATGCCCCCGGATGCGTCAAAAACCAACCCCACCCGTTTCGTCTCCCCGTGAGGGGAGCCGACCAAAGGCGCGCCTCTGGACTCCGGGCCGTCTCCCCTGCAATCACCGCGTTTCCCACAAGCCCCACAGGCCCTCGCGCTTTTCCGGTTTCCCACAAGAAGCCTCTTGTGGAAAACCGGGCGCGACCCTCTCCCTTTGGGATATTTGGGTATCCCCGGTCGAGGGCACCGGGGCCTGTGGATTTGTGGAAAACGCTCACTGGCTCGCCTCGGCCGCCGCTGCCCCTTCGGGCGCAGCTTGAACAGGCTTCGCCGGCTCTGCCGGCTTCGCTGCATCGACCACCAGAAGCGCCTTGATCTTTGGCATCGCTTCGCGCCAAAGATCAGATGGAACCGCATCAAGCCGTTCCGTCTTGATGAGTTCCATCACGGCCTTCTGGTTTCGCTCGCGCTCCTTGCGTTGCTGCTCCTTCTGCCGATCCTGGAGCTTGCGCAGCTTCTCGGCTGCTGCTGCGATTTCATCGTCTAGTGACTTGGCCTTGCGGCCGGGCTTGGTGCTGCTGGATTCACTACTCATGGCTCTTACCTCGCAATGTGGGTTCTAGTGGAAAACCTGCCTGATCGGGCGGGACGTGCTGCGTCCCTGATCGGCTGCATTTTACCAAATGCGCGGTTTTCATCCACTAGGGCCTGGGAGAGAGAACGGCACCGTTCTTCCAGCTCGCAGGGCAAGCCCCGCGCCCCGGAAGAACGGTCACACACCACGCAACATAGTTGCCGGTGCTAAAAGCCGCGCTGTGGCGCGCCTTTTAGCGTGGCGACACCGAAAAGATAACGCGGCGACACCGAAAATGCTATAATGGTCTAAACCCTTATGGAGTATAGGAAAATGCCGAGAGCGAAAGGAACAGGCAAAGGCCCCACCGAGCGGTTCAACATCAGGCTCGATGAGGACACGGCGGGGTTCTACCGAACCAAGGCGAACGAGCACGGAATCAGCATTTCCGAGTTTTTGCGCCAAACGCTGGTGCAGGGCGTGATCGCGGAAAACGTGCAAGACATCGAGCAGCGCCTGCGCCGCCTTCTCGATGAAATCCGCACTGGCGGGCAAGGTGGCGGCAAGGTCGAGATTCCCGACGAGTTGCTACTTTCGGTCTTCACCGCCGAGAACATGCTGGCCGCGATTGTTGAGGCCAAGGATGTGCAGCAGTTGTACGAAGCGCAGAACAAGGCGAAGGCCAAGCTCAAGCGACTGAAAGGAGGCTGAAATGGCAAAGCGTGAGGAAAAGGGGAGTGCGGGCAGCTTCTCCCGTGGGGCCGAGTTGTGGATGCACCAAGCCCGGCTGTTCGTGGTGGCGATCTGGACGGTTGTGCTGATTTCCATCCTGGCCGGCTTGGGCGTGACAACCGCCTACTTCTGGAATGCGACGACGGCAGACGAAAAGTACGCACTGGAGCGGAACGTGCTCGCGCACACACGGGACGCGCTCTACATGACGGCCGGCAAGATGGAGCTGAACGTCAACGGCGAGCTGCGGAAGCTGGAAGTCTCCGAAGTGGCTTTGCTGACCGATGACATGGCCGACGATGCGTGGCGCAAGCTGCGCAACGGCGGCTTGTTTGGCGTGCTGACATCCATCGGCGTGGTGTTCCTTATCTCGCTCTACTGGTGGGGATATCTGCTGGTTCCGGGCGACTATCCCATTGCCCGCGTCAAGTACGGCTACGTGCCGACCGAGAAAAAGGCCAACGGCTTCATCGAGCGCGACGGCTTTGCGATCAGCTTCAAACCGACCACAGCGGCCGCTGCGCCGGCACCTGCGCCCGCACCGGCCGATGCACACCAAGCCGCTGCGCCCGAGTCGGCCGATATGCTGGACGACGACGACATGGACGCGCCGGCTACGGTGGAAGTCATGCGCAACGAGAACGGCGATGTGATCGACAAGGAAACCGGCGAAATCATCAAGCCAGCCGCTCAGGTTTCGCACGCGAAAGACAAGCCGGAAGCGAAGCCGGGCGACCAGGGCAAGAAACCCAATCCGCTGGCTGACGCGCTATAGGAGGGACACCGGATGACAACTCAAAGACGGGCATTTCTACATTCCGTCGCGGCCGCCTGCTTGGCGGCTTTTTGCGTTTCCGTGCAGGCCGAGCCTGACTTGCTGCAACCCGATGAAGCCTTCCGGGTTTCCGCTCGCCGGGTGGAGGCTCGCGTGGTGGAGCTGGAGTACATCATCGCGCCGGGCTATCACCTGTACCGCGACCGCTTTAGCTTCAAAACGGACAATCCGGCCGTCACGGTGGCCGGGGTGGAGCTGCCGCCGCCGCAGGCAAAGTTCGACAAGGCGATGGGCCAGAACATGCGCTACTACACCGAGCGGGTGGCGGTGCGTGTGCGCCTGGCTGGGGCCAATCAGACCGTCAAGCTGGTGGCCACGGCGCAGGGCTGCGCGGCCATTGTGGGTGTGTGCTATGCACCGATCACCAAGGCGTTCAGCGTGCCGGCAATGGGAGGAAAACAGGGATGATTAGTATGAACAACGTGGGCAGCGCCGGGCAGGCACTGCACTACTTTTCCGCTGACAACTACTACACCCAGGACGAGGGCTTGGAGCATTCCGAATGGTTCGGCAAGGGGGCCGAGCACCTTGGGCTTTCCGGCAAGATCGACCGTCAAGCCTTCTTCGAGGTGTTGAACGGAAAGGTGGAAGGTCAGGAGCTGGGCAAGTGGGTCAAGAACGAGGAAACCGGCGAGAAGGAACGCGAGCACCGGCCGGGCACCGACATGACGTTTTCTGCGCCCAAGAGTGTTTCGCTCATGGCCGAGGTGTACGGCAAGCGGGAGGTTCGGGAAGCGCATGAGGCGGCCGTCAAGAAGGCGTTGAGCCACATCGAGACGGAGCTGGCCAGGACGCGGCAAACCGTGGACGGGAAGACCGAGGCGGTGCAGACCGGCAACGTCACGGTGGCCATGTTCCGGCACAACACAAGCCGCGACCTCGATCCGCAGACGCATACCCACGCGGTCATCATGAACGCCACCAAGCGGGAGGATGGGCAGTGGCGCTCCCTGACCAACGAGGAAATCTACAACGCGCAGCGCGTCATCGGTGCTATCTACACGTCCGAGCTGGCCGACCGGCTCCAGGCGCTGGGCTACGACCTTCGCCGCACCGACGAGAAGGGCAACTTCGAGATTGCCGGTATCACCCGCGAGCAGATCGAGCACTTCAGCCAGCGCCGGGCGGAAATCGAGGCGGCGCTGAAAGCCAAGGGCGTGGACATCGACGACGCCAGCGCGCAGCAGAAGGAAGACGCCACGCTGAAGACCAGGGCGCGCAAGGTGGATGTGGCCGCTCCATGCAACGCAAGCCAAGAACCAATCCGGTAATCAGTGAGGAAACCACGACCATGACCAATCAACTTTTCAGCCGTGCCGGCGTCCGCTACGAGGTGGCGCTGGATGTCCTGGGGGCCATCATTGCCCACCACTCCGAAGCCATTGCCGCCGAGCGCGAGAAGGCGACCCCTGATGAAGCCGCGATTGCGGCCGCTCAGAAGGCGAAGGACGAGCTGCGCACGATCCGCGAAGAACTCGACCCGAATGCTGACGAGGCCATCGAGCGCGTCATCACTCAGTACGGCCAGCAGGCCCGCGACCTTTACCAATAAGGCAGGAGGGCAAGCAAATGGCTGGGGAGGTTTCCAAGTACGCAATGGAGAGCGCCTACAAGGATGTAGAGCGCGATGCACTGGCAAGAACGACGGCGCAGGAGAACCCGAAGGCGATCCTGTTGGGCGGCCAACCGGGATCGGGCAAATCGGCGCTGGCCGCCGAGGCGAAGCAATGCCGCGATTCCTGAATACGAGTGCTACAAATTACTTCCTTGAAGAACTAATCAAAACGGCAAAGGATCGCCTGATTCTCATCAGCCCGTTTCTGAAACTGAACGACCGAATCAAAGAGCTGTTGGCAGACAAAGATCGGCTCAAGATCGACGTGCGGATTGTTTACGGGAAGAGCGAACTCCAGCCCGAAGAAATCCATTGGCTTCAAGGCTTGTCTTATGTGCGGACAAGTTTTTGCAAGAATCTTCATGCGAAGTGTTACCTCAACGAAGAAACCTGCATCATCACCAGCCTGAACCTCTATGAGTTTAGTCAGGTTAACAATAATGAAATGGGGGTGCTGCTGACTCGGGCCGACGACGCCGCTGTGTATCGTGAAGCCTATGAGGAAGCCTTGCGCATCATTCGCATAAGCGACGAGGTACGCATTTCCCTGGAGCGCGTGAATTCCGATGGTGATGAGGCCGAAACGGGTGAAACCGATGGGAAGCATGGGAAGCTGACAACTTCCAAGCTGGCCAAGAAGCTGGGGATGAAGACGGAATCACTGCTGTCCGCCCTCACGGATGAGTGTTTCAGCGCAGCGGCCCTTGACCGGAGAAGCCCGGCTGGAGGGCACCATGACGACGAATCAAGGCGCGAGGTAGTGGTGGGATGCGGCCCCGCGCGTAGCGGATTCAGCGCACCAGCGCCGGCACACCACGGATCAGATCCACATCCCGAACTTTCGCGCGCGAAAGTTCCTCGGATCGGCCGTCAGGCCCGGCAAGCGGAGCGCGCAGCGCCGGCACGGCGCGGAGGCGTCAGGGATTGACGCCCGAAGGGGCGAGACGCCGCAGGCGGCTCGATGCGTAGCACGAAAGCCCGGCCCCGCAGGGGAGACGCCTTAGCTGGCTTGTTTTTTCGAGACGGCAGTCAAATTGCCAAGATTCGCAAACATCACACCATCAGAAATCCGAAACCCCTGGTGCAACCAAAAACGGGCTGCATCTTCTCCTTGCGGGACGCCATAAACAAGACAGGATGACGGGTATATCCGGCTTATCGCTTCACACCCCTGCCGCCACAACTCCGAACCAATGCCTTGACCCCGGTAACAGGACTCGATGTAGAGGTCAGCGACTTCAACAGGAAGGGGATCACCGGGAGACAGGGCAAGAGGAAGGCGCGGATCAGGAGGGGAATTACGAACCAGCGTCAAATAGCCAACCCTAGAACCCCGATGAATGAGCCGAAACAGGTGAACACGATGCCACTCGGGACCAATGTCGCTGGGAACCACCTCAAGCGCAGCACGATCCAAAAGCACAACCCGCAGCCGAGAACTTAAACCGTGGAAAAGGCGAGCTAACCGTTTCAAACTCCACATTCAGCAGAACTCCCAACCTTCCCATGCGCAGCAGCGTGCAACGACTCCAGCGCATTCAGGAACCGTTCGGCCGCAACATCAGCCGCCCACGGCTCCCACGGCCGGCAATCGTAGATGTCAGCCAGCGGATCGACATCGAGGACGGGATGCACAATCCCCAGGACATCGCGGACTTCATGAGCTGGCCAGCCAATGCAATGCACGGCCTCCGAAGCGGCCGCTACCGAGTCGGCCCGCTTGTGGACGGCGTGCGCTGCCGGCGTCCATGTGCGCAGCTCGTACCGCTCTGAAACCGCAGCCATCAGGCGAGACGAAACGGCCCGAAAGGAAAGGCCCAGCACGTCCTTCAAGGGGGAAATGCAGTCGAACCCAAGGAAACCTTCCTCGGCGTCGTGTAGAAGCTCCAGGAGCGCGTCAGAGGGCGCCAAAGGGGTGTCACTCCACTGCTGGCGCAAAGCGAGCACCAGGAGCGAATGCTGGGCCACGGAGAGGGGTAGGGGCCATGACGATTCCCCACCCCAGCGGTACGTCCTCGCCAAGCGCAATGCAAGGTCACTGTCGAGCCACGCGCCGGGATCGGGATTGATGAGGTCGAGACGGCGGCCAGAAGGAAGCCGAACCCACGCGCGAGGCGCTGCCGGCGTCATCGGCCGCCCCGCAGGATCATGAAGCCGCCCGAATAGGCGATCTGGAAGCGGTTGAGAACGTCCATCCCCAGCAGCGGAGCGGAAAGGCGCTCCAGGACGGCGATAGCCGCACCCTCAACGGCGAAGGGGCCGACGATCACCGTGTTGGCCGCAGTGATGCCACCGCGTTCACGGCCAGCGGCTGTATCAAAGGAGGTTACGCGGCCGGCGCGGATGCCTGCATTGCGGGCGAGCTTGACCGGCAGCGTCGTGAAGCGCGCCCCGGTGTCCACCATGAAGACCACGGGAAAGCCGTTGACGGCCCCGGCGATGTAGTAGTGCCCATCCGCAGCGCGGGGAATGGAGTAGTCGCCATTGCCCAGGCGCTGCGCCGGCTTGACCATCACGGGAGAGGCAGCCGCAACGTCGAGCTGATCGCCGGGGTAGCTCTGCCCGTCATAGATGATGTATTCCCGCTGCTGCGCGGCCGCAGTACCAGCCACAAGGCTGGCCAGCAGGGCGAGAAGGTAGCGGCGGGCCTTCATTGCGCAGCAGGCGAATTCAGTGAAACAACCAAGCCGGCCGCTTCATGCAGGCCATCAAGCGAAGACTGGATCAGTCGCGCCGGCAGCAGCTCGGCGTCCTCGGCCGTGGCCAGGACGGAGCACTTCTGTTCCGTGCCGCCCTCCTTGCGCGTCAGGTTGACTACATTGCGCTGACGGTAGCGCCATGTCTCGCAGCGTGACAGGCATTTGCCGTCCGGGTCGCCGGCCGCTGCCGCGTTCACCGAGTCCTGCGCGCCGGTCGCATTCCCGACATTGGACGCAATCGTGCCGATCAGCATGGCCAGCGGGTTCAGCGACAGCATGACAGAGCCGCCCCGGCCGCTCTTGGTGGTCAAAGGCGCAGGGTTCTCGGCATAGTCACCCACGCGCACCTCGGCGGTACGGCGGGTCGCGGGGCGCAGCGCCTGGAAGGCACCATCCAGCTCGTACACCACGTCGGCCTGCTCACGGGTATCCACCAAGTCGAAGCCGCTGGAGGCCAGCGAAGCCCGCGCGGCGGCCGTCAGCTTCGGACTGGCCAGGAATTCGATGAAGACCTTGCGCCCTCGATCAGCAGCCAAGTCGATGTGGCCAGTGATGGCCACCTTGACCTCGGCGGCCGGAGCGGCCGCAACAGCGGCCGGCGCAGCATCGGATGCCGCCTCGGCGCTGGCCAGCGCCGGAAAGGCATACCCAACAGATGCAGCGAGAAGCAGGGAAAGAGGAAGGTGACGCATGTTTTCTCCTTGTTCTTGTAAATCTCGCTCTTTCGCGGGCGAAAGAGCTACAGCTCCCCGAAGCGTTGATTGAGGTAGCGTTGATGTTCAGTGTCTGTTTTGCCAGAAATCAGTCTGCGCGCGCATTCAAGGCGGCCCACCGCCGTATGAAGCTGATCCACCGTCAAGACTTCTTCAGCAAAGCCATGCAGATGGCTCACAAGCCCAAGCGGAGAAAAAACACCGTCCGGTTTTGGGGTTTTGAATTCGGCATCCCCCGTGAAAACCACCAGCGAATGAACGCGCTCATTGGGAACGAAGTCGAGAAGGCGGCGCACTACTTGGACATGCTTGAAATTCTGGCGAATAGGGTTCTGGAATTGATTGCGGACTTGATAGATCACCTGCGTCCACTTTGCAGAATCAGCATTGGCAAATATCCAACCTGTGTAATGCTTTGTCTCGATGACAAACACCCCATACCGCGACAACAACACATGGTCGATCTGAGTAGTGCCGTCACTGCATGGCAGGGTCAAGTTGTTCATGAGGTGAAATTCCTCGCCGGGAAACTGGCGAGTCAGCAGCTCACGGATAGCACCCTCGCCAGTGTTTTCGAGTCCCATGCGTCGAAAACGGCCAATGAAGTATCCCGAAGCGAAAAAGCACGCAACAAGGGCGAGTTTGAACAAAAACACGCAGCACCTCGTCTATGGCAACTGGAGGCCGTCCGGCCACAGAAAGTACGCTCCGAAGCGAGACTTCGGGATGAATTCGCCGCCAATCCCTAGTCCCTTATCGGTCAGAGAGTGTTTGCCACCAGCGCAAGAGAGATAGCCGGCACCCGTTCGGTGCTCGCCTGCGGCTGCGCTCCGCGTGCGGCTTCCTGTTTCTCCCTTGACCGCGCCCGTCCTGCGTGCCCCAGGACGCCGAGGCGACGAGGTAGATGGTGGGATGCAAAAGCCGGCCCCGCGCTCCGCTGGCCATGTGGGTGATCGACGGGGAGCAGGGGAGCTTGTGCCCCTGCGGGGCAAGAGCAACTGCAACACCTTGGGGGCCTGTTCCGGCCCCCAAACCCCGCCCCGAGGCTCCAAGGTAGCTTGCCCGAAACCCGAGGAAACACAAGCCCGGAAGCCGCGAAAAATCAGGCTTTTTTCTCTCGCAAACTATTGACGGTCAATAGTTTGACGGGTAGAATATAGGCATTGGTTGAGTAGGAGTTTCGGCATGGCAGATCAAGGCACTTTCGACTTTGGCCCGGGCGTTCCCCGGAGCGGCGCGGCTCTGAAGCGGGACTTCCACGGGTTCGCTCAGTTCCGCGAAGACGAGCACAGCCCTTGGGTGTTCTACGTGTGCGGCTTCGACTCCACCGTGACCGGCGAGGCTGGCCAATGCACCGTGCTGCGCACCGATGGCGGCCGCGAGTGCGTGCCCATCGACGCCGAAGACCGCATCACCATCGCTGGGCGCAAGTACGGCCGGCAGCACTGGAACCATTGAGGGCTGCACCATGCGTTTCCACCGTTATGGCAAGTACGAGTTCCGCGACACCGAGCGCAAACGTGCGGCTTTCGCGCGCAAGCAGAGGGCCGAGCGTGAGGCCCTTCCGCTGTTTGCTGACCAAGTGGCGGCCGAGCAGATCGGCGTGGACGAGGAAATGACGGCTCGCCGGCTGCAATGGGAACGTCACCAAGCCATTGACCGCAAGCGCCGAGCCGACAAGTGGCGCGAGGCGCGGCGGCGTCTCAATGGCTACCAGGAGCCGGTGCGCGGGGCTTTGTTGGCCTACTGGCCGGGGTGCAAGTGGCCAGCCGACCCGAGCTACTTCCTCTCCATGCTGCACATGTACGACACCGGCCGTCTCTCTCTCGACATCCCGAAGGCTTGAACCATGTCCCATATCCTGATCGACCACCTGACACAAGCCGCATCGTTCTACCGTGGCCAGCTCCGCGCCTCTCCGCGCGCGGTTGCTTACCTGAAGTCGCGCGGCCTGCGGGGCGACATCGCGGCCCGCTATGGCTTGGGCTATGCCCCGGCCAGCTTCCAGGCGCTGCGCGAGGCATTCCAGAACTACAACGACCGAGCCTTGGAGAAAGCCGGGCTGGTGGCCGTCAACGATGGCGGCCGGCGCTATGACCGCTTCCGCGACCGCATCATGTTCCCCATCCTCGATGACGCCGGCAGCGTGATCGGGTTCGGCGGCCGCGTGCTCGAAGGCGACGGGCCGAAGTACCTCAATTCGCCTGAAACCGAAGTCTTCCAGAAGGGGCGCGTGCTGTTTGGGATGACTCAGGCGGCAGAGGCTATTGCCGCGACCGGCACCGCCTACGTGGTGGAGGGATACCTGGATGTCGTCAGTCTGGCCCAGCATGGCGTGCAGAACGCCGTGGCCACGCTGGGCACGGCTACCACGGGCCAGCATGTGGAGCGGCTGCTGGGCTTGGCCAAGCGCGTGATCTTCTGCTTCGATGGGGACGACGCCGGCCGGCGCGCCGCTGCGCGCGCCCTGGACGTGTGCCTGCCGCATGTCACCGACACGGCCGACGTGGGTTTCCTTTTCCTGCCGCGCGACCACGACCCGGACAGCTACGTGCGTGCCAAGGGTGGCGATGCCTTCAACGACTTGGCCTTGGAGGCTTCGACCCTCGAAGGCTTCTTCCTGGCCAACGCCATGCAGGGCTGCCAGTTGGAGTACGCCGAGGGCCGGGCGCGGCTGGTGGCCACGGCTGCGCCGCGTCTCCAGCAGATCAATGCGCCGGCAATGCTGCGTCGGATTCTGGCCGCCATCGCTGCGCCAACCAAGTTTTCCGTGGGCGAGCTGATCGACTTATGCGGACTGGAAAAAACATGCCTTCAACTATTGACGGTCAATAGTTTTATGGTAGAATTCAACTCATCGGCAGCGGATGGACGGCCGATGAACCCCGGCAACAACTGTGAGCAGACAGTGGGGCGCTGAACCGATCTTTCGCACGCGAAAGGGACGATCCACCGAAGACCACCATCAACACGACTTAGGAGCTTTGACCATGCGCACTACCGTTTATGCCCGCCTCTTTGACCGACTGGCCGACCTGATCCCCAGCCTGCAATCCGCCCGTGCTGGCGCGGTTTTCTGCGCCCCTCCGCGTATCCCTGACGACATGGCCGTGTATTGCCACATTGCGGCCGCCGAGGGTGACATGCGCCTGATCGAGCTGGCCGACGATAACCAGAGGAAGGGCACGGTAATGCCTGCGCCGTGGCTCAAGCTGCGTGTGGATATGGCCAACAAGCTGGCCGAGGTGCTGGAGATGGAAGACACCTTCGGTTATCAGGTGATCTACACGGGCGGCAATGCGGTGAATCCGCGCCGCGCCCAGATCAACATGTTCGCTATGAACTGGCTGCAAGTCATGGTGAATTTTGAACTGTGCTTCCAGCCTGCCGACGTGTCGGTGGCAGCTTGATCGACAACCAGGGAAAGGACGAACGATCATGAAAACCATCGCTATCGCCAACCAGAAGGGTGGAGTCGGCAAGACCACCGTTGCCCGCAACCTGGCTTTCTTCGCCATCGAGCGCGGCTTGCGTGTCCTGTGCGTTGACCTCGATCCGCAAAAGAACTTCAGCAAGACCCTCCGGGCGCTGCGCGAGCGCACCGTGGGCGACCAGGGCGACGAGCTGCAATCGCTGACCGGCAGCGCCTTGTTCGACGGAGACGCCATCGAGCTGCAACCGCTTCCGTGTGGCGAGTCCGCTGCGCTGGTGGCCGCTGACCGCGAGCTGGTGGACGTGGCCAGCCGCCCGCTGGAAGACCTGCACGCCCCGCGCGCTGCGCTGGCCAAGCTGGCCAAAGACTTCGACGTGTGCATCATCGACACGGCCCCGACGCTGGGCAATCCGCTGTATGCCGCGCTGATCGCCGCTGACTTCGTGGTGTGCCCCTGCACGATGGATCAAGACGCCATCGACGGCCTGGGCGATCTGTTTGAAGACATCGCGCGCGTGCAGCAACTGGAATGGAACGCCGACCTTGTGACGCTGGGCCTGCTGGCCAACCGCGTCAACACCCGCCGCGCCTTCGACCGCAACGCCCTGGAGCAACTGCGCGACGAGCTGGGCGAGGTGGTGATGGAAGGGGTGCTTTACGACCGCGCAGCCACGCAGTACGCCAAGGATCGGCCCGTGTGGCGCGTGCAGAGCGGCGAAAGCCAAATCCTGGCCGCCCGCGAAATGAAAGCGGTGTGCGGCCAGATTTTCGACAAAGCCGCGATCTAAAAGGACAAGGACATGACCGCAACCGCAACCAATAAGAAGCCCGGCTTAAACCTGGGCAAGCTGTCCGCCGTGGCACAGATCGCCGTCAAGCCGGCGCAGCCGGCCGATGCCGAAATCGAGCTGTCCCGCATCTTCAGCGTCAAGCAGGTGCGCAAGACGTTCCGCAACCTGGAGGAACTGGCCGAGAGCTTCAAGCTGAACGGCATCATCGAGCCGCTGGTGGTGCATGAAGAAGCTGACGGCCGCTATCGCATCATCGTCGGGGAGCGCCGTTTCCGCGCCGCGCCGCTGGCTGGGCTGGCCAAGGTGCCCGTCATCATCAAGAAGGGCCTCACCGAGCTGCAAATCCGCCGCCTGCAAGTGACGGAGAACAACGACCGCGACGACCTGACCGCCTACGAGGAAGCAATGGGCGTGATCGAGGACGTGGAGCAGTACGGCACCAAGGAAGCCATGACGATCTGGAACCGTGGCGAGGCGTGGGTTAGCAAGCGCATGGCTGTGCGCCGCTATGCCGACCCGGTGCGCGAGCTGCTGGAGAACGACCTGTGCGGCGACTTCGAGGTGCTGCATTGCCTCAACCAGATTTACGACATCGAGGAAACGCGCACCGAGTTCTACCGTCTGCGTCACCGCATGAACGAGGGCCTTCCCTTGTCGCGCGACGAGGCCCGCAACACGCTGGCCCGGATGAAATCCTGGAAACAGCAGCAAGACGAGCTGGCCCAGCGCCGCATCGAGCTGGAGAACGCCAAGAAGACCGGCGACAAGGCCCCGGAGAAGACCCCGGCGTGGCTGGAAGAACAGCGCAAGCGGGATGCCGAACGGGCAGCCGGTGGAGGGGATGCCGGCGACGGTGCCGGCGAGGACGACCAGGACACCGCGACGGCTCCGGCCGCCGCCTCGGGACGTGGCCAGCAAGCCCTTCCGACGATGGAGCTGACCCCGGAGCAGAAGGCCGCCGCAGAGAAGGAGCGGGCCAACGAAAAGCTGCTGTCGCTGCGGGAAGAAACCTTTGAGTGGGGCGAAGCCAATCAGGCGCAGTTCTTCAGCATGAAAACCCACATGGCCACGCTTGGCCACGACATGCACGAAACCGAGTGGGTGCTGTGGCAGGGCTTCTTGGCCATGACCCTGCCGATGTTGGAAGGCATCGGCCCGGAGCGGGCTGTCATGTACCTGAAGAAGCTCCAAGGCGAGCTGAAGGACAAGACCCCGGCGCAGTTGTGGGAAGAACTTCATCCCGACATCGAGGGCGCGGGCCGGAACGCCTCTCCCGACATGCCGGAAGGCTGGCGTTTCTAACCCTCCCCTGAAGGCGGCCGCTGGCCGCCTCTTTTCAACTTTCGCGCGCGAAACCGCGCTGATGTACCGGATGGCCCCCATGAGACTGAAACGCCTTACCCCGCAAGCCTTCGACCGCACCGCAGCCGACACACGCTTGGGCGACCAAGCCCGCGAAATGGCGCGGGCCGTGCTGGTGGACGGCCGCGCCCAAGTGGATGTGGCCACCGAACACGGGATGACCAAGCAGCGCGTCAGCTTGGCCGTTGCCGCCATCGAGCGGGCCTACAAGAAAGCCACGACGCCGGGCGTGAGTTCCATCCGTGTGGAGCTGGATCTTCCCGAGGCCCTGGCGCTTGAGCTGGCTGCTTTGGTCGAGGCGATGAAGGGGTGCGATGACGCGGCCAAAACAGCCGAGGCGCTGGAGAAGACCACGAACGCCGTGCGCAAGGCTGTCAAGCTCTTGAAGGCAACACCATGACACGCGACATCAACCAGGACGAGGCGCAGGGTGCTACCTTGCGCCTTTGTCGTTTATAGACGATAATCTAACCATGTTCACCGTTCGGCACTACGTCACCGAGGACGAGCACGACCTGTTTCAAGAGTGGCTGAAGAAGCTCCGCGACCCGATTGCAAAAGGCCAGGTGGTCAAGCGCGTGGGCCGGATCGAGGCGGGCAACTTTGGCGATCACAAGCCCTGCCGCGAAGGCGTGTGGGAGCTGCGAATCGACCAAGGCCCCGGCTACCGCGTCTATTACGCGATGGCCGGCGCGGTAGTGGTTCTGCTGCTGTGTGGCGGTGACAAAGGCACCCAGGACGCCGACATCGAGCGCGCCATTGGGTATTGGAAAGACTGGCAACGGAGGTCAGCATGAAGGATCGAAGCCACGACGAAGCGATGGCCGAGCTGTTCAAGGAAGACCCGGCTTTTGCGGCCGAGTACCTGAACCAGCTTCTCCAGGATGGAGAACCGGCCGATCTACTTGTGGCGCTGCGCCAGATGGCGCAAGCGCATGGAGGCGTGCGCGCCATCGCCAAGGAAACGGAGCTGAATGCCACACAGCTCTACCGCACGCTGTCGCCCAAGGGCAACCCCGAGCTGCGCAGCCTGTCGGCTGTGCTCAAGGCCCTGGGCCTGCGCCTTGCGGTACAGGTTGCCCCCCAGCAGCATCATGCTGCCGCTTAACGGTAGCGCATAAAGAGAAATGCCCGGCGAGCAGGCCGGGCACTTCGAGACCATCATCAACCGCATTTAGACCGGATGCACTCCAGAGGCCAAACGAGGAAGCGATATGAAGAAGTCTAGCACGAAGCAGGGCGAGTTGTCACTGATAGCCGAGCCAACACAGGGGGCACCTACAGACAGTGAGGCGCTTGCGGCACAAGTGCTTTCCGACTTCCTGGCCGATGAAAGTGGCGGCGGCCCGGATGCAGCGGCCGGCTCGTCCCCAGCTCAAGCAGACCTGTTCGTAGTCATGGAAACCGTCCATGACTGGCCCATCAAGGATGACGTGTCCACGATGGAGTTTCCCATCTTCTCGCTGTCCAAGAAGCCCGACACGCAAATCCGCACCTACTCCCGCGCCGGCAAGACCGTGCGCGTGATCCCTTCGGCGCTGGGTGCGGCAACGCTGTTCGACAAGGACTTGCTGATCTACTGCATCAGCCACATCGTCAAGGCGGCCGACGCCGGCATGAAGGTGGGACGGCGCTTGAAGTTGAGTTCGCATCCGTTCCTGGTCAGCACCAAGCGCAGCACGGGCGGCACTGCCTACGAGGGGATTGTTGACATGTGCCGCCGCCTGAAGGGCACGACGATTGAAACGAACGTCAAGACCAACGAGCAGGAGCGGATCGAGGGCTTCGGCCTGATCGAAGACTACAAGGTGACGCAGTACACCAAGAACGGCAAGGGGGCTTTGGAGCTGGAAGTCACGTTGTCGGACTGGCTCTACCGGGCTGCAATCGCATCGGACATCCTGACCTTGCATCCTGGCTACTTCTCCCTTGGCCAAGCCCTGGAGCGCCGGCTATACGAGCTGGGCCGCAAGCATTGCGGGCAGCAAGCGTGGTTCTGCATCAGCCTTCCGTTGTTGCAGGAGAAGGCCGGTTCGGTTCAGGAGGCGCGCTACTTCAAGCAGGAAATCAAGGGCATTCTCAAAGTCAATCGCTTGCCAGACTTCAAGCTCTACCTCGATACATCGACCAAGCCCAACCAGCTCGTCTACGTTACGCGAGACAGCCGCAAGCTCATGCTGGAGGCCACGCAGAAGGGCAGGATCGACTGGCTGGCCGGGCTCTTGCAGCAACGTCTAGCCTGATGAAGCCCTCGGTGCCCCTGCTTCAAGGCAAGCGCCTGCGGTCGTCTTTCGCACCACATGCCGGGAGGGATGCCCGGCGCGACTCGTTTTTCACCCCACAAACGGGTCGAGGGCCGAACAGGCCGGACTCGTCTTTCACCCCACAATTTCTCGTCTTTCGCCAACATGCCAACCCCCGGAAACCCCTTGTCGTGCTTGGCTTCCGGCAATTTATGACGGATGAGGCGGTTTTTTGCTGCCACGGTGAAAGCGCGGAAGGACTCGTCTTTCACCCCACAAACGGCCAGTTGTCCACAGAAAAAACGGTGGTTTCGTTTTTCAACCTACAAATTGTCGTTTTTCAACCTACATTTGACTCGTCTTTCACCCCACACCCAACTCGTATTTCGCCAACATCGCCCGAAAAAAAGCCGTTCAAAATCAACGGCTTGCGGCGTCCGTCCACAGGCTTAACACGCGCGCGCGTCTTAACGCTTTTTCTTTTAACGTTTTAACGCCGCCGAAGGGGGGTGCCCCCCCTTCTCGAACCCACCCGGCCGGCTTCGCCGTCCTCCCATCCCCCCAGGGGCGTTGCCCCTCGGCCTGCGGCCTCACCCCAAATCGTGCGCGCCTATGGCGCGAATGCTCACAAAGCCCGGCTGCGCCGGGCCGGGGCGCTCCACCGCCGTGCCACCACGGTCTAAGCGGCTCAGGCCGTCCGCAAGCGGCCGTCCTGACCTGCCCCGCAAGCGGGGCACCCTGCGGGCGCTAAGACACCGGATAAATCACGCCCGCCGCGTCCTACGGCCGCGCCGGCCGCTCAACCGGGCGCGCAGCGCGCCGTGGAAACACCGCCTCTGCTGCACAACCGTCAAAAGGTCTTCAAAAGGGAGGGGCGAAGCCTTCCGCGATGGGCATGATGGCTTAAAAGGGCTGAAATGGCCGCGCAGGAGGCCCGCCAAGGCGTTTTCTTGCCCTTGGGTAGCCCTGACCCCTACGCACCCCGGAAAAATCGCTTGTAGCGCGTTCTACGCGGTCGATTTTTCCGCCGAACAGCTCCGTGTGATGGTTGGCCAGACATCAGCCGACGATGGTTGATGGTCGGCGTTGTCTGGTGAGGTTGGCCGAAAGACGACTGCACACGATGCGGACTCGTCTTTCGCCCACCTTCCGGGCGAGCAGGCCGTTCGCGGCCCTCGCTGATCCGGCCGCACTCGTCTATCGGCACACATTGCGCGCATCGAGCCACCTGCCGGCACGGGGTCTCCTCGTTTTCAGTGCAATAAGTGACGGTACGCAAAGCTAGCACTGGCG
>VFQO010001055.1_pt1 | contig 23768 bp, 24 predicted proteins | sample 3512331 | NCBI WGS metagenome assembly VFQO01 (sample SAMN10412371, study PRJNA504923) | tailings metagenome | isolation source: Replicate 3 from Balatoc abandoned mine | place: Philippines: Itogon, Benguet | collected 2017-08-28 | reverse complement strand
TCTACAGGGTGCCGCAGGCAGGCGACAACATCCGCCGCGCCGGCGAGGACATCCGCCCCGGAACCGACGTGTTGACCCCAGGCACCCGCCTGAAGGGGGCCGAACTGGGACTTGCCGCTTCCATCGGCTGCACCGAGGCGAAGGTGGTGCGCAGGCTGAAAGTGGCGATGTTCTCCACCGGGGACGAACTGGCCGAGCCCGGCACGCCGCTGCGGGCAGGACAGATCTACAACTCCAACCGCGCCACCCTGGCCGGCCTGCTGGCCGGCCTCGGCATCGAAGTCATCGATCTCGGCGTGGTGAAGGACACTTTCGATGCGACCCGGACCGCGCTGGAAAAGGCGGCGAAGCGCGCGGACGTGATCATCACCACCGGCGGCGTCTCGGTCGGCGAGGAAGACCACGTCAAGGCCGCGGTCGAGCAGCTGGGCCGCATCGAAATGTGGAAAGTGGCCATGAAGCCCGGCAAGCCCGTGGCCTACGGCCGCCTGGGCGAGGCCGACTTCATCGGCTTGCCGGGAAATCCCGTCTCGGCCTTCGCCACCTTCTGCCTGTTCGCGCGGCCCTTCCTGTTGAAGCGCATGGGCGCCAGCCAGGTGTTGTACCGGGCCTACCCGGTGCGCGCGGCCTTCGACTGGCCGAAACCCGGCAACCGGCGCGAATTCCTGCGCGGCCATCTGGTTGCCGGGCTTGATGGCGCCGGCGAAGCCCGCATCTACCCCAATCAGGGCTCAGGCGTGCTGACCTCGGCGGTGTGGGCGGATGGGTTCGTCGACATCGAAATCGGCCAGACCGTGCTGCGCGGTGAGTGGGTGCGTTTCATTCCTTTTTCCGAGGTTGTCGAATGAAAGTAAAAGTCTTGTATTTCGCCAAGTTGCGCGAGAAATTTGGCATCGAGAACGAAGTCATCGAACTGCCGGGCGAACGTGCCTATGCCGCGGCGATCGTCGATCTGCTGAGGAAGCGCGGGGAACCCTGGAGCACAGAACTCGCGCTCGATTCAGGCAATCGCATGGCGGTGAACCAGACCCTGGCCGGTATCGTGACGCCGGTGCAGGATGGGGATGAAATCGCCATCTTCCCGCCGGTGACGGGCGGCTGAACATGAAAATACAGGTCGGCGAGTCCGATTTCGATCCCGGCGCCGAGATTACGGCACTGCATGCCGGCCAGCCCAGGGTCGGCGCGGTGGCAAGCTTCGTCGGCCTGGTGCGTGACCTCAACGAGGGCGACAGCGTGAACACGCTGACGCTCGAGCATTATCCGGCCATGACCGAAAAGTCCCTGCGCGCAATCGTGGACGAGGCCGGGGAACGCTGGAGCATCCTCGATGCCACCGTCATCCACCGCGTCGGCAGGCTGCAGCCGCTGGATCGCATCGTGTTCGTGGGCGTGGCTTCCATGCATCGCGGAGATGCCTTCGCGGCCTGCGAATTCATCATGGACTACCTCAAGACCCGCGCGCCGTTCTGGAAAAAGGAGGGTACGCCGCAAGGCGAGCGCTGGGTGGAAGCGCGCGGCTCGGACGAACTCGCGGCCGAACGCTGGGAAAACAACCCTGGGAAAAAATCGGGCCCGGACTGAGCCGGGCCCTGGTGCGGCACGGGCGGGCCCGTGCCTTCGGGACAAGTTGTTGTCGAATCAGAGCGAGGCGATGTGTGCGGCCAGGTTTTCCACCTCGGCATCGCTCAACATCGAGGCGATCGGCATCATCACGGCAGACTGCGGACCGATCTGCTTGCCGGCCTTGTAGGTAGCCATCTTGGACTTGATCATGTCGGCAGACTGGCCGGCGAGTTTCGGGAAGCTCCCCATGCCCTGGCCTTTCACGCCATGGCAGCTGGCACAGGAAGACGAGTACTTGGCAGCGCCGGCCGCACTGTTGGCAGCAGCTGCAACGGCGGTGCCGGCGGCGGCAACGGCTTCGGCGGCGGGCGCAGCCGCTTCGGCGGCAGCCTGGGTCGCGGTGCTGGCCGCGGCATCGACGGCAGAAGTCGCAGCATCGGCCGCGGCGCTGGCTGCATTGGCAGCCGAGTCGACTGCAGCGGCGGCAGCATCGGCTGCCTGTTCCATGGGGGCAGGGGCATCGGTCTGGGCGGCTTCCTCTTTCTGGCCGCAGGCACTGAGGCCTACGGCAAGCAGGGCGGCGACGAGCAGGGTGTTGCGCATGGGGGGTTCCTTCCTGATTTTCTGATGAACGGAGCTAGTAATATAGGCCAATAATTCCTTTTTGGCAGCGCGGTATCAGCCTTTGCCCAGTTGACGCGAAAGTTCGCGCGAGGCGGTTTCCAGCCATTGCCGGTGCTTTTCCTCCAGCCGTTCATATTCGCCGATCAGGCGCCGGCCGGCATCGGTGAGTCGGCTGCCGCCGCCGCGCGTGCCGCCGCTGGCGCTCTCCACCAGGGGTGCGGACATGGCGTTGTTCATGGCGTCGACCGCGTCCCACGCGCTCTTGTAGCTCATTTTCATGGCCTTGGCGGCCCTGGAGATCGAGCCGGTTGCATCGATCTGGCGCAACAGCTCGAGCCGGCCCTTGCCCAGCAGCGATTTGCCGTTGGCGCGCAGCCAGACGCGTCCCTGAACTTCTATGGTTTTGCTAGTCATACTCGTATTAAATCATCATTGGCCGCAACGGGTTAAGCCGCTAAGCTTGACCAGCCATTGACGTACGATCCGGAGAAAACGATGAAGCAGGTTCTGACTTTGATAATGCTGGCAATCGCAGCGGGTGCCGCCGTCGCGGCGGACAATTACGCCACGGTCTTCAAGGCCCAGGGCAGCTACGCCGATGTGCGCGATTTCATCCGCATGGGCATCGAATCCGAAGGCCTGGTGATCAACAACACCGGCCATATTGCCGACATGCTGGAACGCACCGGCAAGGATGTCGGCGCGAGCAAACAGGTTTACACGGGCGGCGAGCAGTTCGAGTTCTGCAGCGCCACGCTCTCGCGCACCATGATGGAGGCCGATCCGCACGCCATCGCGCTGTGCCCCTTCGTCATCTCCGTGTACCAGTTGCCCAACGACAAGACGGTCTACGTGTCCTACCGCAAGCCGGCGAAGACGAAAAACCCGGAACTTCGCAAAGCGCTGGGCGACATCGAGAAGCTGCAGGTCAAGATCATCCAGGGCGCCATACAGTAATTGCGTGGCAGGGCGGTAGAATGCCGCTCATGCAGATTCTGCCAATCTTCCCGTGAGCGGTTTTCTGGCCGTCGGCGTCGGTGCCATGTTCGGCGCCTGGCTGCGCTGGGGCCTGGGCCTGTGGCTCAACCCGGCTTACCCGGCCCTGCCCATGGGCACGCTGGCGGCGAACCTGATCGGCGGCTATTTCATCGGCGTGGCCATTGCCTTCTTCTCGCAGCATCCCGGCCTTGCACCCGAGTGGCGCCTGCTGCTCATCACCGGCTTTCTCGGGGCGCTCACCACGTTTTCGACCTTTTCCGCCGAAGTCGTCACCATGATCGCGCGCGGCCAGTATGGCTGGGCGCTGGCGACGGCGGCATTGCACCTGTTCGGTTCCCTGGGCGCGACCGGCCTCGGGCTGTGGACTTTCAAACTCATTCGGGGATAAAGATGAACGCCGTCATGCTGCGCCTGTTCACTGAGGAAGATCACAAGCACCAGGGCCGGCTGGTCTACGAATGGCTGCTGGAGTCGGCCCGTGAGCTCGGTATTCCGGGCGGCTCTGCATTCCGCGCCATCGCCGGCTACGGCCACGACGGCCGCATGCGCGAGGACAGTTTCTTCGAACTCGGCGGCAAGCTGCCGGTGGAGGTGATGTTCGCCGTCAGCGCCGAGCAGGCCGATGCGCTGCTGGCCAGGGTGGCGGCCGAAGGCCTGCGCCTGTTTTACATCCGGACCGCGGCGGAGACCGGCACCACCGGCAATTGATGGATTACACGCTTCAGGCACTGCTGTTTCTCGCCTCGCTGCTGGCCAATTTCTTCTCCGCGCTGTCCGGCGGCGGGGCAGGACTCATCCAGTTTCCCATCCTGATCTTCCTCGGTCTTTCGTTCAGCGTGGCGCTGGCCACGCACAAGGTCGCCAGCGTGGCGCTGGGCATCGGCGCGACGGTGCGGCACCTGAAGGAAAGCCACCTCGCCCGGCGCGAATCGCTCATCATTTTGGGCGCGGGCATTCCCGGCGTGGTGCTCGGCGCTTCCACCATCCTACAGGTGCCGGAAGACATCGCTACCTTCCTGCTGGGCCTGCTCACGCTGAGCCTCGGCGTCTATTCCATTTTCAGGCCCCAGCTCGGCATGGAGTACGCGCCGCGCAACTGGCAGGGGGGCGGCCTTGCTGCCGGCATGCTGGGTCTGTTCGTGGTCGGCTTCCTCAACGGCTCCATCACCTCGGGCACCGGGCTGTTCCTCACCATCTGGCTGATCCGCCATTTCGGCATGGACTACAAGCGCGCGGTGGCCTACACGCTGGTGTTGTGCGGCCTGTTCTGGAACGGCACCGGCGCGCTGGTACTGGGCTATCTCGGCACCATCGCCTGGGACTGGATGCCGGCCCTGCTTGCCGGTTCCATCCTCGGCGGTTATCTTGGCAGCCATGTCGCCATCAGGAAGGGAAATTTGTGGATCAAGCGCTCGTTCGAGATCGTGACCATCCTGATCGGCCTGAAACTCATGCTATGAACGACGAGGACTACATGCGCGAAGCCCTGGCCCAGGCGCGTCTCGCCTGGGAAAAGGGCGAAGTGCCGGTGGGCGCGGTGGTGGTGAAGGACGGCGCCATCGTCGGGCGCGGCTACAACCAGCCGATTTCCAGCCATGACCCCAGCGCCCACGCCGAAGTCATGGCGCTGCGCGACGCGGCGAAGCGCATCGGCAACTACCGCCTGGTCGATGCCACGCTGTACGTGACCTTCGAACCCTGCGCCATGTGCGCCGGCGCGATCTTCCATGCGCGCGTAAAGCGTGTGGTCTACGGCGCGGCCGAGTACAAGACCGGCGCGGCGGGCAGCATCGTCAACCTGTTCGCCGAGCCGAGGCTGAATTTCCACGCCGAGATCGAGGGCGGTGTGCTGGCCGGGGAGTGCGGCAGCCTGGTGAGCGATTTCTTCGCTGAGCGCCGGCGCCAGAACAAGGGCGATCAGTAATGGCCAGGTATTTCATCGACGTCGACAGCCGGCTGCAGCGCCTGTACCTGTGGGAGCCCTATCCGGAAGGCGACATGCTGATCCGCGAATACCGCGTGTCGACGGCGAAAAACGGCCTGGGCGAACAGAGCGGCAGCTACCGCACGCCGCGCGGCCGCCACCGCATTGCCGAAAAGATCGGCGCGGGGCAGCCCATGTATGCGGTATTCAAGGCGCGTGTGCCGACCGGCGAAATCTGGTCGCGCGAGCTGGCGCTGGAAAAACCCGGCTGCGACTGGATACTCACGCGCATCCTCTGGCTGGAAGGCATGGAGGCCGGGAAGAACAAGGGTGGCACCGTGGACAGCCACGACCGCTACATCTACATCCATGGCACCGACGAGGAGCATCTCATCGGCACGCCGGCCTCGCACGGCTGCATCCGCATGAAGAACCAGGATGTCGCCGAACTCTTCGATCTGGTCGAGGTGGGCGCCGAGGTGCACATCAGCTAGGCAACAAAACAGTCAGGCAAAAAAATGCCCGCTTGCGCGGGCATTCGTTCAAGGATGCTGTGCTTAAGGGAAGTTCAGCGTTTACCTGGGTAGCGTCAGATCTGGCCCGGCGCTTCTGATTATGGGCATTGCCGTTGTGGCGGATTAACCAATGCCCTGGTATGTGTCTGAACGGCGCTTGCCGGGCTTTCTTGAGAGAAAGACTCAAATCCCGCGCAACAATTCGTTGATGCCAACCTTGGACAGTGTTTTTTCGTCGACCTTTTTCACGATCACGGCGCAATACAGGCTGTACTTGCCGTCCTTGGAGGGCAGGTTGCCGGACACCACCACGGAGCCGGCGGGCACGCGGCCGTAATGCACTTCGCCGGTTTCGCGGTCGTAGATCTTGGTCGACTGGCCGATGTAGACGCCCATGGAAATCACGCAGTTGTCTTCCACGATCACGCCTTCCACCACTTCCGAGCGCGCGCCGACGAAGCAGTTGTCGCCGATGATGGTGGGGTTGGCCTGCACCGGCTCGAGCACGCCGCCGATGCCGACGCCGCCGGAGAGGTGCACGTTCTTGCCGATCTGCGCGCAGGAGCCGACGGTGGCCCAGGTGTCGACCATGGTGCCTTCATCGACGTAGGCGCCGATGTTGACGTAGGAGGGCATCAGCACTACGTTTTTGGCGATGAAGGAGCCGCGGCGCGCTGCCGCCGGGGGCACCACGCGGAAGCCGCCTTCGCGGAAATCCCTGGAATTGTAGTCGGCGAACTTGGACGGCACCTTGTCGAAGTAGTTGGTGAAGCCGCCTTTGATGAAGCTGTTGTCTTCCAGGCGGAAGGACAGCAGCACGGCCTTCTTGAGCCACTGGTTGGTTTTCCATTCCTGGCCCTGCACCCGCTCGGCCACGCGCAGCTGGCCCTTGTCCAGCATCTCGATCACCGAATTGACGGCGTCCTTGACCTTGGCGTCGGCATTGCGCGGCGTGATCTCGGCGCGGCGTTCGAAGGCTTCCTCGATGATTTGCTGAAGTTCTTGCATGGTATTTCCCGTAAATGAGGTTTCAGAAAGTTGTCGGATTCGGAATTTACTGCCGCGCCGGCTTCAAAACAGCCGGACCGCGATATCTAAGCTGAGATTGTAATGCCTCGACCGTGTTCCTGATGCGCCATTGGGCGTATCGGCAGCGAATCGCATGCTGCGCTCGCCGCTTTTGCCGGCCCTGTCGCGCCGAGCACGGACACGGCAGGCGGCATGCGCACGATCAGCTCCCCCGGATAAACTCCACGATGCGCTGCGCGGCGTCCTGGCAGGGACCGAGGCCGTCGACCAGGGCGATGCGCACCATGGCTTTGCCCGGATTCCGGCCTTTCGCCTCGCGCGCCAGGAAGCTGCCTGGCAGCACGGTGACATGCTTGCGCGCATACAGTTCGCGCGCGAAGGCGGTGTCGTCCCCCCCCGGAACCTCGGCCCAGAGATAGAAGGCGGCATCCGGCATGGGCGCGCGCATCACGCCATTCAGCACGGGCTGCACGGCGGCGAATTTCTCCGTATACAGGCGACGGTTTTCCACGACGTGGGCTTCGTCGGCCCAGGCCAGGGCGCTGGCGGCCTGGATCATGGGCGACATGGCCGAGCCGTGGTAGGTGCGGTAGACCAGGAATTTCTTCATTACCTCGGCGTCGCCGGCGACGAAGCCGGAACGCAGCCCGGGCACGTTGGAGCGCTTGGACAGCGAGTTGAACACAACCAGGTTCCTGTGGCCGCGGCCGAGCTGCTTCGCTGCCGTCAGCGCGCCAAGGGGCGGATGGGCCTCGTCGAAATAGATTTCCGAATAGCACTCGTCGCTGGCGATGACGAAGCCGTGCTGGTCGGCGAGAGCAAAAATGGTTCTCCAGTCATCGAGCGACATGACCTTGCCGGTAGGGTTGCCGGGGGTGCAGACGTAGACCAGCTGCACCATTTCCCACAGGTCCTCGGGCACGGTTTCCCAGGCCATGCGATAACCGTTGTCGGCCGTGGTGTTGAGGTAGTAGGGCGTGGCGCCGGCGAGCAGGGCGGCGCCCTCGTAAATCTGGTAGAAGGGATTGGGCGAAACCACGCGCTTCTTGTGACGGGTGGGGTCGACCACGGCCTGGGCGAAGGCGAACAGGGCCTCGCGGCTGCCGTTGACCGGCAGGATTTCCGTGGCCGGATCGAGTGCGACGCCGTAGCGCCGGCCGCACCACGCCGCGATGGCCTGGCGCAATGCGTCCGAGCCCTGGGTCAGCGGATAAGAAGCCAGCCCTGCCATGTTGGCGGCCAGGGCCTGTTTGATAAACTCGGGCGTGGCGTGCTTGGGCTCGCCGATGGACAGGTTCACATGCGCGAGTTCGGGCGCGGGGGACACCCCGGCAAACAGTTCCCGCAGCTTCTGGAACGGATAGGGATGAAGTTGATCGAGCCTGGAATTCATTATTGTTCGCTAACTGCCTGAAACGACGGATTTTACACCCTATGCCTTTACGCCTGATGCCCGTGCTGGGGCTGCTCTTCGGAGCCAGCATGTGGGGACTGATCTGGTATCCCTACCGCCTGCTGCAGGATGGGGGCGTCGGCGGCGTGGTGTCTTCGCTCGCGTCCTATCTTGTCCCGCTGCTGCTGTTGCTGCCGTTCTTCTGGAAGCATCTTTATGCGGCACGTCCGCATTTCGGCTGGTTGCTGGTGCTGGCACTGGCCTCGGGCTGGACCAATATGGGCTACGTGCTGGCCGTGATCGGCGGCGAGGTCATGCGCGTGGTGCTGCTGTTTTATCTCGCGCCGGTGTGGACGGTGATCTTTTCACGCATGCTGCTGGGCGAGAAGCTGTCCGAGTGGGGCTGGCTCATCATGGCGTTTTCCTTCGCCGGCGCGCTCATCATGCTGTGGCCGCAGAACGGCGGTCTGCCATTGCCGGCTAATGCCGCAGAATGGATTGCGCTGTCTGCCGGCGCCACCTTCGCGCTTGCCAACGTGGTGACGCGCAAAGTGGCCGAAGTCGACATCTGGGCAAGGGCGCTCGCCGTTTTCGGCGGGGTCACCATCGTCGCTCTGGTTGCGCTGGTACTGGAGTCCGAGCCGTTCGCGTTCGCCGGCAGTGCGCCGGCGATGATCTGGCTGCTGCTGCTGGGAGTGGGGCTGTGCATTGCGCTCATGACCCTGGCCGTGCAATACGGCCTCAGCCGCACCCCGGCCAACCGCGCCATCGTCATCTTCCTGTTCGAACTGGTGGTGGCCGCCGTTGCCTCCTGGTTCCTGGCCAACGAAGCCATGAGCCTGCGCGAATGGGTGGGAGGCGCGATGATCATCGCCGGCAGCCTGTTTTCAGGACACATGGAGGGAAAGCGTGAAAATCCACAGCCTGCTGCATAGCTCCCTGCTGGTGGAGGACCTGGCGCGTGCGCGCGCCTTCTACGAAGGCGTGCTGGGCCTTGAGCCCAGTTCGCTGCGTCCGGCCATGAACTTCGACGGCGTGTGGTATGCGTTCGGCCCGCAGCAAATCCACCTGATTTGCCTGCCCAGCCCGGAGAAAGGCCTGCTCCGTCCCGAACATGGCGGACGCGACCGACATCTGGCGCTGGGCGTCGACTCGATCGGGGAGCTTGAATCCCGGCTGAATGCAGCCGGCATTCGCTGCACCCGCAGCCAGTCGGGGAGGGAGGCCCTGTTTTGCAGGGATCCGGACGACAATGCGCTGGAATTCGTCGAAATCGCGGCAAGCGCCGGCTAGCGAGTATCCATCCGCTACGCCTCCCGCTGCTGCATGACAGTCTGGCCGCTGTCTGCATCCGCATGACAATGAACCGGAATTCGTTGGGATTTTCGTGGTCTCGACTTTCGATGGCGGTTCCGCCCGGACTGCCCGGCCAAGCCAACAAAGGAGATGTCCATGCTGTTTCGGCAGTTTTTCGATTCCGTGTCGAGCACCTATACCTATCTGGTCGCCTCGGCGGCAGGGCGTGAAGCCCTCATCATCGACCCGGTCAAGGAACAGGTTGCGCAATATCTGCGGGCCATCAGCGAGCTTGATCTGCGGCTGGTGCGCGCCATCGACACCCACACGCATGCCGACCATGTGACTGGCCTCGGCGATTTGCGCGACGCGACCGGGTGCATCACGCTGATGGGCGAATACAGCCGGGCCGAATGCGTATCCGAGCAGGTGCGCGAGGGCGAACTGATCGAGGTCGACGGCATCACGCTTTTCGCCGTCTACACGCCAGGACACACCGACGAGTCGTTCAGCTTCGTGCTCGAGCCTGCGCGCCCGCATGCGGTGTTTAGCGGCGACGTTCTGCTCATACGCGGCACCGGGCGTACCGATTTCCAGAACGGCGATCCTGAAAAATCCTGGGATTCCATCGTCAACAAGCTGTTCAAACTGCCGGACGAAACCCTGGTCTATCCCGCACATGACTACAAGGGATGGAGCGTTTCCAGCATTGGCGAGGAAAAGCGCCATAACCCGCGCCTGGCCGGCAAAACGCGCGAGCAGTACATTGCCCTGATGAATTCGCTGGATCTCCCCGATCCCAGGCTGATGGATATTGCCGTGCCTGCCAATCTGGCTTGCGGCAAGCTCTAGCTGGCAGTCACAAAACTGACGGGCGATCGCGCGCAGTCGACGGAGGAGGGCATTGCACCGCGCGGAGGGAAGCCGCCTTGCCAGTGCCGCTCGCCTTCCTATTATGAAAGTGTGGCGACGACAAAACGATCAAGCACACGAACCATGAGCAAACTGAGCCGCGATACCCTCGCCAAAATCACCCGAAATCTGCGCGACCGGCAAAAGGCAGTGCTGGAAGCCGTGCGCACTGAATACGACCAGCGCGACAACCAGCAGTTGATCGAACTGATGGGGCGTGAGCCCGGCGACAGCGGCGACGTCTCGCTGGCGGACGCGGTGGCCGATCTCAATGTTCTGAGGGCCGATCGCCATGTTCACGAACTGCGCGACATCGACGGCGCGTTTGCCCGCATGAAGGAGGGCGCATACGGCATCTGCACGGATTGCGGCGCAGACATTCCGGCACAGCGCCTGCTTGCCTATCCTGCCGCCAAGCGCTGCATGGCCTGCCAGCAAAGGCATGAACAGCTTTTCGCACAGGAGGGCAAGCCGACGCTCTAGCTTCCCCGTCACGCTCTTTCTGCATGCCGTCAGGCAAAGGATTCAAGGAGTCATCATGCAAATTCCCCTGCAAATCACCTTTCATGACGTAAGCCATTCCGAGGCGCTGGATAAGCATATCCGTGAAAAAGCCGGAAAACTCGAACGTTTCTATACGGGACTGATGGGCTGCAAGGTCGTGGTCGAACAGCCGGGATTGCACCAGCACAAGGGCAAGCCTTTCAACATTCGCATCGACCTCACGGTCCCGGGCGCGGAAATCGTGGTCGACCGCCAGCAGGATGAAGATGTCTATGTCGCCCTGCGGGATGCCTTCAATGCCGCGCGCAGGAAACTCGAGGACTATGGCCGGCGCCAGCGTCTGGAAATCAAGACGCACGATCCGGTGCTGTCCGGACGCGTGGCCAGGCTGGTCGCCGAAGAGCGCTATGGGTTCATCGCCGGCATCGACGGGCGCGAGTTCTACTTTTCGGCCATGAACCTGGCGAACGGAAATTACGACCACCTGGCCGAAGGCGACGAGGTGCATTTCCTCGAAGATGCCGGCAGCCAGGGCCTGCAGGCCAGGCGCGTGACCTTGCGCAGGCACGAGGAGGTCTAGCGGATCCGGGCGGCAGCGCTGCCGCCCGGATCAGTTCTTATTGCCGTTCTTCCAGGTTGCGGATCAGCACGAGGTGCCGACAGGTGCCGTGCAGATAATCCTGGCGCAGGCCAACCATGACCTGGAAAGTGTTCCCGTCGGCATGCCTGGCTTCCATGCGCACGTTCTTGAACTGCGGGGGTGCAGATTGCCTGTCCGGAGCATTGGCTCTTCCCAGTGAAAAATCAGGCAGGAGCTGGCTGACATGCTTGCCCAGCATTGAAATCTCGGGGAAGCCGAACAGCGTGCTGGCTGCGTCCCCGTAGGTACATACGTGGTAATCCTCGTCCAGTGTCAGCGCGGTATACGGGATGTAAGTGTGTTTCGGCGTGAATTTGCGGGCTTTCTTGTCTGATGCGTCCGTCATGTCGTCCCCTCTTGTCTGTTTATGTCCATCCGGAGCCAAGCCAGAGCCATGTATTGCCATGGCTGGTATGAATTTACCAGTACCCGCACTGGGGTAGCATACGTAGTAATACGGATAGTTGAATGAAATCAAGCAGAAAGCACGTGAATTTGCCGCAGAGCCAAAGCATTTTGGCCTGCGGGTGCGCCCGAGGCATCCGCTCAAATGCTGTCGGCGATGTAATAGAGCTGGCCCAGCTCGATGAGATTCGACGTGCCGGTCTTGGCGAGAATGTTCTTGCGGTGGATTTCCACCGTACGCGGGCTCAACCCCAGTTGCCTGGCGACTTCCTTGTTGGTCCTGCCGCTCAGCAGCAGGGCCAGCACGCCTTCCTCGCGCGAGGTGAGCAGGCTCAGCCGTACCTGCGCGGCATCGCGCTCAGACTGCCTGAGCCATCGGTATTCATCCAGTTTCAGGGCGCCGCGGACCCGTGCCAGCAGGGTGTCCGCCGCCACCGGCTTTTCGAGGAAATCGTAGGCGCCGGCCTTCATCGCCCGCACCGACATGGGCACGTCGCCGTGCCCGGTCAGGAAAATCACCGGCATGTGTATGCCCTGGCGCTTGAGTTCGGCCTGGGCCTGCAAACCGTCCATGGCGGGCATGCGCATGTCGAGCACGACGCAGCCGGCCGACTGCGGGCCGCAGGACTGCAGCAGCAGTTCCGCCGTCTCGAAGGTCTTGACGTCAAAGCCTTCGCCTTCGACGATTTTTTCCAGCCCGCGCAGGACGGCGGCATCGTCGTCCACCAGGAATACGGTCGCCTTCATTGCGAAACCGGCAAGGCGAACAGGAAGCGGCCGGCTTCCCCGGGTTCGGCCCAGATGCGGCCACCGTGGCCTTCGATGATCGAGCGGCTGATGACCAGGCCCATGCCGATGCCGTTCTTCTTGGTCGTGTAAAGTGGTTCGAACACCCTGGAAACAGCATCGGCTGCCAGCCCCGGGCCGCTGTCCTCGACGCAGGCGAGGACCTGGTTCTTCGCCGCATCGAGTTTCGTGCTGATCTCGATCGTGCCGCATCGATGGCCGGCGTCCGCCATCGCATCCATGGCATTCTCGATCAGGTTGACGATGACCTGTTCGATCTGCGAAGGACGCATCAGGATGAGCGGCATGGATTCTTCCAGCTTCATCCTGAGGCGTATCTTGCGGCCGCGCGCCAGCACCTCCATGAGCTTGCAGGCGGCACGCACTTCAGCGTTGAGATCGGCCTCCACCATCTCCTGCGGCTGGCGGGCAAGGAACCTGCGCAGGTCGCGGATGGACTTTGCCGCCCGTTCGGACTGCTCCACGATGTCCTGCATGGTCGAAACCACTTCCTGCATGTCGAAGTCACCGCGTCGCAGCCTGGCCAGCCGCGCTTCGGCAAAACTGCGGATCGCTGCCAGCGGCTGATTGAGCTGATGCGCCAGCAGGGCCGCGATTTCCCCCGCGACATGCAGGCGGTGCATTTGCGCCTTGTCCTCGAGGCGCACGTATTCCGCCCGTTCCTGCTCCAGCAGCTTGTGCTCGGTGATGTCGTAACTGACGCCGATCAGGTGTTGCGTACCGTCGGCCGCGAGCAGGAGTTGGCCGCGGCCAGCCAGCCAGCGCAGGGTGCCGTCAGGATGCCTCACGCGGAACTCCATCCGGAAGGCATCGGCCTTGCCGAGCGCCTGTTCGATGGCTGCCTGCACAAGCGGCTGGTCGTCCGGGTGGATAAGCCGCACAACCGCCGACCCGAGGCCGGAAAACGTTTCGGGCGTGGCGCCGAAGAGCTGAAACTGTCTCTCGTCCCAGAGCACGGCGTCCGTGCTCATGTTCCAGTCCCAGGTGCCCATTTCGGCGCCATCGAGTGCGAGCTTCAGGTGATGTTCGTGTTGGCACAAGGTTGCCTGCGCCAGCCGCTTGTCAGCCATGTTGTCATTGGCTGCCTGTGTCTTCGCCGAGGCTGATGTTCTCTGCTTACGCTGCATTTTCCGCCTGTCTAGCCGATGGAGATCCGCATGTATCCACCCTGAACGGTCATGATTCTGCGGAATTGTGGCACATCCTCTTTTCAGAGTGGCAACAGGGCCGGCCCGGAACGGGCAAGCATGGCCGTGCCAAAGGCTGCCTCGACGTGCGCTGCAGCCTGGACGGGGACATGCAGCACCCGTTGCCGGATCGAGGTCCAGACCGGGTTGCGCGCGCCGCCGCCAGCGGTCGTCACGCGCTTCAGCGGAGTGGCCCCCAGCGCGGCCAGCTTGCGATAGCCCAGCGCTTCGATCGCGGCCATGCCTTCGAGCAGGCCATGCAGAAAGCGGGCATCGTCCTCGGGGCGAGGGCTCATGCGTGGCGCCAGCGCGGGATCGTTGAACGGGAAACGTTCGCCCGGGGCGGGCAGGGGGTAGTAGTCCAGTCCGCTAGGGTGGACAGGGTCGATGCGTGCGGACAACTGGACCAGCATCGCGTCGCTGAAGTACTGCCTCAAGACGCCGCCGCCACTGTTGCTGGCGCCACCGGCAAGCCACAGGCGGCCATAGCGGTGCGAATACACGCCGCTGGCCGGCTCTTCCACGCGGGTTTCGGACAATAGCTTCAATACCAGGGTCGTGCCGAGCGAACTCACGGCCTCGCCGGGCTCGGCAAGCCCGGCGGCCATGAAGGCGGCGATGCTGTCGGTGGTGCCGGCACGCACGATGCAGTCGGGATTGAGGCCGAACCGCCGTGTCATTGCCGGCAGCAACGGGCCAATGGCATCACCCGGCGTGAGCACCTTCTGCTGCCATTGCACACCGGGAAGCCGGTCCACCCAGTCCGGCCAGGCCAGGTTTTCCGCATCGAAGCCGGATTTCAGCGCATTGTGGTAGTCGGTAATGCCGCCCCTGCCGGTCAACAGCGCGGCCAGCCAGTCGGCCTGATGGAAGCAGTGGACGGCATCAGGAAAGTTTTCAGCCAGCCACAGGCGCTTGGCCAGGCCAGAGGTCGCACCGTATTGCGGATTGCCGATGGCCCTGGCCTCGTCGGCTGCGCGGCCGTCGTTGTAGAGCAGGGCGGGGGCCATGGGCTCGAACGCGGCATCGGCCGCCAACAGGGTGCCCGAGGTGCCGTCGATGGCCAGTGCAGCCAGATTGAGGCGGATTTCGGCAGGCAGGTCGTCTATCAGCCCGAACAGGGCCTCACGCCAGGCCTGCGCACTGGCCGGATCAGCGTAGGCAGCCCGGTTTTCGGAAACCGTCTCACCGGCCTCGTCCAGCACGCAGGCGCGCGCGCCCGAAGTGCCGAAGTCGAGGCCGAGATAAAAAGTCATTCAAACAAGGCGGACAAGATGCACAGGAAAAAAACGCTACAAGATGTGGTTTTCCTCATGTCCTCCTGTCCTCCTTGTGAAAAACCAGTCAGCCACGCGTGTTGGACTGGTGCTCGAACTGGGTAAGGTCTACCCTGGGCGCCGGCTTCCAGCCCTTCTTGCGATGTTCGGCGACGACGTTGGTGAATATGCCGCCGCGCACGTAGAACTTGGCGGTCAAGCGCATGAACCTCGGCTTGGTCAGCTTGACCAGATCATCAAGAATCCGGTTGGTGACGTCCTCGTGGAAGTGGCCTTCGTTCCTGAAACCCCAGATGTAGAGCTTGAGGCTTTTCAGTTCGACACAGGTCTTGTCCGGGATGTAATCGAGGTAGAGCGTGGCGAAATCCGGCTGCCCGGTCTTGGGGCAAAGGCACGTAAATTCAGGGATTTCCATGTGGATGTGAAAATCCCGCTCAGGTTTCGGGTTGGGGAAGGTTTCCAGGGTTTTTGAAGGTTGGGACGGCATGGTCGGGCTCGGGGTAGAATTCAAGGAGCCGGCTGGAGGAGGCCGGTTGTTGTCGCCAATTATATAAGCAACGGGTAATCATCTTGCGTCTGACATCCATCAAACTCGCCGGCTTCAAGTCCTTTGTCGATCCCACCACCATCCCCATCCCCGCGCAGCTGACGGGCGTCGTCGGCCCCAACGGCTGCGGCAAGTCCAACGTCATCGACGCCGTGCGCTGGGTGCTGGGCGAATCCTCGGCCAAGCACCTGCGCGGCGAGTCCATGCAGGACGTGATCTTCAACGGCTCATCGGCGAGGAAGCCGGTGTCGCGCGCCTCGGTGGAACTGATTTTCGACAACAGCCAGGGCAAGGCCTCAGGCCAGTGGTCGCAGTACGGCGAGATTTCGGTCAAGCGCGTGCTGACCCGCAACGGCGATTCCAGCTATTACATCAACAACCTGCATGTGCGCCGCCGCGACGTCGCCGATCTGTTCATGGGCACGGGCCTGGGTGCGCGCGCCTACGCCATCATCGAGCAGGGCATGATCTCGCGCGTGATCGAGGCCAAGCCGGAAGAACTGCGCGCCTATCTCGAGGAAGCCGCCGGCATTTCCAAGTACAAGGAGCGGCGCAAGGAAACCGAGGCGCGCTTGAGGGATGCACGCGACAACCTCAACCGCGTCGAGGACATCCGCCAGGAGCTCGACAAGCAGATCGAGAAGCTCGCCGGCCAGGCCGAAATTGCCAAGCAATACAAGGCTTTCCAGGAACAATTGACGGTATCGCAGCAGATGCTGTGGTACGTGAAGAAGCGCGACGCTCAGGCCGCGCGCGGCCGTCTGGCGCGCGACCTCGGCGAAGCCGGCAACCGCCTGGAAGCGGAAACTGCGCGCCTGCGGGAAATCGAAGCCCAGCTCGAAACCACGCGCAACGAGCATTACGCCTCGCAGGACAGCTTCAACGTGCTGCAAGGCGAGTATTACTCGGCGCAGTCCGAGGTTTCTCGCATCGAACAGGCGCTAGGCCACCTGCGCACCACGCGCGAGCGCCTGTCGCGCCAGCAGGGCGAACTGGAAACCCGCAACCAGTCGCTGAACGAGCGCATCGCCGCCGCCGCCAGCGAAAAGGATAGCCAGACGCACAAGCTCGCCAACCTCGCCGACCTGCTGGCACAGGCCGAAGCGAGGCTCACTGCCGCTTCCAGCCAGCACCTGCCGGAAAAGGAAGAGGCCCTGAGGCAGGCGCAGCAGGCCGTGGGCGAGGCCCAGCGCGAATTGTCCAACGCCGAGCAGAATCGCCAGGTGGACGAAACCCATCTCGCGCATGCGAAGAAAACCGTCCAGCAGCTGGAAGAGCGCAAGGAACGGCTGGACCGCGAACTGGCGCAGCTGCCGCGTCCGGATGCCGCCGCGCTGTCTGCAAAAGAGGCCGAGCTTGCCGAACTCGCCGAAACCCTGGCCCAGGCAAAAATGCAACTGGAAGGCCACGATTCCGAACTGCCCGCGCTCGACCAGGCGCGCAGCGCCGTTTCGCGCGAACTTGACGAGGCACGGCGCGAATATCACCGTCTCGAAGCCGAACTCAGCGCGCTCACGAAACTGCAGGAAAGCCTCAAGGCCGACGAAAAGCTCGGTAGCTGGCTCGCCCAGCAGAACCTCGCCGAGGCTTCCAGAATCTGGCAATGCCTCGATGTCGAGCCGGGCTGGGAAGCCGCCGTCGAAGCCGTGCTGCGCGAGCGCCTGCAGGCGCTGGAAGCTGGTACTCAGGAAAGCTGGTTCAGCGAAGCGCCGCCTGCGCGCATGACCGTATTCGATGCCGCAGGCGAGGGCGGCGCTGCCCCGGTCGGCAGCCTTTTGGGTAAGTTGCGCGCCCGCTCAGGCAGCCTGCCCGGCGCTGTTCACGACTGGCTGGCTGGCGTGCTGACCGCGGACAGCGCAGAAGACGCGCGCCGCAGGCAGGCCGAACTGCAGACCGGGCAGAACCTGGTCACTCCGCATGGCCATGTCTTCACCCGCCACAGCGTGACTTTCCACGGCCCGCACACGGCCGTGGAAAGCGTGCTCGCCCGCAGCCGCGACATCGAGAGTCTCGGCCGGCAGCTGGATGAACAGAAAGCGCGCGTGGCCGAATTCGAGTCGGCGCTACAGGATGCACAGTCGGCCTACACCGCCGCCCAGCAGGCCGCGCAGCAGCTGAGGCAGCAGGTCAGCCAGGCGCAAAGCCGCCACCAGTCCGTGCAGATGGAAGTCGTGCGCTTCCAGCAGGCGGTCGAGCGCGTGACCCAGCGCCGCAGCCAGATCGAGAATGAACTCGCCGACATCGAGAACAGTCTGGCCGAAGAGCGCGCCGAGTCCGTCGCCACCGAAGAGCGTCTGCACAGCCACCGCACCGAGATCGACTTCGCCCGCGAGCGCGTGTACGAAGCGCGCCAGGCACGCGACATCGCCGACCGCGCCGTGCACGAAGCGCGCGAAATGCAGCGCGAGGCCGAGCGCAGCCTGCAAGAAACGCGTTTCATCGAGACCACGGCCGCCAATAAGATCAGTGAGCTGACCGCGCTGCTCGCCTCGCTGGAAGAGGAGAAGAGCCAGTCCGCGCAGTCGCTGGCTTCGCTGCAGCAGGAAATGTTCGGTCTGGACGAGGCGCCGCTGGAAACCGGCCTGCAGAATGCCCTGGCTGCGCGCGTGGCGCGTGAGGAGTCTTTGGGCGCTGCACGCAATGCGCTGGAAGAAATGACCAACCGCCTGCGCAACGAAGACGAGGCCCGCGTGCAGTGCGAGCAGGGGCTGACCCCGCTGCGCGAGCGCATGGAGCAGTTGCGCCTGAAGGACCAGGAACTCCTACTGACCGAAACCCAGTTCGAGGAGAACTTGAAGCAGGCCCAGGCCGACCAGGAAGCACTTAAAGTCAGCTATGAGCAGACCGGTCCCAAGGCCGGGCCCTTGCAGAGTGAAATCAACCGCTTGAGCAACGATATTGCCGCGCTGGGTGCAGTCAACCTGGCGGCACTTGACGAGCTGACCGAGGCGCAGGAGCGCGGCACCTATCTCGCCAACCAGCATGCCGACCTGCTGGAAGCGACCAATACCCTGGAAGCCGCGATCAAGAAAATCGACCAGGAAACGCGCGAGCTTTTGAAGGCGACCTTCGACACCGTCAACGCCAATCTCGGCGAACTGTTCCCGCAATTTTTCGGCGGCGGCCGCGCCGAACTGGTGCTGACCGGCGAGGAACTGCTCGATGCCGGCGTGCAGATCATCGCCCAGCCGCCCGGCAAGAAGAACGCCAGCATCCATCTGTTGTCCGGCGGCGAAAAGGCGCTCACCGCGCTGTCCCTGGTGTTCGCGCTGTTCAAGCTCAATCCCGCGCCGTTCTGCCTGCTCGACGAGGTGGACGCGCCGCTCGACGACGCCAACACCGTGCGCTATTCGGAGATGGTCAAGCGCATGTCGAGTGAAACCCAGTTCCTGTTCATCACCCACAACCGCATCACCATGGAAATGGCCCAGCACCTCGCCGGCGTGACCATGAACGAACCCGGGGTGTCACGCATCGTGGCAGTGGACGTGCAGGAGGCGCTGCGCTTCCAGGAAGCGGCGGCCTGAATCGGAAATCCGCTGACTTTGGCCTGTCATGACAGCGGTTCATGATTCAATACCCATGCCATGCCGGCGTGTGCTTGAATCAATACATTGGACAATGACAGGGGACCGGGCTTGAACCCTCTCGATCAGTTGTGCGCCCTCTATGGCGTGCACCAGGAGTACTACACCATCTGGGGGGAACATCACCCCACGAGCGAACACGCCAAGCGCACGATGCTCGCTGCCATGGGCGTGGCTGCCGGGGACGACGCTGAGATGGCAGACGCCCTGCGCGAGCATGAACGCGGGCAATGGAGTCGCCTGCTGCCGCCGGTCATGGTGGTGCGCGAACTTGCCGGCCCCTGCCGGATTGACTTGAACCTGCCTCTCGACTTCGATAAGGCCGCCTGCCGCTGGCAATTGCATACCGAATTCGGCCAGCAGTTGGGCGGCGAGTTCGTGCCTGCCGACCTGGAAGAGACGGGGCGCCATCATCTCGACGGCCGTGAATTGGTGAGGCGCGTGCTCGTGCTCGACCTGCCGCTCGAAGCGGGCTACCACCGGCTCACCGTCGATTGCGGCAACGGCCTCGCGGGCGAAATGCCCTACATCGTGGCGCCGCACACCTGCTACACCCCGCCCGCGATCCATGGCTGGCACAGGGCCTGGGGATTCTCGGCCCAGCTCTACGGCGTGCGCTCGGATCGCAACTGGGGCATGGGCGATTACAGCGATCTGCGTACGGTGGTCGATTTTTGCGCCGACAGCGGAGCCGGCACCGTCCTGTTCAACCCGCTGCACGCATTGTTTCCGGATGTTCCGGAGCATGCCAGTCCTTACAGTCCGTCAAGCCGCGTGTGGCTCAATACGCTGTACCTGGATGTCGAGGCCATGGCCGACTTTGCCGAATGCGGAGCCGCCCGCGAGCGGCTGGCCGAGCAGGACTTCCAGGAAAAGCTCAAGGCGCTGAGAGCGGCCGGCCAGGTCGATTATGTCGGCGTCGCTTCCGCCAAGCAGGAATTGCTCGAACTGCTGTACCGTCATTTCCGCACGCATCATCTTGCAACAGGCAGCGAGCGGGGCAGGGACTTCCGCAATTTCCAGGCCGGGCACGGCGACAGCCTGCGCAAGCTGGCTGAATTCGAAGCCCTGCAGGCGCATTTCCGCGCGCGTGACACGTCAACCTGGGGCTGGCCGTCCTGGCCGGAGGCCTATCGCGACCGGCTTGCGCCGGAGGTGGCCGCATTCGCCGAAGCCAACCTGGAGCGGATCGAATTCTACGAATACCTGCAGTGGCAAGCATTCCTGCAGCTCGAAGCCTGCGGACAGCGCTCATGGGATCGCGGCCTCGGCGTCGGCATCATGCTCGACCTTGCCATCGGCGTCGCCGAGGGCGGGGCGGACACCTGGGCCCGGCCGGGCCTGTATGCGCTGAACGCCAGCGCCGGCGCGCCGCCGGACGAGATCAACCTCATGGGCCAGGACTGGGGACTGCCGCCCTGGATTCCCCACAAGCTGCGCGAGGCGGCCTACGCGCCCTTTATCGAATTGCTGCGCGCCAACATGCGCTTTGCCGGGGCGCTGCGCATCGACCACGTCATGGGCCTCTATCGGCTGTTCTGGGTGGCGCGGGGCCTGCCAGCCGTTGAGGGCTGCTATGTCGGCTATCCGTTCGAAGACCTGCTGGGCATTCTGGCACTGGAAAGCCAGCGCAACCGCTGCCTGGTGGTGGGCGAGGACCTCGGTACCGTGCCCGACGAGGTGCGCCATGCCCTGCAGCCGGCCGGCGTGCTGTCGACGCGGGTGCTGTATTTCGAGCGCCGGGAGGACGGGCGCATGAAACCGCCGCGCGACTATCCGGAGCAGGCGGCCGCCACCGTCACCACCCACGACTTGCCCACGCTTGCGGGTTACTGGCGGGGCCTCGACATCGAACTGCGTCAGCGCCTGGCCCTGTTCCCGTCGGATGAAGTGCGCAATCGCCAGATCGCCGCGCGCGATGCGGACCGCCCGCATCTGCTGCGCGCGCTGGAAGAGGAAGGGCTGCTGCCGCCGGGCAGCAGCACACAAGCCGCATCCTTTCCGGACATGACGGCAGAACTGGCGCAAGCGGTATACGCCTACCTCGCCCGTTCGCCATCGAAACTGTTGCTGGTACAGATGGAGGATGGCTTCGGCGTCGCCGAGCAGCCCAACCTGCCCGGCACCACTGAGGCCATTTATCCCTGCTGGCGGCTCAGACTGCCAGTAAAGCTGGAAGACTGGCACAACAACAACTGGCTGAGGGGCATCGTGCAAGCCTTGCGCACGGCAAGGCCATAAGCTCACGCCGGTCTCGCCAGCAGCGAGTCCGTAACGCATCAATCCTGCGGGACAAGTGTTCTTTAAGGCCAAGTAGTTTCTTGCGTTATGCCGCATCGCGCAGAAAAAATAAATGCAACAAGATTGCATATGCAATCTTGTTGCAGTATGCTTCGCTCCAATCAGGCTGCCCCATGACAAGGGGGAGCGCTTTCCATGGTGTGACAGAAAGGATTGGAGCAGCATCATGCTGTACGAGAACAATGCGGCGAACAAACCACGATTGCAGCAACTTCACCTGGCCATCCTGAGCGCACTGGCCTTACCCCTTGCCCATGCCGAAACGGTGCTTCCCACCGTCCAGGTAATTGAAATCGCGGAAGAGGGCGAACTGGCAAGAATCTCGTCCAGCGGCAGCCGGCTCGGCCTGACGCTGCATGAGCTTCCCGCCAGTCTTGAAGGTGTCGACAGCGATGTCATGCAAAAGCGCGGGGACTACAGGGTTTCCGAGGCCATCACGCGCACGGCCGGCGTGACGGGCACCGGTAACAGCGGTGACGGGGGCATGGCCTTTTCCGTGCGGGGATTTTCCGGGACGAATTCAGTGGGCCTGGCGGAAGACGGCCAGCGCCTCGCCACCGGGGCGGGCACGCAATCCCATCCAAGCGACAGTTGGGGCTATGAGCGCATCGAGGTGTTGCGCGGACCCGCTTCAGTCGTCTACGGAAGCGGCACAGTGGGCGCGACCATCAATGCGGTTCGCAAGGCGCCCAGCCGGGAATCCAGCCTGGAAGCGCTCATGGGGATGGGCACTGATGGTCTGGTCAGGGCGGGGGTGGGCGGGACGGGGGCGATAGGGGAGAACGCCAGTTTCCGCATCGACGCCTACGGTCACACCAGCGATGGCAGCCGGGACCTCGGCGACGCCAGGGGCGGCAAGTTCATGAGCACCTTGCAACTGCAGCCGAGCAGCAATCTGCAATTCCAGGTTCTTGCCGACTACAGCGACCAGCGGCCTGAGCGCTACTGGGGCACACCCCTCGTCAACGGCCGGATAGCCGGCAGGCTCAGGGACGAGAATTACAACGTCAACGACAGTGTCATCCGCTACGAGGACAACCGCCTGCGTGGCCGAGCAGAGTGGCAAGTCAACGACTGGCTGCGTCTGAGAAACGAAGCCTACCGTTTCGGTGCAGACCGCCACTGGAAAAACGTCGAGCAGTACCAGTTCGACCCCGTGACGAACACCGTGGACCGGTCGGATTATCTGGAAATCAAGCACGACATGGTGCAGGCGGGCAACCGGCTGGAGGCCGCACTGACAGGCAACAGCCATCGGGCCGTGCTGGGATGGGAGGTCGCCAAGGTCGATTTCACCCATATCAACAACTCGCCCTACGGCGGAAGTTCCACGGTGTCTGCGAGCAACCCGGCACACGGCCAATGGGCCAGCCCTGATCCGACCACGCCGAAATACCAGACCGAAACCATCCTGCATGGCTTTTACGCCGAGGATGCATTCCAGCTCAGCGATCGCTGGCTGCTGCTGGGCGGGATTCGCCACGATATCGCCGACATATCGCGCGACGACCTCGTGGGCGCTGGCACCGATCTGGACGCGACGATTTCTGGTACCGCCTGGCGCCTGGGGCTGACCTACATGATGTCCGGAGCCACCAGCCTGTACGCGCAGGCCAGTACCGGGCACGACCCGGTCACCAGCCTGGTCACGATGAATCTCCGCAACAAGGATTTTTCCCTGACCCGCGGCCGCCAGGTCGAGGCCGGCATCAAGCAGCGCCTGCCCAAAAGCTTGGGCGAATGGACAGCGGCGCTTTACCGCATCGAAAAGGATGACATCATCACCCGCGACCCTTCGAATCCGGCGCTTTCCGTGCAGGGCGGCAGCCAGCATTCGAAGGGCCTGGAGGTCACCGCCAACCTGACTCCGCACAAGAACTGGCGCCTGGAGGGCAACCTGGCCTTGCTCGATGCGCGCTATGACAAGCTCGTGGAAGCGGGCGGCGCCGACCGTTCCGGCAAGCGGCCGGTGGATGTGCCGGAAGTCGTTGCCAATCTCTGGGCGCATTACCGCATGGGCGAGTGGGAACTGTCGCTGGGCGCGCGCCATGTCGGCAAGCGCTATGCCGACAATGCCAATACGCTTGCGCTGCCGGCCTATACCGTGGCGGACGCCGCGCTCTCCTGGCAGTACGACAAGCGCACGACCTTGCGTTTCCTGGCCAGAAATCTCACCGACGAGGTGTATGCAACGACGTCCTACGGCAGCAATCAGTTCGTGCTGGGGGAAGCGCGCCGGTTCGAGGCGGTTGCGG
>VFQO010001053.1_pt1 | contig 23776 bp, 24 predicted proteins | sample 3512331 | NCBI WGS metagenome assembly VFQO01 (sample SAMN10412371, study PRJNA504923) | tailings metagenome | isolation source: Replicate 3 from Balatoc abandoned mine | place: Philippines: Itogon, Benguet | collected 2017-08-28 | reverse complement strand
TCCCTGAATCAATGTGCGCGCCGATTTTCAAGAGGCTGATTGAGTTTGGACCCTAGCATAGATTGTTCTTATTCTGTCCTGCATCGCGGTGGCTGGCGAACAAATTTTGAGGTGGAGCTCACCATCATCACTTCGCGCCTTCAAGCACCGAGCGCATCTTTGACAGCAGCTCGCGCGCCTGATCGAGTGCTGTTGCGCCTTCCCCAGCGCGCCTGAGACTGGGGCATTCAGCTCCGATCGTGACGCCTGCCGGCGCGGCGCGCAGGAATTCGGCCAGCGGAAAGTCCCCGTCGCCCGGATAGAGCCGCTCGCACACCGCCTCGGTCCTGGCGATCCCAGGCGGCTGCGGAAGCTGCCCGTCGCAGATCTGGACGTAGCGGATGAGGTTGGCCGGCAGCGCGGCAATGTCGGCCACCGACCCTCCCGCGCGCAGCAGGTGATGCGGATCGAGGCAGATCCCGACGTCAGCACCCGAGGCGCAGATCAGGTCCGCTGCCTGGGCCAGAGTCTGACTCTGGCCGCCGGCCACCGGCTCAAGGTTGGTGGCAAGGCCGAAACCCGCCGCCGCCTCGGCAAATCGCGCAAGGATATCCGCCGTCTCGCCGCGATCGGCATTGCTGTAGTTGATCGTCAGCGCCGCCTTGCCGCCCAGCCGCGCGCCCATTTCGAGCAGCGGCTTCGCGGTGTCCACGCCCGCCATGGAATGCAGGTCGAACACTTCCAGCGCAATCACCTCGATTCCCGTATCAGCGATGATCGCGGCACATTCACGTTCCAGTTCCGGCGTTAGCAGCGGCGAGGGAAACAGCGGCGGCGGGATGATCCACAGGCTGCAGGCATCGAAGCCAGCTTCGGCCGCGGCGCGGATCGCCACCGGCGGCGGCGTGTCGGTCAACGTCAGGCTGTCGAGCGAGAACTTCGACATCACATCTTTACCTTGTAGGGCGCATATTGCGGCGGCGAGGCCCCGGTCCCGACACGCACCGAGGGCGGGAACCGGCCGGCGATGTCGGTGATGCCGTAGTCCTTGCCGACTTCCGCGCCGACCACCGTCCTGCCGTTGAACTTCGCGAACATCTGAGGATCGTTGAACATCGCCCAGGCAACATGGCCGGTGTAGCCGGCGGATTCGAGCGATCCTTCCAACTGCTCGCGCAGCGCCGGCATCGCCTCCATCATGCCCTGAAGGCGCTCGGTGGTGAGCGAGCCCATCCACACCGAGACGGCGGCAACATTGGCGCCCGCGTCTGCAAAATCCACCCCCATGTCGAAGGCCATCTTGTCGACCGCCGCCTTGTGCGCGCCATAACTCGGCCCCATGCAATAATGCATCGAGCCGGGCGAGGAGGTGAACAGCACCAACCCCTTGCCCTGCCCGACCATGTGCGGGGCGGCATACCAGCTGGCGACAAACCCGCTGCGCGCACCGACATTGAGCATCTGGGCGCAATCAAGCGACTTTTCCCAAAATTGCCCGGAACCGAGGTCAGCGCGTTGCCCTGCCAACAGGCATTGTTGACAAGGATGTCGACGCGGCCCTGCTCGGCGATGACTTGGTCAAACAGCGCCTGTACCTGCGCGTCGTCGGCATGGTCGCAGCGCACCGCGATGCCCTGCCCGCCGGCGTGGGTTACCTCGCGGGCGGTTGCGTAAATCGTGCCGGGCACCTCGCCGTCGCCTTCCTTCTCAGAGCGACCAGTTACATAGACAATGCAACCATGCGATCCGAGCGCGACCGCAATTCCCTTGCCCGCGCCGCGACTCGAGCCGGTGACGATCGAAACTACCGGTTTCTCAGCCATCTTTCTCTCTCAGTGTCTCAGTTCGTCGAGGGGTAGCCAGCGCAACCGCTGCTTCTCGCAGGCTGGAGAGGTTGACGCCAGTCTCACTCATCGTCGCCGTCTTCCGATCGCCCCGCCAATAGTCAGTTGAGGTAGCGGCCGCCGTTCACGCTCAGGGTGTGACCGGTGATGTAATCCGCGTCCTCGGTGACGAGGAAAGCGACGGCAGCAGCGATGTTCTCAGGCCGTCCGGGACGCTTCATCGGGGTGCGCTGGGCGAACCCGTCTACGTCGACCGGCGCCTCCCGCAGCCCCTCGGTATCGACGAAGCCCGGTGGCACGTTGTTCACGGTGATCCCGGTCCCGGCGAATTCCATGGCAAGCGACTTGGTGAAGCCGATGACCCCGGCCTTTGATGCCGCGTAGTGCGTCTGGTGCGAGGATCCGGTCTGGGCCGACGAAGAAGAGATGTTGACGATCCGTCCCCACCCTGCCCCGATCATGTCGAGGATCACCGCCTGGCAGCACAGAACGGGCCCTTGAGGTTGATGGCCATCAGGCCATCCCAGATTTCCTCGGTGATTTCCTCGAACTTCCGGAACGGCGACAGCGCGGCATTGTTGACGAGGATCGTCACCGCACCGAGGCGATCGCGGGTTTCGGCAAGGGCCGCCGCGATTTCGGCGGCGATCGCGGAATTGCAGCCGAGCCCGATTGCGGTTCCACCCTGCTCCTCGATTAGTTCGGCGGTTTCGCGCGCGTCTTGCACATTGAGGTCCCACGCCGCCACGGCGATCCCGTCGCGCGCGAGGCGAAGGGCTATGGCCCTGCCAAGGCCGCGTGCAGCCCCGGTCACGATGGCGTTACGTTGCGTCATGCCTGTTCCATCCCCTGTCTGAAGATCGCCGTCAGCCGGCGAAACGCGGCTCGGCGCGGCCGCGCGCTCCAAGGTCTGAATAGCCCCTAGTTTTTCTAGACGCCTTCCGCTTTCAAAATCTGCTGCCGTTCGAACTCGACGGGTGACAGCATCCCGTTCCTGACCTGCTTGCGCACCGGGTTGTAGAACATCTCGACGTAATCGAACACGTCCTGTCGGGCTTCTTCGCGGTTTTTGTAGGTGCGGCGGCGGATGCGTTCGCGCTTGAGCGAGGTGAAGAAGCTCTCGGCGACGGCATTGTCATGGCAGTTGCCGCGTCGGCTCATCGAGTGCTCAAGATTGTGAGCCCGGATGAACGCAGCCCAGTCCATGCTGGTGAACTGGGCGGACTCAACCGGTCGTTGCAACACCTGCTCGCTACTATGAGGCAAGGAACTGGTCGAGGACTTCTGCAGGCGTCTTCCATCCGAGTGTCTTTCGCGGCCGGGTGTTCATAGCGTGAGCCACTGCTTCGAGTTCGTCTATCGAATGCCGGCTGAGATCAGTGCCTTTCGGGAAGTACTGGCGCAGGAGGCCATTGGTATTTTCGTTGGTGCCTCGCTGCCAAGGGCTTTGCGGGTTGCAGAAGTAGACTTGCACGCCTGCATCAACCTTGAGGCGCGCATGCTGCGCCATTTCCGCACCCTGATCCCATGTGAGCGAACGGCGAAGTTCTTCGGGCAAGGTCATGATGGTACGGGTGATCGCATCGCGTACGGCGTCGGCCCCATGTCCTGTAAGCGCGGGACCATTTTTAACACTTGGGCCAACACCATGACCTTCCAATCGAGGTAGGTGCAGCAACATCGTGAAGCGCGTCGTACGCTCGACCAGCGTGCCTATCGCCGAACTGCCCAAGCCCAAAATGAGATCGCCTTTCCAGTGGCCCGGTACTGCCCGATCGTCGGCTTCAGCGGGGCGTTGGCTTATCATGATATCGCTCGAAACGAAGTTCTTGCCACGCAGGGCGGTACGGCCGCGCGGCATTCGTAAAGTCCGTCCCGTTCTCAGGCATGCAGTCAACTCACGACGCAAAGCGCCACGACCCTGAACGTAAAGCGCTTGATAGATAGCTTCGTGACTGATGCGCATTGTCTCGTCATTCGGGAAATCGATGATCAGGCGCCTTGCAATCTGTTCCGGACTCCAAGCCCAAGCCCATCGTCGATCCTGGCGCGGTCCGTGCCGCCGCCCATTCCATGGCACAGCGGGACCAGGAACAGCAGTGCCGCAATTGGTGCGTACGACACCAGCGAGCTTTTTCTTCGACATACGAGCGCAGGGCAGGATTCTTGGAGAGTTTCGCTGCCTTGGGCCGGAGAGCAGACCGTTCGGCATGCCACTGCGCGACGGTAGCACGGTAACTTGAACGACCGCCGCGAGTGGCTGCATTACGGCGAACCTCTCGTGAGATTGTCGAAGCAGAACGACCAATCCGGCACGCTATCTCGCGTAAGCTGTAGTTCTGCACGAGAAGCAGCGCGATCTCCTCGCGCTCAGCCAATGATAGGTACCTTCCCGACAGCGGCTTCGCCGTCGCCCTGAAATTCGTAGGTGGCATACCGCCGGACTCCCGAAACCACCTGGTTCCTACAGGTTGTGAAATGCCAGCCTCGATAGCAGCAGCCTCGCTACTCAGTCCTCTCGCGATATGAAACCAGAACGACTGACGTTCATCACGCGCCGCGGCACTAGGGCGGCCAGGGGACCGTAACGGCGGTCGCCCACATCGATCTGCACCTTGCCTTCGCTTCCCCATCGCAACCTCCAATTTGTTTGGTGTTGCAACGACCGGTTGAGTCCGCCCTGCGAGCCCTGGTCTGAGTGGATCAGCACCCGCTGCTTCGGTTTGCGCCGCCATACAGCCATGTGCAGCGCCTGCAGCACCACATCGGTGGTTTGCCGGCTTTGCATCGACCACCCCACCACCCGGCGGGAGTAGAGATCGATCACGACGGCCAGATAGGCAAAGCCCTCCATGGTGCGGATGTAGGTAATGTCCGTCACCCAGGCCCGGCCGGCGCTTGTAGCCGATCTGCGCCTTGATACCCGCCAGTCTGGTCAGGCGGGCGATACGGTTCGGGCAGGATGTCTCTCCCCGATCGAGCAGATCATCGTGCAGCTTGCGGTAGCCATAGACCTTGCCGCTGTCGTTCCAGGCTTGCCGCAGCAACTCCGTCTGCCGAGCGTCTTCCCGAGCCCGCTGGCTCAGCGGACTCTTCTGCCAGGCATAATAGCCACTGGGCTGCACGGCGAGGCACCGGCACATTGCCCGCACACGGAAACGATCACGATGCTCGGCGATGAACGCGTACCTCACTTTGCATCTGGGGCGAAATACGCGGTGGCTTTATGGGATGGCCCGCCCCTCACCGACCGACATTATCATGCTGCCGGAATGGAAGAGGAGAAGATCTATGACGAATCCGGCGATCAGCATTTTGGGCGTAGATCTTGGCAAGAAAAGCTGCAGCGTCGCAGGCCTTGATGGCACGGGCGCGGTCGTGATGCGTCGGCGAATGACGCGCGAGGGGCTGATCAGGTTCGTCTCGAAGTTGCCGCAATGCGTGGTGGCGATGGAGGCATGCTGCGGGGCGCACTTTCTGAGCCGCATCTTCGTGACGCAGGGACACGTCGTGCGATTGATGTCGCCGGAATACGTTCAGCATTACGTCAAGGCGCCAGAAAACCGACGACCGGGATGCCGAGGCTATCACCGAAGCCGCGACCCGTCCGACAATGCGCCTGGTGACGCCGAAAAGCGAAGCGCAGCTGGATTTACAAATTCTGCATCGGGCGCGAGCGAGGCTGGTTGCGGAGCGAACACGGCTCACCAACCAATTGCGCGCGGTCTTGCTGGAGCGTGGCATCATCCTGCCGCAACGGCGTGCTCCTCTGATCCGGCGACTGGGCGAACTTATGTCGGGCGAACTTGCGATCAGCGCCCGAATGCTGCGTCTACTGAACGACTTGCGAGAGGAATGGGCGGACCTTGATCGCAGGATCAGCGCCTATGACGAGGAATTGATTGCAATGACGCGGGAAGACGATCTGGCACGGCGTCTGGTTACGGTTCCCGGCATCGGCGTGATCAATGCAACGGCCTTGGTCGCCGCAGTGGGTGATGCCAGCGCGTTCGCCAAGGCACGCGATCTGGCTGCATGGCTCGGTCTGACGCCGCGCCAACATTCAACCGGCGGCAAAACCAAAATGCTCGGGATCAGCAAACGCGGAAATCGCTACCTGCGAACCCAGCTCATCCACGGCGCGCGGGCGGCGATGCGGCACTTCGCCGAAAGACCAACGGCACTCGGGGCCTGGATCCGCAATCTGCTTGCACGCGCGCATCCCAATGTTGTGGTGGTTGCGCTGGCTGCCAAGCTGGCTCGGATCGCCTGGGCTGTCCTTCGGCGCGGCGACGCATATCGGCCGCAAGCAAGCTTGACCTGACGCAATTGCGGCCTGGCAGAACCGGCTGCTCGACATGTCTGTGGAGGTGAGAAAGATGGCATAACGGTCGAACCGGCGGAGCGGTTAGCCTGGTTAAAAATGTGGCGCATGACGCCGATAGCTTTATGAGGCCCCACCCGCGCGGAACCCATCTTGGCCAGGACAGCAAGCCTGAGACCGGATACGTTGATGCAGACCCACTACGCCATCCATTCTATCCTTGCAGACGGGGGCGGGCCTTACGTTTTTTAGGATGTCGCGCTCCTCGGTCACCCGGGCCAGCTCGCGCTTCAGCTGGCGGATCTCGGCATCCTTGCTGGCATCACCAGACACGACTTTCGCCAGCTGCCGCTTCCACGCATACAGCGAGTGCGCGCTGACCCCGAGCCGCTGCGAGACCTCCGCCACTGGATACCCGCGTTCGGTGATCTGGGCCACCGCATCACGCTTGAACTCATCACTGAAGTTGGGCTTCCCCATAATAGCCTCCTGTCCTCAAAATTAGGATCGAAGGCGTCCAGAAATCTAGGGGCTATTCACTCTGCCTTGTCGCTGACCACCGTCCCGAGCAGTTCCTCGCGCCGAGCGATCGCGAACGCCTCCTTTCCCGGCCAATGAAATCCTGAAGCGGCAGCGTTCGCTCTAAACGGTCGAAAACTCATGATGCAGGTCAATCACTTACCGGGATTTTGCAGATGAGGGTCGTCTAGTCCCAATTCTTCCCGATAAACCGCCGCAATCTTGGCCGGCGTTTCTGGATCGTCAATTGTCGCGGGGATATCAAAGGGTTCGCGGTTCACGATCTTGCGGAGCAGGCTACGCAAGATCTTGCCAGAACGGGTCTTGGGCAATTGCTCAACGACCAGCACCGCCTTCATCGCCGCGATCGCACCAAGCTCGCTACGCACGGCAAGGACAGCGCGCTCGGCTATGCTCTTGTCTGCCGCATAACCAATCTGCGGGGTGACGAAAGCAATCGGTACCATACCTTTGAGGTTATCGTCCGCACCGACGACGGCGCATTCAGCGACACCTGGTTGCCGCGACACGATCTCTTCCATCTGTCCGGTCGACAGCCGATGACCGGCGATGTTGATGATGTCGTCGGTTCGTCCCATGATGTGCATGAAGCCCTCACTGTCGCGAAAGCCTGCATCACCGGTTTCGTAGTACCCAGGGAACGTCTCGAAATTTCGGACAAACGTGGCGTTGTTGTTCCACAGCGAACGGAAAGTGCCGGGCGGCAGCGGGGTCTTGATCACAACATTGCCGCTTGCCTTGTCGGGCAGAGCAAATCCTTCGTCGTCGAGGATGGCGAACTGATATCCTGGCACCGGAAAGCCAGCGCTGCCAGGCTTGCGGCGCAGATCCCCCATCGCGAAGCACGAAGCGATGGCCGGCCAGCCAAGCTCGGTCTGCCACCAATGATCGATCACCGGCAAACCGCTTTCCCGCTCCAGCCAGGCAATCGTTTCCGGGTCGGCGCGTTCGCCGGCCAGAAACACGGCACGGCACGCGCCGACGCCGATCTCCTTCAGGTACCGGGCATCGGGATCCTCCTTGCGGATCGCCCGAATCGCGGTCGGCGCGGTGAAGAAACTCTTGACATTATGGCGCGCTATGGTCCGCCAGAACGTGCCGGGATCGGGTGTGCCGACAGGCTTGCCTTCGAACAGGACGGTCGTGGCCCCAACCAGCAGCGGGGCATAGACGATGTAGCTATGCCCCACCACCCAACCGACGTCCGAGGCAGCCCAGAACGTGTCCCCTGCCCCGATGCCATAGATGTTGGCCATCGACCACGACAGGGCCACGGCATGTCCGCCATTGTCGCGCACCACACCCTTGGGAGTTCCTGTGGTGCCCGAAGTGTAGAGGATGTAGAGCGGATCGCCGGAGGCGAGAGGAACGCATGGAGGCACCGGCATATCGGCGGTCCTCCGCCGCAGATCGTGCCAGTCAATGTCTCGGACGGGCATCAAGTCCGCGGTTAGCTGTTCGCGCTGGACCAGGACGACATGCTCGACCGAGTGGGCGGCAAGGACCAGCGCTTCGTCGACCAACGGCTTGTAGGCAATGGTGCGGCTGCCCTCGATTCCGCACGAAGCGGTGAGCACCAGTTTGGGGGTGGCATCGTCGATCCGCTTGGCCAGTTCGGGTGGGGCGAACCCGCCGAACACAACGGAATGGATCACACCGAGCCGCGCGCAAGCCAGCATCGCGAAAACCGTCTCGGGGATCATCGGCATGTAGAGTATTACCCGATCCCCCTTTTCCGCGCCGAGGCTCGCCAGCATCGCCGCCGTACGTTCGGTTTCGTACAGCAGTTCGCGGTAGGTGTAATGGCGGATGGTTCCGGTTACCGGGCTGTCATAGGCAAGCGCCAGCGCATCGCCGCGTCCGGCCTGGACATGCCGGTCGAGGCAATTGTGGCATGTGTTCAGGATGCCTTCGGGAAACCAGCCCATGCTTTGGTCGTGGGCGCGCGGCGGATTTTCGACCCAGTCGATCGCCTTTGCGGCCTCGAGCCAGAATTGGTCAGGGCGGTTTGCAGCCCACCGCACTGCGCCATCGTAGGCCATCGCCCCGGTCTCATCACTCATGGTTTCCGCTCTCCCCTGTTTTCTGTCTGGCCCGCCGCTGCTCGGCGCGAAACGAATATTGCGGCCACCACAATGGCTGCTCCGACCATGTGATAGGTTTCAAGTCTCTCTCCCAACAGCAGCACCGCCAGAAAAACACCGAACACTGTGGGCAGGTTCATGTGGACGCCGGCTCTTACTGAACCGATCAGGACTACCGCGCGGTTGAAGAACGCATAGGCAATCAGCGAGGGAAAGATGCCGACATAGAGCACCGCGCCAATCACTTCAATTTGTGGCGTGGCGACCCCGCTATCGGCCAGGCTGACCAGGTAAGGTACAGCCAGCGTTCCCATGCCGACCGCGAATAGCACCGCGAGCAGAGTGATGTGGTGTATGGTGGGCACCTTGCGCAAGAATGTCGCGTAGGCCGAGTAAAGGAAAACCCCGGTCAGGGCGAGCAAGTCGCCATGGTTGAGCCCGCCAAGATGCAACGCGAAAGGCTGCCCTCTGGTCACGATCCAGACGACTCCGGCAAAGGACAGCGTCGCACTGGCTATCAATAGCGGCCTGATCCGCTCCCCAAAGAGGATGCTCGGCATGACCAGAGTCATGATCGGCATGGTCGATTGCAGCAGCAGGCTGTTGGTGGCTGTGGTGAGTTGCAGGCTCCAGTAAACGATGAAGGCGAACACCCCCACGCCGAACACGCCCAGCACCGCCAGCAGGCGCCAGGACTCTCGCAGGACCCGACGATCGGCCACGACGTGCCGCCAGGCAAAAGGCAGAACGAACAGCAACGCAACCACCCAACGCCAAAAGGCCAGCGACAGGGGAGAAAGCAAGTCGCGCGCCGCCCGGCCGACGATGGGGTTCAAGGCCCAGAACAGCGAAGCGAGCGAAAGCAGCAAGAATGGTGAATTCCACAGGTAACGCGGGGCACGCCGCCAGCCTGGAGGACAGTTGGCAGCACCCATCAGAACGAGCGGTCCGGCTGTCTCAATCCCACTTGCGTAGTATCGGCTTTTTGCATATCGTGCATCGCATTGCCCTTAGTGCACGAATCTGCCGAAGACAATCGCAGGTCGTGTAAACCGGAGAGAGCCATGAGCGGCGACACCACACTCGTAGACACGGTCAATTCCAGCCAGTCCCGCCAGGTTTTCTGGGACAAGGATGTCTACGATCTTGAAATTGAGCGGATTTTTTCCCGTGCATGGCTGATGCTCGGCCACGAATCGCTTGTGCCCAAGCCGGGCGACTTCATCACGACCTACATGGCCGAAGACAAGGTCATCCTCTCGCACCAAAGCGACGGGACGTTTCGCGCCTTCATCAACTCTTGCAGCCATCGCGGCAACCAGATCTGTCACGCCGACAGCGGAAATGCCAAGGCGTTCGTCTGCAACTATCATGGCTGGGTGTTCGGACAGGATGGATCGCTGGTCGATGTCCCGCTCGAGTCGCGTTGCTACCACAACAGCCTCGACAAGGATGCGTTGGCGGCAAAGTCCGTTCGGGTCGAAACCTATAAGGGTTTCATTTTCGGTTGCCACGATCCCGAAGCGCCCAGCCTTGAGGACTATCTGGGTGAGTTCCGCTTCTATCTCGATACCATCTGGGAGGGCGCCGGCGGCGGACTGGAATTGCTTGGCCCGCCGATGAAGAGCCTGCTCCAGTGCAACTGGAAGGTACCGACCGAGAACTTCATCGGCGACGGTTATCACGTCGGCTGGACACATGCCGCCGCGCTCGGCCAGATCGGCGGCGAGCTGGCAGGCCTTTCGGGCAATCGCGCGGACATTCCCTTCGACGATCTTGGGTTGCAGTTCACGACCCGTCATGGCCACGGCTTCGGGGTGATCGACAACGCAGCGGCCGCAATCCACGTCAAGCGCGAGGGCTGGACCAAATATCTCGAGGATACGCGCGGCGAAGTGCGCCGCAAGTTCGGCCCGGAGCGCGAACGGCTCTATATGGGGCATTGGAACTGCTCGATCTTCCCCAACTGCTCGTTCCTCTACGGGACCAACACCTTCAAGATCTGGCATCCGCGCGGACCGCATGAAATCGAGGTGTGGACCTATACCATGGTGCCGCGTGATGCCGATCCAGCTACCAAGAGCATGATACAGCGCGAAGCAATCCGCACCTTCGGCACCGCCGGAACGCTGGAAAGCGATGACGGCGAAAACATGTCTTCGGCAACCTACATGAACCGTGGCGTGATCACGCGCGATGGCAGAATGAACTCCACGATGGGTGCCGGCTACGAAGGACCGCATCCGGTCTATCCCGGTATCGTCGGAATCAGCTTCATCGGTGAAACCTCCTACCGGGGCTTCTACCGGTTCTGGAAGGAAATGATCGATGCCCCAGATTGGGCGAGCGTGAAAGCAAATGACGACACTTGGGATTCGGTCTTCCCGAACCGCAATTTCTGGACTGAAAAGCTCGACGCCGCCGAGTGACCGCAAACGCCGATACAAATATCGAGAATTACGGAGAGAACATGTCGTCCGAACAAGTACCGGGGACGCCGGATGTGCACTATGCCGTCGAGGCGCATTATCGCGCCGAGGTCAGACTTTTGCAGACCGGGCAATACCGGGAATGGCTGCACGGAATGGTCGCCGAAGACATCCATTACTGGATGCCGATCTACGAACAGCGCTTCGCAAGGGATCGGCGCCCGGACCCGACGCCGGACGATGCGGCAATTTACAACGACGATTTCGGAGAGCTCAAGCAGCGCGTCGAACGGCTTTATTCAGGCCAAGTCTGGATGGAGGATCCGCCATCCAAGATCCGGTACTTCGTTTCGAATGTCGAAGCTTTCGAAGCCGGCAACGGTGAACTGGACGTCCTGTCGAACATCCTTGTCTACCGCAACCGCCGCCAGACCGAGGTCACGGTCCATACGTTGGGGCGCGAGGACAAGCTGCGCCGGGACGGCAATGGTTTCAAGGTCTTCCGGCGCAAACTGATCCTCGATGCGAGAGTCACGCAAGACAAGAATCTCTATTTCTTTTGCTGATAACGCGCGATTTGGCGCAAAACCGGGAGAAAATGCATGGAAGCCTACGCCGCGATCATCGAACGCCAAGGCGGGGAATTCGTCCTCGATAACGTATCGATCGAGGACCCCCGCGATGGTGAGGTGCTCGTAAAGGTTGCCGCGGCGGGCATGTGCCACACCGACCTGACTGTCCGCGACCAATACTATCCGACCCCGCTGCCGGCTGTGCTCGGCCACGAGGGCGCGGGCGTTGTCGAAAAGGTCGGACGCGGCGTTTCCACTGTCAAGCCAGGTGACAAGGTGGTCCTGTCGTTCAGCTACTGCGGCACCTGCCCGTCATGCCTCAAGGGGCATCAGGCCTATTGCCCCAGCCTGTTCCCGCTCAATTTCATGGGCCGCAGGCTCGACGGATCGACCCCGATCACGCGCAACGGCGAGGACGTGAACGCCTGCTTCTTCGGCCAGTCCTCGTTCGCGACCTATTCGATTGCGAGCGAGAACAATTGCGTCAAGGTTGCCGACGACGCGCAGATCGAATTGCTCGGCCCGCTGGGCTGCGGCATCCAGACCGGGGCGGGCGCAGTCCTCAATTCGCTGCAGCCGGCTCCGGGTTCCTCGATCGCCATCTTCGGCGTCGGCTCGGTCGGTCTCAGCGCGCTGATGGCCGCCAAGTCGTCGGGCTGTCTCAAGATCATCGCGGTCGATCGCAATCCCGCCCGACTCGAAGTCGCGCGCGAACTCGGCGCAACCGATGTCATCGATGCCTCGACCACAAATGCCCAGGAAGCGATTGTCGCGATGACGGGCGGCGGCGCGGACTATGCGATGGATACGACCGCGATCCCGCAAGTCCTGCGTTCGGCGGTCGAAAGCACCCACAATATGGGGGAAACCGCAGTCGTGGGCGGCGCCAAGCTGGGCACCGAATTTTCGCTTGATATGAACAACATCCTGTTCGGCCGCAAGCTGCGCGGGGTAGTGGAAGGCTCCAGCACGCCGCAGGTGTTCATCCCGCAGCTGATCGCGATGCAGAAGGCCGGCCTGTTCCCATTCGAGAAGCTCTGCTCGTTCTACGATTTCGATCAGATCAACCAGGCTGTCGAAGACACCGAAAAAACCGGCAGCGCGATCAAGGCCATCCTCCGGATGTAACGACCGCGTTCGCCAGCCGCCTTGCCGCCCGTGTGGCGGCAAGGCGCGGCATGCCCGGGGACATGTTTGGCAAGAGCGGCACATTCCGCGGGGAAACTAGCAGCAAATGAAAACCGTCTACACGTTCGGCCCCGGCATTTCCCATGATGACTCGCGCGCCCGCGACAAGGCGGTAGTGGGCGGCAAAGGCGCCAATCTCGGCGAGATGGCGCGGATCGGGTTGCCTGTCCCACCCGGCTTCACCATCACAACCGAAGAATGCCTTCATTTCCTGCGCGATCGCCGCAGCCAGCCCGCGCGCCTCGATGGCGAAGTCAGGTCGGCGCTGACCCATATCGAGCGCACGGTGGGCAAGAGGTTCGGCGATCCGCACGATCCCTTGCTGGTATCGGTTCGTTCCGGCGCCCGGGTCTCGATGCCGGGCATGATGGACACGATCCTCAACCTGGGCCTCAACGACCAAACGGTGCGTGGCTTGGCTGCTTCGTCTGGCGACGAGCGGTTTGCCTGGGACAGCTATCGCCGCTTCGTCCAGATGTACGCAAGCGTTGTGCTCGGGATCGATCACGCGCGGTTCGAGGACGCGCTGGAAAAGGCCAAGGAAGATCGCGGCGTCTCGCAGGACGTGGACCTGAGCGCCACCGATCTTCGTGACTTGATCGGCGAGTTCTTCGGCATCGTCGAGGCCGAACGCGGCGCTCCCTTTCCGCAGGACGTCGACGAGCAGCTTGCTTCCGCAATCGCTGCTGTATTCGAATCCTGGGAATCCGATCGCGCCAAGGTCTATCGCCGCCTCAACGGCATCCCTGGCGAATGGGGAACGGCGGTCAACGTCCAGGCGATGGTATTCGGCAATCTCGGCGAAACCAGCGCGACGGGCGTCGCCTTCACCCGCAATCCGGCAACCGGGGACAAGGCCTATTACGGAGAATGGCTGGTCAACGCCCAGGGCGAGGATGTGGTCGCCGGGATCCGGACGCCGCAATATCTGACGCTCGCAGCCCGCACGGCCGCCGGTGCCAAGCTGCCGTCGATGGAAGAGGCGATGCCCGCGGTCTTCACGGAGCTCGCCCGCCTGTTCGAGCTGCTCGAGCTGCACTATCAGGACATGCAGGACATCGAATTCACGGTCGAGCGCGGCAAGCTCTATATCCTGCAGACCCGCTCCGGAAAGCGCACGGCCAAAGCCGCGCTGAAGATCGCCGTCGATATGGTCGAGGAAGGCCTGATCGCCGAGGAAGCGGCGATCAGGCGGATCGATCCGGCCTCGCTCGATCAGCTTCTGCATCCCACGCTCGATCCCGACGCGCCACGGACCCTGCTGGGATCGGGGCTTCCGGCTTCGCCGGGGGCTGCATCGGGCGCGGTCGTGTTCGACGCCGATACGGCTGCGGTGCGCGCCGAACTGGGGGAAAACGTCATCCTGGTCCGGCAGGAAACTTCGCCGGACGACATCCATGGCATGCATGTCGCTCGCGGAATTCTGACTGCCAGGGGCGGCATGACCAGCCATGCGGCGGTCGTCGCGCGGGGCATGGGGCGCCCTTGTGTCTCGGGGGCGTCGAGCCTGGCGATCGATTACCAGGCGCGCTCGGCGGAGATTGACGGCGTACGCTTCGCCGAAGGTGACCTGATCACGATCGACGGCAGCACCGGCGAGATTTTCCAGGGCGCCCTGCCAACCGTGATGCCTGAGCTTGACCGCGAATTTGCGACGGTGATGGCCTGGGCCGATCGGCATCGCCGCATGAAGGTGCGCACCAATGCCGAAACCCCGGCCGATTGCCAAGTCGCCCGACAGTTCGGGGCAGAAGGCATCGGCCTGTGCCGCACCGAACACATGTTCTTCGACGGCGAACGCATCAACTTCATGCGCCAGATGATCCTGGCCACGAACGGGGCTGAGCGGCTCGTCGCGCTCGATCGGTTGTTGCCTGAACAGCGCAGCGATTTCGCCCGGATTTTCGAGATCATGCAGGGGCTTCCCGTTACGGTGCGGCTGCTCGATCCCCCACTCCATGAGTTTCTTCCCCATTCCGAATCGGAATTCACCGAGCTGTCCTCCGCGGTCGGCATCGGCGTGGATCAGCTCAGGCGCCGGGCCGAGGAACTGGCCGAGTCCAATCCGATGCTCGGCCACCGCGGCTGCCGCCTGGGCGTGGTCTATCCGGAAATCTACGAGATGCAGGCCCGCGCAATCTTCGAAGCGGCCTGCGCGGTGAGCCGGGAGACCGGCCAACCGGTCGTGCCGGAAATCATGATCCCCCTCGTCGGCACGGCCCGCGAACTCGACATGCTCAAGCAGACTGTGATCGGGGTGTCGGAAGCGGTCTTCGCGGAGCAGGGATTGACGGTTGAATTCACCGTCGGGACCATGATCGAATTGCCCCGCGCCGCGCTGGTGGCGGACGAAATCGCCAAGGTTGGCGAGTTCTTCTCGTTCGGCACCAACGATCTTACCCAGACCACGCTGGGCATCAGCCGGGACGATGCCGGACGGTTTCTTGGCAGCTACATCGACAAGGGCATCTATGCCACGGACCCATTCGTTAGCATCGATGTCGACGGGGTCGGCAAGCTGATTGCGATGGCCGCCCGTCTGGGCCGCGAGGCCCGCGCCGACATCAAGCTGGGGATCTGCGGTGAACACGGTGGCGATCCGGCCTCGATCGCATTCTGCGACCGGGTCGGCCTCGATTATGTCAGCGCCTCTCCGTTCCGCGTTCCCATCGCGCGCCTTGCCGCTGCTCAATCGGCGCTGGCCGCTACCCAGCGTGGCACACAACCAACAGCACAACAAGACAAAGGGTGAAGGAGACGAACTGTGGACTACGATCGCAAGGACGCCAAGAAGTGGGCCACCGAGAAAGTCCGGGGGTTCTACCAGTGCCCGATCACCCCGATGACCGCCGACCACAAGTTCGACATCGACGGGATTCGCTACAACATCGACAAATACGTCGAAATGGGCCTTGATGGCCTGGTTGTCGGCGGCTTTATCGCCGAATGCTGGAACGTCACTCCGTCCGAATGGATGCGCTATCACGAGATCGTCGCCGAGGCCAACGCCGGGCGGCTCGACCTCTGGACGATCATCCTCGACCCGTCGGTCCACCTCGCGCTCGAAAAGATGCAGTTCGTCGAGAAGCTGGGTTTCAACGGCGCCGAGGTCATCAATCCCGTCGTCCAGCTTCGCACTGACGACGAGATTTTCGCCTGGTTCAAGTATCTGACCGATCGCAGCAACATGGCGGTCTGCCTCTACCGCACGCCGGTTTCGGGCACGGTGCTGAGCTGGAACCTGATGCGCCGCCTTGCCGATCTCGAGACCGTGATCGGGGTCAAGCAGGGTGCGCTTAACCGCGCCGAGACGATCAAGATCCGCAGCCTGATGCCCGAAGGCTTCAACACCATGGAGCCGTTCGAATATTTCTTCCTCGAAGACCTCCGGCTGGGCGGGACGGTGTGCTGGGGCGAACTGTCGTTCATGCTCTATGGCAAAAAGCGCCACCTCGCGCGCGACTATATCAACCTCGCCAACCAGGGCAAATGGGAAGAGGCCCGCACCAAGTGGGAAGGCCTGCACGATGTCCGCGAATATTACCATGACCAGTTCGTCTGGGATATTGCGCGCACCGCGACCTATGCTTCGGCACTGGCGAACATCAAGGCGTGGTATGAGGCGATCGGCCTCAAGGCCGGCCCGATCCTGCCGCCGGTCGCGGACGTGACCCCGCAGAAGAAGGAAGAGATCAGAGCCAAGCTCATCGAGCTCGGCATCGCCTGATCGAACGCAGGACACTACCAATGACAAAGCAATTGCATTTCTGCATCCACGGCGCAGGCGGTCTTGGTTCCGTTGTCGGCGGCTTCCTGGCCCGCGGCGGACACAAGGTAACGCTGATTGCGCGCAAACCCCATGTCGAGGCAATCCGTCAGGGCGGTCTGCAAATCGAAGGGGTGCGTGCACAGTTCGTGCAGCGCGACAACCTGTTCGCGGTCGAGACCCCGGCTGAAGTCGAGGACGCGATCGACTATTACATCTTGCTGACCAAGGCGAAGGGCACCGATCAGGCGCTGGCCGATGCGACAGTGCTGGTTGACCGGACAGCCTGCGCCCTCACCTTGCAGAACGGGGTTGGCAAGGAATGCCGGCTGCAGGCCGCGTTCGGCAAGGACAAGGTGATCGGCGGGTCGATCATGGACGGCGCAACCCTGCTCGAACCCGGCCGCGCGCTCAACCACATGGCCGTCCCGGTAACCGCCTATTTCGGTGAACTGGGAGGCGGGGAAAGCGATCGCACCCGGAACATGGCCGAGGCGCTCGACTCAGCCGGGATGGGGTCCCGCTCGACTGCCGACATCACCCATGTCCATTGGGAAAAACTGGTCCAGGTCGGAAGTGCTTCATCGTGGAGCGCCAGCACCCTGGGCGGCATCAAAGAGCTCGATTTCATCGACGGTGTGGCGGTACGCGAAGGCGCGGCCCAGTATGTCCTGATCGTCAAGGACCTGCTGGCGATCTACAATGCGCTGGGGTACGAACCGCAAAATTTCTTCGCGCCCGTCTCACGGCTCGTCGAGATCAACGGAGAAAGCTTCGACGAAGCGCTCGCCGGGGTGATGGCCATGGTCGGCCGGTTCAAGCCGGAGAATCGCCCGGTGCGGACCTCGATGCACGATGACCTGGTGGCAGGACGGCGCATGGAGGTCGACGAAATTCTGGGACCGCTCGCCGAGGCCGCCGAACGCCTCGGCGTCGATGCGCCGACATTCCTGGGGGCTTACCGGGTCCTCAAGACCCTGAACACCTACCTTTGACCTTTCGGCACGGGAAACCGTCTTGAACCGCTATACCATAGCCAATATTCCCGGCGACGGCATCGGCCGCGAGGTTCTGCCCGCCGGGGTGCAGGTCTTGTCGGCGGTCGCGCAGCGATGCGGCTTCGCGCTCGAGTTTCGCGACTTCGACTGGAGTTGCGAAACCTATCTCGCCACCGGGAAAATGATGCCCGATGACGGGCTCACCCGGCTTGTCGATCATGACGCAATCTTCCTTGGCGCGGTCGGTTACCCGGGGGTGCCCGATCACGTCTCGCTGTGGGGCCTGCTGCTGCCGATCCGGCGCGAATTCGATCAATATGTCAATCTCCGACCGGTGCGGTTGCTGCCCGGCATTCGCTCGCCGCTGCGCGACAAGAGCACCGGCGATATCGACTTCTGGGTGGTGCGGGAAAATTCGGAAGGCGAATATTCCCAGATCGGCGGCCGCACCGGCACCGGCGAGGATGAAATCGTCATCCAGCAGGCAGTATTCACCCGCCGCGGCACCGACCGGATCCTGCGTTACGCCTTCGATTTCGCGCGCAAGCTTGGCCGGCCGCACGTCACCTCGGCCACCAAGTCGAACGGGCTCTACCATTCGATGCCGTTCTGGGACGAGCGTTTCGCGGCGATCGGCGCGGAATATCCCGGGATCGCCACCGACCAGTACCATATCGACATTCTGGCCGCCCGCTTCGTGATGTCACCCGAACGGTTCGACGTGGTGGTCGGATCCAATCTGTTCGGCGACATCCTGTCCGATCTCGGTCCCGGCGTAACCGGGACGATAGCGGTCGCGCCGTCGGCCAATCTCAATCCGTCGCGGCGCTATCCGTCGATGTTCGAACCGGTGCACGGATCGGCTCCGGACATTGCCGGCCAGGGCATTGCCAATCCCATCGGACAGATCTGGTCGGGGGCGATGATGCTCGACCATCTGGGAGAAGCTGAAGCCGCGGCGATGGTGCTGGCCGCGATCGAAGCGGTCCTGCTCGATCCGCAAGCGGTCCTGACCCCCGATCTAGGTGGCAACGGCAGTACAGCGGATCTGACCCGCCAGATATTGGAAAAGCTGCCGGGAAGGTGATCCCCGGCAGTCTTCGCGAACCTTAAGGAACGAAACGCATGAGCCAGCAACGCCAGCTTCACCTCGGCGCGTTCATGCGGCCGGTCAGCATCCATACCGGCGCCTGGCGCTACCCCGGGGCAATCCCGGATGCGAATTTCAACTTCGCCGCGATCCGGCAATTCGCCCGCAAGCTTGAAGCGGGCAAGTTCGATGCCTTTTTCATGGCCGATCATCTCGGTGTCCTGAACATGCCGGTCGAGGCGCTGCGGCGCAGCCACACCGTCACCTCGTTCGAACCCTTCACCTTGCTGTCGGCGCTGGCCGGCGCGACTGAACGGATCGGGCTGGTCGCGACCGCTTCCACCACCTTCGACGAACCCTTTCACGTCGCGCGCCGTTTTGCCTCACTCGATCACATCAGCGGCGGGCGGGCCGGCTGGAACGTCGTGACCACGTCCAACCCCGACAGCGCGAAGAATTTCGGGTTCGAGGTGCAGCCCGATCATTCCGGCCGCTACGGACGCGCCCGCGAATTCTACGACGTCGTGACTGGCCTGTGGGACAGCTTCGCGGAAGACGCCTTCGTCTGCGATGCGGAAAGCGGCATCTACTTCGATCCCGAGCGGATGCACGTGCTCGATCACAGAGGGCCGCATTTCTCGGTCCTCGGGCCGCTCAACATCGCCCGCCCCCCGCAGGGCTGGCCGGTCATCTTCCAGGCGGGGGCCTCGGACCCTGGACGCCAGCTTGCCGCCGAAACCGCCGAAGTCGTCTTTGCCGCCGGATCGAATCTTGCCGCAGCCAAGAGCTTTTATTCCGATGTGAAAGGGCGGATGATCACGATCGGACGCAATCCCGATCATCTCAAGATCCTGCCCGCCGCGCTCGTCGTTGTCGGTGACACAATCGAGCAGGCCAAGGCCAAGCGCGCTCACCTGGACAGCCTGGTTCACTATGAAAGCGGGATTCACTCGCTGTGCGGCATGCTGGATCATGATGTTTCAGGGCTCGATCCCGATGGCCACCTCCCCGAAATACCCGATACCAATGCCAGCAAGACTTCTCGTGAAATGCTGGTCACGCAAGCCCGGCAGAACAACCTCACCATCCGCCAGCTCGCCGCGAAAGCCGGCAGCTATGCCGGGCTCGCCTTCGTCGGCACTCCGGCTTCGATCGCTGACGAGATGGAGCAATGGCTGGAGGAGCGCGGTTCGGACGGGTTCGTCGTGATGTTCCCTTATCTGCCGGAGGGGCTCGACGATTTCGTCGATCTGGTCGTGCCCGAATTGCAGCGCCGGAGCATTTTCCGCAAGGACTACGAAGGAACCACCCTGCGCGATCATTTCGGTTTGCCGCGCCCCAGCAACCGATTTTTTTGACGCGGCGAACCGGGAGCCGCCGAACAGACCGGTAACGACACGGAGGAAACAACTATGGCCGCCTATTTCATCGCTTCCGTCACCTCACACGACGATGGCTGGGTTGCGGACTACCAAGCCAATGTTCCGCCGATGGTTGCGCAGTTCGGCGGCGAACTGATCTGCCGTTCCAACCAGTTCGAACGCTTCGAAGGCGAAGGCGCGGCGCCGCACTACACGGTGATCATCCGCTTCCCCGCGATGGCGGATGTCCAAGCGTTCATGGCCTGCCCCGACTATGCGCCGTTCAAGGCTGCACGGATCGCCGGCGCAACGTCCGACATTTTCGCGGTCGCCGACTGACCGGCGCAGCCTTTGGAGATCGAACCATGCAAGGCCTGCGCATCTTCTTCATCGCCAGCGGAATCTGGTACCTGTGTAATCTGGTCCTGCTCTGGCCGCCGGTCTATGCGGGGGCCCTGCCCCTGATCTATCCGGGAATTGATCTGGGCCAGGGCAAGCCGGTGTTCGATCTGCTGCTCGATGCCTGGCTGATCGTCGGGATACAGCTGGCCGCGATCGGTGTTGTCGCCCTGTGGGGCGCGCGGCAGCCGTGGAAATACATCGCGCTGGTCCCGGTGATCGTGCTAACCGAAGCGGTCGGCGCGGCCTGGGACATCTACAGCCTGTTGTGCAGCGGCGAGGCGGAATGGGTCGTCTTCACAACGCTGGCGGCTCATGCTGTGATCGTACTCGGAGCCTGGTACGCCTGGACTGCGGCGCACCGGGAAAAGGCGCAACAAGGCTGACCGTTCAATTCTTCTAACACTCTAAGTTGTGGGCCATCATTTCAAGCAAGGTCTTGATTGTCGAAAATTCCTGCTCCGAGATCCCCGATAGCAATTGGGCGTAGATGGCATCAGCCTCGGACCGCAATGAGGGTAGTATCTCAATTGCCCGTGGCAGCAGATGCAGTGTCCAAACTCGGCGATTGCCCTCGACCGAGCGCCGCTCGACATACTCGGCCTCTTCCAGCTGATCTATCACATGGCCCACGCTGGCGCGCTCAAGTTCGAGGCATTTGGCGAGTTCGGTCTGGGTCAGTCCCGGTGAGCGGAAGATATATGCAAGCGCGCGCCATTGGGTGCGGGAGAGGCCGAATTTGGCGGTTGAGGCATCGAACAGCTTGCGCAGCTTGCGCGGGACTTCCTCGACGAGAAAAACGATCTCGTCGGTTTCCGTGACGTAGCTGTCCTGGTCGATTTCCATCGGCATAGGACAAGCTCCATAGTCGCCGATCGGTCGATTGAAAAGACTTTACTGTAAGATATCTTACAGTAAGAAGACTGCATGCACAGTGAGTCGATCAAGCTGGCCGGACAGTCGGGCCATGCCATTGCCGCCACCATCGAAGGGGCAGGCGATGGAATGCCGGTCATTCTCGCGCACGGCGGCGGGCAGACCCGGCGGGCATGGAAGAAGATTTCGACCCTGCTCGCCGGTCATGGCTTTCGCGCCATCGCCATCGATCTGCGCGGTCATGGCGACAGCGATTGGGCCAGCTACGGAGCCTATGACATTGCCGACTTCGCCAGCGATCTCGTCGCCATCGCCGGCAAGCTGGATCGTAAGCCAGCGCTGATCGGCGCGTCGCTGGGGGGGCTTGCCGGAATAGTCGCCGAAGGGCAGCTTGCGCCGGGCGGATTTGCCTCGCTGACCTTGGTGGACATTACCCCGCAGATGGAAGCTACCGGCGTTGCGCGGGTTGTCGGCTTCATGGCCGCCCATGCGCGCGAGGGCTTTGCCTCCCCGGACGAAGCCGCGCGCATCATTTCCGAATATTTGCCGCATCGCCCAAGCCGCAAGGCATCGGCGGGTCTCGCCCATTACCTGCGCCAAAAGCCCGACGGGCGCTATTACTGGCACTGGGATCCGGCCTTCATCGAAGGAATCATGCGTCGCCACGCGCAGAACGGCGATCTGGGCGATCATGGGCTGAGCGAACTCAGCGATGCAGCGATGAAGCTGTCGCTGCCGGTGCATCTGGTCAGGGGCGGTTCGAGCGATCTCGTCTCGCCGGAAGCGGTGGCGCATTTCCGGAAATTGGTCCCGCATGCCGCCTATAGCGACATTGCCGATGCCACGCACATGGTGGTCGGCGACCAGAACGATGTCTTCGGCGCGGCGATTGCCGACTTCCTGATCCAAACGCATGCCGCGAGCGGTGCAAGATGACCAGCCGCACCGAGAGGCCCGAACTCACCGAACTGCGCAAGATGCTCCACATCGCGCCGTTTCACCGCTGGCTCGGCCTTGATGTTGTCGATCTGACCGAACGGGAACTGATCCTCGAAATGCCGTGGCGGGACGAGATCGTCTCCAACCCGATGATTGGGTCGGCGCATGGCGGCATCCTGTCGGCATTGATTGACCTGACCGGACTCTACGCCGTCAACGCGCTGGGCGGCACCGCGCGGGCGACCGCCGACCTCCGCGTCGATTTTCACCGTCCTGCCACCTCCGGTCCGCTGCGCGCGATTGGCAGTGTCATCAAACTCGGCAAGCAGTTGAGCGTCGCGGAGACCAGGATCGAGGATTCGGCGCAGCGACTGCTCGCAAGTGGCAGGGGTGCCTATGTTGGCTGACCTGCGACTGCTCCCTCCTCTCGGCGCGGCCCTTGTGCTGTCAGCATGTGCGTCGGTTCCGGACTCCGGCGCTAAGCCCGCCATTCTGACTGCCGAGTCCATCGACGCTGCGCAGACGCTCGCTCCTCGCGGCAATGCCGGTTGGTTGCCAGACCAATGGTGGCGACTAGCGGGCGATCCGCAGCTGACTTCGCTGATCGAGGAAGGTCTTGCCAACTCGCCGCAGGTGGCAATTGCGCTTGTAAGGATCAGACGCGCGGAAGCGGAGGCACAGCGCGTGGGCGCGGCGCGGCTCCCGACCGTCGCAGGCGAGGCGGAAGGCGGATTGCGCCGCCAGAGCGGCAACACCGGCATTCCCGCGCAGTTCCTCCCCGATAGCTGGCGGGACTATGGTCAGGCCTCGCTTTCATTCGGTTTCGACCTCGACCTGTGGGGCCGCAACCGCGCCGCCCATGCCGCCGCGACTTCCGACGCGCGCGCAGCGGTGGTCGATGCCGCCCAGGCGCGGCTCGTGCTCTCGGTGGCGATCACGGCAGCCTATGCGGAACTCGGCAGGCACAACCGCGAACGCGACAATGCCGAGGCCGTGCTGGCGAATCGCCGCGCCACGCTGGCCCTTGTTGCCGAGCGTGAGCGCAACGGCCTCGACAATCGGATAAGTGTGCGCCATGCCGAAGCAGAGCTGGCTGGTGCCGAGCAGGACTTGGCTGCGGTCGAAGAAAGCATCGGCCTGCGCCGAAATCAGCTCGCCGCACTGGTAGGAGCCGGGCCGGATCGTGGCCTTGCCGTCACCAGGCCGCCGCTTTCACCATCAACCCCTCTGAGCATTCCGCCCGGGCTGACCACAGACCTGCTGGGCAGGCGTCCGGACATCGTGGCGGCACGTGAGCGGGTCGAGGCGGCGGCGAGCCGCATCAAGGTCGCACGCGCGGGGTTCTTTCCGTCGGTCAATCTGAGCGCCTTGATCGGCTTGCAGGCGC
>VFQO010001052.1_pt1 | contig 23793 bp, 11 predicted proteins | sample 3512331 | NCBI WGS metagenome assembly VFQO01 (sample SAMN10412371, study PRJNA504923) | tailings metagenome | isolation source: Replicate 3 from Balatoc abandoned mine | place: Philippines: Itogon, Benguet | collected 2017-08-28 | reverse complement strand
AAGTCCGTGGTGCAAATCTCGAGAAAATTCATCTAAAAGTGCCACTGCTTTTATTTCAAGTATCACATCTATTTACAGATTTCGAACACAATCCACTTGCGGGGAATCCAAGGGTTCACACTACGCCCTGGTTTCGGCTGCATTTCTGCCCAAAATGGATAGAAGCATCCGGACACTGTGCGCTGGCGGGCGCTCTTACACAAATCCTCCCTTGGATCTCAATTTTCTCTTATGATATGTCCAGATGCTATCAAATCGATTCTGAGCTTCCGGGTCCAGTCCGGGTTCCATGGAATCCACAGTGTGCCGGAGTTGTCTCATTTTTCCCAGTTGGGACTTCCGAGTGCACTGAGCGTTGCAAACAGCCTTGAAATCGCTTATTAGAACATTCTCGTGCTTGACAAGCTTGGGCCAGTCGAAGAGGCTAAGCATGCATTTGCGAGTAACGCCGTAGTCGATGGCCTCACTGATCAGAGTGGTGTTGGGCTGTGACACCTGTCGCTGGGACAAGAATGAACGAGTAAATCGTTTGCAGGCAATGTCTTCTTTGGTTTCTGATTTAAAATCGTCGTCTTCGTCGTCGTCGTCGTCGTCATCGTCGCTTGTTGCCCTGCGTGAGTGGTGCTGAATCGGAGTCGCTGACTGAGAAAAGGAGAACATATTCTTGATGTCGTCCAGTTTAGAAAAGAGCATCCACTGGCCTCCTGAAGGGGCGATGAGAGCGGCGCCGCCAGTTGTGCCGGAATTTCCTCCTCCTCCTCCTCTGCCACCTCCTGTCGAGTACTCTGCGGCCTTGCGCTTGACCTCCGAGATGGAATTAAACGAGTCCAACCACTGTTGTCCTATTTTCATTCTGTTAATATGCATCTCATCGCGTTCGGTGACAATCTCTCGATGAGTCTCGTGCTTGTTCAGCTCGGCGTAGGTCTGCAGTCGGACCTTGTCAAAGAGCCAGTCCAAGGTACTCGTGGACTCGCCCTTCTTGGCGCGCTTGAAACTCTGAACCTTACTGTCCAAATGATGCTCGGCAGAGTAGGCCCAGGAGAATATCTCGCCCATGACCTTGGACATCTGACGCCGGGACGGGAGCCCGTAGTAAGTCATGTTCAGAACTGTGGGGTGCGAGAGGTATTGATCCTCCTTGCTGATATCGTAAAAGGTGTAAATCTGATCAGTGGCCGCTCTTAAGCGCGGTTCGAGGCGGGGATGGTACTCAAGGGCGCTCTCAATGTACTTGACGGGCGCGCCAGTCGGGGTCTGAGTGACCTTGTTGACCACGGGTTCGATGAAGAGAGTGCATGTCTGTGGATTTCCATCGCATGCAAACACAAAGTCCTCCACGAATCCTAACTGTTGGGAACACAGGCACTGGTTGCTCATAGACTCGTCGTAGTAAAAATCCGAGGCTGACCCGGACAAGAAAGGGTCACCGCTCCTGGCATTCTGGCGCAGATGCTCGGCAAGAGGGATCCCTTCTCCTCGTCTGTGCTTATTTGGTTCCATTCCGGCTTTGCCTTCGCGTTGCGCCACCCTGGCAGCAAGAGCTTTGTTCTCGCTAGCCAACACCCGCCTGTTCCGGTCGTACACCTCGGGGGCGTACTCTTGGGTCAGCATCAAGTCAATAATGTCCCAACAACCGCGTTTAGCCTTGATAATCTTTTTCACGGGGTCGTACTGGTTGAAGATGCCGCAAACGTCCGTGGAGGCCAGAGTGGGCATGTGCTTGATCACCATAGCAAACTGAGTAGCCTGCTGCTGAGCTCGGTCCCGGGCCTCTAAAGCTTCCAGAGCGGCTTGATACGCCTTCTGGGCGTAGGCAGGATCAAATGCATTCTGGAAACGAGCGTCCGCGCCGGAATTCCCGGTTGCAACGGCCGTGCCGGGCTTACCGCTGGAAGAAGAAGACGGGGCCTGGTTACCGCTCCCACCTTGGTACTTTTGGACAATTTCAGCGTACGATTCCTCTCGACGACGGATAATGTTATCCTTACCGATGCCAAGCATTCTTCTCTTGGCTGGAGTCAGGTCAAAGTCGTGCGTGTCGGCCGTCGGAGAATAATAGTCGTCCTCGTTGATGTTCCCGCCGTTATCTTCGGCGTCGTAAAAGAAGCCGAACCGAATAGGCTCCACTCTACCTCTTGGATTAGATCCATCACGGCCTTTTCTACCCGCAAACGGGCCCCGGCCTCTGCTCAGAGAGAGGTGGCCATGACGGGCGTTCTCCATCTCCTCAAAAACGGCCACTTCGTCGCAGTCGGGCACGCCGTCTCCGTTCAAATCTTCGCATTCCTGCTCTTCATTTAGAACAGAAGATTGCATTCTGGAAGCGGGAGCCTGCTCCTCCACCGGGGTGGGGTTGGACGGGTTCATTGGAATTCCGGTAGCAGTCTCGACCATGCTCAGCACGTCGGTCCCGGAGCGGCCTATTCCGTATTTCAATCTCGAGAAGACGTTGTAAGTTTCAAATTGGATCAAGAATTCCATCATTCGGTTAGCGGGGACAACGGTGACTCGGTCAATGTTGATGCGCGTGATCTCGACTCGGCTTCCGTAGGTGTAGGCCGAGTGCATGAGATAGAATGCCAGAATGCTGATGGAGACTACTATGCTCCAAAATAGAGCACTCTTTGAGGGAGGCTTCAATGGCGCGCTTGGGGCGGTGGCGGCAGGAGGCCGCTGGACCGGGGTGACGGGCGTGCTCTCGGGAGAAGGCGCCGGCTGGGAGGCGGGAAGTGCAGGCTGACCAGCTAGTTGTGGCTTGAAATTAGAAGTAGGCACGCCAATAGGATTAAAATGAGGAGAAAATGGGTTTTTTGTTGCGTCTACCGAAGTGTTTACTTCACCGTCGAATGGACTAGCCACCGCTTTGGGAGTTCCTGGCTCGGACCCGGAGACCCCGGTCACATCGGGCTCCGAATGGTCTTCTGTAATGATTGATGGGTTTGAGAAATCTGGACGGCGTGGTGTGTACGCAGCGCGTCGGGCCTCGTAATTCCTGACAAACTGCTCCGGATCCAACGAGGGCTGTACAGTTGGTTCCATGTGTGTTCTCAGCAGCTTTTCAAGTTCAACCAAAAAAAAAAAGGAGCCAGGCGGAAACACGGAGTCAACTCCCCGGATTTTTTGTTTGGCACCCTGGCTCCTCACACGTCCACACCCCCGGGGCACTCGCAGCTACAGAGGTACTCCGTTCTTTTCACCCTTTCATTTACCCGTCATTGATTTCAACTTTGACAAGAATCTGGTTCTGTTCTTCTCCTTTTCTTTCAGCTTCTTGGCATTGTCCGTCTGCTCACTCTTGCCATCCCTCCGGGTTACACTGCCGGTTTCCACCTTGGTGCGTTTAGAGGGGCCGTAGTCGATTATCTTGGATTGAGAGGTGCTCTGAGATTCAAGTTGTTCACTCTCTCCTCCTCCTCCTCCTTCTTGCTCTTGGTCAAGAAGCGGTGGGTCTTGACTGACAGGGCCCGCCTTGCGTTTCTTGCGTTTGCTACCGACGGGCTCCCCACTGGCCAGTTCATCGCCGTCAATGTCTTCCGCTGCCATTTGAAGCATAACCTGCTGAAGAGCCCTTTCACACGTCTTCCACTTGACGGGATCCTTGAACACCAGGTCTACCTCTGGGTGAGGCGGAAGAGAGTCACTCCTGATCGTTCGAACCGAGTAACCGTGTTTACCGAGATAAGTCTTTCTATGACGAGCAAAGGAGAGCTCACTTGCGTCCCAGCCAGAGACTAACGAGTAGAAAATGGAGACCTGACGCCCGTCGACACTGTTGGCCAGCTTGCTAGCGTCCGTACGCTGGATTCGGCCGGCTCTCTGGAGTTCCTGCATTCTGGAACCATTTGGAGTACTCAATTGGATGACCACGGCGGCCTCGGGGATGTCGATACTCTGGTCGCCCACCTTGGACAGGAGAAGAACCTCGCTCCCGGGACACGTTCGAAAGTGTTTGATCAGTTCTCGGCGCTTGGTAATTGGAGTAGATCCCTGGAGAAGAGAGAATCCAGAAATCTTGGAGTAGAGCGACAAGGCGTTGAGGTTGTCACAGAACACCAGACACTTCTGGCCCATTGTCCGGTGAATGGCCAGCAGCTTGGCACATGCTTCAATCTTGTACATGTTTACCATGGGGTTCATGGAGGAGGCCAGCGCCGATTCCTGTAGTTTGTCGGGCCCGCAGACCACTTCGACGCAGTCGACCTCGCTGACGTAACCTTGCCTTCTGAGTGTAGGAGTGTCGATCTTATACAACACAGGGCCCACTAAGAAGTCCAATTGCATGATTTGGTCATCTTCTCGGACCAGAGTGGCCGTGAGACCAAACTTGAGATGCGCTTTGAAGCCCGTCACGAGTTTACCAAAGTTATCCGCGGGAGCTTGATGCACTTCGTCGAGAATGATAGCACCCCATTCTTTCTGTTTACAGTAATTCATCCACGCTAAAGTGCTTTTAGACCGATTCACAAACCCGGACCCGGAAGGAGCAAGCGCGTCGGAATCGGCGGCAAAGTCCTGGTCACCGGCGCCATCGCTCTGCTGCTTGCGGAAGTGACTGGCTCCGTGTATGGAGCCGGCAAACATGTTGTACGTAGTAATGACCACACATGGAGCAAAATTCCCCTCTCCGTAGTCTACTCCGGGGCTACGATTCTGCATGTTGGCCGAAGTCATGGTGAACACGTCGTCCACTTTCCTGAGCTTCAAGGTGGAACAAATGTGGTCTTGCCACTGGTGGAGAGCTAGAGTAGATGAACAAAAGAGAAGAACAGGTGTCCCGTGGGCTTGCATGGTCATGATACCCATAAGAGTCTTTCCCGACCCGCATGGAGCGGTGATGATCCCCGACCGCAGTCGACTACCTAGTCCGGTCAGAATCTTGGAAACGGCCAGATTCTGATAATCTCTAGGCAGTCTGGTACAGTTGGGCCGGAATTCTTTCATGCCCGGGATGACAGGCAAGCCCGTCGGGCGGGTTGACTCCTGCTCCTGCTCCTCCTGTTTGGCGGTATTACTGATGCTGGTGGCCAGATCCAATTCGTCGGTGATATAAATCCCTAGATCTTCAAATACGGCCGTTTTCAACTCTTTGATCCACGATTCGCTGCTCTCGTGAGTGGCCTTGGCGCCCGTTGGAATGTAGAGCGTAGCTCCCCAGTGATCAGGCGAAGGCAAGGAGGGTAAAGTACACTCTGAGACGCCTTCCTCATTCTGGCGAATAAAATCACGTTCAAGTAGGTACGCTCCGAGAGAGAGATCCTTGCTGCATATGGTGTAGGTGGTGGAGCCGGCTGCGTTAAACTGCCGAACGATGGAGGAGGTATCCGCGTTCTTATAGACGTCGTCCTCCTCTATCAGTCTTTTTAATAGAGAACAAGAGGCAAGCGCTTTTCTAGACTCCTCGTCCGTCAGACTCAGAAAGAGCGCCCAGAGCTCCTTACCTCCGCGCTTGCTACTGTGCATGGCTCGCGCCAGGCTGTACTCTGTGAACATAAAAACATAGACTACGACGGTTTCTTTGGTTAGAACGGCTTTTTCGTCTATTCCCTTGGGATATTCGCCCTTATTGACGCTGAGAAGCTCGGCCGTCTCGTGAAGAAACGACAGGGCGTCGTTGCTCCGTGTTGATTCGACGGCATTTTCTTCGTCGTAAACGAGAACAATCTCCAAATCAGTGAAAGCGTCAGGAGAAGCAGATCGCGATCGACAGTGAAGGACGGGATAAGGAAGAACGGGACTTGGGGTGTCGGCTGACATGCGCGTTTGGACTCCCGGCGGGTGCAAAAAAGGATGGGACGCTTGCACCAACCTTTTCTTCCCTCCACTCAAGTTGGAGTGAAAATGTTTTTTTTCTTTCAATTTTGGCAATCCAGGAAAAAAGATGACGCTCCCCTCTGGAAACATCCCCCCTCTTTTTTTCTCTGCTTCAGTGGGCGCGCAGGGGTCGCGGAATAGCTGCGCGGCAGAGGTCGAGTCAAGTCGTTAAAGGAATAAGGTCCACAAAGGGCCGAAGCCTTACCCGCCTGGTTTACACGCCGGTTTCAAGGGGCTCCTAACACACACACACGCGCGCGCAGAATGGGCCATTCTAAGACAAAGAAGGACAAAAAGCATCGCCACAAATCAATCTCCGAATCTTCAGATTCTGAAGACAGAAGAGAAAGCAAGAAAAGCTCTTCAAGCAAGAAACACAAGTCCCGCTCCAGATCACGCTCACGGGCGCGCCACTCGAGTCGCCGAGACCGGTCTCGGTCTCGATCTGCCTCCAGCGAGAGCGAGATCAAGAAGAAAGACAAGAAGAATAAGAAGTCTAGCCATCGCCACCGCCGATCTCGTTCGCGTTCTCCGTCTGCGTCGGCCTCCTCGGAATCCAGCCGACACGGCCGTCGCAAGGGTTCTTCGAGCAAGAAGAGAAAGAGATCTCCTTCTCGCAGCCAGTCCGTGAGCAGTAGCAGAAGCAGCAGCAGCAGCAGCAACGATTCTGGTCGCAAGCACGACAAGAAACGTAAGTCGTCCAAGCGCGGAAAGGACGATGACTCTGGCTCCGAGGAAGACCGACACGCCAGCAAAAGAAAGCACAAGAAATCCTCCAAAAAGTCGAAACGCGCTGATCATTCCGAAAGCCGCAGTGAAAATGAGCCTGGAGCCAACGACGACGATAACGAAGGCAGCGGCGGAGACCAGTCTGATGGCGGCAAGTCGTCGGCGGCGTCGGCCTTTCCGCCGCGTCCTATGGGAGCACGCACGAGCTACATCTTCTTCATCAAAGACGAGCGTGAAAAGATCAAAGATCAAAACTTGAGCTCGGATGAAGTTACTAGGCGTGTTTCGGAGGCCTGGAAAACTCTGAGCGCCGAAGAGAAAGCAGTCTACGAGAAACGGGCTGCCGATGACAAGAACAGGTATTTGCGCGAGAAGAAAGCGTACCTGAAGGAGCATCCGGGCGCCGAGCGTTTGTTTCAGCGAGCCAAGAAGGGTGAAGGGAAGAAAAAGGGCTCCTCTTCATCCAACCGAGTTGACCAGAGCGAAGATGCCGCCAAACCCAAGCGCAAACGGGCAAAGAAAGACAAGAACGCACCCATGTCTGCTCGCACGAGCTACATGATGTTTGTGAGAGAGATATCCCCTATTGTCAAAGCGGAGAACCCCGACATCGATCCTAAGGACGTCACCAAGGAATGCGGCAAGAGATGGGGCGATCTGACCACGGACGAGAGACAGCCGTATGTCGAACTGGCCAAGGAGGACAAGATCAGATTCGAACGCGAGAACGCCGTCTATATGGCCAAGAAGGAAGAGGACGAACAGTTACTCGTGGAAGCCGGCGAGGCGGAAGCCCGAGACAATGGGGGCGTTCACGAGTTTGGAGATCTTCTTCGCGGCTACGGAGAGAGCGGCGACGAAGGTGCCAGTGAGGACAGCGAAGAAGAGCGAGCGAGAAGAAAGGAGAAGAAGAAGCAGAAGCACAAGAACAAGCACCGGAAGGACAAGAAGAAAGAGCTCAAGAGACTCAAGCGTCGTAACCGCATCGAAGAGGACGGCGAGAACGAGGAAGAAGCGGCTGCTGGTTCCGGCGAAGCTGCCAGCGAAAGCGAGAATCAGAACGGCGAGGCAGGTAGCGAAGGCGGAGATGACAACGAGGGCGTGCACTTTGATTGAGCAGCCGAGCCCCGCTCACCCGGTTTCTAGCCACTGTAAGAAATGGAAAAAAGTAGATTGCTGTATTTCTCAAAATGTTTCTTTGATTGAATTGCAATTTTCAAACCCCTGCACCGAGAGAGAGAGAGCTATACAAACCGGCCTGCGAAAAGATGCGCGCGCGTCAGTTCTTGACGTTGGCCGTCTTTCTTCTCGCCGCATGCGCAACAGTCACTCAGGCAACTAGAATTTATGTAGACATTCAAGATTGCGAATTGGCTTCCATCGAGTCGGATTCTGCCCTCATCGAGAGGTTGCTGGTCAAACACTTCCAGGACCCGGACACGTTTGAGACCGTCATCCGATTGATGACTGAGACCAATACACCCAGTACTCTTAGACGTTTCAGCAATTGCCGTCTCACGTTCAAGGCCGTTATCCCGGACAAGCAGGAGAGAGGCGCGGCGGGATCCGCGCACGCTCGGTCAACGGTCACTCCGCTCTCGCCTGTGGAACTCGAGCGCCTGAAGGTGGAAAGACTCAACCAGTGGATTGTAAACAAAAAGGTTCTTCAGAATTCGAACTCTAAGTCTGCTTCGGCGGCTGCTTCCGCCACAAGCCGCCCAGTCCCGGAGGAAACGGGCGCGCAAGTTGAAGTTTTCCTAGACGAGCCCGTCAGAATCACCAGCATGACTCCCTGGAACTTGGATCGCATTTCTTTGCCTGGAAATGACGGAACGTACTCTGTTCCCAGTTATTACGCCAACGTGAATGTGACATCTCAGACCGACGTCTACATTGTGGACACGGGCGTTCGGGCGACTCACGAGGCGTTTAGAAACACTGCTTCCAGCCAGAGTAGAGTCACTCAGATCTACAACGCTTACCCAGCAACCCCTGTTTCAGGGTACAGCATCCACGGCACTCATGTGGCCGACCTCGCGGCAGGCAACCGGGTTCTGGGCCCCGTTCTCGCCGCTCGAGTACCGCACTCCAGGCGAATTTTTGACGTCCGAGTGCTCGACTCCAACGGGAATGGCTACTTTTCAGACGTCTCTGACGGGCTACGGACCATTGTGGACCACTGCAATGCCAGCCGATTGGCCGGTAGAATTCCGGGCGTGGTGGTTAATCTCAGTCTTGGAGGCGGCTATTCTACTTCTTTGGCCAACTTACTTCAAGGAATCTTTGTCGACATTCAAGTCTGGTGCGGAGGAGTCGTCGTGGTCAGCGCCGGTAACGACGCGGTGGACGCATGCGAGCAACTGCCAGCGGGGCTAGAAGGCCGGGATCTTGGCCAAACGATCACCGTGGCTGCTATGCAAGAAGGGGACTCGTTTGCCCGGTCCTACAGCAACTACGGGACGTGCGTGACCTTTGTTCAGCCGGGTACCAACGTGCGTGCCGCGGTTAGCACCTGCGACACCTGTTACGACGTTTTAACGGGAACGAGTATGGCCACACCCAACATGGCTGCTCTCTTCGCGTTCATGATGTCCGTAGAGCCCGAGTCCTGGATGAACAGGAGCACTCTGGCTATCACTTACTCAGCCAGCCGGGTGAACAAGAAGAACTTGGCTCAGAGTGACAGCGTTCTTCTGTTCAGTTCCGTCGCTTACACCCACTTGGCTAATACGGCCGACGGAGGAAAGCTGACCAACATGCCTGCGAATACTCCCAACCGGGTGGCAGTGTTGGATCCGACGACCGTTCTGACGACGTCTCTCCCGTACGCCCAAAAACCTGATGATTCAAACAACGTAGGCGCTATAGTAAGAGTGCCTGATCCTCCGTTTATAAATACTTCGACCAGCTCCGCGTTGGATTTGGGATTTGTGGTCATTGCCGTGTTCGTGCTCGCGCGCGTGTTTGGACTGGGATTTTGAGTCTTGTCCCCGTCATCAAGCGATCACGTGTAAAAAGAAATAAATGAAAAAGCACAAGTTGTTATTATATACATATTAATCAGTCTAAACCATAATCAGGCATACTAGCAAACCCAGCGTTTGAAGTGCTTGACGCTTGACCTCCTGCGGTTTGGAGCAATGAAATTTGCGCGGCGTATGTCTCCAAATTTTCCGGAATCATGCGAACTCCCGCCAACATAAGTTGAGCGGCTATATAATACACCGCGCGATGCATCAGAACTTTGTTCTTCTTGAGCGTCTCCTTTGCCTGCTGGTCGACCGGGTAGTTCCACAAAATCTGATCGGGATCAAACTCAACCGTATTGACAAATGCTTGCATGCGATTGATAAAGTCGTCGATCGCACGGAAGTCGTTGATTCCCATGGTAGCAAACTTGGAGGCAAGACACATACCAATTGCATATGCGACCATTAAAGCGTTTGTCACGCCAGGCACGATGGCATTGATTTTGTCTTCTACTTCCAAAAACGCGAAATGCGTGTTGAATGTCGCAGTTTGCAGCAACTGCCTGGCGAGGTTGCCCATGTCTCTATTGAAACACTCCTTCATAATTTGGTTGATTTGGGCAACGTAGTTTTCGTACTGTTGGGACGCCTCAAACACTTTCCAGTTCACGTGCATTGGCGCGCGCAGATAACCAGTGGTACGCTTGTAAAGCTCCTGGTCTTGTCGGGCCAGCAGATCAGGGAAGGTTCCTAAAAACTTTGCGGCGATCTTATTCAGTTTTTGCGCAAGATCAGCACTGGAGTTAATGTTGAACTCGGAAATCCTGGCAGCACAGAAATGCACTAACATCCACGAAGACGGGGTTCCATACAAAGGAGCGCCTTGTCTCTCGTGCAAAGCGCACGCGTTGAAGAACGCAGGTATTATTGTGGCGCGGTTAGTCTCGTCTATACCGACGACGTCCTTTTCGTCATCGACTAGCGCAGCCATGAAAGAAAAGTAGCTAAACATGGTGTTGTTCTTAAGAACACCTTCGTTTGCCTTTGCAACGTCCAAGGCAAAAGATTTGTCTGTGTAATCTCCATTTGTTTCTGTTTTTCCGCTCATTGCTCTTTCACATTGGATTGCAAAGTCGTTGGAAGAAATTGATGTTGCGACGTCAACCCTTTCGATGTTGTCAAATTTTTCAAAACGAAGTTTTGATGGACCGTCAACACTATCCGGAAAAACCGTTTCTGGGTATAGGAAGCTTATCTTCTCTGCCATGGCAGGCGAAGTGAGACCAGTATTTTCCAATTCAGTGTAACTGCTTCGAACGGTCTTTCTGCCTTCGGCGATGGTTTGTGTAGGCGGATACATGTAGTTCACCGTGGCTAAAAACGCCAAAAAAGCAGTGTCCTTGGAGAACCGATCGCTTGGGTTCAAAGGCTTTTTGTCGGGCAAAACCTTTCCATAGGTCAATGCATACAGTAGATTTTGCACAGTTGTAAAGTTCGGTTTGAATGTTTGGACAGGCTTGACACGCACAATAGGCGTGATAGGCACGACGAACCCTTGAGAGTCCTTCTGCGGGGGTGGCACGCTGGAGGACGCAAGAGGAGCGGGAGCAGAGAGCGCTTGGTTAGCGTAAATTGCAGAGCCGTTGCTGTCCGTTGCTTCGAATAGACCAGATGCAACAGGACCGGCGGAAACCGGCGGAAGAGTATTGCTCACCAAAGTGGGCGCCACGCGCTGAGGTTTCTTCTTGGGCTCTTCTTGTTGTTTAGGTTCGGGCAACTCGGGTTGAAAACTAGGGCTCGATTTTGAAGGCTTGGTGTTGACAAGGAATCTTTTCAGTCTTGTTCCTGCTCCAACGGGCAAGTCGTTGTCATTGTCTTCATCTCCTTCTTCGAACCGAGAGGAACGCTCATAAGGAAGTCGAACAGACCCGGGCTGTTTTCTTTCGGCGTTGAGTGCATCCTTGAATTCTTGGGCCTGCGTCAAACAGGAAAGACATTTGCATTTCAACGCAAATCGATCCATTAAGACGACTTGTTTATAGTGATAATAGTCACTAAGTGAAACAAGGCCCAACTCTTTCCACGGGATCAAATCAAACTTGTTGATATGAACGGAGACAATTGTGTCTTTGACGTCATCCCCGGAGGACGCTGCCCTTTTCACATTAGAAGCATTTTGAACACGGGCGATCAAATAAGGCCAAGGCTGCGGGTCATCTTCGATTTGCGCGGGTTGGGTTGACGTTGAGCGGAATCGGCGATAGTTACGCTGCCGCCCCAAGGTGTAGGCGTCTTGCATAGCCAAATTCTTGGTTTCTATTTCGGTTTTCTTGAGATCAAAAATATGTTCATACTCCATTATTGTCTGCTCTTTTTCTTGCGCGAAGCTATAATCCGGCACACAGCGAAAGGTTGCATTTGGAACGGGTCCCTTGATGGGATCTTGTCTAGGCCGAGTGAAGACAAACATGTCTCCAATAATAGCGCCGCATGCATGCGAGAACGTGCCAGGGAGAATGCTGACGCCGAGACTCGTGCGCTTGAGTTTTGTCGCATAATGAGCGGGGATGTTGAACAAGCTTCTAACTGACAGCAAACGAAGCATCTCTTTTTGAATCTCCTTTTTGGAATACTTGGAGTCTGAACTTCCAGTTTTCAATTCGGCGGCGTCCAAGTCAAACGGGTCTTCGTCCTCTTCATCCTCGCCTCCGGTGTCTTTTTCATCATCGATTACCTTATCGCTATTGGATACAAGCTTGTCGTTAGGTCTCCAATAAAACATGTTTCTCCATGCTTTGGCGGCTAGGAACACAAACGGGGCGCTGCTGTAGAATTGGTTAGGGCCGGAAAGGTTGACGGAAGCAATTATAGATGTCATTTTTGCGACCGCTTGAATGTAAGAAGCCGTTGCAGGCAAGAAAGATTTCATGTCATGTGGCAATTGACGCAGCCAAGCTGAAAACTGCATGTCGTTAGGATTTTGGGGATCTTCTTCACAGTGACTCGACCACATGCGCAGGATGACCCTGATCTGAGTCACGAGCTCGTAAAGAACACGAGCTGGTCCGTAGTATCTGTTTTGCCAAGAAGGGGCAGCCTTTTTCAGCCAATCCGCTCGCGTCTTCTGCAATGTTACCGATTGGGCGGCCGCGGCGTTGTCCAAGAAGAGTTTGGCAGCTTTGACCAACTTTTTAGTGCCAGTCTTTTGAGCGAGTCTGCCAAATTTGTAGCGATCAGATTCCGGCTTTTTCTTGTTCAGGGCGTAGCTTAAGACGTCTTTGTTGCTTAGCCACTTTTTAGGATCCTTCAAAAGCTCAGTAACCGATTTCTTTGCAGCGACAGCCCAAAATCGATTGGCAGTGTCCTGTCTGTTCAGGGACTTTATGTACTCCTGCAACATCATCTTGTCTTCGTCAAAGTACTTCTTGTCTTGTTCTGACAAATCGTCATTCTGCTCGTAGCTCTCGATGGCTTCCAAGGCGAGGCGCACGTAAAACTCTCGTGCAATCTCTTTGTGCAAAGAGCCAACCCATGGCACAAGAGCTTTGAACGCAGTGCACTCTTTGGCATGCGCTGCGGAGTCCGCTTCTTGGCATTGATCAGAACAATAAGCAGTGCAGCGGCAACCAGGGCAAATAATGCGTCTGACCTTTGGTATTCTAACCAGCCGATATTTGAACACCACCGTCTCCAATGCATTGATGCACAGTTGATAAGTACGACGGTAGAATAAAGTACTTCTCCAAGGTATCAAGAGACGAGAGATGATTGTCAAAAAGTTTTCCAGAGTCGAGCTGCCGTATTTCCCTTGCAAGAACGCAACAGAATAGTCAAAATCATCAGGCAGATCTTCTTCTCGAATCAACAAGAAAGGGACGGAATATTTGTTCTTTTTCTGTTCCGCTGGTTTAGCGATGGATTTGAGTTTCTCTGGAAGCTGCGTCTTTTCTAGGTCACCCAGAGTGGCTTCAAAAGCTTCCTTCCAGCCTTCTTTAACGTCAAACCGCAAAGCGGAGCCTTTCTTTCCATTGGAGAAGGAATCTTCGTATGTCCAATCAGCCGAAACGGCTTGATCAATCCACCAAAACGCGAATAACTCGGCCTTTGTCCATTTCAAATCGCCGAAAAGCTCGGTCTCGTCAACTTCCATGGCGTCTTCTTCGTCTTCGTCGTCATCCTCGACCTTCTTTTCTGTAGTCAGAAGCATGACCGAGCCAGCGCTGTAGTCTAGCTCTTCCTCGGTGGGCGTGAAAGCGTACACGCGAGTAGGGTCATCGAAAGACAAGAATCGGGTTTCCATCTGATCCAGTTCGTCGTCTTCAATGTCAACAAAAACGGGAATTTCGTCGTCGGACTTGAGATCTTGGGGGACTTTCTTTTCAGAAATCTGGATGATTTGTTCAAGTCGCGCACGAAGTTTCGTTCGGAAAGAGGGGTCGATCTGTCGGGCTGTAAACATGTCCGCTTCTGGAAGCACCGGGAGGTTGCTATCAAAAAACTTGAACCGCCACGAGTCCTTGTCGGTTTCATCTTCATCTTCCTCTTCCTCTTCCTCTTCGTCGCCGCTGCCTGTCACTTCACCGTCGCCTTCTTCCTCTTCCTCGTCCACTTCCTCGTAGTCAAACACGTCTATAAATTCGTCTTCGTCGTATGCCTCATCATCGCGCTCAGCAGACGTTTTGAAAATGTTTGCGTTGCAATGAGCACAGATACTGGCGCGTTTTTCTTCGAGTGGAACAAGCACTCTTTCCGGACCCGCGATGTCGGCTTTAACGGTCTGTCTCCAGGACAGTGACCCGTTTGGATCGGCGTAACCGGAATTTGTGATGATACTGGACGCAGTGTCTCCGATAACAGTAGGTTGTTTGACCGTTACCTGTAACTTGGCAATCTTTTCGGGAGTTGCCATCCGCATTTCGAGAGACGGGACTGTTACGGTGGCAGGAGAATCGATGTTCATAATGTACGGATACGCCCCATCCGGGAGTTTGTCCGACTCTTTTGGTTTACTAGCTTGAGCAAGGGGCGATCCGGGTGCTGGGTTGAGCAAAAAGGACGCGCTTGTAAACGCGATCGAGTGCTCTCCATACGGTGAATCCGATTCAAAAACAAGTCCGGCACCGGAGTGGTCCTGTGTTACGATTAAGTCGGCGGTGTTCTTGGCCGAATAAGTGTAGCCATCGGCATCAACGACTCTCAATGGGACAAATTCGGATTGCGAGACTTGATAAGCAATGTCATAGTGGGCGTCTCGTGCAATGTACCACGAAACACCACGACACAATTCAGCCAAGGTCAAGTAAGAACGCTTTCCGCCCAACTTTGTTTGGTATTTAACCAAAGGGTCGTTGCCGGGGCTGATTTCGATTTGGACGTAAGACGGTCCGGAGTACGCATCGTCTTCTGTTTCGTCGCCGGTGAAATCAGAGCTGTCCCACATGTTTGGACGCGTGATCATTGTTTCGAACCCGTTCTCCCATGCTTGTCGCAATGACCGGAACCAAAGATCGTCATCGGCAATTTCTCCGGTTTCAATAAACGTTTTGAATGATTCAAATGCGATCAAAGGCAGCGCAGATTGCCTTACGTGTGCATATTGACCAGAGTCTTCTTGTTTTTTCGCATAGAAGGTAGCGTATTGGGCATATTTGGCGCCAAGTTTGGAAAGGAAGCTCTCGTCGCCATTGGACAAAAATGGTTCGCTTCCATCAAGAATCAACTTTGGCGTGGGCTCTTTCTTTGCGTCCACGCGATTTTTACGCAGTTCCAAAAGGGGTCTGCTTTTCACAGGAGGTTCCCGTAGAGTGGAAAATGCGTTGGGTTGCAGAGACACGACGTGAATGGGCCAGATATTAGAAATCACGTTATTGCGTTGATCAAACCGATTGAAGATGATTTTAGTCGGGTCGGGCGCACTGTAAGTGAGTTGCAAGCCAAGCGCCCCAAAGGCCACTGCTAAATAACGGAGCACGACTTCTTCTTCGCAATGTCGATCAGAGACAAGGCTGAAATAGTCCTTGAATAGAGGACTCAGCATAAAATCGATGCTTTTTGCAATGCCGTTTTCGTAGCGGACTAACCCACGGGAGAATGAAAAGAGAGCACGGTTGACCACTCCAATGTAAATGCCTTCTTGTTCGTTGGTAACAAGAGCATACCCAGTGTTCAACTTGGACTTTTTAGAGGCAGAGGTGCCTGTGGCTCGTTTGGGTGCGGTGCCTTTGGTTGTCGGCTTCACCGGCGTGGTGTTGGCAGCCTCGTCTTCCTCAGTTTCAACTGGACGTTTGCGTTTCTTTTTAAAATCGCTAAAAGGAACGCCATCGACTTCCATATCGTCGTCATCCTCGTCGTCTGTGACGTCCGTTTCCGCCAAAGCCGCTGACCCTTTGTTAGACGGTGTTGTTGTTGCTGCTGTCGTCTTTTTCTTCTTTTCCTTGGTTTTCTTGCCACTTTGGTCGACTTTTCGAACAGCATTGTCAGCATCCGCTGATTTGGTCAATCCTTTCACAAAATTCTTCAACTCGAGGAACACGAGTTTGCCCGCGACTTCCAAGGCAACCATGGTTCTTCCTTCGTCAGGACCGTCAAAATCATGAACAATAGAACGGGAATAGACATCAAAGTCGATCGTGCTTGTGAAGACTTTCGTGGTTTTTGCGGCTTTGTTGAGCTTGACGGCGTAAACCGAAGGTTTGTTGTTCTTCAAGACAAAAGCAACATCCGCGAGATTTTTGAAGGATCCGAATGGATGACCCTTTTCTGTGGCCTTGATCATAGCCTCCAACGCGCTATAATAAGAGTCGATTGCCTTTACGGCGTTCTTTGTCTGCGGTTGCAATCTGTCATCCACAAGTTCAAACTTGATGGTTGATTTCCACAAAGCAGAATCGGCGTATCCAAATACAATCAGCGATTGCATGCCCGCGAGGCCTGGAATGAGATCAGGTTTCTTGTCGCCCGAACCCGCAAGCACGCTGTACACGTTAGTCGTGTAAAACTGAAATCCATCGATGACAACACTTTTATCAAAGTAAGTGATGTATGAAGATTGCTGGGTGATGGTTGCGCCTTTCGCGCTCAAGAGAGCCTCAAGCGCCTCGGGATTGGAGACGGCCTCTGAAACTTTGGCAAGAGTTTCATTTACCGATTCCAAATCAAGCTCTTCCTCTTTGCGGGATATGTGCATATGAGACATGTCAAAATCGGTCTCTTCAGTGCACTTGATGTAACGAGGCTCGACGGCGGTTTTTTCTTTGGGAAGGATGTCAATATACTGGTTACCCATGCTTCTGGCGTCAAACAAAGCTTTTCGATTCGCAGGTGCCGGAGGTTGACCCGACATGATTGCTCTGAACGTGTTAGTCACGTTGGCATGAATAGAATCAATCTGTCGGTCGCTGGCAATGTTGACTGGAAGGTTGATGTCATTAGAAACATCATCGTCGTTCTGCTCGATTGCTGCTTCTTCCAGCGGCATTGCCGGAGGCAAGACTGGTTCATCCACGGCCATTACATCATCGGCGTTTATCGCTCCCGAGGTCACCATGCCAGTTTCAACCCCTGAAGAATAAGCCGCGGGCCCGTCTACAGGCTCGGGCGAACGCACAGGCGCGGCGTCGTTCGAGGACGATCTCTTTCTTCTCTTCGCGACGGGGGCGTTTCCAAGGCTGGTAATTACTGGGGCACCCACGGTAACGTTAGGGCTTGGTTTAGATGGAGCGGCGATATCTCCATTTGCTTCCACGGTCACAACAGGCGGGGTGGTATTGTCAGGTGCTTCTTGATCTTCTTCCATGACTCGCTTGCGTTTTTTGCTGTTATCTTTCGAAGAAGAGGTTGTTGGGGATGGGGTTGATTCCGATTCGTCGAATATCTCCGGCTCGACAATTTCCGAGCGCTTTTTGGCGTTTGGTTTGGATTGGGTGGCCATTGATGGCGGCGGCATGACCCTTGATTTGGATGTTGCCATATCGCGCATGTACTGCTCCATTGAAATGGTCTCACCCACGACAGAAACGGCTTGGATGTTAGCCGGCAGCTGATTTTTTCCTGGGGTTATCGAAGGGACGGGCGTGACCTTCTCCGGTTTTGGCTTTGATGGTTGATCTTGCTCTTGGTCATCTGTGTCGTCACTGTCGACGGACTCAGTGAGAACGGTCTGAACGTTCTTCTCGGAGAAATAGTGTTTCATCACTGGGATGTTGTATTCTCGAGAAACCCATACTTTTCCATCTTCGCTCGACTCCTTGCTTCGCGTAGAATAGGCTTTGTTGAATCCCTTTTTCAAAACAGACTCTGGTTGAGCCGCATTCGTGACATATTGAATCTTTCTCACGCTGGGAGCAATGGGCTCGATGCATTTTCGGACAAGCACGTCCAATTCATCTTCGTTCCCGTCCGTGATGACATGAATCAATTTCACTTCATGAGGGCCGGATTCTTTCTTGTCAATGTTAGAAGCGGTGTCAAATACGAAGATATTCGTCGGGTCCATCCACTTGGCAACCAAGGGATCCATGCTTTCCTCTTGGTCAGCCAAATACTGCTTCAAGCCTTCAAAGTTGCCTAGCATATCAGGGCTCACAAACAAGCGCTTCCGAGAAACTTCGCGAGTCTTCGACCCGTTCTCGACGCGTTCCGTGTAGTGGAGAACAACGGAGTAGCCCACTCGAATGCCCTTCTTTTTCCATGTGCCGGACACTTCGTTGACTAGTCTTATGTAAAGAATGTCACGTAACACGTCTGCGGGGCCAGGAACGGCATTTTGAGCTGCGCATGCCAGCCAAGCGCGAGGAGACTTGTCAGAACGATTTGGAAGGGCTCCAAACAAGGTGCCGCAAGATCGTTTGAACTCTTGCGTTCCCGTGATAGACCAAACGACGCTACTTTCTCCGGACCAATGAACTATGTATCTTTTGAAGTCAGGAAAAATGCGCTTTCCCTCAGCCGAGGTCAAAATCGGAGAAGTGGAAACCATGTAGATGTTGTTCTGTCCGGGGTTAGGAACGCCGACCAATTCATTGGCTTCTGCTTGAAGTTCAACATCAAAACCTTTTTTGCTTGCTTCGAAGCGATCGACCTTGCCAAGAACGACGTTGCCACCGCGCGTGAGCCTGGTCAATCGAACACGCAGACCAGCGACATCTTTTTGGTCACAAAAGTCAGTGACCAAAGGGTGATATTCCAAGCCGTAGAAAGGTGCATATCGCTTCTTTGCGTCAGCGACATTAGTGCCTTGTTCTTCCGCGCTTACTGGAAGTCCGGATTCGATCATTTTCAAGGGCAATTTTGCTTTGTCGTCCATTGTTTCAAAACGGTATTCTATGCTTTGAACCGACTGAATGGACTTGTCAAAAGATGTGAAGTCATCGCCGTTTTCACGGAGTTGCCTAAGCCGATCGTAATCGATGCCACGGGGCTTGTTATTCAACAAGTCAACAGACAACTCTTCTAGCTTGGTTTCAGCGGTCTGTGTCCTCTTCAACCACGACTGGTTCTTAATGGTTTCTCTCCACACTCCAGTGCGAACAAATCGGCGGTGGAAGCCAATCAAAAGTTCTTTCAATTGAGCAGCAGAGAACACCGAGTGAAGAACGAACTTTCGGACTCCTGGAAAGGAGATGGGTTGATGGTAAGCGTCCTGTATCCGCATTTCCTCCTCGGACTCAAACGGTCTGACGGGTTCCGTGAGGGTTTCGTTGGAGACGATCACAAAATGCAAAAGCTTCTTAATGTGAGTCTGCTTGGCCAAGAGCGCGTAGAGTTGCCTCAACGGCTCCAAGCTAGACTGACTGTTGTCCAAAGCGTGCTCTATGGACAAAGGTCCCTGTGGCACGCTCATCAGCACAACGGGGTAGTACAACCCGTTGAGACCGTAAAGATCGGGGATCTCGCGCCTGGGAACGAATCTAGTACCCACAAACGCGGGTATAGGCGAAGCGGCCAGAACCGCCGAGCCCGGGTCCTCGGATTGAATCAGAGGCACGTCCATGCTTCAGCGGTGACTGGTGGGGTCGTTTGAGGTCGATGCAAACGCAAAGTGTGCTGAACAGGCGGAAAGAACGGTATGAGGTTTGCGTGCGCGTTCTTAAGAGAATTGAGCGAAAAAGAGAGAGTTGTACCTTTTTTCTTTTCGCGTGGCTGGCTGAAACAAGAAGAGTCAGGGGTGGTAATCCTCCAAACAACGCGAGCAAACACTAATGTTCTTCGCGCGCTCGCGTCCGACTGAGCACTGGCGACCGGAGAGTTTCTTTTTGGACCTCGGTTGGGCGGGGCGGCGGCGGCGGGTCGGGGGTTTGCACGCGCGTGAGTGCTCATGAAAACAGACAGCCGCGCGAGAATTCCAGGGATTTCTACCTGCATTTACCGAAATCGAATAAACTCAGTACAATTGGAAAGAATTTTATTGCCAACTGATAAACGGGGTGGATGAACCTATCCCCGGAGAGCATCTAAGTTACTTGGGATCGGTTCACTTCGAAAAGACAGAGAGAGAGAGTCGCATGTATGCCCCCCCAAACGAGATCTCAGCTTGTCCTTTTCTCTTCTCCTCCCTGTGCTGCCTCCGTAGGCCGGGCGCGTGGGGAATTCCGCACTCTAGCCGCCGTGTCCAGGTTGTACGCCGCAATGTCCCTGAGTTCATGCAAGTGGAACACGAGTTCTGATACCATAGATCGAATCTTGGAGGCCGCCGGAGCGGCGGGAGAGCGGGGAGAGCCGTCGGTCGAAGAGGACGAACCCGACCCACTCCTCGGAGTGTTGGGCACGTTGGTGGAAACCACTTCCGAGCCGACTAGAAGAATCACTTTGGTGATGGCTTCGTTGGCAATGTCTTGGATAGCACGTCGAGTAGGGCTTTCGTCACGCGACGGCGGTTGGTAGGACTTGGGACTGACGGGCGCGCTCGCCGATCGAGGGGTTCCAGCACCTCTCATGGGTTCCACTGAGCGAGATTCGTTGCCATCGGCGGCGGCGGCGGCACCGGGCGTTCTCGGGGAACTCTCGGGGACCCGGGATGAAGAGCCTGGCGACCCCGTCGGACTGATTGACTTGGCACGGAGGCGTCCGGCTTCTTTCACCCGGGACAGGAACAACCGAGGCAGTGGGGTAGCAGAGCGTTCAGCTCTGGCGAGTCGTCCCGGGCTCACGGAGCGGCATCCGTCTGGACTGTCGGGGTCGGGGTCGGTCATGGCTCGCGGGCTTTTCAGGCGGGTGGGTACCTTCCCCTTCCCAACGCGCGTGATTTTATCCGCGCTTAAAAAATATTGCAAAAAAATTCAAGATTCGAAGAGTCTTTGTTGTGATTCTTTTTTTTAGCGCGGCCGTGTTATTTCTACATAAGCTTCCCGGGCTCACTTGCCATCGTCCACCTCTTCGTCGCTGTCCCGATACAGATCGTCTTGCGTTCCAAACGGCAAATGTTTCTCCAAGGGGATGTGGTAAACGGGTGCTCGGATACTCTGTCGCGTCTCCGTAGCAGCTATTTGACCATTCTGTTGAAGAATGTCGAAGATGCTGGGATGATACATAGCGAGCGCTTGGACGGCCTTGCTGTGCCACGGAGTTTGGACTAGCTGATACTTCTCAATAACGAGCTTGATGTTATCCCAATGATCACGGGACTCGTCGAGCGCTTCAATAGTGGCGACGAGGAAGTACTCGACAGAGGAAAGTTTTTGCTCGTCGATATGAAGATGTATGTCGTCTTTGGTGTACGTTTTTCTCACAAAAGTATACATCGCAATCGGTTGCAACTCCAAGTCGCGGATCCTTTGTGCGGCAGGAGCCCGCCCTGGCAACCTTTTCTTTAGAAAGCGCAGCATCTCGGATTCGCCCTGGAATTCCTTGACGTGCAGAATGGAGTCCCCGGGTTTCACACGTCGGACAGTGAATAGACCGTCACGTTCGCGAACCCAAATATTCTGCGCCACCAACAGCGGTTGCTCGTGCGACGTATCCAGGATGAATTCGCAGTGTTCCGTCGGTGGGGACTCAAGAAAATTGTCAGTTGCCAAACACGGAAGTTTGGCTTTATCCACAACAAAGTGGAAGCGACAACGGCGGTGTGGGCGCGTCTCGGGCGTCAGAGCAGGAGCCACAGAGACAGCCGGGGACCCTTGCTCTATTTCTGTGCAAAACCGCAAATCTATCTCCTGGTTGATGGAAGGGGTAGTCATTTTCCGGGTCGAAGTGAAGAAGAGTGTCGTACTGGGCGCTCGTTCAGCCTGCTGTAAAGCGGAGCCGGTTGCCCCCTACAACACGCCCGCGTTAACGTTGCCTTTCTAGCCTGAGATTGTCGCATACAACCTTTTTAGTCTTCTCGTCGTATCTGAAACGTTCCACCAGAACATCCTCGTCGACCATAAAGTCGAGTTGAAGAACATTTCCGTGCGCGAGGCTCGTGTAGGCCGATAGTCCCTCAAAGATGCTTTCTCTTTCTGATTTTTCTCTCAGCCGAGAGTTAAACTCGGTCTCCGTAACATCAAACCGAAGCCGGCTGCGGGTGCAGCGTTTCACAGCTGCCTGCCGGCGCACCACCGCGGTCTCCTCCGTCACGACATGAATGACGAGATAATGCTTAATATTTGATTTTGTGTCCATGTGATATCGTTAAAATTTCTCTTTCCGCGTCGCGCGAGAACCGCATATGCCGGGACGTCGCGAGGGCGTAGGCCCTACGCGCTCGCCGGAGTTTTTTCTTCCCCCTGACGCGCCCGTCGGTTGCTCGCCGCCCGCCTCCCGGTGCGACCAGTCAGTGTATTTTCATCTCCTCTCAAGTGAAAGTCGCATATTTTCATTTGATAAATTCATATTCAACCTTCTCATTCAATGTCCGAGCCCAGCCCCAGCAAGAAACGAGCCCTCGGCGCCGAACAGACCACAACGGCCGACGCTGCCGCTGAGCCTGTGTTGGAGCTAAATACTGACATTCTCACGGAAATTCTTTCTGCTACATTCTACTACACTTCAGACATGCTTGCATTCACCAAGCTGGCCTACCTCACGCACAAGAACCCCGGGCTCGCGGCTTTTGCCTGCAAGTTGGAGTCGGCTCTCACCGTTGTGATCGAGATCAAAGATATCAACGCGAAAGACCAAAATCCTTTCATTATTCCCACTGAGAATTGCACGGTATTCAACGTTACCGTGGATTGGGGAGACGGTACCACGGATACGGAGAGACCGCTTGATGAATTCGGACTTTTTTCCGCCGATCTTTGTCACCGCTACGAAATTCCTGGAACTTACATTGTTCGAGTGATTCCAAACGACCCTGGCCAGACTTGTCTGGACGCGCTTGGTTGCGACTATTTTACAGAAGGCACGACTTCATGGACCACGGTGGGCAAGAAATACATCACCCTTGGCAAGTTGGGTATCACCGATCTCTCTGGCTGCTTTTCTAATCCAGCTGACGGGTTCAATCCTCCCGAAATTTCCAACTGGAACGTTGCGGGCGTCACGGACATGTCTTTCATGTTTAGGGCGGCTTATGACTTCAACCAACCTTTAAACCGCTGGGATATGTCGTCGGTCAAAGAAACGTATCACATGTTTGAATCGGCGACGAATTTCAACCAGGATTTGAGCGCATGGGACACTTCGAGGTGCCGCAATATGGCATTCATGTTTAAGGATGCATCCCACTTCAACGGAAATGTGTCTAATTGGAATGTAAGCAACGCGGCTGTGATGGCTTGTGCGTATGGGTGTCAGAGACTGACTGAGCAACGCTTGTTGCTTTGAATGGGAGGTTTTTTTTAGCTGACTCCGCTTTTTTATCCCTGTCCGTGTAGCCATGTTTGAAGGAGCGACTGCGTTCAACCAACCTTTAGAAGACTGGGACGTGCGCAAGGTCCGGGATACGTCTCAGATGTTTTTTGCCTCTGGTTTCAACCAGCCCCTGGGCAAGTGGAAACTCGACAGCTGGGAGGAAGCCTCCCTCATGTTTGCAATGACGGACTACGATCAAGATCTGTCTTCTTGGGACTTGGTCGGATTGAAGTGCTACTACCGCATCTTTGACGGCCTCCACCAGTTCAAACGCTGTTTTCACTTCCTCCCGACCGAGCGTGGTCAATGTCTGAATGGATGCAGATGCGAAGACTTTGAAAACCACAATATTCCTGAACCTTGGACTGGATACAAGATATTCAGAGCTGATCACCCGGATCGAGAAGAGGACTATTACACTGAAGGTCGTCGCTTTTGCGAAGAATGCGGCCCTGAAGTCAACGAGTGGGACAGTGACGAGTACGAGGACTACGAGGAGGATGACCAG
>VFQO010001050.1_pt1 | contig 23799 bp, 23 predicted proteins | sample 3512331 | NCBI WGS metagenome assembly VFQO01 (sample SAMN10412371, study PRJNA504923) | tailings metagenome | isolation source: Replicate 3 from Balatoc abandoned mine | place: Philippines: Itogon, Benguet | collected 2017-08-28 | reverse complement strand
ATCACCAATGCGGGAGGAAAACTCAAACCGGAAATGTTTGTCACCGCCAAAATCCAAACTGCAAAGAAACCGAGTTCGGCAGGTGTTACAATTCCCCGAACAGCCGTTTTATGGTCAGGAAAGCGCTCCGTGGTGTATGTTAAAGTCCCCAATTCTGAAATGCCGGGATTTGAGATGCGCGAGGTGACCTTGGGTAACCGTATGGGAGACAATTACCTGATCGAATCCGGTCTTCAGGCGGGTGAAGAGATCGTGACCAACGGAGTTTTTGCCATCGATGCCGCTGCTCAGCTTTCAGGACAATACAGCATGATGAAGCGTCCGCAAACCAAATCCTTGGAAGTTTCTGAAGAATTCAGAAATCAAATCACGGCCGTGGCTGATGCCTATTTCCAAGTGAAGAACGGATTAGTAAAAGATAATTTGGGAGATGCCCAAAAGGCACTTACTTCTATCGATCAAAGCCTTGCCAAGGTAAACATGGGCTTGGTCAAAGATCAAGCACATGACAAATGGATGGAAATGCTCAAAGGGATGAAAGATGCCCAAGCAAAAATGGGGGCTACCAAGGACATTGAAGAAGCTAGAAAGCATTTTTCCATGCTTTCTTTCCATATCTTAGAAATGACGGAGACTTTTGGAATCAACAAAGACGTGGTGTACAAAGATTATTGCCCGATGGCTTTCGGAGATCAGGGTGCCTATTGGCTGAGCGAGCAAAAGGACATCACCAATCCCTATTTCGGAGCCTCCATGTTAGCCTGTGGAGAAGTGAAACAAACCTATCTGAAAGGTCAGCCGGTAATGGATATTTCAGGAACTCCTTCAGCACAAGTTGAACACAAACATTAATATTAAGTCAATAGACCTGTCAGGTTTTTAAAACCTTGCAGGTCTCAAACCAAAAAAATCGCCCCGGTCTGTGCCTGCCTGTCCGGAAGGCAGGTCTCTACAGACCGGAATTAAAATGAACAAATCACAAATAAATAAACACATGAAAAAGACCCTTTTATTCGCTTCTCTCCTTTCTTTCGCACTCTTTTCCTGCGGAGAAAAATCAACTAACACAGAAACTCAAACCGGAACCCACGCTTCTGGTGATGCTTCCTCGGCAAGTTCGGTAGCCGTTGCAAGCAGCAAAAGTACCACCACCATCATTGATGCCTACCTTGCCGTGAAAGATGCTTTGGTAGCCGATGATGCCGCCACTACTTCTGCAAAAAGCGCTGACTTAGTAGCCGCTTTGAAAAGCTATGACATCGCAGGTTCACAAGCCAACGATCCAGAAGAACTGGAAAGATTGCAGGTAGAAGCAACCGGTTTTGCTGAGAAACTTTCAGGCGGAGACATCGCTGCACAGCGAGAAAGCTTCCAAGCTTTGAGTGTGGTATTGAAAGACATGCTGAAAATTGCAGGAACTGACCGCACGCTTTACCATCAATATTGCCCGATGTACAAAGGAAATACGGGTGGCATGTGGCTGAGCGCCAACGAGGACATCAAAAATCCGCTGTTTGGCAGCTCTATGTTGACTTGCGGTCGAGTGGAAGAAACTTTGGCATTGAACTGATTTCATTTCAAAGGCGAGCATTAACTTGTGCTCGCCTTTTGATTGATAAACCCATGAGAAAAAACGTACTGATCACCCTTACCTTCCTTCTGCTTTTCTCAACGCATTCATTTTCACAAGAGAAAATATTGGAACCGCTCAAAGTCTCCCAAATCCGGGGAATCAATGTGTTTGGCAAGCCGGTGGACAACCAATCGCGCTGTGTACATTGGCATTCCGAGTTGGATATCATTGCGATCAAATTCAAATGCTGCGACAAGTATTACCCCTGCTTTTCCTGCCATGAAGAAGAAGCAGATCATCAACATCGGGTTTGGCCAAAAGCCGAATTTGACCAAAAAGCTATTCTTTGTGGGGTTTGCGGCAATGAACTGAGCATCAAAGACTACATGGCTTCCAACAATACCTGTCCGCATTGCAAATCAGGTTTCAACCCCGGTTGCAGCAAGCATTATCACCTGTATTTTGAGACGGGAGACCGAAGACCGAAGTGAAAAGAGACTATAGATAAGATTCGAGAAGCAAGAAGCAAGAATCAAGACAAGTTGAAAAAGACCTAACAATCAAACATCTTTTAAAAATGAAAAAGTTTATCTACACCCTTTTGATCCCCATTTTCATCGCCAGCTGTACGGGGAAAACCGAAAATCCAACCTCATCTGCCGAAGACCACAGTCAACATCAGCCAGCGGAAACTTCACCCGCTGCGTCCAAAAGCCCCAGAAGTTCGGCCATGGCTCTAATAGACGGGAACCACATTCATATCGATTACTCTTCCCCGAGTGTAAGAGGAAGGCAAATATTCGGAGGCTTGGTTGCCTTTGGAGAAGTATGGGTTACTGGCGCACACAAGGCTACCTCCATTCAGTTTGACAAGGCCGTGAAAATCGGTGAAAAGGAAATCCCTGCAGGGAAATATGGGCTGTTTACCATCCCCGGAGAAACGGAATGGACCTTGATTATCAACCAAGTTTGGGATATGCACCTGGCTGACGACTATGATGCGGGCAAAGATTTGGTCCGGATATCCCTGACTCCAGAAGTCTTGCAAGAAACTGTCGAATCCCTTACCTACACGGTTGAAGAAACCGCAAAAGGAACTGCCCAAATCTCTATAGCTTGGAATAAAACCAAGATCAGATTTGAAGTAAAAAACCTCTAAGTACCCCCACCCACCCAGCCTTATGAGAAAAAACAATCAATACTACACCCGGAGAATCCACCGGTTTCTGGGTGTATTTATAGGAATCCAGTTTCTGTTTTGGACGATTTCGGGCCTTTACTTTTCTTGGACAGATATCGACGAGATTCACGGGGATCATTTTCATCAAGATCACATGATGCACTTGACTGCCAACAATCTGGTGGATCCATCCAGCTTGGATTCGACCTTGGAAGTAGCCAGTTTGGAACTTCGATTCGTCAATCATCAGCCGTATTATTGGATCAATCAGGAGAAACTTTTCCATGCCCAAACCGGCGAAGCCCGGGGAGAAATCACCGAAGAAGAAGCCAAGCAAATTGCCAAGATCTATATCAAAGGAGATTTTGGGATCGAGTCAACGGAATACTTGACCGAGACAGGTTCGCACCATGAATACCGTGGACGTCCCCTGCCCGCTTGGGCCATTCACTTTGATCATCCCGAAAAACTGACGGCCTATATCGATGCGAAAAGCGGGAATTTCGAGCGTGTTCGCCATCGAAACTGGCGCTGGTTTGACATTCTTTGGATGTTTCACACCATGGACTATGCCGGCCGGGACAATTTCAACAATCTGCTGCTGAGAGCATTTTCGCTCTTTGGCTTGGCGACGATCGTGTCTGGTTTTACGCTGTTTTTTATGACGGTGAAAAAATCTAAAACCAGCAAGAAGCAATGAGAAGTTAAAAAAATCTAAACCATTTAGAGCGTTGAGGAAATTAAGTTTCAATAGTACGCCCGACTATCTATTTCTTAATCCCTAAATTTCTAAATGGTTTTAAATTTTCTTTTTCAAATAAATTGAAATAGCAAGAACAATAGGTTTTCAGATTTCAAACTTCATCCTTCTAATTTTCGCTTAAGGTTTCCAATTTCGATTAGCTTTTTTCTCCGCTTGCGCCTTTTTCGATTTCAACCTTTCCTCGATTGCACCTTTACTGGGTTTGCTGGCCTTTCGGATTTTTTTCTTGTGAAAAGCCGTTCGAAGCAAGTCATAAAATTTCCTGATCACCAATTCTTTGTTTTGGATCTGAGACCGTTTTTCTTGGGATGAAAGCTGCAGAACACCCTCCTGATCGATTTTATTCGAAGCTTTTTGAAGCAAAGTCAATTTTTCTTCCTCGCTTAAAATCAGGGAATTATTCACATCGAACTTGAGCTGAACTTTAGTTTCGACTTTATTCACATTCTGCCCTCCCGAACCACTGCTTCGGGCAGTTTGAAACTGAAGTTCAGTAATAAAATCACCGTTTTTGATGCGGGTTTCGAGGGAGGACATGGGATTGGAAAATTTGAAGATTCTAAAATTGGAAAATTATCACAAGGAACCATCCTCAATCAATTTTCCAATGTTACAATTTTTCAATCTTTCAATTATTTACCTTCGTGAACTTATCCAAAGTTCAAAAACGTTTCCATCCCGTAACCTAATGGACCTTGAATCCATTAACCATTACTTATGAAAACAAAACCTAGAGTTGTCGTCGGCCTCTCCGGCGGTGTGGACAGCAGCGTGGCTGCCAAACTTTTAATCGATCAGGGCTACGAAGTCATCGGCATGTTTATGAAAAACTGGCACGATGAATCCGTCACCATCTCCAACGAATGCCCCTGGATGGAAGACTCCACCGATGCCATGCTCGTGGCCGAAAAACTCGGAATCCCCTTCCAAGCCATTGATCTCAGCGAAGAATACCGCGAACGCATCGTAGATTACATGTTTGCCGAATACGAAGCTGGCCGGACCCCCAACCCGGATATCCTCTGCAATCGGGAAATCAAATTTGACATCTTCCTCAAAGCCGCCCAAAAGCTCAAAGCTGATTTTGTAGCCACCGGCCACTATTGCCAAAAGCGGGAAATCGAGGTGGATGGAAAACCTGTGTACCAACTCATCGCCGGAGCTGATCCTAACAAGGATCAGAGCTATTTTCTCTGTCAATTGTCACAGGCACAATTGGCCAAGGCACTATTCCCGATTGGACATTTACAAAAGCCTCAAGTCCGGGAAATCGCCAAAGCTGCAGATTTGATTACAGCGGAAAAAAAGGATTCTCAAGGACTTTGCTTTATCGGAAAAGTACGTCTTCCAGATTTTCTTCAGCAGCAGCTCAAACCCAAAAAAGGTAAAATCATCCAAATCCCTGAGAATTTATCCGTTTTCGATAGACAAAAAGTACCCGCTGGAATTGAACCACAGGATTGGGATCAAGAGACTTTGGAGGCGGTATGTCTGCCAATTCATTACACGGCTGATCAGGGAAAAGTATTGGGCGAACACAATGGTGCGCATTATTTCACTGTGGGTCAGCGCAAAGGTCTTCAAGTTGGAGGCACTGGAAAGCCTCTTTTTGTGATTGCGACTGACACCAAAGAAAACGTGATCTATACCGGTTTGGGAGAGGATCACCCTGGTTTGAACCGATTTGGCCTGTTTGTCAAAAAAGATCAAGTTCACTGGATTCGGGAAGATTTGGCATTACAGCCAGGAGAATCCACGGAATACGTGGCAAGAATCCGCTACCGTCAGCCCCTATCCAAAGCCACTCTCGTCATGCGGGAAAACGGCTTATATGTGATTTTCGAAAATGAACAAAAAGGAATTGCCTCCGGCCAGTTTGTGGCATGGTATCAAGGTGAAGAATGCATCGGTTCTGGAACGATTTTCTGATTTGCTCTTCAATAATTTGCCACAGATGCACAGATTAATTTATAAATCTGTGCATCTGTGGCTTTTGCTTGAAATTTTAGATCAGGTTTTAGTAGCAAAAAAGAATCTTTGTGCGCTCTAATTTTCCTCCGTGCTCTTAGAGGTAAAAAAACATGCTTGACATCATCTTCGAAGACGAAAATCTAGTCATTATCGACAAGCCCGCAGGTTTGCTTGTTCATCGTACCCGGCAGGCTTTTGGTGAAGATGAAAATGCCCTCATTCAGCTTCGTGACCAAATCGGATCTTGGGTTTCGCCGGTTCATAGACTAGATCGCGCTACAAGTGGCCTTTTGCTTTTTGCCAAAAATGAAGAAATACTTCCTGCACTAAAGGCAAAATTCATGGATCGGGAAGTTCAGAAAACCTACCTGACCATTTCTAGAGGAATTCCTCAGGAAAAAGAAGGGCTGATCGATCATCCTCTGACAAGTGAACGATCCAATAAACCTCAGGAAGCACAAACCCGCTATCGGGTCCTTGCCGAATCCGAGATTCCTTATAATTCAACAGGCCGCTATCCGACCAGCCGTTACAGTTTGCTGGAGGTGGATTTGCTTACGGGCCGAACTCATCAAATTCGTAGACATTTGGCTCACATTCGACACTATATTATAGGCGATAAGAAGCATGGAGATAACAAGCAAAATATCTTTTTTGAGCGCCAATTTGGACTTCAAAACTTGATGCTCCACGCTTGGAAACTCTGCTTTGTCCATCCTCTCACTTTGGAAAAAATAAGCCTTTCCTGCCCTCCCCCTGTACATTTCCGAACAACCATGCAGGAATTAGGCTGGAATCCGAAGGAAATTTTATGAGTGAAAGCTCCGATTCTGAATTTTAATTTACTTTAGGCCAAATCAATTAACTATCCAATGCAAAAATCCCTGATCACCCTCGGGCTTTTGATGGCTTCCAGTACCCTGGCATTCGCTCAAAAGCAGGATATCGAGAAAAAATTTGATGGTAAAACCGCCATCGCTGAGTTTACCTACTTGGCATCTGACGAACTGATGGGCCGTGATCCAGCCCGTCCCGAAATGAAACTCGCCTATACTTTTATTGCAGAAACGCTGGAAAAAGCGGGAGCAAAACCTATTCCCGGTGCGGATGGATTTTATCAGAATATCCCTTTTCGACTTTCATCTCCTCCTAAATCAGGAGCAGTTACCATTGGTGAAAACGAATTTACCCAAGGGAAAAACCTGCTTGTTTTGGATGGAAAATCGCTGTCAGGAACCTTTGAACTGGTCGAAGTGGGCTTTGGAATGGAAGAGGATTTTTCGGGAAAAGATCTGAAAGGTAAAATCGCAGTAGCAAATGTAGGTGGCCCCAACAGACTAAGCCCGTCGGATCTTTTTTCCCTAGGAGCAGAAAAAACCAAGCGAGCAAAAGAAGCCGGAGCGGTTGCCCTTATCGAGCGATTTAATGCGCCGGCTGTTCCATGGCAACTTGCGGCAAACTTCCTAAACCGGACTACCTTATCGATAGACCAAGGTTCGGCAAGTGACTTGACCTACATCTGGGTAGAGGATATGAAAAATCAGCTCAAAGGCGAAGTTTTAAAGTCTGCCGATTTGGAGATTTCAGGAAAAACTAATCGGGAGGTTGAAGGTAAAAACGTAGTTGCTTGGATCGAAGGAACCGATTCTCAACTGAAAAATGAATACATTCTGCTCTCAGCACACTATGATCATGTGGGAGTTGGTACCCCAGATGCCCAAGGCGATTCGATCTATAATGGAGCAAGAGACAATGCTGTAGGAACTGTAGCAGTCATGAATGCTGCCAAGTATTTTGCAAAAAATCCCCCAAAAAGATCTGTGCTCATCGCGCTTTGGACAGCAGAAGAGAAAGGCCTATTGGGAAGTGCCTACTTTGCCAATAATCCTTTGATTCCTCTGAACCAGATCGTGTACAACTTGAACATCGATAATGGCGGGTACAACGACACTTCGATTATCACTGTGATCGGACTAGGCAGGACTTCAGCTGATTTCCTGATCGAAGAAGCAGTGAGTGAGTTTGGTGTGAAAGCAGTAGCAGACCCATCCCCAGAACAAGGCTTATATGATCGATCAGACAATGTAAATTTTGCCCGAAAAGGCATTCCAGCTCCAACGTTTTCATTGGGATTCACTGCCTTCGATGATGAAATTCAGAAATACTACCACAAAGCCGGTGACCATGTATCCAATTTTGATCTGGATTATGCGCAAGTGTATTGGAAATCTTATATTCTGACTGCCCAAAAGATCGCCAATTGGGATCAACGTCCAGAATGGAAAGCCGGCGACAAATATGAAGAAGTGAGTAAGCAGCTATATGGAAAATGAGGCTTTAGAAGTTAGACTTAAGTGCCTTGACGATTTAGAAAATTCAAACCTTTGCGAGATTATAAAACTAAAGCCAGAAACTACTCTGGCTTTAGTTTTTTTTCAGCTAAATAATTTACTTTCAAATTTTTAGATTTTACTCAACAAGACTGCTTGTGCTGTGAAATTTCTTGTTTCTTAAGTCTCAGGTCTTTTTTAAAACAGCATTCCCGCGATTGTTGCAGTCATCAGGCAAGCAAGTGAAGCAGCCATCAAAGACTTCAATCCTAATCTGCTCAAATTACCCTGCTGATTAGGAGCAATAATAGAAATTCCACCTAGCTGAATCGCAATCGAACTGAAATTGGAAAATCCACAAAGCGCATAGGTAGCAATGACGATGGATTTTGGGTTTAAAGTAGCCGCCTCTTTCATTTCTGACAAACTCAAGTATGCCACAAACTCATTGATCACAGTTTTTTGCCCTAATAAACTCCCCACCTGTAGGGTGTCCACCCAATCTACGCCGATTACCCAAGCAAACACTCTGAATACTTGTCCAAAAATATACTCTAGCGAAAATCCTTTAAACTGACCATTTGTCGAGCTTTCTACCCAAGTATTGAGCCCGGTATATTCCCCGATCAGCCCACTCAGTCCATAATTGACAGCGGCAATTACCGCAATAAAGGCTAGGAGCATACCTCCCACATTTAAAGCGAGTTTTAGACCTTCGGCAGCACCGATGGACATGGCATCGATTAGATTTACCCCCATCGCCTCAGCATTGACTTCTAGCTTATCCTGCTTGATTTCTTTTTCTGTTTCTGGGATAAAAATCTTCGAAAGCACAATCGCCGCAGGTGCATTCATGATACTGGCTCCTAATAGATACGCTGCAAATTTGCTTTGCTCTTCTAAGCTATCTCCACCCAAAAATGCCACGTATCCTGCCAAAACACCTCCTGCAATAGTAGCCATACCTCCAGTCATCAAGCACATCAGCTCCGACTTACTCATCGTCGGGATGAAAGGTCGCACCAGAAGAGGAGCCTCAGTCTGACCCAAGAAAATGTTGCCCGCTGCAGATAGTGACTCCGGCCCGGAAAGACGCATCGTCCTAGCCATCACCCAGGCAATTCCATACACTACTTTTTGCAAAACCCCCAAATAATATAAGCCAGCCGAAACCGTGGAGAAGAAAATGATGGTGGGTAGGACTTTGAAAGCGAAAATAAACCCGAAACCATCACCTGCCAAGTCTCCAAAGATAAACCTAGCTCCCGCTTCACTGAAGCTGAGAAACTTGACAAATCCCTCAGAGACCAGTTGGAAGCCTTCTTTTACAAACTCAACCTTGGTAATCAGAAACCCAAATGCCAGCTGAAGTGATATTCCTATGATGACGAGTCGCCAATCGATTTTTCTACGATTATTTGAAAAAATAAATGCTACTAATACAATGACAACGAGGCCAAGCGCCCCTCTGAGATAATCCATGTGCTGAAAGTCAAACCAAGCGCTAAAAATAACCCAAAGTGAAACAAGAAAAAAGCCCTGATCGAGGTCAGGGCTTTCAAAGATTAATTTCGCTTATTGATTTCATCCCGAATCCGGGCTGCTTTTTCATAATCCTCGTTGTTGATTGCCTTCTCGAGGAGTTGATTGAGCTTATCGAGACTGAAATCCTTGAGTGAACCGTCTTTTGGATTGGCAGGCTTGTGACTTGGTCTTGACTCTGCGGCAGGTTCGCGTTTTTCCTCTTCGGTAAACTCTATTGCTGCCTCGGACATGACTTTTTCGGCACAGAAGATCGACGCTCCAAACCGCACGGCAATAGCAATTGCATCCGATGGACGACTATCGATTTCTACCTTTAGCAAACTGGATTTGCTGTGAATTTTGGCATAAAACACGCCTTCTTTCATGTCAGAAATGAGGATTTTTTCGATCTCATACTGAAAGCTGTCGGCAAATGACTTGAAAAGGTCATGCGTCATAGGTCGATTGGGAATGATTTTCTCGATTTCGATAGCTATCGCCTGAGCTTCAAACATTCCTATCACTATGGGCAATCTTCTGCTTCCACCTACTTCACCCATCACCAGCGTAAATGATCCGGATTGAGAGTGATTGGACGAAAGCCCAAGAATTTCAAGTTCTACCAGTTTTTCCACAAAAATTAAAGTTCAGCTTTAAGTGCCTCTGTAAGTTTAGGTACTACCTCAAAAGCATCTCCTACGATCCCGTAATCCGCTGCTTTGAAAAATGGCGCTTCCGGATCTTTGTTGATCACTACGATACATTTTGAGGAATTTACCCCTGCAAGATGTTGAATAGCTCCTGAAATTCCTACTGCTACATATAAACTTGGCGCAACTTTTACACCGGTCTGACCGACGTGCTCATGGTGGGGTCTCCAGCCAATATCGGATACCGGTTTGGAGCATCCTGTGGCTGCACCTAGAGTTTTAGCCATTTCTTCGATCATTCCCCAATTCTCAGGACCTTTCATGCCACGACCGCCTGAGACCACTATATCGGCTTCTGGCAAAAGCACATCGCCTGTCGCTCTTTCGGTTGCAGTAATTTTGGAAGCAAAATCAGAATCAGAGAGAATCGCCGCAAATGATTCTACCGTAGCATCAGCACCGTCTGTCTTGAGATCCACAGCATTTTTCTTTACTGCCAAGATCTTGTTTTCGGTAGTTATTGCAGTTTCTGCAAATGCCTTACCGGTATAAATACTTCTTTTGACCACATATCCACCATCTGTCTTGGGCAGCTCGACCACATTGGAAACGAGACCTGCATTCAACTTGATAGCCAGTCGGGCAGCTACAGCATCGCCGAGGGAGGACTTTGCCAAGACCAAAGTTTTGGCACCAACAGCACTAAAAGCCTGTGCTACCACCGCAGCGTGGGCTTGGATCACGCCTGCAGTGAGTCGATCATCAGCTGCATGAAGGACTTTGGAGGCTCCTGACTTTCCGATTCCAGCAAGTTCGCTTGGCTCCACAGTGCCAAGTGCCAATGCTACAACCTCACCTTCCCCTGTTTGAGCAGTCAATGCAGCTGCAAAAGAAACCGCCTCAAGGCTTGTTTTTTTTACCTTTCCTTCTGATTGCTCGATATATACTAGAATAGACATATTCTCTTGTTTTTTTGGGTTTTATACAAATTCAATTAAAGTACTTTTGCTTCATTTTTGAGAAGCTTTACCAGCTCGGCGACATTATCTTTGTCGATGAGCTTGACAGCACCTTTGGCAGGAGGAAGCTGAAAGCTACTGGCTTCAGCTTGGGTTTCTTGAGATACAGGTTCTACCACTTTCAGAGGCTTGGTTCGAGCGGACATGATACCACGCATATTGGGGATTTTCCATTCAGCGATGGGTTCTTGACAACCCGCAATTAGCGGCAACTGGGCCTCAATCATTTCTTTTCCACCCTCGATTTCACGGGCCATCTTTACAGTAGTACCTTCAAGGTCAAGTTTCATCACAGGAGAGAAAGATGGCATTCCGAGGAGTTCACCGACCATTCCATGAACCATTCCACCATTAAAATCAATGGACTCCCGGCCCATAAGAATCAAATCATACCCACCTTCTTTGGCATAATGAGCGATTTGCTGAGCTACGAAAAAGGAATCTTTTGGCACTGAATTGACCCGGATAGCATCATCAGCGCCGATAGCCAGCGCTTTTCTTAAAGTAGGCTCTGTCTCGGCCTCGCCTACATTGAGTGCGGTGAGACTTCCTCCGGTCTGATCTCTGAGTTCGACTGCCCGTGCCAATGCATAATCATCATACGGACCAATGATAAATTGGACCCCCGCGGTATCAAGCTTGGTATTGTTGGCAGTAAATTGAATCTTGGAAGTCGTATCGGGCACGTGTGTGATACAAACAAGAATCTTCATTGGTTTAGAGTTAGATTATTTTAGATTTATTTCGCGTGAAAATAACAGTCAAGCCTTAATTAAAAAAACAAAACATGTCCAATTTGGATCGGGAAGCACTATTAAGAGAATTTATTAGGGATGAGCCAGAAAATCCTTTCAATTTTTATGCTTTAGCACTGGAAATCAAGGAGAAAGACCCTGCTGAAGCAGAGCAGGTTTTTGATTTTTTATTGGAAAAACACCCAGACTATCTGGCTCAGTATTATTCATCGGCTCACTTCTTTTTTGAGCAAAATCAAATTGAGAAAGCCAAATCGGTGTTCCTCAATGGGATAAATCTGGCTAAATCAAAAAACGAATCCAAAATCCTACGCGAACTCCAAAACGCCTATCAAAACTTTCTGTTTGAAACTGATCAGGAGGAGGATTAACCTCGATCAGATGAATGCATGACAGTTCAAATTGTTTGGTATATTGATCAGAAAATTGATCTCATGCCATGATGACACAACGGGAATTATTGGATTTTTTTTCGCCTCGGATCGAAAAGGATTTTACCAGATTTAAAAAAAAATCTCTGATCAAAGCCCGAAAGGCGCAAGACGGTCAGGAAATAGTCACCTATACCAGTGATGGAATAGAAACCAAAAATACTGCCGCTCAAGGTGACTGGCTGGTGGAAAACCAAACCTCTGTAAAGGAGAGGTATCTGGTAAAATCCGAAACTTTTGAGAAAAAATATACTCTAAAAAATTCCTTGGGAGATGGATGGGGATGCTATCAACCGCAGGGATTTGTCTATGGAATCGAGGTTTCTGAGGATCTTTTAAGACAACTTGGTGCCCAAAGTCAATTGGAGTTTAAAGCTCCCTGGAAAGAAAGTATGATCGTCAAGGTGGGAGACTTTTTGATTATTCCCGAAGATCTGAATGAAATCTACCGAATCGCAAGAAAGGAATTTGCTGAAACCTATCAGCAGGTCAAAGTTTGATCACGATCTTGCCAAGTTGGGCTCCAGCTTTCATTCGCTTAAACGCTGACAAAGCATCTTCCAAATCAAAAACCCGATCGATTACAGGTTTGATTTTTTTGTCCTTGACCAAGTGAACCATATTAGCAAAATCAAGGTCAGAACCCATGGTAGAGCCAATCAGCTTGATCTGATTCCAGAAAATCCGACGTGCCACCAGTTCACTCGTATTTCCTCGGGTAGCCCCATAAAAAACAACTCGCCCCCCCGGTTTGCAAAGCTGAACCAAATCATTCAGACTATCTCCTGCGGCACCATCTATTATCAAATCAAAACCTTCGGTGTCCCGTAAGACTTCTCTTACCCAGTTGGGCTCTGAATAGATATATCCCGATGTTGCTCCATTTTTCAGTGCAAAGTCGATTTTTTCCCGCTTGCTGCTACTGACCGATGCTGCTGCCCCTAATGCTACCGCAAACTGAAATGCAAACTGCGCTACACCTCCCCCTATACCTGAGATCAGGACTTGTTCACCTGCTTTTAGTTGACCTTGATAGACCAAAGCCCGATAGGCCGTGACTCCTGCCAGTGGCAATGCCGCAGCTTCTTCGATAGTTAAGTGGCTGGGCTTTGCATGCAGTCTATGAGTGGCAACAGCCAGATATTCGGATAAGGTGCCATGATTGGGCATGCCGATAATTTCAAAGTTTTTCCCCTGAGCAAGTTGATTTTCACCCCAGTTCAAGGCAGGATTGATCATGACTTCTTTGCCGATCCAATCCCTGTCCGAATCATCCGCTACATCCACTACCACCCCTGCCCCATCCGATCCGAGTACAATTCCGTCCCGAAGGTTGGCATATTGACCGATTCGGCACCATTCGTCCCGATGATTTAGAGCAGCAGCTTTGATTTGTACCAAAGCCTCCCCGGGTTGTAGTTTTGGAATCGTAAGTGTTTTTAATTCAATCCCCTCGGGTAAATTTCTATTTAAGACAATTCCTCGCATATCAGAATGGTGCTGGGTCATTTCCTCCGCTAAATACACTGTCGATATCATCTCCGTTGGCCTTGCTGGACAGCTTGATCATCGAGCCGGTCTCAAAAGAGCTTGCCCCTGAGGCGCTCGAAGTAAACTTGTGCGAATAGCCTACTTCTCCAGCAGGATTTGGCGAATAATTGATCCCCGAATCCAAATCTGTAAACTTGGTATATTGACCAATAAAGCGAAGTTTGACATTTTCAAGGGAGCCGTTTCGATGCTTCGCGATAATCACTTCGCCTACTCCTGCTGTAGATCCTCCTCCTTCATCCTCCGTGATGCCATAGTACTCTGGCCGGTAAAGGAACATGACCATATCTGCATCTTGCTCGATAGCACCCGATTCTCGAAGATCCGAGAGCTGAGGTCGCTTGTCTCCACCACGGGTCTCCACAGCTCGCGAAAGCTGAGAAAGTGCAATCACCGGGATGCTCAATTCTTTGGCAATTTTTTTAAGTGCCCGGGAAATACTTGCAATTTCCTGTTCCCGGTTTCCACCACCACCACCTTTGGTGTCGCCTGACATGAGCTGAAGGTAGTCAATCACGACCATCTGAATGTCATGCTGAGCTTTGAGTTTTCGGCATTTGGCACGAAGCTCAAGGATAGAAAGTGCCGGGGTGTCATCTACAAAGAGCGGTGCTTTGGATAGTTTGGCAGTTTTATGCACCAGCTGAGCCCACTCATGATCGGCCAAGGTACCCTTTTTGATTTTCTCCGAGTTCAACTCTGCCTCGGATGAAATCAATCGATTTACGAGCTGCACGGCTGACATTTCCAATGAGAAAATCGCCACGGGCTTGTTGTGATCCACGGCTGCATTACGAAGAACTGAGAGCACAAAGGCCGTTTTACCCATTGCCGGACGTGCTGCGATGATGACCAAGTCGGATTTTTGCCAGCCGGACGTGACGCGGTCGAGTGCGGTAAAACCCGATGGCACTCCGGTTAGTCCGTCTTTTTGATTTTTACGCTCCTCAAGCTCCATAATCGCCTCGCGCATGATGGATCGCATGTCGGAGTAGTTTTTCCGGATATTTTTTTCAGAAATCTCAAAAAGATTCTGTTCCATCTTGTCCAATAGCTCAAAGACGTCGGTGGTTTCTTCAAAAGCATCCTTTTGGATTTCGGATGAAATCTTAATCAACTCCCGCTTGATCGCCTGCTCGGTGATGATCCGCGCGTGGTATTCAATATTGGAGGCTGAGGCGACTTTGGAAGTGAGTTCGGTGATGTAAAAAGCCCCGCCGGCCACCTCGAGTGCTCCGTTTTTTCGCAACTGTGTGGTGACAGTCAAGAGATCGATAGGCTGGCTTTCCGCAAAAAGATCCAAAATTGCCTGGAAAATCACCTTGTGCGCATCCTTGTAGAAGCTCTCCACCTTAAGGATATCAATGACATTGGTCAAGGCATCTTTTTCAAGCATCAGCGCACCCAGGACTGCCTCTTCTAGATCGACGGCTTGTGGGGGGATTTTTCCGAGAAAATTTCCGGGATTTTCAAAAGTGGGTTTCTTTCGGGTGATGCGTGGGTTGTTGGTATTCTCTGACATGTAACAAATGTATTGGCTGAGGAGCAAGAGTTTTGAACAAGTTTTCCAAAACTTATCAACAACTCACTTTCAGCAAAAATTAAGCCTCGGCTAGTTGAGCATTTTTGTAATAAACTCCGTTTCGGAATGCCCGAAACATGGAGCAAAGAAGAGCCCAGCTAAAGTGCCAAAGCATCTCTGAAACGGGGATTTTCATGATTTTGTATCCCAAAATTGGTTCATCATTGAGCATCCCATAGGTATCCCAAAAGTGCGGAAAAAGTATACCATAAGTGATGTAATAAATCACCATGACAATACCTAAAGTCGAGAAACCCGAGATTAATGAAATGCGAATCAGGTCTGGACGCTGCACCCAAATGTACGCCGCCAAGCCCATGAAGGTCAAAAATGTCACATACCCGGAGTGAATATCCAGTATCAAACTAAAAACCGTCAAACTTGCGCAGCCGATCAGCCATAGAAAAAACAAGTCTTTATTCCTAGCAGGTGTCTGCCGCTCAAAATCAATCTCTTGTCTGGTAAAGGAAGCATGGATATAGCCTCCTACTCCAAACATCGCAAAGCCAATAATGAAATCTTCTATACCAGGCCAACCGGTCTTCCATAGCATCGGAGGCTGCCAGTAATCGTGAAAGTACCATACCTCAGCTATGATTCCCATCAGGCCACCGATCATCCCGACCTTGACCATGCCTGATTTCCAGGGACTTTTCAGATAGACCACCAGCCAAGCCAGTAGGTAAAGCAGACCCATCGTGAGGTAAGCATATTGATCGGGAAGCATAATTTTAAAAAGGGTTTATCGGAACGCGAAATTAGCCAAAAAGAGCACCTTCCAAAAAAACTCCAAAATGAAAAATAAGTATTGACCCCATGCCCATTTTTTATTTTTAAGTTTGGAGATGAAAATTTACCCCCACTTTTCAACGCTATGAGCAAGTACCATTTCATCGCCATAGGAGGTGCTGTCATGCACAATCTGGCCCTAGCCCTTGTCCAAAAAGGCTGTCAGGTCAGCGGAAGCGATGATGAAATCTATGAACCATCACGAACCCGCTTGGAAAAAGCAGGCATTCTGCCCAACCACTTGGGATGGTTTCCTGAGAAAATAACCCCTGACTTGGACGGTATTATCCTTGGCATGCATGCGCGAATCGATAATCCCGAACTGCTTCGCGCTCAGGAATTACTGGTTCCGGTATTTTCATTTCCAGAGTTTATTTATCATCAAAGCCAGGCAAAAAAAAGAATCATTATCGCAGGTTCGCATGGAAAGACGTCCATCACCTCGATGATTCTTCATGTGCTGAAGGCTCATCAGGTCGATTTTGATTACTTGGTAGGTGCTCAGATCGAAGGATTTGATTTGATGGTAAAGCTTTCAAATGCCCCAATCATTGTCATCGAAGGGGATGAATACCTGACCTCGCCCATCGATCGTACGCCTAAGTTTTTTCACTATCACCACGATACTGTATTGGTCAGTGGCATAGCTTGGGATCACTTCAATGTGTTTCCGGACTTTGAAGACTACAAGGCTCAATTTGCGAAGCTGATAGACCTAACTCCGTCTTCAGGGAGGGTAATCTACTGTGCACTCGATCCTTTGGTAAAAGAAGCTGCTGAAAAAAGCGTGACCCCAGGTCAAAAAACACCATATTATGCCCATCCTGCCGAAGTTATCGATGGGAAGACCTTTCTTTTGACGGAAGGTGGAAAAGTAGAAATTCCGATTTTTGGGCACCACAACCTCCAAAATCTTATGGGAGCCTTGGAGATCTGCCAGAGTTTAGGCCTTACCAAAAATCAATTTTATACTGCAATTTCCACCTTCAAAGGAGCTGCGAAGCGTCAAGAAATCCTGGCGAAAAGTCCAAACAGTATCCTGTTTAGGGATTTTGCACACGCTCCATCCAAGCTCAAAGCCACGGTCAATGCGGTGAAAAATCAGTTTCCGACCCGGAGATTGATCGCAGTTCAGGAACTTCACACCTACTCTTCTCTGAACAGGGCCTTTCTCCCAAACTATGCCCACAGTATGGAAGAAGCAGATATTGCTATTATTTACCTAAATCCGCACGCCGTAGCCTTGAAAAAACTCGAACTGATGGATGAAGCCACTTTGCGAGAGGGTTTTCGACGGGAGGATTTGCAGCTTTTCACCGATAGTCCTGCCCTCCAAAAATTTCTCTTGGCCCAAAACTACACTGATACCAATTTACTTCTGATGAGCTCCGGGAACTATGACAACATGGATCTCGAAGTCCTCAAAACCAAAATTCAAAACGCATGAACCTCAATTTAAGAAACCCCTTGGCATTTTTTGACCTGGAAGCCACCGGTACCAATGTGTCCACAGACCGTATCGTAGAAATCTCCATTGTAAAACTCATGCCGGATGGTGGTCAGCAGATCTATACTCGGAGAGTCAATCCGCAGATCCCGATCCCTCTGGAGGCATCCCTGATTCATGGGATTTATGACAAGGATATCAAAAACGAACCTTCATTTAAGGACATTGCCCGAGAGGTATTTCAGTTTTTGGGTACAGCGGATTTGGCTGGATTCAATGTCTTGAAATATGACATTCCACTTTTGGTTGAGGAATTCCTACGATCGGGAATTGATTTTGACCTAGACAAGCGAAACCTGATCGATGCGCAGAAGATTTTCTTCTTGATGGAAAAGCGGAATCTGACTGCTGCATATAAGTTTTACTGTGGAAAAAAACTTGAAAATGCGCACAGTGCTGAAGCAGACACCTTAGCAACTGTCGATGTGCTACGGGCTCAGATCGAGCGCTACCTAGGCGAGGAAGTAGAAGATCTTCAAGGAAATAAAATTGGATTTTTCGAAAATGATATGAAAAAAATCCATGAGCTCGTGAATGAAAAAATGGTGGATCTGGCCGGTCGATTTGTATTCAACTCCCAAGGACAGGAAATATTCAACTTTGGCAAGCACAAAGGAAAAACAATCGAACAGGCACTCAAGGAAGAGCCGGGGTACTACGATTGGATGATGAAGGGTGACTTTCCTCTCGATACCAAGCGAAAGCTTACCCAAGTCAAGCTACGAGCTTTTGCCAATCGGTGAGAAAAGTGATTGGTAAAAGAGGTTCAGGGTTCGGGGTTCAAGGTTGGTAAAACCAAGAACGTCGAACCCTGAATCATTTTAACCCAAGATTTTATTTTGCAGCATTGTAATACTCCAGTGCCTTAGGCATGTTGGCATTTAAGCGATCGATTCGCCGATCCGGCCCAGGGTGAGTAGAGAGAAACTCCGGTGGCGCCTGACCACCTTTGGCAGCCATCCGATCCCAGAATGAAGGAGCCTCCCGTGGATCATACCCGGCCATCGCCATGAAAATCAACCCCAATTCGTCTGCTTCCAGCTCGTGCTTGCGCGAAAAGCTCAACATACCTAGCTGAGAACCCATACCGACAGATTGAAGCAAAATCTGCTGTGTGAGCGTGGGATTTTGGCCCATGGCCGTCGAAACTGCAGAAAGTCCAAAGTTCAGAATCAACCCGTTTGACATTCGTTCTCTCGCATGAGAAGCGACCGCATGAGCGATCTCATGTCCCATGACTACGGCCACTCCAGTCTCGTTTTGAGTGATGGGAAGGATGCCTGTGTAAAACGCAACCTTGCCACCGGGCATAGACCAGGCATTCACTTGGTCACTTTCTAATAGATTAAACTCCCAAGCTAAATCTCCGACCAAGCTTTCGTAGCCATTGTCTACCAGATATTTTTCGACTGCTGCCGACATTTTTTTTCCTACCTGCACAATCATCTGCCCGTCTTTGGTATTCGTCAGGACTTTATTGGCTTTTAGGGATTTTTGATATTCTTCTTTGACCAGCGGCTGGATTTCTTCACTCGAAACGAGGGCAAGCTGATTTCTTCCCGTCAGGGGCACTTTGGCACAGGCATAAGCTGTGAGTGCCAGAACAAAAATGATTGCTATCTTTTTCATCGGAATTATTTTTTAAGAGAAATTTTCAAAAAGAGTACCAAGCTAGAGTACCCGCACAAATTTTGCTATTTTCCAATCAAATCTATCTATCATGAGCAAATATCCAGAATCGAACCTTAGCCCAGCCGCGATTTCTTATCAAAAGAAAATGACCAATCCGGTGATTTTTTGGTTTGCCATGCTGGCCAAACTTCCCTCAGCAGTTTTTTGGAGATTGAAAATCAAGGCTTTGGATACTCATCAATGCCAGGTCACGATTCCTTTTTTCTGGCGCAGCCAAAATCCCTTTCGCTCGATTTATTTTGCAGCATTGGCAGGAGCTGCTGAGTTGAGCACCGGAGCGCTTTGTCAGTTAGCTTTGGCAGGAAAAGGTGCATTCAGCATGTTGGTGGTGGATTTCAGAGCGCAGTATAGTAAGAAAGCAAATACCAAAATCACCTTTACCTGCGATCAGGGATCGGAGCTTTTCCAGCTGATTGACAAGCTAGAACCCGGTCAAAGCGAACAGCTGACCATGATCTCGATCGGAACCAATACCGCTGGGGAGGAAGTTGCCCGTTTTTTTGTGACTTGGTCCTTCAAGCGAAAAAGTTAATCACCGAGAAATCTCCCCAGTCGGATAAACTCCTCCAAAGTGCCTTGGACTCGCTCCTTTGGCCAATCCAGGAATTCATGGGTTTGGTGAAATTGATTAAACTGAATGATGATTTGATCCCAATCGTCTCGATCGAGTTCAAACCGTGCCATTAGGTCATTTCTGATTGAGTCCGAGTCTACCACTGCCAAATACCCCGCTCGACGCTTTTCCCAAGCCAAAAAACGATCATACTGCCGTAGTTGTCGATTACGCCGGGTGAAATAACTGATCGGACCATAAATCGAAAAATTGGGATTAAGGGAATATTTATCACTACCTCCTACGGTCTGCTGCGCAAAAGGCTTTTCTTCCTCAATTTCATTTTCGATCAAGGTTAATTTTCCATCCTTGAATCGAAAGCGATACGGCTCGGCATTGACCTGAAAAGTAGGTAAAAGTCGAGCTCTATCCTGAATCTCCAAAAGTAAAAAACGCTCCTCGTCAAGCACTACTTTCCGCTCCAGAAAACCCGGAAAATTCAAGAGGAGCGTGTCTCCAAGCGAGGCAATTACTGAAAAATATCCACGGGAATTGGTTTGGGTCAGTTCTTTTCCCTTTAGCGATACACTTACACCCTCAAGGTATTTTTTGTCATAGGAATCAATCACATTTCCCGAGTAGGTCTGTGCAACGGCTATTTCCATCAGGGAAAATGCGATGAGAAAAACGATTTTCGATTTCATGACTAGCCAAAGGTAACTACTCACTATTGGCCTTGGAAAAAAAACCTGTTAAAGAAGTTTAAGGGAATAAAAATTCAGAATGTGGCTTATTTTGACAATGGATTACCTTTGTCTCATGAATTTCAACCTTACCCGGATAGCTCCTACGCCCAGCGGATTTCTTCATTTGGGAAATGCCTTTTCATTCTTGATCACAAAGGCCTTGGCTGAAAAGCATGGAGCAAAGATTCTACTTCGGATCGACGATTTGGATCGGGAAAGATATCGGTCGGAGTATGTTCAGGACATTTTTGACACCTTGGATTTTCTGGAAATCCCCATTTATGCCGGACCCAAAAATCTTAAGGAATTCGAAACTGAATGGTCACAAATCCACCGAATGAAATTATATGAAGAGGCATTGGAGCGCCTTCGAGATTCAAGAGTAATTTTCTCCTGCGACTGTTCTCGAAAAAAAATCCAGGAATTGAATCCCCAAGGGCATTATTTGGGGTTTTGTCTCGATCGAAGAATGTCTCTGGACAAGCCGGAGACTGCCTGGAGGGTGAATACTCTGGACTCTGACTTTATCACCTATAGAGATTACCCCGGTCAAAAAAAGACTGATCTTATCCCTGAGGAGTCGGCATTTTACATCGTGAGAAAAAAAGACAGGCTTCCAGCTTATCACCTGACATCTGTGGTGGATGATGCACACTTTGGGGTGGATTTGGTCATTCGGGGAAAGGATCTGCATCCTTCTACCCTAGCCCAACTCGATCTCTCCCGACTTCTTGGAGCTAATGCGCTATCCAATGCCACATTTTTCCATCATCCTTTGATCAAGGGTCCGGATCAAATGAAGCTATCGAAATCGGCGGGCTCCACCTCGATCCAGTTTCTGAGAAATGAAGGCAAGCTATTGACCGAAGTCCTACAACTCATCGGAAAATTAGCCTTTCAAACGGAAGAGGTACATTCTTTTGATGATTTCAAAAACCTGGTTTTAAGTGACCGGAAATAAAAAAAGCGTCAGATGTGCCTGACGCTTTTGGTGTAAGTTGTTTTTGAATTTACTCATACTTAGCCGCCTGACCTGCGGGCACTGCTGACTTTTGGATAAACTGCCGAATATCTTCATTGGAAGTTGCCAAGTCTTCGGCACGCAGATACATCATGTGTCCTGAGCGATACCCTTTGAAGTCAATCCGATCTTTCATTTTTCCATTGGGATCGATGTGCCAGGTGCTGTATTTGGCATTGAAGTAATCGGTGCCTCCGTCGTAATAGCCCGACTGAACCATTAAATGAAGGAAAGGATTTTGGCGCATGGCAGTGCCGAGATCATTTCCGGTAGTTTCGTTGCTTCTATCCCAAGGATTGACCGGACCAAAAAGATTGTAGGTCAAGTCCGTATTGAACTTCAGGACATTTTTGGCATAGAGATTAAAAGCCGGCGCAAAGGCATGATTCCAGCTCGTAAGTGCTGGATCAAAATCATAACGCTCGCCACCTTCCATTCGGTCAAAGCCTTTGTATCGACTATCCAATCGGCCAATAGTCATCCCATCCCGTTCTCTGAGCAATTCCTTCCAAAAAAAGCTTGTTGGCACCATCAGGTTGTAGCCCAGAATGGCTTCTTTTTTCAATCCGGAATAATAGGCCATTTTGGTAGCGATCGCATCCCGCTCGGATTCGGATAGCATTCCACCTTTAGCCATTGCAGGAAGAATTTCATTGACAGCCATAGGCTCCACGATGGCCAGGATTTCATCCAAATCTTTAGCTTGAAGCTCAGCCGGAAGAGCCTTGTGATACCAAGCGGTGGCTGCATAATACGGCCAATAGTTTGCCATTTTCACAGGTCCTCCCCGATCGATTCCCATATCGGTTGGTGACACGAGGATCACCCCATTGAAGTACATCCAATGCGAATTTTGCAACTGAGAAACCAATCCAGCTACCCGAGTGGTGCCGTAACTTTCTCCGATCAGGTATTTTGGGGAAGCCCAGCGATTCTGACGGGTGACAAAGGTATTGACCCAATCTGCCAAATATTTGATATCAGCATTGATCCCAAAGAAGGTGCTACGAGGGGTATCTTCTTTGACAATTCGGGAATATCCGGTGTTAACAGGATCGACATATACAATGTCAGCTACATCCAGAATAGAGTGGGGATTGGACTTAAATCCATAAGGCTGAACTGGATAACCCTCGTCATCGATATTGAGAATCACTGGACCGGTGTAGGCCAAGTGCATCCAGATGGACGCCGATCCAGGACCACCGTTGAAGCTGATGACCAGGGGTCTTGTGGACTTATCTGTGATGTCGGTCCGCTCATAGTACGTGTAGAAGAGCGAGGCAATGGGCTCCCCTTTTTCATCCCAAACGGGCTGGGTGCCAGCGGTTGCTTTGTAGGGTACCCGCTTTCCTTTTATCGTGACTTCCGAAGTGGTTTCGACTTTGGACTCCACTTCTATTTTACGTTCTGTTTGTGCACTGACTACCGTAATGCACAGCATCAGGGTCAGAAATAAGTAAATTTTCTTCATCAGATTGGATTTTTTAAGGAGAGGAAATTTGGGTTTTTTCGTATAAAGCTTGGAGCGAATTTACAGGAATGGAGAATTTTTGATCGACTATTTCTGAGTGGAGTATCCCACCAGTTTGGCAATGACCACCGCAGGGTAATGAATACCTACCGTGGATAGCATTACAGAAACCATTTTGGATAGAATGTTTACCGGCAAAAAATCACCAAAACCTACTGTCGTGAGTAAAACCAAGCTGAAGTACACGTATATCGAGAAATCCATATCCGAACCAGAGAGCTCTTGTTCGGAGTCAATAAATCCCTGTCCACTGATCGAAGTACCCACCAGCAACTGGATCAATTCAAAAGCAAAAGCACCAAGCAAGGCCAATAGCAGATAGACATTGACTGCCCCGATCACTTGGTAAAAGTTAACCTCATGATTGCGGAACAGAAGCCTAAAATGGACAAAAATGAAAACCATCATATTGATCACCCCGAAAACCCGCTCCAAGAGATAAAACTCAACAGGTAAATCACTGAACCGGAGAATTCCAAGCGTAACTTGTGTAAGGAACAATAGACTGGTAAAAACAATCAGGAAAGCATTGCTCGAAGACCAAATTCCGGTAAAGGATAAAAAGGAAAAACTAAGTTGACAAGGATCATGTCGATTTGACCATATTCTATCAACACGGGCAATACAA
>VFQO010001047.1_pt1 | contig 23846 bp, 20 predicted proteins | sample 3512331 | NCBI WGS metagenome assembly VFQO01 (sample SAMN10412371, study PRJNA504923) | tailings metagenome | isolation source: Replicate 3 from Balatoc abandoned mine | place: Philippines: Itogon, Benguet | collected 2017-08-28 | reverse complement strand
CCCACCTTGCCCATGTGTCCGATCTGCTTGAATCCGAATTTCCGGTGGAGCTCGATGGATGCCTCCGCCCCCGATCGGCGATGACGGCGATGATCTCCTTCAGTCCGGCCGCGCGCGAGCGCGAGATCAGCTCCTCGAGCAGCACGCGGCCGAGCCCCTTGCCGGTGGACGCAGGGCCGAGATAGATCGAGTTCTCCACGGTGAAGCGGTAGGCCGCCTTCTCCTTCCACGGGGTGACATAGGCGTAGCCGAGCACCTGACCGGTGGGACTGACGGCGACCAGAAACGGCATGCCAGCTGCGGTCACCCTCGCGAACCGCTTGCGCAGGGTCGCCAGCGTCATCGGCTGTTCGTCGAACGTGACCGTCGTGTTGAGCACGTAATGGTTGTAGATCTCGCGCACCGACGGCAGGTCGGCGGCTACCGCATCGCGAATGGTGTACTCGAACGGCGCCTCGGGCGTCACCGGCGGCTTGAGGTGGGGAGGCAGCTTGCGCCGCGGGTTGTACTCCTCCTCAAGCATGGCGGCGATTCTAGCCGTCGAGCCGCCAGTCGACCGGCGGCGCACCCTGCTCTGCCAGCAGCAGGTTCGCCCGGCTGAACGGCCGTGAGCCGAAGAATCCGCCGCTGGCAGACAGCGGGCTCGGGTGCACGCTGGCGATGACCGGCGTCTTCCCCAGCAGCGGACGCAGGCTGCCGGCATCCCTCCCCCACAGGATCGCGACCAGCGGCCCGCCGCGCGCCACCAGGGCACGGATCGCCTGCTCGGTGACCGCCTCCCAGCCCTTGCCGCGGTGGGAGCCAGACGCACCCGCGCGCACCGTGAGCACCCGGTTCAGCAGCAGCACCCCCTGCTGCGCCCACGGGCTGAGGTCGCCGTGCGCCGGAACCGGCAGCCCGAGGTCGTCGTGCAGCTCGCGGTAGATGTTGGCCAAGCTGCGCGGCACCGGGCGCACCTGGCGGTCCACCGCGAAGGCGAGGCCGATGGGATGTCCCGGGGTCGGGTATGGGTCCTGCCCCACGATCAGCACCCGCACGTTCTCGAACGGGGAGGTGAACGCTCGCAGCACGTGCTGGCCCGCTGGCAGGTATTCGCGCCCGGCGGCCGTTTCGGCGCGGAGGAAATCGCCGAGTTGCACGATCCGCTGCGTCTCGGGCTCGAGGGCTGCGGCCCAGCCGGAGTCGACGAGTTCTTTCAGCGGGCGAGGCATACGGATCAACGCTATCGTTCCGTCATGTCACTGGTGCGAGGAAGGGCCGGGGCGATCACGATCGGCCTCGTGGGATACCTGTTCCTGGTCGAACTGGTCAGCGGCGTGCTGCAGGGGTTCTACGTGCCGCTGATCCCCGATCTGGTCGAGCATCTGGGCATCCGCGACGCCGACTTCAACTGGTTCGAGGCCGCGCAGCTGCTGCTGAGCGCGATCGTGGTGCCCATCCTCGCCAAGCTCGGCGACATGGTCGGGCACAAGCGCATCCTGCTCGTCTCCACGGTGCTCACCGCGGCGGCGACCTGGTGGCTCGCGTTCGCGGGCGACTTCACCAGTTTCCTCATCGCCTTCGCTCTGCAGGGCTTCTACTCGGTGTGGTTGCCGCTGGAGGTGGCGCTCATCTTCGACCGGGGCCGGGCGACCGGTACCGGCGCATCCCAGACCAGACGGGCAGCCGGATACCTCGTGGTCGCGCTCGAGGCGGGTGCGATCGTCGGCGCCCTGAGCGGCGCGCGAATCTTCGGTGCCCTCGGCCAGAACGTCACGCTCACGCTGATGGTGCCGGCGGTGGCGGTGACGCTGGTGTTCTTCGCCATCCTGTTCGGCGTGCCGGAGTCCAGGCCGCTGCCGGGTCGCACGCTCGACTGGCGCGGGTTCACCATGCTGACGTTCGGACTGCTGCTGATCACGTCGGGCCTCACCTTTCTGCGCATCAACGGCCCGGAGGCCTGGTGGGTGTACCTGCTGATGCTCGCGGGCGCGGCCGTGTTCGTGCCGTGGGCTCGCTTCGAGCTCAAGCAGGACGACCCGGCGATCGACCTGCGAGTGCTGCGCCAGCCGAACATGTGGCCGGTGCAGGTCACCGCCGGACTCGTCGGCATCAGCCTGCTCGGTGCGCAGGCACCGCTGGCCACGTTCGCGGGCACCGACCCGGTCAACGGCTACGGCCTCGGGATGGAGGCCGACGCGATCTCGAACGTCATCGGCGCCTACCTCATCTCGATGATCGTCGGGGCACTGCTGTTCCCGCGGCTATCGAGATGGACCAGCCCGAGGATCGCGCTCATCGTCGCGACGTTCTTCGTCGCCACCGGGTACCTGCTGTTCCTGATCAATAACACCACCGTGACCGGTCTGTTCGTGAACATGGCCATCGCGGGGCTCGGGTCAGGCGCGCTGGTCGGCGCCCTTCCGGCTGCTGCTGCCGCCGCCGCGCCGCTCGGTCAGACCGGCATCGCGACCGGCCTCACCAACACCACGAAGACCATCGGTGGTTCGTTCGCCTCCGCGATCTTCGCGATCGTGCTGACGGCCGGCACGGCCGGTGCCGTGACGGCCACGGCATCCAGCCTGCTGGGATACCTGACGGTGTTCGCGATCTGCGGCATCGGTGCGCTCGTTGCCGCGGTGTTGCTGTTCGTCGTACCGAAGCTGGCATTCGCCGATGTGGATGCCAACACCCACGAAGAGCTGGGATCGGCCCCGAAGTAGTGTGAGGAAGGTGAGCGCTCCAGCACCGGCAAGCAAGCCGCGCGTGCCGTTCTGGGACAACGCACGCTTCGTCGCGGTCACCCTCGTGGTGATCGGCCACGCGATCCAGCGGCTGACCGCCCAGTCAGACAGCGCGCTGATCGTCTACCTGTTCATCTACGCGTTCCACATGCCGGCCTTCGCGCTGATCAGCGGCTACTTCTCCAAGGCCGACCCGCCCAGCGGCACGCAGATGAAGAGGGTGCTCACCGACATCCTGCTGCCCTACCTCATCATGGAGACCATCTGGAGCCTGGTGCAGTTCCTGGTCGAGGGCAAGCAGGGGTTCAACCCGACCCAGGCGAGCTGGACGCTGTGGTTCCTGCTGGCGCTGGGCATCTTCCGGCTGATCCTGCCGTACCTTGCGCTCATGCGCTGGCCGCTGCTCATCTCGCTCGTCGCCTCGATCGGGGTCGGGTATCTCGACAACGTCGACTCGACGTTCTCGCTGTCGCGCGCCATTGGCATCCTGCCGTTCTTCGTGCTGGGCTGGCGGGTGCGGGAATCGGGGATCGTCGACCGCTGGCGCGCCGCGGAGCGAGTGCCGTGGTGGGCCCGCGCCGCGGCGATCGCGGTGCTCGGCACCTGGCTGGCCGTACTCACGGTGTTCATCGAGCCGTTTCGCGAGATGAACCTGCGGTACTGGTTCTTCTACCTCGATTCGTACGGCGGCCTCGGCGCTGACCAGTGGTGGGCAGGAGCGGTGCGACTGGGGTTCATCGGGCTCGCCATCCTGCTCAGCGTCGCGGTGCTGGCCCTGATCCCGCGCTCGACGACCTGGATCACCGGCTTCGGCCAGGCGACCATGACCGTCTACCTGTTGCACAGCTTCGTGCTCTACCCGGTCCGCGAGACCGGAGTGATCGGCGGCGAGCGCTCTACCACGATCTGGCTGGTGGGCATGATCCTGGCCGGTATCGCGATCTCGATCGCCCTCGCCAGCCCCCTGGTGCGGCGCGTGTCCAGGCCGCTCATCGAGCCGAGGGCGCGCTGGTTGTTCCGCGAGGTGGGCGATACGAGGGCGCAACGGCAGTGACGCGACCACCGTTACGTCGTGTGTCGGGTTCCGTTGACCGCCTTGAGGCCGTCTTCTTACGCTCGCATACGGGTGGGCGATGGGTGTCGCCCCCGCAGATTTCGCACACCACCGATCCGAAGGAGCAGCCATGTCCGACTGGAGATTCGAGACCAAGCAGGTGCACTCGGGTGCGCAGGCCGACCCGACCACGAACGCTCGTGCGACGCCGATCTACAAGACCACGTCGTACGTGTTCAACAGCACCGCTCACGCGCAGAACCTGTTCGCGCTGGCCGAGTTCGGCAACATCTACACGCGGCTGATGAACCCGACGACCGATGTGGTCGAGCAGCGTCTGGCCGCGCTCGAGGGCGGCACCGCGGCGTTGGCCGTGGCATCCGGATCGTCCGCCGTCACGTACGCGGTGCTCAACATCGCCAACTCGGGCGACCACATCGTCTCGAGCTCGTCGATCTACGGCGGCACGTACAACCTGTTCACGTACACCCTGGCCAAGCTCGGCATCGAGGTGACGTTCGTCGAGAATCAGGACGACGAGGCCGAGTGGCGCGCGGCGATCCGCCCGAACACGAAGCTGTTCTTCGCCGAGACCATCGGCAACCCGAAGATCAACGTGCTCGACATCGCCAAGGTCGCCGGCGTCGCGCACGAGCACGATCTGCCGCTGATCGTCGACAACACGATCGCGACGCCGTACCTGATCCGCCCGTTCGAGCACGGCGCCGACATCGTGGTGCACTCGGCGACGAAGTTCCTCGGCGGTCATGGCACGGTCATCGCCGGTGTGATCGTCGACGGCGGCAAGTTCCCGTGGTCGCAGCACGTGGACAAGTTCCCCGGACTCACCGAGCCCGACCCGTCGTACCACGGCGCCAGCTACACCGGCGTGCTCGGCGACGCGATCGCCTACGTGATCAAGATCCGCGTGCAACTGCTGCGCGACACCGGTGCGGCGCTCGCACCCGACAGCGCGTTCGCTCTCATCCAGGGCATCGAGACGCTCAGTCTGCGCATCGAGCGTCACACCCAGAACGCGCAGGAGATCGCCGAGTGGCTCGAGAACCATGAGGATGTCGCCTCGGTCAACTACTCCGGCCTGCCGTCGAGCCCGTGGTACGCGGCCGCGAACACCTACGCCCCGAAGGGCGTCGGCGCCGTGCTGTCGTTCGAGCTGAAAGGCGGGGTGGATGCCGGGCGCGCCCTGGTCGAGTCGGTCAGCCTGTTCAGCCACCTGGCCAACATCGGCGACGTGCGCAGCCTCATCATCCACCCGGCCTCGACGACGCACTCGCAGCTCACCCCGGAGCAGCAGCTCACCACCGGTGTCACGCCGGGCCTGGTGCGCCTGTCGGTGGGCATCGAGAACGTCGACGACCTCAAGGCCGACCTGCAGGCCGGCTTCGAGGCCGCCCGCAAGGCGGGAGCAACCTCCTAACCCTTCCTGGTTTTGTGCTGGCCAGTGGGTTTCGAGCTCGCGAGCGCCAGCACAAAACCCACTGGCCAGCACAAAACCGACAGGCGGCCCGGGCGTAACACACGCCGGGGCCGGGCGATACTTGACTCGACATGGACTGGCAGACCCCCGAGGACAGTGTTCCGTCGGCCTTCATCACCGGGGCGAACGTGCGGGCGGTCTCGGGCAAGCCGCCGGCGACCGGAGCCTGGCGCGAGGGCGACCCGGTCGGCAACCGCCGGTTCGCGGCGATCGGTGCGATGAGCCTCGAGCGCGGCGGCGAACTGCCCGCCGTCCAGGTGGCCTACGAGACCGTGGGCACGCTCAACGCCGCACGCGACAACGCGGTGCTCGTGGTGCACGCCCTGACCGGCGACAGTCACGTCGTCGGGAAACCCGGGCCGGGACATCCCACGGTGGGCTGGTGGGACGGCATCGTGGGGCCGGGTGCAGCCATCGACACGGACCGCTGGTTCGTCGTCGCGCCCAACATGCTCGGCGGCTGTCAGGGCACGACCGGACCGGCGTCCCAGGCACCGGACGGGCGCGAGTGGGGGTCGCGGTTCCCGTTCGTGACGATCCGCGATCAGGTGGCGGCGCAGCTCGCCCTCACAGACATCCTCGGCATCGCGCGATGGGCTGCCGTGATCGGCGGCTCGATGGGCGGCATGCAGTCGCTGGAGTGGGCGGTCAGCTACCCCGACCGGCTCGAGCGCGTGGCGGTGCTCGCCGCTCCCCCGTTTTCGAACGCCGACGCCATCGCCCTCAATTCGCTGCAGGCCGAGGCGGTGCGCATCGATCCAGCGTTCGCCGACGGGGATTACTACGACGCGGACGACGGCGATGGCCCGCACCGCGGGCTGGCGCTGGCGAGACGGATGGCGCTGCACAGCTACCGCTCGCCGGATGAGCTCAACGACCGGTTCGAGCGCAGCTGGCAGAGCGGACTGAGTCCGCTCGGCGGGGGCGGCCGCTACGCCGTCGAGAGCTACCTGGACTATCACGGTAACAAGTTCACCCGGCGTTTCGATGCCAACAGTTACCTCACCCTGGTCGGCGCGATGAGCTCGCACGATGTCGGCCGGGGACGTGGTGGTACGGCGAAGGCGCTGTCACAGGTCACGGCGACCGCGCTCGTGCTCGGGATCGACAGCGACCGGCTCTACCCGGTGCCCGAGCAGCGCATCCTCGCCGCCCAGCTACCGAATGCGCTGCACGGCCGCGATCCGCTCGTCATCTCCTCTCCGTTCGGGCACGACGGATTCCTCATCGAGGACCGGATGGTGGGCGAGCACCTGAGTGGACTGTTGAGCACTTGAGCGAATGTCCGCACTTGGGCTTAGGCTGACCTCACCGCTGGGGAGGTTGCATGAGCCGCGAGTCGATCCGCGTCGGGGTCCTCGACGGGCACAGAATCGTCGCTGAGGCCATGGCCGCGCTGCTGAGTCGTGCCGACATCGAGGTCGCCGTCACGGTCGCCACCTGGAACGAGCTGATCGAGCATGCGTCGATGCCGGTGGATGTCGTCGTCCTCGACCTCCATCTCGGCGACGGAATCCTCATCGCCGGCAAAGTGGAGGCGTTGACCGCGATGGGGTGCAGCACGGTCGTCATCTCGGCCCACGCGGATGCGCGATCGGTGCGATCCGCCATGCGAGCGGGCGCACACGCATTCGTGGCCAAGGCAGACACCTCTGCAGACCTCGTCGCTGCGATCCGGTCGGCGGCGGTCGGTCGACGTCATCTCGCCGAGCACCGCACCGAGGTGCTGGACAACGACGTCGACATCGGCCTCGGCCCACGCGAGGAGCGCGCACTCGTGCTCTACGCCAGCGGACGATCCGTTCGCGAAGTCGCCGCGATCATGGCCACCACCGACGAGACCGTCAAGTCGTACATCAAGCGCGGTCGGCGCAAATTCAGGGAGGCCGGGGTGGATGTCGGCACCCGCGTCCTGCTGCGAGCGCACGCGCTCAACGAGGGCTGGCTGACCGAATCGCCGTAGTGCATCTGCTGGCCGCCGACAGGTTGATCGCGCGACACGATTGCTCCCTCGGGGCGGCGGACCCCCATACGAGGGTGTGATATGACAACATGGCGGCGACATGGACCTGATCGCCAAGGAACGGGATCGCCTCTTGCAGCGCACCGCGCGCGCGTACGGGGTGAGTTTCACCACGGTGTCGTTCGTGTGCCTGAGTATCCCCGGCGCGGTCGACCGATTGGCCTACCTCATCTGCGTGCCGCTGTACGTGCTGATCACGCTGAGCCAGGTGCGACTCGGTTTCAGCCGCTCGCTGGCGTGGGTGGTCGTCGTTCCGATCTCGAGCATTGTCGTGCTCGTGGTCGCGACGCAGGTCGGCGACGGGGTGACCGCATCCGGGATTTCGGCGCTTGCGCTGCTCGCCGCGGCCTCGAGCGCATCGATCGCCATCGTACTGACCACCACCCTCACGCGCCGGGTGCTGCTGGTGGTAGCCGCGGTAGGCGTCGGAGGCGCCCAGACCGTGTTGCTTGCTCCGTTCCAGTCTCCGCTGCGCACCGTCGCTCTCTCCGTGCTGGGCTGGACACTGGCGACGATCGTCGGCATCTGGCTCAGTGCAGGAGTGCCGCAGGCCGCCCGACGCATCGCGAGCATCGGCCGCGCCCACCGCGCCGAGCGACAGGCATCCGAGACCGAGGCTCAGCGACGCCAGGGTGCCCGGCTGCTGCACGACACCGTGCTGGCGACGCTCACGCTGCTCGCACACTCGGGGGTCGGCGTCGCCCCGGAGGCGCTCCGACAGCAGGCAGCCGACGACGCACGGCTGCTGCGCCAGTTGCGACTCGGCGCGACCCCGACACCGCAGTCCTCGGGTGAGTACAACCTGGAGAACGTCGAGGAGACCGTCCTCGGTACCACCCTCGAGTCGGTCAAGCAGCGGTTCGGGCGAATGGGACTCGAGGTGAGTTGGCACGGCACCGGTCAGGTGCTGCTGCCCAGCGATGTGCTCGACGCCTTCCTGCTGGCGCTGGCGGAGTGCCTCGAGAACGTGCGGCGGCACTCCGGCGTCACCGACGCCCACGTGACCATCACCGATGACGAGACGACCGTGCGCGCGATGATCACCGACGCCGGTATCGGCTTCGACATCGACGACGTCGATTCGGCCAGACTCGGGTTCAAGGAGTCGGTCGTCGGCCGGCTCAAAGAGGTCGGCGGCAAGGCGCGGCTGTTCTCGTCGAAGGGGTCGGGCACCACGGTCGTGCTGGAGGTGCCGCGATGACCTCCGCGCTGCCAGAGGAGAACACCCTCGGCGTCCTGCTCGGCCGGGGCAGAAAGCGGGAATCGGATGCCACCCGCCGCGTCATCCGTGCCGCAACGCCCCGGCGGGCGAGCCTGGGCACCGGATTCATCGGGATCGGGGCCGCCGTCATCGTCGGGTTGCGCGCCATCTACGGCTTCGGCTGGTTCCTCAGCCTGTGGAACAGCTACCCGGACCCCCTGCTTGCGCTGAGCGCCTGGGTGGTGCTGCTCGGCGTGATGGTAACCACTTTCGTCGTGGCACGCGTGTCCGGCGAGCAACTGCCCGACTGGATGTTCGCCATCTTCCTGGCCGGGCTGGCTGCGGCGGTCGCGCTCGACCTGATCGCGATCTGGCCGCTGAACGACATCGGCCGCAACGCCACCGCGGCGGTGACCGCGGGCATGGCTCTGCTGGTGGTGCTGACGCTGCGCCGCTCGCGAGATCTCGCGATCGCGGTTTCGGTGCTCGGCGCGGTGCTCGCCACCGCGATCGTGTTGAACTCCGACCTGGCGCCCGAGAATCTCGGCCCGCAGATCTCCATGCTCGCCTTCGCGGTCCTCCCTGTCGTGATCGGCATCGTGATCATCCGCGGGTTCCGGCGCCTCGTGCAGGTCGAACTCGACCGCGTGCTCGTGCAGAGCACGGTCTCCGCGCCGCGTTTCGCGATCGGCATGCTGGCCTCTGAAGAACTCGCGCGCCTCGACCTTGCCGCCGAGGAACTGCTGGACTCGGTGGCAACCGGTCGCACGAAGCTGCCGCTCACCCCGAAGACCGCGTCGATCGCAGCCTCGCTGGCCACCGAACTGCGCCTGCACCTGATCGAGGGTCGGCGCGAGACCTGGCTATATCACGCGATCACCGAGTCGGACTTCCTCGGCAAGGCCGTCACCCTCATCGACCGCGGCAGTCTGGCTGGCCTCCTCGATCCCAGCCAGCGCGACGGCCTGCTCTCGACGGCGTGGCTGCTGGTCAGCGATACCGCCAAGAGCAATCCCGGGCGCACCGTGCAGATCGCGATCGGTCCGGCCACGCAGTCGGTGCAGACGCCCGAGGGCCGACGCATCACCGTACCGATCGTCCTCACCACGACCGGTATCCCGCGCAATCGCGTGGACCCCGCGACGTGGGAGGCGATCCGAAAGGTGGGACAGTATTCCGATACCACCGAGAACGCCAGCCTGCGCGTCGACATCAACTGCCTGGTCGACAACCCGGCAGACCAATAGCCCAATCCAAGAGGGGGAACCTGTGAACGACAACCGCATCCGACTTGCGCTCGTGGACGACCACCGGATGCTGCTCAGCGCGCTGACGGAGTGGATCCGCAGCGCCGCGAGCGACATCACCATGGTCGCGGCCGTGCCCACCTGGCCCGAACTCATCGCGCACCCGGAGTTTCCGGTCGACGTGGTCCTGTTGGACCTCGACCTGAAGGACAACATCCCGGTGTCGCTCAAGATCAACACGCTCAAGACGGCCGGCGTGAGTGTCGTGCTCATGAGCACGTACTCCGAGCCGAACCTGGTGCGCGAGGCGCTGAGCGCGGGTGCGCTGGGCTACCTGGTCAAGAGCGAGGATGCCAGCATGATCGTCGAGGCGATCCGTGCGGCCGCGCAGGGCGAGTCGTTCGTCTCGGCCGAACTCGACCTGGCACTCAACGGCGCCGAGATCGGCGGCGCGCCGAAGCTGTCGGCGCAGGAGCGTCGCGTGATGGCGCTCTACGGCGCAGGCGAGCCGGTGAAGGCGGTCGCGTTCCAGTTGTCCATCTCCGAGGAGACCGCCAAGAGCTACCTCAAGCGCATCCGCGAGAAATACCGGGTCGCCGGGTTCGACGTCGGCACCAAGGTGGCACTGCGCAAGCGGGCGATCGAGGACGGCATCCTGATGGAGGCTGGCGCGCCGCGCGCCTTCTGAACGGGCCGCTCAGCGCCGCGTCGCGACGGGCGCGGCGACGATCGCCCGGACGGCCCACCCGAGCAGCACGAACTCGAGCGCGTTGCGCACCGTCAGTGCGACCAGCATCAGCGGGTGCAATGCGAGCAGCGCGTTGTACAGGTAGGGGTAGATCACCTGCGTGAGTGCAGCCAGCACGAGCCCGAGCGCCGCCGGAACCCGGAACGAGGGCCCGTCCCGCGTCACCAGCCCGAGCACGATCGGCACCGCGATCCACGCCATGAATTGCGGCGAACCGACCTTGTTGAACGCGATCAGCGTCACCGTCAGCGCGAGGGCCAACGCCGACAGCAGCGAGGCGGTGGATGCCCCGGCTCGCGCCGCGCGGACCCCCAGACCGACGACCACGAGCACCGCCACGGCCAGCACCGGCGTCATGACGGCGGCCGCGACATCCGATCCCGGCCCTGCCACCTCGAACGACAGGATCGCCGAATCGTAGGTCACTCGCGCTCCCGGAACGCCGAACCCGGCCAGCCACATCCACACCGTCGCGATCGGCGACTCGGGCTGCAGCCCGCGACCGGTCTGCTGGGTCACGAAGCTCAGCACGTTGGCGCCGCTGCCGATCAGGAGCGCTGCGAGCAGGATGATCGCCGACCCGATGAGCGCCGCGGCCAGCACCCGCAGCCGCTCCCTCAGCGCGATCACGGCGGCGCCGATCAGCGCTGCGGGCCAGATCTTGATCCAGGTCGCGATGGTCAGCAGCACACCCGCCAGCCCCGACCTCGAGGCCAGCAGCAGCACCCCGACGAGTGCGATGGGGACGGTGACGGAGTCGATGCGCGCGAGCGCGATCGGCCCCAGGAGCAGCAGAAACCCGATCCACCACCACCCCACCCGGATGCGATCAGGGCGGCGGCCCCATCCGGTCAGTACCCCGAACGCGATCGCATTCAGCAGCATCACCATGGTCAGCCAGGTGCTCGCGTAGAAGTCCGGCCCGAACGCGTACGCCAGAGCCATCGGGATCAGCGCGAGCACCGGGTAGACCCACATGGTGTCGATACCGACCCAGAAGTTGGCGATGAACGCCTGATCCATCCAGAACCGGTACACCATGGTCACATCGCCGAGCGGATAGCCCGGCGCGGTGAGGTTCACCAGCCCGAGCACGAGATGCACCGCGACGAACGCGCTCCAGAGGATCAGCGGGTTGCGCCAGAGCCGCCCCACCCGATCCATGTGCTTCAGCGTAGATGTAATCCTTCGCCACGCGGTTTCGCACGAACGCACCGCAGCGGGATGATAGACGCACACAGCACACACGTCAGGAGAACACCATGACCCGATCCAGGATGCTCCGCACCAGCGCCGCGCTCGCGGCCGCCGGTCTCGCGCTCAGCCTTGCCGCCTGTCAGAGCCCAGGCGGCCAGTCCCAACCCGCCTCCGGCTACGTCACTGAAGGCAAGTTGACGATCGGCACCAGCGACCCGGCGTACTACCCGTGGGTGATCGACAATGCGCCGGAATCGGGCGACGGCTTCGAATCCGCGGTCGCGTACGCCGTCGCGGACCAACTCGGCTTCGCCGCCGAGGACGTCGTCTGGGTTCGCACCACCTTCGAGGAGGCGATCGCGCCCGGCGCGAAGAACTTCGACTTCAACCTGCAGCAGTACTCGATCACCGAGGAGCGCAGAGCCAACGTCGACTTCAGTTCTCCGTACTACCAGACCACGCAGGTCGTCGTCACCGTGGCTGGGTCGCCCGCCGCCGGGGCGACCTCCCTCGCCGACCTCAAGGATCTGCTGATCGGCGCCCAGACCGGAACGACGAGCCTCACGGCGATCGAGGAGTCGATCCAGCCCACCGCCGGAGCTCAGATCTTCAACACCAACGACGACGCGAAGCTCGCGCTGCAGAACGGGCAGGTCGACGCGATCGTCGTCGACCTGCCGACCGCCTTCTACCTCGCCGACGCCGAACTCACCGACGGAGTGATCATCGGTCAACTCCCCAACAGTGTCGGCGGCGACGAGTTCGGGCTGGTCCTGGCCAAGGACAGTCCGCTGACCGCCGACGTGACCGCCGCGGTCGACGCGCTGCGCGAGAGCGGTCGACTGCAGGAACTGGCCGACGAGTGGCTGACCGCCGCGGCGGACGCTCCGATACTGAAGTAGCGTCTCCTGGGTGACTGATTCACGACCGGGGGCCCGGCAGCTCAGTTCGATCGAACTGCAGCGTCGGGCCTTCCGTCGTCGCCAGAACCTGCGGTCGGTGCTCGTCAGCCTGGCCAGCACCCTCGTGCTCGCCGCGCTCGCCTGGGTCACGATCATCAACACGCCGGGTTTCGCGCGAGTGCAGCAGACCTTCTTCGACCCCGAGGTGTTCGTCGGCGCGCTGCCGCGAGTCTGGGACGGGTTCCTGCTCAATCTGCGCGTGCTCGTCGTCGCTGCGATCGGGGTGTTGCTGCTCTCGGTGGCGATCGCGGCCCTGCGCACCCTGCGCGGGCCGGTCTTCTTCCCACTGCGGGCGCTGGCGGCAGGCTACACCGACCTGTTTCGCGGCCTGCCGTTGATCATCGTGCTCTACCTCGTCGGGTTCGGCGTCCCGGGCTTGTTCGGTTCGGCCGGTCCCAGGATCCCCGCTGAGGTGCTGGGCACCATCGCCCTCGTCCTGGTCTACTCGGCGTACGTCTCGGAGGTGTTCCGGGCGGGCATCGAGGCGGTGCATCCATCTCAGCGGCTCGCCGCCCGTTCTCTCGGCCTCAGCCACGGCGCGAGCATGCGGCTGGTCGTGTTGCCGCAGGCGGTGCGAAAGGTGACGCCCGCACTCATGAACGACTTCGTCGCCATGCAGAAGGATGTCGGACTGATCTCCGTGCTCGGAGCCGTGGATGCCGTGCGTGCAGCCCAGATCGAGACCGCGCAGTCGTTCAACTTCACCCCGTACGTGCTCGCCGGACTGCTGTTCGTGCTGCTGGCGCTGCCGCTGATCCGGCTCACGGACTGGTACACCGCGCGACTGCGCTCGCGTGAGCAGATCGGCGGCATCGTATGAGCGCCGTGTTGAGGCTCGAGGGCGTGCGCAAGTCGTTCGGACGGTCGGAGGTGCTGCGCGGCATCGACCTCGAGGTGAGCGAGCACGAGGTCATCGCGCTGATCGGGGCGAGCGGCTCGGGCAAGTCGACGCTGCTGCGCACCGTCAATCTGCTGGAGCGCATCGACGACGGTCGGATCTGGTTGCGGGACCGGGACATCAGCGACCCGCGGGTGGCCGCCGACGCCGTGCGCGCGCGCATCGGCGTGGTGTTCCAGCACTACAACCTGTTCCCGCACCTGAGCGTGCTCGACAACGTGACACTCGCGTCGCGTCACGTGCTCGGTCAGAACCGCGCGGCGGCCGAGACCCGTGGACTCGAGCTGCTCGACCGCATCGGCCTCGCCGAGTTCGCGCGCGCCTACCCCGACCGGCTCTCGGGTGGTCAGCAGCAGCGAGCCGCGATCGTGCGAGCCATCGCGACCGGGCCGGAGCTGCTGCTGCTCGACGAGGTCACCAGCGCCCTCGACCCAGAGCTGGTCGGCGAGGTGCTCGAGCTGGTGCGCGAGCTGAAGGCCGACGGCACCACGATCGTGATGGCGACGCACGAGATGGCGTTCGCCAGGGATGTCGCCGACCGGGTGGTCTTCCTCGACGGCGGTGTGATCGTCGAGCAGGGCACCCCCGCGCAACTGTTCGTCCACCCGCGGGAGGCCCGCACCCGCGAGTTCCTCAGCCGGGTGACCTGAGCAATTCGCCGATCGTCGCGAGTATCGCGGCGCGGGACGCGCGGGTATGCGATTCGTGCCACCTGGCGCTCCCGACGCCGATCGCGAACCAACTCGCACGAACCGCAGGTCGACGGCGGCGCGGCGAGGATGACGATTCGTGCCACCTGGCTGACCAGTGGCGCGCGAACCGCCATTTCGCACGAATCGCCGAAGGGGGGTGAGCCGTCACCGGCCCCGGAGCAGCTCCGCGATCGTCGCGGGCACCGCGGCGCACAGGTCGAGCACCGTCAGCGGTCCCCCAGCGCTGGCCCGTGCCCCCGCGAGCCCGTGCACCAGCGCCGCCGTGGCCGCGAGCCGGGCCAGCTCGGGATGCTCGCCCGCCGACGCGACCAGAGCCCCGAGGATGCCTGCCAGCGCGTCACCCGACCCCGCCGTCGCCAACCAGGATGGCGCGGACCGCACCGCGAACAGCTCGCCGCCGCCGGCGACGTAGGTGGTGTGCCCCTTCAGCAGCACGGTGGCGCCGAGTGCTTCGGCCGCGGTGGACGCCCAGCGGGCGGGCTCGGCGGCGATCGCGTCCACGTCGGCACCGATCACGCGAGCCAGCTCGCGGTAGTGCGGGGTGATGACGACGGGGCCGGCCGCCTTGTCGTGCAGGTCGAGCGCCCCGCCGTCGAGCACGGCAGGCAGACCCTGGCCGAGCGCGACGATCATCGACCGGGTGTCGCGCCGGACGGCATCCATGCCGCTGCCCAGCAGCCAGGCCTGCACCCTGCCGTCGGCGGTGACCGCCTCGGGCCTGCGCGCCAGCACCAGGTCGGCCGCGCGTTCCGGACCGAGGTAGCGCACCATCCCGATGCCGGTGCGCAGCGCGGCCTCGACGGTGAGCACCGCCGCTCCCGGATACATGGTCGAGCCGGTGATCACGCCGAGCACGCCGCGGGTGTACTTGTCGTCGTGCTCGCCCGGCACGCGCAGCACGGCGGCGGCGTCATCCGGGGTCCACAGCGTCGGATCGGCCATGCTGCTCACGATAGTTTGGTGGCGTGGCTCTGAGCATCCCCGACCGTGTCGTCGTCTTCGATTACGGGGAGGTGATCTCCCGGTCGCCGGACCAGGCGGATCGGGCCGCGCTGCTGAAGGTCGCGGGCGCGCGAGCCGAGCCGTTCTGGGGCAGCTACTGGCGCCACCGCGACGAACTCGACCAGGGCACCCTGTCGGTGGCGGACTACTGGCGACGCGTCGGCGACGACCTCGGCGTGACCTGGCGGGCGTCGACCCTGCACGCGCTCTGGGTCGCCGACTACCGCAGCTGGTGGAGCCTGGAGCCCGGCACCCTCGACCTCATCGAGGAACTGCACGACGGCGGCACCCGCCTCGCGGTGCTCTCGAACGCGGGCTTCGACTTCGCCGGACCGTTCCGGGCATCCCCGATGGCGGGCTTCTTCGAGCGCTTCTTCGTCAGCGCCGAGATGGACACGATCAAACCCGATTCGGGCATCTACCGCGAGGTCGCGAACGAGCTCGGCATCGCCCTCGAGGCGATGGTGTTCATCGACAACAAGGCGGTCAACACCGACGCCGCGGCGCAGCTCGGCGTCACCACCCACCACTTCACCGGTGTGGAAGGTCTCGCGGCGTTCCTGCGTTGCCTCGCCGTATGACCGCCCTCTTCGAACCCATCACCCTGCGCGGCACCACGATGCGCAACCGCCTCTGGGTGTCGCCGATGTGCCAGTACTCCGTGGACGAGCGAGACGGCGTGCCGGTGCCTTGGCATCTGGTCAACCTCGGCTCGTTCGCCCGCGGCGGCGCGGGGCTGGTGATCGCCGAGGCGACAGCGGTGTCCCCCGAGGGCCGCATCACAGCGCAGGACACCGGCATCTGGAACGACGAGCAACGGGATGCCTGGGCTCCGATCGCCGGATTCGTGCGGTCGCAGGGGGCAGTGCCCGGCATCCAGCTCGCCCATGCCGGACGCAAGGCATCCACGTACCGGCCGTGGGCGCAGCAGCGCGGCACCGTGCCGGTGGAGCAGGGCGGGTGGCAGACGGTCGCGCCGTCGGCAATCGCATTCGAGGGATACGCCGAGCCTCGCGCACTGCGAGCCGACGAGGTGCCCGGCCTGGTCGAGGCGTTCCGGGCCGCGGCTCGACGGGCCATCGACGCCGGCTTCGAGTTGCTCGAGATCCACGCCGCGCACGGCTACCTGCTGCACGAATTCCTCTCCCCGCTGTCGAATTTGCGCGGTGACGCCTATGGCGGATCGCTCGAGAACCGCGCGCGACTGCTGCTCGAGATCGTCGCGGCGGTCCGCGGCGAGATCGGCGAGACCGTGCCGCTGCTGGTGCGCTTCTCGGCCACCGACTGGGCAGACGGCGGCTGGGATGAGCACCAGACCGCCACCGTGGCGGCGTGGGCGGTCGCGGCAGGAGCCGACCTCATCGACGTGTCCAGCGGAGGGCTGGTCGCGCATCAGCGGATCGTCACCGGCCCGGGCTACCAGGTGCCGTTCGCCCAATACGTGCGAACCGCCGGCGAAGTGCAGGCCAGCGCTGTGGGCCTGATCACCGACGCCGCTCAGGCGGCCGAGATCGTCGACTCCGGCCGCGCGGACGCGGTCATGCTCGGCCGGGAACTGCTCCGCGACCCGCACTTCCCGCTGCGTGCCGCCGCGGAACTGGGCATCGACGTGGACTACTGGCCGTCGCAGTACGAGCGCGCGCGGCGCTAGCTGCGTCGAGTCGCGTCCTGCACCTCGCCGACCAGTTCCTCGATGACATCCTCGAGGAAGAGCACCCCCTTGGTCGCACCGTTCTCGTCGAACACCCGGGCGACGTGAACGCCCACCCGGCGCATGGTCGCCAGCGCGACCTCGAGTTCGGTGTCGCGGAAGATCGAGACCAGCTGACGAATCCGCTTGGGCGGCACCGGCTCGGTGAACTCGTCCTCGTCGAGGTCGATGACGTCTTTGAGGTGCAGATAGCCGGTCGGCTCGCCGTCGTCATCGACCAGGATGTAGCGGCTGAAGCCGCGCTGGGCGACGGCGCGCTCCACATCCGCCGGCGTCGCGTCGTCGGGCAGGGTGACCAGACCCTTCAGCCCCAGCGCGACATCCTTCACCGTCTTCTCGGTGAACTCGAACGCGGCCGACAGCGTGCCGCCGGCGTCGGTCAGCATGCCCTCACGGGTGGACTGCGCGACGATGGTGGCGACCTCGTCGAGCGTGAACACGCTGTTGGCCTCGTTCTTGGGTTCGACCTTGAACAGCCGAAGGGTGGCGTTGGCGATCGCGTTCAGCCCAACGATGATCGGGCGAACGACGGTCGCCACCGCCACCAGCGGCGTCGCCAGGATCAGCACCGAACGAGTCGGGAGCGTGAAGGAGAGGTTCTTGGGCACCATCTCGCCGAAGACCACGTGCAGGAACGTCACCAGCAGCAGCGCCACCGTGAACGCGACCGGCGATACCCAGTCCTCCGGGATTCCGACCGCCTCGAGCGGTGTCTCGAGCAGGTACTTGATGGCAGGCTCTGAGACGTTCAGGATCAGCAGCGAGGCCACCGTGATGCCGAGTTGGCAGGCGGCCAGCATGAGCGTGGCGTGTTCCATCGCCCACAGCGCGGTCTTCGCCGCCCGCGACCCTGCCTCGGCCCGCGGCTCGATTTGCGAGCGCCGGGCCGCGATCACGGCGAACTCCGCCCCGACGAAGAACGCGTTGACGGCGAGCAGGATGAACAGCCATGCGATGCCCCACCAGTCCATCAGGCGTCACCCCCGACCGGCTCTTCGATCCGCGGCGTGAAGCGCGCCCGGTCGATGCGCCTGCCGTCGAGTCGCTCGATGCGGAACGTTCCGGCATCCGTCTCGACGGTGTCGCCCACCGCGGGAAGCCGCCCCAATTCGCTCATCAGCCACCCCGCGACGGTTTCGTACGGCCCCTCCTCGGGTACCCGCACGCCGGTGCGTTGCAGCAGTTCGTCGGGGCGCAGGATGCCGGGGAAGGTGAACCAGTCGCGCGAGCGCACCACGTCGACGCGGGATCGGTCGTGCTCGTCGGATACCTCGCCGATCAGCTCCTCGACCAGATCCTCCAGCGTCACCACCCCAGCGGTGCCGCCGTACTCGTCGACGACCACCGCCATCTGATAGCCGCGACCCCGCAGTTCAGCCAACAGTCCGTCGAGCTTCATCGTCTCGGGAACGCGCAGTGCCTCGGTCTGCAGCGCGGATACCGGAACGTCGCGCCGCTTCTCATGCGGCACCGAGACGGCCTGTTTGACGTGCACCAGGCCGACCACGTCGTCGATGCCGTCATCGATCACTGGAAAGCGCGACAGGCCGGTGCGCTTGGCGAGGTCGATCACATCGAGCGCGGACTGCGTGCGCTCGATGCTCGACAGCCGTGGTCGCGGGGTCATCACGTCTTGCGCGGTGTGATCGGCGAACACCAGCGAGCGCTGCAACAGCGTCGCGGTGTCGCCCTTCAACGTGCCCTCGGTCGCTGAGCGCTTCACCAGCGAAGCCAGCTCCTCGGCGCTGCGAGCGCCGGACAGTTCCTCCTTCGGCTCGACCCCCAGCGATCTGAGGATCGCGTTCGCCGTGTTGTTCAGCAGCGCGATCGCGGGCCGGAACACCGCCGTGAACACCACCTGGAACGGCACGACGACCTTCGCGGTCTCGCGCGGCAGCGACAGCGCGAAGTTCTTCGGCACCAGCTCGCCCACGATCATCGACAGCAGCGTCGCGAGCGCGATCGCTACGATCGCCGCCACCACCCGAGCCGGGGCATCCGGGATCCCGAGTGCCTGGAAGAGCGGCGCGAACCAGACGCTCAGCGTCGGTTCGAGGGTGTACCCGGTCAGGAGCGTGGTGAGGGTGATGCCGAGCTGCGCGCTGGAGAGGTGGGTGGAGGTGCGCTTGAGCGCGCCGATCGTCCACCCGAGGTTGCGTTCGCCGCGCTGCTCGCGCGCCTCGAGATCGGCGCGGTCGAGGTTCACGAGCGCGAACTCGCTCGCGACGAAGAAGCCGGTGCCGATGGTCAGGACGATGCCGACGCCGAGCATGATCCACTCAGCCATGGTCGGCCCGCATCACTTGGAAAGCTGTCGAGCGTCTACTAGGAGGGTCGTCCATCTCCATCGAGTGTAGCCCCGCCCGCGCTGCGTGGACCCTGTGCGTTGCACCGTCTCCGCCGCGCCACCGCCCCCCTCCTCGGTTGAGCTACAGAAACCTGCTGCGGCTATGGGCAGTGCGTGGCGCGGTCGCAGGAAACTGCAGCGCAACCCACGGAGACCTGTCCTCACCAAGCGTCATGATCTCGGCTCGTGCACCACTGCGAGTTCGACGGCATTGTGCGCGGCCCCGGTAGTGCACGGTCATCACATGTATCCCAACCATGATCTGCCGCTCGAGGTGCTCCGACCTCATGAGCATCCTGACCCCGTCAACAGTCGGCGGATACGCAGAGCCGTGCACGCGGGTGAACTCCGGCGGGTAGCGGCCGGCTCGTACGTGCGCTCTCGGGACTGGGCCGCGCTGAAGCCCATGCAGCGGCACCGGATTCGCGTCTTGGAGGTGGTTCGACGCTCGGAGGCGCCCGTTGTCATCTCGCACATCGCTGCGGCGGCCATCTGGGGGATCGACGTGCTCGGAGCCTGGCCGATTCGCGCCGACGTCATCGTCGAGCGCACGTCGGGAGGCCGATCGAGTGGCGCGGTGCGCCGTCGCGCTCTCGGCCTCAGCGACGTCGATCGGGTGCCGTTCGGCAGGCACGAACTCACAACCCCGAGCCAGACGGCGATTGACCTCGCGAGAGTGCTGCCGTTCGTTCGGGGGGTGAGCGTCGTCGACCAAGCGCTCTGGAATGACCGACGAGGTGGACCACTGACGACACCCGAGCGCGTCGAGGCGGCGCTGGTGGGCACGCCCGGTCACCGCGGACAGACCCGAGCACGCCGAGTGCTGGAGTTCGCGAGCCCGCTCGCAGCCAATGTGCGAGAGTCGCAGGGCCGCGTCGTGATCGCGCAACTCGGTTTCCCCGAGCCTCGGCTTCAGGAGCGCCGCGTTCTGCCGAGCGGACGGGTGGTCTTTGGCGACTTCTACTTTCCGATCCACGATCACTGGGCTGAACTCGACGGTCGCGGCAAGTACCTCGACCCTGAACTGCTCAATGGCAAGTCGACGGCTGAGGCCGTGCTCGACGAGAAGGATCGTGAGAACGAGATTCGTCGCACCGTGCGAGCATTCTCACGGTTCGAGCCCGCAGACCTCGACCGGCCGCGCCGACTCTACGACATCCTCGCGGGCGACGGCCTCCCTAGTAGCCTCCCACGCCCCTGATCCAACAAGCGAGAGCTACACAAAACTGCTTCAGCGGCAGGTTCCGCAGGCCGCGGTTGCACTTTTCTGTAGCTCAAGCAATGCAGGTCACCACGAGATCGGCAGCGCCTTGCCCTCCTCGTAGCCTGCGGCGGACTGGATGCCCACCACGGCCCGGGCGTGGAACTCGGCCAGCGACGCCGCACCCGCGTACGTGAGCGAACTGCGCAGCCCCGAGGTGATCATGTCGAGCAGGTCCTCGAGCGAGGGACGCAGCGGGTCGAGATAGATCCTCGAGCTCGAGATTCCCTCGGCGAACAGCGTCTTGCGGGCGAGCTCGTACGCGTCGAGACCGTCGAAGCGCTGTTTCACGGCGCGGGTGGAGGCCATCCCCCAGCTCTCCTTGTACGCCCGCCCCTGCTCGTCCATCGCGAGCGTGCCCGGTGCCTCGATGGTCCCGGCGAACCAGGACCCGATCATCACAGACGACGCACCCGCGGCCAGCGCCAGCGCGACGTCGCGCGGATAACGCACCCCGCCGTCCGCCCAGACGTGCGCGCCGAGCTCGCGTGCGGCATCCGCTGTCTCCAGCACCGCGGAGAACTGGGGCCGCCCGACCGCCGTCATCATGCGCGTGGTGCACATCGCACCTGGCCCCACGCCGACCTTGACGATGGTCGCGCCGGCGGCGACCAGATCCTCAACCCCGCGCTGCGTCACCACGTTGCCGGCCACGATCGGCACTCCGAGCCCGAGGTCGGCGACGGTGGCGATCGCGGCGAGCATGGCGTCCTGGTGGCCGTGGGCGGTGTCGAGCACGAGCACGTCGGCGCCGGCGGCGACGATCGCGCGGGCCTTCGCCGCGACGTCCCCGTTGATGCCCAGCGCAGCGGCGACGCTCAGCCGGCCGGATGCGTCGACGGCGCTGTGGTAGACCGTCGACCGCAGCGCACCCCTGCGGCTGAGCGTGCCGACCACCTCGCCGTCGCGCAGCACCGGCGCGAACTCGAGGTCTGCGGCGACCATCAGGTCGAACGCCGCGCGCGGCCCGGTCAGGTCGTCGAGCTCGATGCCGGGCAGGTGCCCGTCGATCAGATCGCCGAGCCGGGCACCCGGTAGCGCGGTGGCGAGCCGCTCGGCCTCGATGATGCCGAGCGGGTCTCGCACCACGATGCCGTACCCGGCGACCGGCGGCAGCAGGGCCAGCGCGTCGGCGACGGTGTCGGTGGCGCTCAGTTCCAGAGCCGAGTCGAAGTCGACGGGCGCATCCTTGACCCACCGGATCGCTGCGTGCAGGTCGTCGGCGTGCAGATCCTGGGGCAGCACACCGAGTCCTCCCCGTCGAGCGAGGGCGGCGGCCAGCCGTGGCCCGGTCACCGAGTTCATGTTCGCCGAGACGACGGGGATGCTCGCGCCGGTCCCGTCGGACGGTGCCAGCGAGACATCCATCCGGCTTCGTATGCCCGACCGGGAGGGCACCAGGAAGACATCCGAGTAGGTCAGGTCGTGGGGCGGCGCTGTGGAGGAGAAGTGCATGATTGAACGCTAGCCGCCCCGCCCGGGGGGCAACGCGGCGGGCCGGGAGCGATTAAGCTTGAACGGGCTTATCCGAGGCGAGCGCCGTCGAACGAGCGGTGCCGCGAGAAGCAAGGAAAGTGGGCGGTCGGCTGTGTCGAGCCAAGTGACCCCAGTAGCACCCGAGGGTGACTCGGCTGGCGAATTCGGAGCCAACGAATGGCTCGTCGATGAGATGTACGACCTGTACGTGCAAGACAAGAACCTCGTCGACCAGTCGTGGTGGCCGACGCTTGAGAACTACCACCGCACCGACCCGACGCCGACGAGCGCGATTCCGATCGTGGCAACTCCCGCGACCGACGCGCCCGAGTCGGCGCAGGAGCAGGCGACCGGTGGCGAGCCGCAGATCCCTGAACCCGTGACAAGCGAGGCGGATGCCTCGGCTCCCGTCGGTGATCAGGCCAACCCGCCCACCGGCAGCACCCCGATCGCACGTACCACGTCGGTACAGCCCAAGCCTCAGCCGATCCCGGCTGACGCTCCAGCCACCACGCCCATCCCGGCTCAGCAGGCCGCGCAGCCGGAGCCGGAGCGCGAGAGCCGCGTCGATGCGCTCAAGGGCGCGTCGAAGGCGCTGGCGGCGAACATGGACTCCTCGCTGGCCGTGCCGACCGCGACGAGCGTGCGCACCGTGCCGGCGAAGCTCATGATCGACAACCGGATCGTGATCAACAATCACCTCAAGCGCACCCGCGGCGGCAAGGTCTCGTTCACGCACCTGATCGCCTGGGCGATCGTGCAGACGCTGAAGGAGTTCCCGAGCCAGAACGTCTACTACGACGAGGTCGACGGCAAGCCGTCGGTGGTCACCCCGGCGCACATCAACCTCGGGATCGCCATCGACATCCCGAAACCCGACGGGTCGCGGGCGCTCGTGGTACCGGGTATCAAGCGCTGCGACACGATGGGCTTCGGCGAGTTCCTGATCGCATACGAAGACGTGGTGGCGCGGGGGCGGGCCGGCAAGCTGACCGGTGCGGACTACGCCGGAAACACGATCTCGCTGACCAACCCGGGCGGCATCGGCACCGTGCACTCGGTGCCACGCCTGATGAGAGGGGCCGGCACCATTGTCGGCGCCGGTGCACTGGAGTACCCCGCGGAGTTCCAGGGGGCGTCGCCGAAGACGCTCGCCGATCTCGCCATCGGCAAGACCATCACGCTGACCTCCACCTACGACCATCGGGTCATCCAGGGTGCGGGGTCCGGCGAGTTCCTCAAGAGGGTGCACGAGCTGCTCATCGGCGAGCGTGACTTCTACGTCGACATCTTCGCGGCGCTGCGCATCCCGTACGACCCGATCCACTGGGCTGCGGATATCAACGTCGACCTCGCCGACAACGTCGACAAGACCGCCCGGGTGCAGGAGATCATCAACTCGTTCCGGGTGCGCGGGCACCTGATGGCCGACATCGACCCGCTGGAATACGTGCAGCGCTCGCACCCCGACCTCGACATCGGCAACCACGGCCTCACCTTCTGGGACCTGGATCGCGAGTTCGTCACCGGTGGGTTCGCCGGCCGTCGCACGGCCCTGCTGCGCGACATCCTGGGCGTGCTACGCGACTCGTACTGCCGCACCATCGGCATCGAGTACATGCACATCGCCGATCCCGAACAGCGTCGCTGGATTCAGGAGCACGTCGAGCAGAAGTACACCAAGCCCACCAAGGACGAGCAGCTGCGCATCCTCGGCAAGCTCAACGAGGCCGAGGCGTTCGAGACCTTCCTGCAGACCAAGTACGTCGGTCAGAAGCGCTTCAG
>VFQO010001045.1_pt1 | contig 23900 bp, 40 predicted proteins | sample 3512331 | NCBI WGS metagenome assembly VFQO01 (sample SAMN10412371, study PRJNA504923) | tailings metagenome | isolation source: Replicate 3 from Balatoc abandoned mine | place: Philippines: Itogon, Benguet | collected 2017-08-28 | reverse complement strand
GCCGCTGTTCGATGCCGCGCCGCGAGTGCCGCTGTTCGATGCCGCGCCCTTGGCCTTCTTCACGCACCATTCGGCAACCCGGCGCATCAGTTCGCCCACGGTGATTTCAACACCGATCGTAATGCTTGCGCTGGCAATCTTGTTGCCGTCGCGATCCGTAGCGCCGGAAGCGGTTACATCGAAGTAGCGCGAGGCACCCGGTGCGTAATACTCGAACACCGCATGGGGCGGGGTTTCGTCATCCACCGGGCAGGCATGAAAGCCGCTGTTGCAGGCCTTGACCGGGCCGTCGATGGTGTAGGTCTTGCCAGTTTCAAACTGGAACCCGCGACAGGTCATGTCAGGGTTCATGCCCTTGATCGCCGGAATGGCGGGCGCAGTCTCGCTCTTCTTCTTAGGCATTGCTGTTCTCCTGTTCGTATTGCGCCACCATCCGATCACCCTCGGCACGGTCGCGGGTGAGGTCTGCGAGTTCGGCGCGGGCCTGTGCCAGTTCGGCAAGGTGCCGCTTGGTGAGTTCGCGGCATTCGCGGTCCCACTCGACCAGCTTGGCGAGGGCCTCGTCGAAGCCAGCAAACGGGTCGCGGGTCACTTCCGCCATCACCGCCGCGTCAATGCGCGACTGTTGGGAAAGCCCGCCCGTCATGCTGCACCGCCATTCGCACGGGCAATGGCGGTGCGGATCTTCGCAAGCTGCCGCGCATTGTCAGCGCGTTCAGCTTCGGGCAGCGCGTCCAGAATTTCCTGATCGGTGTCGAACCACTTTTCGAGCGCGACCAGAGTAGCGAGCATTTCGGGAACAGCCGCGATTGCGTGAGCATCCTCCTTGCGGTGGATCTGGCGCACCCCGTAGAAGGTCTTGTCGCCAGAATAGGCCATGCGGATCGAATAAGGTCCGCCGACGCCGCTAAGATTCACGACCTCCCAAGGCCCAAGCGTGTGCATCGGCGCGCTCATGCCGCGGCGCTCCCAGCCTCGTATGCAGACACAAGCTGCATATCGCGCGCCATGTCGTAGAGGTATTCGGCGAACTCCGCCGCGTCCTCGACCGGATTGCTGCCAGTGCGAACGTCATACCCGCACTCGGCAAGGCACTCGTCGGCAATGGCCTCGCGGGCGTCGTCCGTGTCGATCAGAAACACGTCCTCGATCAGCCCGAGAATGTCGTATTCCGCCTGCGAGCGGGCAATCATGCCGCTGTTCTTGAGGGTGCAAGCCTGCTGCGCTTCCTTGATGCGCGCGGCGCGATACACGCCGATCAGCGCAACCATGCGGTCAAGCTTGGCGTCGGCAGCAAGCGCCTCGTCCATGAGGCGGGCCTTGTGAGCGATTTGCGTAGGGGTGAGGGGGTGGGCCATTATGCGGCCTCCTCGTCCAGCACTTCGACAGTGCCGATCAGGGCACGCGAAACGAGGTCCGCAGCGCAATCCAGCGCCGAAGCGAAGCCATCGACATGGGCGAGGCCGCAAGCGTCGATGCACGCATCAAGCAGGCGGCTTTCGGTGCGGATGTAACCGCGCGGGTCGGCGCAGGTCTCAAAAGGACCGGCACGCAGAAGCGAGGCCATCAGGCCGTCGATCTGTTCGAACTGGGTAAGGGTGACTTGCATCGGTCAGGCTCCAGCGTTGTGTTGCTGAAGCCCTTATAGGTTGGTTCAATCCAACCCGTCAAGCCATTTAGTAGGCTAAATCCAACTTTTTTGCGCTAAGGCTTCAAGTCCTCTAGCGTGCAGGGGATCACCTTGTTGTGAACGCCGACCTGCCTACCAGAGCCGTCGCTGGCATAGATCGGTTCCGGACGTGTGCCGCACGCACCGCGTCTCGTCATTTCCGCGAGGGTGTTCCGGTTAGCAATATCAGCGTTGCTGTTGACCGTTTCCCGCAGGCTATCGACATCGCCGAGCCCGGCCTTCGCCATTGCGTGCGCGGCATCAGCCCTGCTTTGCAGCTCGATGTTCTTCGTCTCTAGTGCGGCGACCCGCGCCTCTAGAGCAGATACCCTGTTTCGCAATTCAGCAGTTTCGGATTGCCTCGCGGGCGGATTGCAGCCCGTCAGTCCAGCAATTGCCGCGACCGCGCAGGCATAACGAAGCGCACGAGGGTTGCCCATTCTACCTCCACGTTTTCCATTGGATCGGCGTTCAGGGACAGCAGCGTGAACCGTCCCGGCTCGCTGCCGTGCATGAGCTGCTTGATGTAGGTCTCGCCCGTCGTGAGCCGAACGGCGCAATCCTCGCCGATGTATTCCGGCAGCACGCCGTCGTGCTGGCGCTGGATGTAGATGATGTCCCCGTCCTTGTATTTCGGAAGCATCGAGGAGCCGCGCACCGCCAGGGCAACCAGTGTGCCGCTAATCCCCGGAGGCCGCAGCACGGTGTCATCAATCCCGAGGTCTTCAAACACAATTGAACCGCCAGCTCCAATATGCCCCACGATAGGGACACGGGGTGAGGCTAGCAGGTCTGCAAGCGGGACCTCAAGCGCGCTCGCCAGTTTTGTGAGCGTGCCGATCTGCACGTCCTGCGACTTTTCCAACAGGTCTTTCACCAGCGTCCGGTTGCGCCCGACTTCGAGTGAAAGCGTCGTCGGCTTTTCGCCTTTCCTGTCCATAGCGCGACGCAGGTTCGCGCGGATCGTTGCGATGTCGAGGCCATCTTCCATGCTTCGCAGATTGGAGCATTCCAACTTTTTTGCGAAGGGCGGCGCTATCCAACGTTGACAGTTGGATGAAACCAACTTATCCAACGGTGCATGGAAAACATCCTGCACGAGATCGAAGCGTTCTGCGAGCGTCACGGCCTCTCCGAGTGGCAATTCGGTGAGTTGGCGATGCGGGACAAGCCCTTCGTCAAGCAACTCCGCGATGGTCGCGATGTCCGCATGAGCACTGTCGAGAAGTGCCGCGCTTTCATGGCGGGATATGAAGCGGAGCGCGCCGCATGACGCTCGAAGACTACGCCCGCGCCTACACCTTCCGCGCCGCGTCCCTGACGATGGCCCGCTTCATCTCCCCGCGCCTTGGCTGGCGGGTTCGAGATGCTGCCAATTCCAATAGCCGCGTGTCCCTCCCCACGCAGGCAGGGGGTGCCGCTCTCTCTTTCGGCACCCCCACACCCGTTCTCAATCTCGCTCCTTTCCATGAGGCTCCTTATGCGCTCTGACGCTGGCAATGTCCTGTTGCCGATGGCCCTGCCTACCCGCAATGTCCTGCGGAAGGCTCTCGCCGGTATCGTCCGCTCTATTCAGTCCGAACACGGCCTGACTGACGAACTGCTTGCGGGCGAACTGCATGTCTCCGCTGGCACAATCGCCAACGTGCGGAACGAACGCACGGACCTGAACCAAGAGACCATTGCCATGATCGGCGCGCGGTTTGGCCCCGAGGCGCTTGACCCGTGGTCGGCCTGTTTCGGTGGGCGCAATGTGCCGCGTGAGGCCAGCGAAGAACGCGTCTCCCTGACTGCGATTACGGGCGGCCTGCACAAGCTGTCCCGCGCTACCGATCCTGACAGCGACGGCGGCGAGGCCATCACGCACCGTGAGCTTGCTGAAATGCTGCCCGATCTGCGGGCCATGCAGCGCCTCGTCAACAGTCTGATCGCGCGTTCGGAAAAGCTGGGGCTGGTGGCATGACCCACGCCGACATCAACAACGCCGTGCGCGCCCTGAAATACCTCGGCATGCCCGACAAGGTGCGGGCCGGTGTGCGCAATGCCTATGGCTACAGCGTGCCGGTCGAGCGGGTTGCGCGCATACTCAAGTCGATTGGTGACAAGCGCCCTGTTCGTCCTGCTGGTGACGAGCCGCTGCCTTCGGACGCCTACGATTACGACTATCGCGTGCATCCGAATGCCCGCCCGCAAGCAGTCGAGGTGAGGCCGGTTCATACATTTAACCGCCCCGCGTTCAAGAAGCGCGAGCTGCTGCCGGAAAAGGTGCCTGCACCGTCCCCCAACCCGTTTATCGGCCTGTTTCAGTTCAAGGCGTTGGCGGCAAGTATCGCAGAAGACTTCGGCGTTACCGCTGAGGCCGTCCTTGGGAAGGGGCGCTTTCGCAAGCTGATCCTGCCCCGCCTTGTGCTGACGAAGCTGTGCCTTGAGCGCGGCATGTCCTCTTGCCAGATCGCGCGCAAAATGGGGGGGCGCGATCACACGACCATTTTAAACCAGCGCGACAAATTCGACGCTTACGCCCGCCTCTACCCCGAGGTTGCCCGCAGCTACGCGCGGCACGTTGCCCTGCGCGAGGAAGCCGAAAAAGCGCGGGAGGTGGGGGAATGATCACCTATCACGAAGACCTGATCCAAGGCTCCGACGAATGGCACGCGGCCCGCTGCGGTCTGATTACCGCCTCGGAAATGAAGCTGATCCTCACGCCGACGCTCAAGGTGGCGAACAATGACAAGACCCGCGCGCATGTGTGGGAATTAGCGGCACAGCGCATCACCGGATACGTCGAGCCGACCTACATTGGGGAGGCCATGTTGCGCGGCCATGAGGATGAAATCCTCGCGCGCGGCCTCTACTCCGAACACTTCGCGCCGGTCACCGAATGCGGCTTCGTCACGAACGACCGCTGGGGCTTCACGCTTGGCGCATCCCCTGACGGACTGGTCGGCGCTGACGGGCTGATTGAGTGCAAGAGCCGCATCCAGAAATATCAGGTGCAGGCCATTGTCGAGCATTGGCGCGACGGTTCGGTGCCGGAGGAATTTGTCCTCCAGGTGCAGACCTTGTTGCTCGTTACCGAACGGCGTTGGTGCGACCTGATTAGCTACTCCGGTGGCCTGCCCATGATCCCCATGCGCTGCGAGGCCAACCCCGAAATTCAAGCCGCGATTGTCGAGGCTTGCGAGGCTTTCGAGGCCCGCATTGCCGAGGCCGTGGCCGATTATCACGCCGCCCTGTCTGCGGACAAGCGGCTGATCCCGACCGAAAGGCGCATCGAAGAAGAGATGTTCGTCTGAGGTCAAAACCCGCCGACGCAACCGTGAACGAACGGGACCGGCAAAAACGGAGAAGAGAAATGGACATTACGCATACAATTGTGCCGAAAAGCGATCAGCTAAACGCTGATAGCTTCATGGGCGGGCCGAAGACTTACACGGTCGCAAAGGTCACTGCCAACGAAGGCAGCGCCGATCAGCCGATCAACATTTACTTTGAAGGCGAACCGCTGGTGTTCCGCCCGTGCAAGTCGATGCGCCGCGTGATCGTCAAGATTTGGGGGCCTGATGCCTCCAAATACGCTGGCCGTGCCATGACCCTCTACCGCGACCCCAAGGTGAAGTGGGGCGGCATGGAAGTCGGCGGCATCCGCATTAGCCACATGTCGGGTTTGGAGCGCGCCGAAGTCATGGCGCTCACCGAAACGCGCGCACAGCGCAAGCCCTACACCGTGCAGCCCCTCAAGGTCGCGCCCACCGTGGACAAGGTGGCCGAGGGCGTTGCCGAGCTGATCGAGCGCATCCGCACCGCAACCGACAAGGACGAAATCGAGGGTGATCCCTCGGTCGTCAAGCAGCGCGCATGGCTGGTTAAGAACCGGCCCGATCTGGCGGCGCAGGTTGACGCCGCATTCAACGAAACCCTTGAAACTGAAGGAGCCGAATAATGGCGAGCCTCAATAAAGTCTGCCTGATCGGCAACCTCGGCGCTGATCCCGAAATCCGCACATTCCAGAACGGCGGCAAGGTCGCAAACCTGCGCATCGCCACTTCCGAAACGTGGAAGGACAAGGACAGCGGCGAGCGCAAGGAAAAGACCGAATGGCACACGGTTGCCATTTTCTCGGATGGCCTTGTCGGTGTGGTCGAGCGGTTCCTCAAGAAAGGCAGCAAGGTCTACATCGAAGGCAAGCTGCAAACCCGCAAGTGGCAGGATCAGTCTGGCGCTGATCGCTACAGCACCGAGGTTGTCATTCAGGGCCTCGGCGGTTCGCTGGTGATGCTGGACGGCAAGCGCGAGGGTGGTGCCCAATCGGGCGGCTACAGCCAGCAAGCCCCTGACACGCCGAACGAAACCGGTGGTGCTGGCGGCGGCTATGACGATCTGGACGACGATATCCCCTTCTAACGCGGTGGGCCGTTCACCCTCTTCGCCCCGCTGGCAGGCCGGGGCCGCGTTAGAGCCTGCCACTTTCCTCTCTCAAGTCAGACTGGTCGCTCGGGATGATCCAACTCCGTCCTTATCAGCAACGCGCCATCGACGAAGCCCGCGCGGCTTACCGCGAAGGTGTGCGCGCCGTGCTGTTCCAGCTTCCCACGGGCGGCGGAAAGACTGTGACCGCCTCCACGGTCGTGCATGGCGCTGCGCAAAAGCGCAACGCGGTCTGGTGGCTGACCCATCGCCGCGAACTGGCAACGCAGGCGTCAAAGACCTTCCACGCCCTCGGCATCCCGCATGGCCTTGTGCAGTCTGGTCACGTTTCAGACCCGCGTGCCCTAATCCAAGTTGCCAGCATTCAGACCATCGCCAACCGCATCGGCCAAGTGCCCGAACCGGCGCTGATGGTCTTTGACGAAGCGCACCACATCGGCGCGGCATCTTGGGACAACCTCTTTCACGCCTTCCCGCGTGCCAAAATCCTCGGCCTGACTGCAACGCCTTGGCGCTTGGACGGGCAGGGATTGGGCCGCTGGTTCGGCACGATGATTGAAGGCCCCACCACCCGCGAACTGATCGACGAAGGTTCGCTCTGTGAATTTCGTCTGTTCGCGCCTTCCCGTCCTGACCTGACGGGCGTGGGCACTGTGGCGGGGGAATACAATCGCGGCGCACTGGCGGCGGCAATGGATAAGCCCGCCATCGTGGGGGATGCGATCTGTCACTATCGCCGCCTGTGTGGTGGCAAACGCGCAGTCGTCTTTGCCGCAGGCGTTGAGAACAGCCGCCACATCGTAGCGCAATTCCTCGCCGCTGGCATCCCTGCCGAACATGTCGATGGGGCCATGTCCGCGACCGAGCGCGATGGCGCGGTTGAACGCTTCCGGCGCGGCGAAACGCTGATCCTTTCGAATGCCGACCTGTTTGGCGAGGGCTTCGACGTTCCGGCCATTGAAGCCGTGATCCTTTTGAGGCCGACGAAATCGCTGTCCCTCTACCTGCAACAGGTGGGCCGTGCACTTCGTCCGATGGCGGGCAAGGCCGAGGCGATTATCCTTGACCATGCGGGCAACAGCCTAACGCACGGCCTGCCTGATGATGTGCGGGCGTGGAGCCTTGAAGATCGGGAGCGGCGTAAGAAGGCCGAGGCATCCGAAAGCCCCGTCCGCCAGTGCGGCGAATGCTTTTACGTATACCGCCCCGCGCCGAAGTGCCCGCAATGTGGACACACCCCGCCCGTTGTCGCGCGCGAAATCGAGCAGATCGAAGGGACTTTGGAAGAGGTCAAGCGGCGCGAAAAGTGGGAAAAGAAGGCTGAGCAGGCAAAAGCTGAGACGCTTGAAGACCTGATCGCCCTTGGCCGTTCGCGGGGATACAAGAACCCTGTCTTTTGGGCGCAGCGCGTTCACTCAAATCGCGGGTCAAGGTGGGCAGCATGAGCGCCGCACACACAACCCTCGTTAATCGCATCCGCCTTTTCCTGTCCGAAGTCGGCGCGCTCTCGATCAACGTTGACACGCCCGGCCTGCTTTACGACCGCAACGGCACGCCCGTTAAGATCGGGCAAAAGGGCGTGCTTGACATTGCCGCCTGCCTGAAGGGCCGCTTCCTCGCCATTGACGCGAAGATCGGGCGCGACCGCCTGTCACCCGCGCAAACGAAATTCTGCACCGCTGTCGAGCGCGCTGGCGGCATCGCGTTCGCCGCATGGTCTGTCGAAGACGTTGCCAACCGTCTGCGGATGGAGGGCCTGCTGTGATCTTCTCACCCGATTACGCCCTGAAGTGGGAATGTGTGGAAGCGATGGCACATTGTGGCCTCACGGGCGAACCGATCCCCGTTGAAATCGCAAACTACGTCAGCGCGGCAGACTACGCGGCCAGCAAAGACAGCCCCGCGAAAACCTGGTGGGACTGTCAGCCGTATCACCCCGCTACCTCGCGCGCCCTCAAGATCGACCGTGCGCAAGAGGGCGGTGTCTATGCGCTGGCACCTTTCCGCCTGTGGCATGATGGCACGCGCCACCTGATCCTTGCTGCCTATCCATGCCCGCGCATCCTTGGGCCTATCGACATGGATTGCACGGGCATCGAAACCGTTTTCGCGTGGAACCCTGTCACCGATGAAGCCTTCGCGCTTGGTGACGAAACGCCGGGGCTGTTCGGCAACACGCACGGCGAAACCGTTTTCCGCAGCCCGCTGGAATTTTTCCAAAGCTGGGCCATCGAGCGCGCCAAGTTCTTCGTCTCGTGGGCCGTCACAAAAGGCCGCGATTGGCAACACGTTGCCGATACCGACGCTTGCCCCGGCAGCCTCGCAATCGGCCCCATCGACCGCATCCAATGGACGCACCTGCCCCGCGAATTTGAAGCGCGCGGCATCGACCCCACCGAATTGAACCGCGCGATCATCCGGCAGGCCAACCTGCCGCGCGCCTACTCCACGAACAAAAGGGCCGCTGCATGATGACGAACGTTATCGACCTTCAAGCTTGGAGAGGCAAACTCGACACAGGCAAGCAGGGGACGAAAAAGAACCTGCGCAACCTGATGCTGCACCTCCAGCACGTTCCCGGCCTCGGCACCTCGATCCGCTATAACGACTTCACGGGCCGCATCGAATGGCGCGGGAAGCCGTTGCAAGACGAAGACGTTATCGACATTCGGCTTATGCTGGAGGCGGCAGACTTCGAGCCTAACGTCTCTGATGTGCTGCCCGCTGTGATCCGGCACGCCCACGATAACACTTATGACCCGGTGCGCCAATATCTCGACGGCCTGACATGGGACCGCAAGCCGCGCATCGACGCTTGGCTGCAAACCTACATGGGCGCACCTACGCACGAAATCCTGTCGGTGTTCGGGGCAAAGTTCCTGATCGGGGCCGTTGCGCGCATCTACCAACCCGGTTGCCAGATGGACAACGCCCTCGTTTTTGAAGGCAAGCAAGGCGCGGGCAAGACCACCGCTGTATCCGCCCTGTTCGGGCGGGACTACATGGTTTCCTCCATCTCGGACTTCAAAAGCAAGGAAGCCTCTATCGCTCTGCAAGGCCGGTGGGTTGCTGAGATTGCCGAGCTGGCGGCGCTGAAGCGCACCGACATTACGGACGTAAAGAAGTTCATCACCGAGACGGTTGACCAGTATCGGCCCGTGCACGGCAAGAACCTGATCGACCGCCCCCGCCGCTGTGTTTTCATCGGCACGACGAACGAACGGCAATACCTCAAGGACAGCACTGGCAACCGGCGTTTTTGGCCTGTGCCATGCGGCGAGGTGAACGTCCCCGCGATCAAGCGCGATCGGGATCAGATATGGGCCGAGGCTGTCAGCCGCTATCGCGCGGGCGAAGGCTGGTGGATCGAAGACGCGGCCATGCTCAAGCAGGCCGAAATCGCGCAGTCGGATAGGGCCATGCAAGACCCGTGGGGCGAGGCCATCGACGCTTGGCTTGATGCGCCTGAAAACCTTGGGATCGAGTTCGTCACCGTTCGCCGCATCCTCCTTGAAGCGATCCGGCTTGAAACGGCCCGCCATCAGCGCGCCGACGAAATGCGCGTTGCAGATCATATGGTTAAGCGCGGTTGGGGGCATGAACGCCGCACGCCGGCACCCGGCCAAAAGCGGACTTGGGGCTACGTCAGACCCAACTTCAGAGGAGAATGACAGATGAGTGAGCGCATCAAAGCGGACGTAAAACTGTGGCTCAATGATCGGACGGGCGGCGATTTTGTGACGTTTGAGCAGATCAGGAGTGAGGCGGTCAAAAGCGATCAAGGCCGAACCCCGCGTGCGGTTCAGATGATCGTCGCAACAGCGATGAAAGAGGGCGGATGGCAACACGAACGCCGCATGGTCAAGGGCGTCCGCACGTGGGGGTTTGTGAAGCCATGACCCTGCCCAACCGGCTAACCTGCGGCCAACCTTTTTGCGATTGGTTAGGCACTGAATTTTCCTTTGTTTTCGGCGCCATACACCCCCTTTGCCTATCCTACCCATATAAATATATATATATTATAAGGGCAGTAGCGCAGCAGGGGGCAGGGGGGCTGCGCTCGCTCTGGAAAAAGTTTAGGCACCTGTTCTGGGCAAACGTTAGGCATGGGCCTGATTTTGCTAAGAAAAACCGTGCCCAACCCCCTAAAAAACGTTGGGCATTGCCTGCGCACGTTGGGCAGGAGGCCACCCTATGCGCGTAGGCCAAGGCAACGCCCACTTCATAGCAGATCTGCACATGAACGTGCCCGACGCTGTGATGCGCGAGCGGTGGCGCGCTGGAGAATACGACACCCCCGATGGCCGCAAACCCCGCCCCCAATACGTGACCCAATGGCGCGCTTTTGCTGGGCGCAAGAATGGAGACGCCGCATGAGAACGCGCGAACAGATCATCGCGGACTGCGAAAAGCGGTATGAGGAATTGCGGGCTGAGAAAGAGCGGCAGGACAGCGATCCGATCATCCAGAGGGGTTGCCGCTCTTGCCGCTTCTGTTCGCGCAAGGGGTGGGAATTGCCGGAATGGTTCTGCAACGAGCCACTGGTTAAGGGCCTTGGCGATAGGGTCACTGTCGGTTCTTGGATGGTGACCGAGTTTAACTACGGGCGAGGCAAGCACCACACGGAGCGCCGCCCCGGTAAGCTACCCAGCGAAATCCATTGGCGCTTCCCCATGCCCTGCGGCCCCGAGAAAGCCCTTTGGCAACCCAAACCCACCCTCTGCCAGCGCATTATCGCTTTCCTGACAGGAGATGCCGCATGACCGACTGCAATCAAGACATCCTCACCACCGCCCGCGCCAACGTGGGCCAGCGCACCACCCCTGCCAACGCGCGGGCGATTGCACGGGGGGAGTGGGATAGCGGCACGCTTGTGCAGCAAGAGGTCGAGCGACTGCTGAAGGCTCCGATATTGGCTGAGGGGGACGGGGAATGACCCGCCGCAACCCTGCCACCAGCATCCCCGATGCGGATAAGGAGAACGATCATGGGTAAGCCCAAGCGCAAGGCGCGTAAGCAATTCCTGGCCGAGCCTATGGAACTGCCCACGCCGGAGCAACTTAAGACCGCTATCTATGAGCGGGACTTTATCACGCACACCGAAACCGGCACGAAGGCAATGGCTCATAAGTCATTCCGCGATCCGATCCTGCGCTGGGAACGCGACCGCAAGCTTACCGACATGCAGGCTAGCACGATCAGGCGGATGCAAAGCCTCTGGCAGGCCGTATATGGCACGCAGAGGCTCACTGCGCGCTATTCTGAGCCAATGGCACCTTCCACCGCAGAAACGTCTGACGCGCGCCTGATGGGCCTCAGGGACGACCTGCACCGGATCGAAGCCTACTTCGAGGGTGTGAAGCAATGGTATGGCACATTCGAGCGGGTTTGCAGGTTTGGGCTGACAGGGCCGGAAGCGTGCGCAACCGATAGCGTTGACGAGCGGCGCGCGAGGGATCGGGCGCTGGTGATCGTATGCTTTGTGGCTGACTTTATTGCTGCTCGGGAGGGTTGGTGATGTTGGGGACGGCGTATCTGCGCGCCGCCGCTCCGGTTGAGGCCACTATTAGCGCCGGTAGGTTCGTCGCTCGTGTCGAATGCGCGCAATGCGGCGCACGCGATGAATGGGTTGTCGCGAACAAGGCCCCGCCCGCCGATATTCTCGCCAAGCATTTCACCAACAAGGGGTGGAGCATCCGGAAGCGCCCCATCTGTCCTGACTGCATCTCTCAAGCTAAGAAGGAAACTGCCATGTCCAATGTTGCCCCTATCAAGCCCGATCCCCTTCCGTCCGATGCGGTGAAGGCTGCTCGCCGGGAGGCGACCGAGAAGCTGTTGTTCCACTTTGACACTGCCAAGGGGTGTTTTGAGGAAGGCTGGTCAGATGCACGCATCGCCAAGGAAACGGGGATGCCCGAAGCATGGGTGACGAAGCGCCGCGAAGAGGACTTTGGCCCCCTGAAAGAACCGGGCGAGTTTGCCGAAGTTCGTGCTGAAGCCAAGGCGCTTGCATCCGAGATCGGCAAGCTGCAAGCCAAGCTGGACGCGATGGCGAAGCGCAACGGATGGGCAAACTGATGCGTCGATTTAGCGGGCGAGGCTGCATTCTCGAAGGCTGGTGGGCGAACGACGAGTTCCACATATCCATCAGGACTAGCCCGGAGGTTGGCGGTTTCGGGCCGCGCAGATTAGGGTCCGCACCTTCCTTGGTCGAGGCCCTCAACGAGGCGCTTGAGACCGCCCTACTTACGGACGAGTTCTGGCGCGATGAGATTGCCGATGATCACTGACTTCACTGACGTCACTGACCGGGCTTGACACATTCGGCCCGTTGTGATATGCGCCATGACAATCAGCAAAATAGCGCCCGCAGGTCACAAGCCTAGCGGGCGCTTTTCGTTAGGGCGCAAGCCCTGCCCAACGGCAGCCGAGCAACTGATGGCATCGCGGCAGTCCAGCGGACGAATTTCAAGCGACACAGTAGCGGCCCACCCGAAAGGGAGCCGGGAAGGTCAAGCATCATGGGCGAGCAGCCTAAAATAGGCGTGAATAGGGGAAACGCGGGCAAGGGCCGTCCTAAAGGCTCCACAAACAAGGCTACGGCAGCAATCAAGGAGATTGCGGGCCAATACACCGAGCAGGCGGTCAACACGCTTGTGAGCATTCTGGCGGGCGGTGAGGGTATTCCTCCGGCAGCGCAGGTTGCGGCGGCGAAAGAGTTGCTTGACCGCGCGCATGGCAAGCCGGGTCAATCGGTCGATGTAAACGGCAACATGGCCTTTACGGGGCTTGAAGTCATTGTCAGGCGGTAAGCTGGCGGTTGAGGTTGCGCCCGTCTTCGAACCACTGCTGGATCGGTCCCGATACAAGGGCGCATGGGGTGGGCGCGGTTCGGGCAAGTCGCAGTTCTTTGCCGATGCGATCATCATTCGCTGCCTTAGTGAACCGGGCCTGCGCGTTCTGGCCTGCCGCGAAATTCAAAAGTCGCTGAAGGAGTCGGCCAAGCGGCTGATCGAAAGCAAGATCGAGGAATACGGCCTCGGCACGCTGTTCGAGGTGCAATCAGCGGAGATCAAGACACCGGGCGGCGGACTTATCGCCTTCGCGGGTTTGCAGGACCACACAAGCGAAAGCATCAAGTCTTACGAGGGCTTTGACATCGCATGGGTGGAAGAAGCCCAGACGGTATCGCAGCGCAGTTTGAACCTGTTGCGCCCGACGATCCGCAAGCCGGGAAGCGAATTGTGGTTCTCGTGGAACCCGCGCTTTGACACGGACGCGGTGGATACGATGCTGCGGGGCGCTGAGACGCCGGAAGGGTCAATCGTGGTGCGCGCCAACTGGTGCGATAACCCGTGGTTTCCCGCTGAACTGGAACAAGAGCGCCTCGACTGCATCAGGATGCAGCCGGAGCAATACGACCACATCTGGGAAGGTGGCTACGTTACGGCGGTTGAAAGCGCCTACTTCGCCCGCGCCTTGGCTGAGGCACGCGAGCAGGGCCGCATAACGACCGTCAGCGAAGACAGGCTGGTTAGCAAGCGCGCCTATTGGGACATCGGCGTAAGGGATGCGACCGCGATCTGGGTCTGCCAGCAAAAGGGCAGCGACCTGCGGTTTATCGACCACTACGAGGCGAGCGGTCAGGGCCTTGAGGCTCACTTGAATTGGCTGCGGCAGAACGGCCACGCCGATGCTGAGCAAGTGTTGCCGCATGATGGCGTGCAGCGTGACAAGTTTTCTGCGGTGCGGTTCGAGGATCACATTCGCAACGCGGGCTTCACGGTTCGGACTGTCCCTAATCAGGGCAAGGGTGCTGAATTGATCCGCATTGAAGCGGCGCGGGCGATATTCAACCGCTTTTGGTTTGACGAAGCGCGGTGCGCCAAGGGCCTCAAGGCGCTGGGCTGGTATCACGAAAAGAAGAATGACGGCGGTTATGGTGTTGGACCGAACCACGATTGGGCATCGCACAGCGCCGACGCGTTCGGGCTGGCGGCGGTTGATTATCAAGAGCCGCGTGCGGTGAAGAAACTAGACCTAAGCAACCTCAAAAGGGCGATAGCATGATTGATACGCCCGCACAGCTTGCGAGCATTCTCCAGCGCGAAAAGGACGCGGCTGACAGCTATTACGATCAGCTGGAGGAACTACAAAAGCAGGCTTTCGACTATTACGAGGGCCGTCCTCTCGGCACCGAGGTTGATGGCCGGTCGCAAATCGTGCTGCCCGATGTGCAGACCGCAATCGACTACATGACGCAATCCGTGCTGCGGACCTTCACCAGCGGCGACCGCGTGGTGGAGTTCGAAGCCGAGGACGAAGGCGACGAGCAGGCGGCAGAGGACGCCACGGCTGCGGTCGATTACTACTTCATGCGCAAGCAGGACGGCTATCGCGTTCTGTATGACACGCTGAACGACGGCAACCTGCGGAAGCTGGGCGTGATGAAGGCGGTCAAGGAAGATCGCGAGCGGGTATCGCGGGAAACCGTGACCGTGCCGATTGAAGCGGTCGGGATGCTGCCCGAAAACGAGATCGAAGATCTGACCATCAATGAGGACGGGACGGCGACGGTCAAGATCAAGCGCGTGTATATCGAAACGTGCTACACGGGGCAGGCTGTCCCGCTGCGCGAGTTCCGCTTCAGCCCGCGCGCCAAGCACGAGGACAGCGCAAACTACATCGCCCATGTCGCGCCCGTCACGCGCGGGGAGCTGGTGGAAATGGGCTTCGACCGCGCACAGGTGTATGACCTCCCGCGCTTCAGCGATAACGACCTGGAGTATTACGAGAGCGAAACCCTCGACCACTACAACGAGGAAGAAACCTCGCCCGCCGTGGAACTGGTGGAACTGTGCGAGGAATACGCCCGCATAGATGTGGACGGTGACGGGATTGCCGAGCGCGTTAAGGTGTTTCGCGTTGGCGGGGAAATTCTGCGCTGGCAGGGCGAGCCTGTCATTGATGAACTGACCGGCGAGCAGGCGACCGACGAACGCGGCGAGCCGATGTTCGAAGAGGGCGAATTGGCGGTGGAAACCGTCGATGACCAGCCCTTCGCGGTGTTCTGCCCGTTCCCGCGTCCGCACGCGCTGATTGGCTATTCGCTGGCCGATAAGGTCATGGACATTCAGTATCTGCGCTCGATGATCGCGCGCCAGATGATTGACGGCATGGCTTTCTCGAACCTGCCGCGCCCGATTGTCGCACAGGACGGCAGCGCGGATGAGACGCTTGACGACATTCTCAGCCCGATCCCCGGCGCTCCCATCAGGGTCCGCACGCAGGGCGCGGTCACGGCGATGCCCAACACGTTCGACGTCGGCCAATCGCTGACCGTGCTGGAATGGGCGACGGGTGAAGGCGAGAAGCGCACCGGCATCACGGCCATGAACCAAGGCCTCGATGCGGACGCGCTGAACAAGACCGCTACCGGCACAGCGATGATGCAGGCGGCAGGCCAGCAGATCGAGGAGGCGGTTGCGCGGCAGATGGCTGAAGCGTTCGGTCGGCTGTGCATGAAGATTTACCGCATGATGCGGGACGCGGCGTATCCGTTCACCATCCGCGTTGACGGACAGCCGCGCCAGATCGACCCTTCGCAGTGGCCCGACAAGATGCAAGTGCGCGCCCGCGTTGGCTTGGGCACTGGCAGCAAGGACAAGCGCATTCAGGCGCGCATGGCGCTTTACCCTGCCATGACGGCGGCAATTGAGCAGGGCCTTGCGGGGCCGGAACATGCGTTCAAGTGGATGGACGGCGTGGCGCGTGACACGGGCATTGGTCAGGGCGATGATTTCATGTTCACGCCCGAGCAGATGCAGGCGAAGCAGGCCGAACGGGGGCCGGAGCAAGACCCTGAACTTGTCAAGGTCGAGCAGGAAATGGCCCTGAAGCGGCAGCAAGCCGAGTTTGACGCTGAAATGCGGATATTTGAGACCGAGCGCCGCATGGAACTTGAGGCGGCGAAGATCGCGGGCAATCTGGACTTGCAAGCGTTCAAGGCTGAGACCGAACGGCAGCTTGCGGTGATGAAGGCGAGTCTTGAGGCGCGCCTGAAGATCAACTTGGCTGACAATCGCGCGGGGGGCAGGCTGGATGCGTAACCTCGCTATCCGCCTTGTCCTATGGCTGTGCCGCGTGTTCGCAATCAGCCTGCTTGAAGAAGCCCGCCGCTTTGCCTCGCCTGACGCTGTTGCCCGTGGCCAGCGCTGGGAAGCTTTCTACAGCGAGGAAGGCGGCATTGCGGACATGATCCGGCAGGCGCGCAAAGAAGCGTTCGAAGCCTATGCCGAGTGCCGCCCGAGCGATGCGGCGGAAAAGGAATATCTGGCGGGCATTGACCGTTGCTGGCGTCAGCTTGACCGCCGCGTGCAGAGCGTGATCGAGACCGGAAAGCTTGCCGCCAAGCAGGAGCAATTCAAGAGCGCGGCTGTTGGGATGCCGAGGAAGAGCGTGTGAGGTATGCATTCTGGCGGCTCGTGGCCCGTGTGCTTGGCCTCGGCTTGCTGACCGTGCGCCCGACTTGGCGCGAAGTTCGTTACAAGATCATTGGCAGGCATCGCACATTTAGCAGGATGTATCACCTGTTGAGTGCGCTGCTGCCATGAAGCCGCCCACTCGGGCACCCCTCGTCGTGAGACGATAAGCAAGGAAGTGCAATGACGGCCCATCAGGCAACTGAAGCCGCCAGCGCTCCGGCAACCATGTCGGAAAAGCAGGCGGCATTCGAACAGGAACTTGGCGACTTCATCCCCGATCTGGAGGACGAGGAAGCCGAAGACCAAACCAGCGGCGAAGACACCGAAGACGAATACGAGGACGGTGACGAGGCCGAGGGCGAGGATGACGATAGCGAGGAACCGGCGCAACCGGCCATCCCCCCGCCCGTCAGCCTCAATGCGGAGGAAAAAGAGGTCTTTGCGCAGCTTCCCTTGGAAGCCCAGCAAGCATGGGCCGCAAGTGAAACCCGCCGCAACCAGCAGGTGCAGGAAGCCACCACCCGCGCATCAGAGGCCCAGCGACTAGCGGAAGCGAAAGCAGCCCAAGCCGATGCACAAGCCGAGGCCCGCTTTGCCGAGCAGTTGAAGGCTGTAACCGACGCTTTCAGGCCGCAAGAGCCTGATCCAGCGCATTACGCTTCAATTGAACAGTATCGGCACGCCAAGGCTGTTTACGACCACCAACTTGCCCAGCACATCGCATTCGAGCAGCAGGTTGCACAGGTCGGCAAAGAGACGCCCGAGCAGAAGGCCGCACGCATTCAGGCGCGCGACCAGCAGCTTTTGACCATCCCTGAAATTGCCGATCCGGCGACCCGTGACACCTACATTGCAAGCGCCTTCGCGGTGGCTGCGGAACTGGGTTACGATCAAGCCGAACTGGCCGAAAACATGGATGCGGGCGATCTTAAGGCCCTCGCACAAGCCGCCAAGTGGAAGGCTGACAGCGAGGAACTGGCACGCATTCGTGCCAAGTCGCAAGAGCGGGTCCGCGACAAGAACACGGGCAAGTTCAAGGCGATCAAACCCGGTGCAGCGCCCCACGGTGACACGAGGCGAGGCAGCGCGGACAAGGCGTTCCAGAAGGTGAAGGCGGCAAAGGGCAGTGCCTACGGGGCTGCGCGCGTCGATGCCTTCGCTGACTATCTGGACCGCTCGGGTATCCTGTAGTTTCACTCTTTCCGCGTCGTGAGACGCACCCCCTCCCTTAGATGGATTTTCCAACATGACGACCATTCTCAACGTTGGGCGCGTCGGCGTCCGTGAAGACCTCAGCGACCGCATTGCCGAGCTGTTCCCTGACGATACCCCGTTCCAGCGGGCCATCGGCACCTCGTCCATCGGCAATACCTACACCGAATGGCAGACCGACAGCCTCGTGGCGGCGAACGCCAACAACGCCAGCATTCAGGGCGCTGATCTGGCGACCGAAACCCGCCCGAACACCACCCGCGTCGGCACCCACTCGCAGATTTTCACCAAGCGCGTGGGCGTTTCGTCCACCGTGGAGTGGACCAACAAGGCGGGCCGTCGTTCGGAAATGGCGCGCGAGACCATGAAGATGGGCCGCGAAATCCGCACCGACATGGAAGCCCGCTTTCTCGGCAACTTCGCTTCGGTGGCTGCGACCAGCGGCGTTGCGGGTCAGACTGCTGGCGCGCTGGCGTGGCTGACCTCGAACGTGTCGCGCGGTGCCTCGGGTTCTAACGGTGGCTTCTCGGCGGGTATCGTCGCTGCTGCCACCCCCGGCACCCTGCGCACCTATGCGGAAGGCCAACTGAAGACGGTTGTGCAGTCGGCTTGGGCCAACGGGGGCAACCCGTCGATGGTCATTACCAACGGCGTGCTGAAGCAGGCCGCAGCGGCGTTTCCGGGTCTCGCCCAGCAGCGTCGTGAAGCTGGCAATGGTCGCCTGACCATTGTTGCCGGTGCTGACATCTACGTGTCGGACTTTGGCGAACTCCAGTTCGTGCCGGATCGCTTCGCTTCGACCCGCGACGCTCTCGTGGTCGATCCGGAGTTCTGGGAAGTCGGCATCGGCCGCGCGCTTCAGGTGGAGCCGCTGGCCAAGAACGGCCTCAGCGATCGCCGCATGATGTCTGCGGAAGTCGCCCTGATCTGCCGCAATCAGGCGGCTTCGGGCGTGGTTGCCGACATTCAGGTGTAACCGATTGGGCGGGGGGCTTCGGTCTCCCGCCCTTTTCCATAGGTGCTAAATGACTGAACCCAAGAAGCGCGGACGCCCCGCAAGGGTGGCTGTGGTGGCTGCTGAGGCCACTTCTGTTGCGCCCAAGAGCGCGCTGACTGTGAAGGTCGCTGACGCTATCCATGACGGTGAAGGCGGGTTTTATCCCGTGGGCCACAAGTTCAACCCCGTGGATGACGAGGCGGGCGAGGCGCTCAAAGCCAAGGGGCTGGCTGAGTGACTTGGGAAGTCCTTGATGATGGCCGCTGGAATGGCCTCCGCAAGCTGATGCGCTCTGATCCCACCGACCCCGACGCGGTGCAGATCAAATACGAAGACGTATCCGGTGGCGCGATCATCGAGGAAAACAAACGGGCCGACACGCACAAGGTCGATAAGGACTTGTGGCACGTTGGCCATATCCCCGCATCGGTGGGGCTGGAATGGCTTGTGAAAGAGGGCATCGACATTTGGTCGCCCGATCCGGACATGAAGCGTCGTGTCCTGCGCAAGCTGATGGATAGTGATTACCGGCACCTAGTGCCTGGTGGGGCAAGGATCATGCTATGACAGGTATTGCCTTTCCCACCGATCCGGCGGGCTACATCAGCAACATCAGCCAACTTGTTGCGGAAATCCGCGATGAAATGGATGACAGCGGATATTCGCTGGACAAGATTTACCGCGCGATTGGACGGGCTGAGGCGCTGTTCAACCGCGAATTGCGCGTGCCGCAGATGGAGACCGAGGTTTACCTTGCGGTGACGCAAGAGGTGACGGACCTGCCCGCCGACTTTCTCGCGCTGCGTTCGGTCTATTCGGAAGGCTCACCGGACAATCCGCTGCGTTCCATGTCGCCCGCTGGTTTGCGCGGCTTGTATTTGGGGCAGTCGGGCAACCCGAAGGCCTACGCCATCGAGAATATGCGCCTTGTGGTCGCGCCCGTTGGGGCTGCGTCTATCACGCTGCTCTATTATTCGAAGCTGACCCCGCTGACCGATGGCAACCCGACAAATTGGCTGCTGCGGGACTATCCCGACCTTTACCTGCACCAAGTGCTTGGCCTGCTGTTCCAGAAGATTGGCGACCGCGAACGGGCGCTTGACCATCTGTCGCAGGCTGCTGCTCTGATCGTGCAGGTCAATGGCGCTGGTCGCAAGGCGCGCTGGGGTGCTGGTCCGCTTACGCCTGCCCTTGTGCCGCAAGTTCGCGGGGCGCGCATCTGATGCAGCCGCTGGCGTTTGGCGCGTTCCTGCCCGATCAGTTGCCGGTTGGCGCTGACAAGCTGGTGACAGCGAAGAACGTTTTGCCCGCGCCGAATGGTTATCGCGCGGTTCCGGCCTTCGCTCCGGTGTCTAATGCCCTCCCTGCGGCGTTTCTAGGGGGCTACAGTGCGATTGCCAGCGACGGCACGGCATATCTGCTGGCGGGCACGGCAACGACGCTCTCTCGCCTCTCAGGCGGGGCGTGGACCTCGCTGTTGACGGGCCTGTCCGTGTCTAGCCGTTGGCGCTTTGTGCAGTTTGGCGACGTTGTGGTGGCTGTGAACGGCGGGGCAACGCAGGTTGTCGATCTTGTGGCTGGCACGGCTTCGGCTTTGGCCGGCGCGCCGAGAGCGATTGACGTTGATGTTGTCGGGCCGCACGTGGTTTATGCGCAGTCGAATGGCGACATCCTGATGGTGCGCTGGTCTGCTTTTGAAGACCACACCGGCAACACGCTGGGCAGTAATCAGGCGGGTGAGCAGCCGATGCTGACGGGCGGCGAGGTCATGGGTATCGCGGGCGGTGAGTTCGGGGTGATCTTGCAGCGGCAACGGCTTGTCCGCATGTCGCTGACGGGGGATAGTTCCGCACCGTTCCAGTTTGACGAAATCACGCCCAACTTTGGGTGTGCTGCCAAGGGTTCCATTGCCAAAGCTGGGCGCACGGTGTTTTGCCTGTCTGATCGCGGGTTCATCGCGATTGATGACGGGCAGGCGGTTCGCCCGATTGGCAACGAGAAGTTTGACCGGACTTTCCGCGCTGCCTTGGGGGACGAGTTTGAACGGGTTTATGCGGCAGTAGATCCGCAGCGCACGCAGGTTGTGTGGGCCATTCCCGGCGTGCCTGGGCGCATTTGGGTTTACAACTGGGTGCTTGACCGCGCCACAGTGCTGGAATTGCCGCTCGACGGGGTTTTCGCGGGGTTCGAGAACAGCCAAACGCTTGAGCAGGTGTCTGCTGCGTTTCCCGATCTGGACGCGATGCCGTTCAGCCTTGATGATCCGCGCTTTAAGGGCGGCGCTCCGACGCTTTACGTGGTGCAGAACGGCGCGGTGGGGGTTTTGGGTGCCAGCACGCTGCTAACTGCCGAGTTCGAGACCGCGCAGTTTCCGATGTTTGGGGCGCGCGGGGCGCGTGGGCGGGCCATCTGGCCGGAAACGGACGCGGTTTCGGGCCTGACTGTGACGGTCAAGGCTGCGCAGCGGCAGGGCGATGCGCCTGTGATCCGTTCGGGCAGCAATTTGCAGGAAAGCGGACGCATCCCGCTCCAGTTTCGCGGCAAGTTCCTCAATATCGGCCTGACGATTGCGAGCAATGACTGGTCTTATGCCAATGGGGTTGTGATCGAGGCCGATGTGGGGGCGCTGCGGTGAGGTTTATTCCCGAAACCGCCAATCGCGCGGACTGGGCGCGCCTTGTTGCGCAGATCGTCAACGGCTTGGTGCGGCGGGAACCTGACTGGGCCAATTTGCAAGATTTTGCCGATGATGCGGCGGCTGCGGCGGGCGGTGTGGGCCTGCGCGAGTTTTACCGCACGGGTTCAATCGTCAAACAAAGGATAACCTGATGCCTACTGTCTATTGTTCGTTCTACGGCGGGTCGCACCTCGGCGTTCGTTATGACCCGATTAGCCCCGCCGTTATCACTACCTCGGGCGTGACCGCCAAGACGGCTTCCGGAGCGCCTGACGGTGCGCAGATCGTCGGCATTGAGGGCGATGCGGCGCACTACGTCAACATTGGTCCGCAAGACACGGTTGTGGCATCCACGACGCAGGGCGTTTACGTTCCGGCCAACACCGAACGCCTGTTCACGATCCCGCCCGGTTACGGGGTTGCAGCGATTACCGCCTGATGAAAGTCAAGCAGCAGCGCCATGTCTCTGCGGAGGCATGGGCCGCGCTGTCAAAAGCCCTGCCGTATGCCAATTTCACCGAGGGCGATGTGCGGCAAATCCTCGCCGGTTACGGGTGGATGATCTGGGCGATAGACGGCAAAACCTTTGTTCTGACGATGGTTAATCAGGACCGTGAAATAGAGGTTTTGTTGGCTGGCGGCAGCGATGCCGCAAACTGCATCGGGCCTTGGGAAAAGGCAATGCTCTCAGACCCCGCGCACAAGGGGATGACAATCAGAATTGATGGCCGAAAGGGCTGGCGCAAATACCTCAAACATTGGGACTGCGACGCCAACGGGGTTTTGACTAAGGTAGTGTTTTAGTGTAATAAAATCGGGCTGCAACGGGTGGTCAGACCCGTGCAGCCCTGACCAACACGATGGAGTAAGCATCGCATGGCTAAGAAGCCTTTACCCTCGCCTGCCGAATTGCGTCAATTGCTTGAATATGACCCAGACACGGGCGTGTTGAAGTGGCTTGCGCGCACGCCAAAACAATTTGAGGATCCGCTTCGCTGCCGACAGTGGAACACACGGTTTGCTGGAAAAGTTGCGGGCACACTTGACCGAACAACAGGCTATCTCTGCTTTCAGTTAGGCGGGCGGAAAGTGCTGGCGCATCGTGTCGCCTTCGCGCTTCACAATGGTGAATGGCCCAACGTTATTGACCACGTCAACGGTGACAAAACCGACAATCGTATCACGAATTTGGTGTCAGGCAGTCAGGCCGAAAACATGAGAAACCTGCGCCGCTACGCTCGAAACAAGAGCGGTGCGACCGGCGTCACTTGGGACAAAGAGCGCGACAAATGGTTCGCGTCGATAAATGCCAATGGCAAGACAAAGTCATTGGGGCGGTTTGCGCATTTTGATGAAGCCGTTGCCGCGCGAAAAGCAGCTGAAGAAGAGTTTGGTTTTTCACGCCGCCACGGCGTTTAGTTTGGGCACATAAAGAGCAAGCTTCGCGCTTGGGGTAGGTGTATCATCGGTAAGAAGAAATCCACCACGACGCAGACCAACAAACCGATCTACTCGGCTGAGATCGGCGGCGCGGCGCGCAATGTGCAGGGCGCTTACGATCAGGCGCAGCCCGCGATTGCTGACCTGTCCACCAATATGCGCGGCGCTTCGAATGATCTGTTCGCGCAGTATCGGGCGGGCGACCCCACCATCCAGATGGCTCAAGCGACCGCGCGAGACATGATGCAGGGCGGCGAAAACCCCTACCTGCAACAGATGATCGACCAGACCAACAGCAGCGTGCGCAATCAGATGCAGGCTTCGCTTGGTCGGCGCGGCCTGTCGGGCGGCAGCGATTACACCAACCTGATTGCCCGCGCCCTCGCCCGCAATGAAACCGAGGCGCGGTTCGGGGACTTCAACCAATCGCAGCAGCGCCGCTTGCAGGCTGCGGGCATGGCACCGGGCTTGCTGGCAGGTTCGTATCTCCCGCTCCAAATGGCGAGCGAGATCGGAACGCAGGGCGCAATGCTGCCGCTCCAGGCTGGTGCGCTTAATGCGGCTTCGATTGGCGGGCTGCTTGGCCAGTATCAGGACACCAAGGCGCGCACTGTGCAGTCGGGCGGGCTGCTTGAAAGCATCATCGGCGCTGGTGCGCAGCTTGGCTCGGCTGCGATCATGGCCTGTGATGTGCGCCTGAAGGAAAACATTGAGCGCATCGGCATGACCCCCTGCGGCGTTCCGCTTTACCGCTTCGATTATCGCGGCGGTGATAAGGGCGTGATCGGCCCGATGGCGCATGAAGTCGCCATTCTCCAGCCTGACGCGCTGGGGCCTGAGATTGACGGCTACATGACCATCATCCCGGAGAAGCTGCAATGATCGGGCGCAAAGGCTTGTTCGGTAGGGGCGTGCCCGCCATGCCGGGGGTTATCTCGGGCTATGGCGGCGGCACGTTCGATATGGACGGCATGCCCGTAACCATGCCCGACA
>VFQO010001044.1_pt1 | contig 23943 bp, 24 predicted proteins | sample 3512331 | NCBI WGS metagenome assembly VFQO01 (sample SAMN10412371, study PRJNA504923) | tailings metagenome | isolation source: Replicate 3 from Balatoc abandoned mine | place: Philippines: Itogon, Benguet | collected 2017-08-28 | reverse complement strand
CAGGTAGATCGAGCAGACTTCGCTCGACAGGCATTCGCCGATGATCTCGACCACCTGATCAAGCTTCGCCTGCGCGTGCAGCCGCGAAGCCATCACCTCAGTCAGGCGGGTCAGGATCTGGCGAGCGGCGGCTGCGGCGGTCATCACCGTGCAGGTCTATTCATTCCGCACGACAAATGCAAAAGTCCAGATTGCAGCACACCGCCCGTCAGGGGCGTCAGGTGGACAATCCGTGCCGCTCAGCAGGCGGCAATTTCTTCCTTCAATCGCAATTTCTGCTTCTTGAGGGCCTGGATCATCGCGGTGTCGGGCACGGGCCGGGCCATTTCATCGCGCAACCGGGCTTCAAGACCGGCATGCTTGCTCTGAAGGGCGTGGAGGTGTGACAACACTGCGGTCGATGCCATTATGCGTTCTCCTATCCAAGCGGGGGGATGCCCCCGGAAAGGCGACTCGGCAAACGAAGCGGCCGAGCCGCAGGTTTCATTGAAACCACAGGCAGCCTAGCTTGCAAAGCCCTGACGCATCGTAAATCGGCGCACCTGCCCCTGCGCGCGACGAACTGCGCAGACGGGCCGCGCGGATGGATCGCGCCAAAGCGGGGTGAAATCTGCACCTGCCATCTACCAAATCGCCGCAGGAACGCGTAGCGCACGCCGTGCATTGGGCGCAGGCCAACATGCCAGCGGCAAAGTGGAAGGATCAGGGGCAAATATGACCGAGCAGGAGCTCAGGAAAAATCTTGAGTTGCTCAAGACCGAGCATCGCGACCTCGACGCCGCGATCGCCGCCTTGACAGAGGCGGCACGGGTGAGTGCATCGGCCGACATGCTCCAGATCGCCCGCCTCAAAAAGCGCAAGCTGCGGCTGAGGGACCAGATCGCCATCATCGAAGACACGCTGCTGCCGGATATTATCGCATAATTATCGCGTGTGAGCGCGACGAACGAACCATGGTTAACGGGCCGGCAATTCTGTGCCCTCGCGGGACGAAATCAAAAATTGCTTGGAAAGTAACCATAGCCATATGGCGGTGAAGCGCGCGGCGACGTAGCTTGCGGCGCACTATGGCCCGCACCACCAACCTTTCGCGCCCGATCGTCGAGGCGCTCTACACCGAAGCGCTTGTTCTGGCGGATGACGTGCGCGCGGTGTTTGCCGCCGGCACGCGCGAGCCGTTGGCGGGTGAGGACGCCTTCGTGCGGCTCGCGCTTTCGACCGAGGGGCTGAAGACTACCACCCGGATGATGCATGTGCTGGCATGGCTCTTGAACCAGCGCGCGCTGTTTCAGGGCGAACTCAGCGAAAATCAGGTGCGCCTGCACGGGGCGCTGCCGCCGGATCGCGGTTCGGACGAGAAGCAGTTGGCGCTGCTCGAACCGGAAACCCGCGAACTGATCGCCGACACCGAAAAGCTGCACCAGCGCATTGCCCGGCTCGACGAAGCGTGGCGCCAGCATTTCGAAATGGCCTCGCCGGTGCGGGCGTTTCAGGACCGGATAGGGCGGGAGCTCGGGCGCTTCGGCTAAGCCGCGCTCAGCGCCTTTCGCCACCGCCCCAGCCGCGCATCGCGCACTTCGGCGTCCATCTGCGGCTCGAATGTCAGCAGCCGCCCGCGCATCGCCTGCGCTGCCGCGCTGAGATCGGGGTACATCCCCACCCCGCAGGCCGCCAGCATTGCGGCCCCCAAGGCGGTCGTCTCGACAAAGCCGGGCCGCTCGACCGTGATGCCGAGCATGTCGGCCAAATCCTGCGCCATCCAGTCATTCGCCGCCATGCCGCCATCGATCCTGAGCGTCTGCCACGGCGCGCCATCCTTGGTGAAGGCCGCGCATAGATCATGCGTCTGATGCGCCATCGCCTCCAGCGCCGCGCGGGCCAACTCGGCCTTGCCGCTGGAGAAACTGAGCCCCGCGATCACCCCGCGCGCTTCGGCCTGCCAATGCGGCGCTCCCAGCCCTGACAGCGCGGGCACGATCACCACGCCGCCGCTATCCGGGATCGAGCGGGCGAGCGCCTCGGTTTCCTCGGCCACCTGCACGATCCCGAGCGAATCCCGCAGCCATTGCACCAGGCTGCCAGCCACGAACACCGAGCCTTCGATGGCATAGGTGCGCTGACCTTCAAGCTGGGTTAGCACGGTCCCGAGCAGCCGGTTGGTCGAGCGCGGAATGCGGCGCCCCTGACAGGTCAGCACGAAAGCGCCGGTGCCATAGGTCGCCTTGGTCTGACCCGGCGCAAGGCACGCCTGCCCAATGGTCGCCGCCTGCTGGTCGCCCGCGAGGCCCGTGATCGGGATGGCCCGGCCGAGCAACCTGGGATCAGTCATGGCGAGCGGCCCGGCCATATCGACCACGCCGGGCAGTGCGGCCAGCGGCACGCCAAACAGGTCGCACAGCCCTTCGTCGAACTGCCCGTCCTCTAGACCCATCAACAGCGTGCGGCTGGCGTTGCTGGCATCGGTGATGTGCGCCGCGCCGCCGGTGAGCTTGTAGGTCAGCCAGCTCTCGACCGTCCCGAACGCCAGCGTGCCTGCGTCCGCAGCCGCGCGCACGTCCGGCACATTGTCGAGCATCCAGCGCATCTTGGTGCCGGAGAAATAGGGATCGAGCAGCAGGCCGGTCCGCTCCTGCACGCCCGCCTCATGGCCCGCTGCGCGCAGCTCCGCACAGAAGGGTTCGGTGCGGCGGTCCTGCCAGACAATCGCGTTGGTGAGCGGCTCTCCCGTGCTGCGGTCCCACGCCACCACGGTTTCGCGCTGGTTGGTGATACCGATAGCGGCGATGCTCGCCGCGCCGCCCGCCTTGGGGATCACCTCCAGCGCGCAGGCCAGCGTCTTGTCCCAGATCTCGCGCGGATCATGCTCGACCCAGCCCGATTGCGGGTAATGCTGCTCAAGCGGCGCCTGCGCCGAGGCGACCAGCACGCCGTCGCTCGCGAACAAGATCGCGCGGGTTGACGTGGTGCCTTCGTCAAGGACGAGAATGTAGTCAGCCATGGGGTATTCCTCTCTCCGGCGTGACATCTGCCACGGCGCTCGCCATATGCAAGGCCATGGTCACGATCCCTCCCCAACCCTGGCCCACCGGGCTGGCCGAAGCGGTCGAACCGCTGGTGCTGCGCGTGCTGGCGCCCAATCCCTCGCCCTATACCTTCACCGGCACGCAGACCTATGTCGTCGGCGACCCGCAGGGGCCGGACTGCGCGGTGATCGATCCCGGCCCGAACGAGCATGAGCACATCGCAGCGATCATCGCCGCGGTTGCCGGACGCAAGATCGTCGCGATCATGTGCACCCACACTCACCGCGATCACTCGCCCGCCGCCGCGCCGCTGGCGGAGCTGACCGGCGCGCCGATTGTCGGCTGCGCGCCGCTGGTGCTGGTGATCGACGGTCCGCGCTCGGACGAAGCCTTCGATCCCACCTATGCGCCCGACCGCGTGCTGGTGGACGGCGAAGGGATGCGCGGCACCGGCTGGACGCTCACCGCGGTTGCCACACCCGGCCACACCTCGAACCACCTGTGCTTCGCGCTGGAGGAAAGCGGCGCGCTGTTCACTGGCGATCATGTGATGGGCTGGTCGACCAGTGTCGTCATTCCGCCCGATGGCGACATGGGCGATTACATGGCGAGCCTCGAAAAGCTGATGGCGCGCGATGACGTGCGCTACCACTCGGCCCACGGCGCCGCGATCGAGAAGCCGCGCCAGCTGGTGCGGGGCATGATCGGCCACCGCCGCCAGCGCGAGAACCAGATCCTGCGCCTCTTGGGTGAGTCAGCGCGGCCTGTCAGCGGCTTCATTCCCGACATGTACAAGGGCCTCGACCCGCGCCTGATCCCGGCCGCCGAAATGAGCGTGACCGCGCATCTGATCGATCTGGAAAAGCGCGGGCAGGCCGTGTGCGAGGGTGGGGTCTGGCGGGTGGTGTAAAGCGCGCTTGCACCATCTGCCGTTTTGGTGTTCCTCTACCTCGGGGCGCGACTTGTTAGGGGGGCGGGATGGCCACTTTGGCACAGCGCGGCGCGGCGACAGAAGGCACGCGCTTCTTTACCATCATGGCGTTCGTCATGGCGCTGGTGATCGTGGCGGGCTTCTCGCTCAATCTGGCGATGGGACGATCAAGCTTTGCGCTGCCAGCCGCGTTCCATGTCCATGGCATGATCTTCATGGGCTGGCTCGGGCTGTATCTCGCGCAGGCCGTGACCATCGCCAGCGGCAATCGCGCCTTGCACCGCCGATTGGGCAAGCTCGCCTATCTCCTGATCCCGGCGATGGTGGCGGCCGGGGCGATGATCATCCTCGTTTCGGTCCGCGGAACGGGTGGGCCATTTTTCTTTGCGCAGAACGAGTTCTTCATTAGCAATCTGGCGGGGCTGCTGGTGTTCGCCGGGCTCGCGCTGTGGGCGCTGCGAGTGCGGCGCCACACTGGCTGGCACCGGCGGCTGATGCTGGTGGCAATGAGCGCGCTGACCGGACCGGGCCTCGGGCGCCTGCTGCCGATGCCGCTGATGATGCCCAATGCCTGGACCATCGGCTTCGCGACGACGCTCATCTTCCCCGTCGTCGGAATTCTGGTCGATTGGCGGGCCAATGGCAGGGTACATCCCGCCTACTGGTGGGGGATGGGGTTCAATGTCGGCGGCTTCCTCGCCTCGATGGCTCTGGCCTATTCGCCGATCGGATATGCCATCACCGAAGCGGTGATCGGAGGTACGCCGGGGGCCGAGCGTCCGATGGAGGCCTTCCTGCCGCCGGGCTTCACGATGTAGGGCGGGTGCCCAAGCTTTTCGCTCGAAAATCGGGGGCGAGCCCCTATATCGGCGGTTCCTGAGATAACGGGGATACGAGTGATGAGCCTGCTGACCCGCAACCCCACCGGCACCGACCTGCTGGCCGAGATCAACCGTTTGCGCAAAGAGCGCAACGCGGTGATCCTCGCGCATTATTACCAGACGCCCGATATTCAGGACATTGCCGACTTCGTGGGCGACAGCCTCGAACTCTCGCGCAAGGCGGCGGCGACCGATGCGGACGTGATCGCCTTCTGCGGGGTCAAGTTCATGGCCGATACCGCCAAGATCCTCTCGCCCCAGAAGACCGTGATCCTGCCCGACATGGACGCCGGGTGCAGCCTTGAAGACTCCTGCCCGCCCGAGAAATTCCGCGCCTTCCGCGAAGCCCACCCCGATCACATCGCGCTGACCTACATCAACTGCTCGACCGAGGTGAAGGCGCTCTCCGACGTGATCGTGACCTCGTCTTCGGCCGAGACGATCCTCGCCCAGATCCCGCCCGAGCAGAAGATCATCTTCGGCCCCGACCGCCACCTCGGCGGCTATCTCGCGCGCAAGTTCAACCGCGAAATGCTGCTGTGGCCGGGCGTCTGCATCGTGCACGAGGCCTTCTCGGAGACCGAGCTTCTGAAGCTCAAGGAGCAATACCCCGGCGCGCCCATCGCCGCGCACCCGGAATGCCCGCCGACGATCATCGACCACGCGGACTATGTCGGCTCGACCAGCGGCATCCTGAGCTTCGCCAAGACCTTCCCCGGCGACACCCTGATCGTCGCCACCGAGCCGCACATCATCCACCAGATGCAGAAGGCCCTGCCCGACAAGACCTTCATCGGCGCGCCGGGCGCGGACGGGAACTGCTCGTGCAACATCTGCCCCTACATGGCGCTCAACACGATGGAGAAGCTGTATGTCGCCCTGCGCGACCTCTCGCCCCAGATCGAGATTGAGGAAGGTATTCGGTTGAAGGCGAAGCGCAGCCTCGACCGGATGCTGGACATGGCGAGCGGGACTGTGGGGATGGGCGACTTGGGCAAGGTGCGGTTTAGCGGGGATTGAGGGGTGCCATTCTATTCGGTTGTCATTGAGGGTGCGCATTTCCCTGCTCGCGTTTTTGATGTCGCCGATGGCCCGATGGGATTCTACACGACGCGCTTCGTTGAAGCTGTCGATGAGCACGCTGCCGAATTAGCAGCGGTCGAACTGATCAAGCGAGAACTCAAGCCTCTTCTGGGCGAGCAGCAGGTTGGCGAGGTCAATCCCTTGATGTCTCTCGACCGAATAAGCGAGCTTCAGAAGCTGCCGGCGACTGCACCGGGCTCCGGTTTCACTTGGTTCCCTATGAGAGACTGACGCTCTAGGCCCCAGCTCCCGCTGGGGTGACGAGGGAGGCTAGGTGGCCCTCGCCCTGCTCACCGCCAGCGCCGCGCCCACCAGTACCATCCCGACAATATCCAGCCCCGACAGCACCTCGCCGAATGCCAGCCAGCCGTAGATCGAGGCGACCGCGGGCTGCGTCAGCAGCGCCAGGCCCACCACCAGCGGTGGGAAATACTTGAGCGCAAACACCATCAGCCCCTGCCCCACCAACTGGCTCAGGACGAACAGGCCCACAATCGGCCCCCACGCCTGGGGCCACACCGGCTCACCCAGCGCCAAGGCGATCACCAAAAGCACCGGGCAGCCGAACAGGCTCACCCACACCAGCAGGCTCCACGATCCAAACTGCCCGCGCGCGCCTTGCAAGGTCAGCAGGTACACCGCGTAAAGCAGCCCCGCCGTCACGCTGAACAAGTCGCCGATCAGGGTTTCGTTCGAAATCTCGAGGCTGCGTCCCATCAGGATCGCCGCGCCCGCCAGCGCGAAGATGATCGCCAGCCACTCCAGCCGCCCCGGCAGCGTGCGCGCGACCAGGAAGCCCCAGAACAGCAGCACAATCGACCCGGCATTGCCGAACAGCGTCGCATTGCTCAGCCGCGTCATGCCGATCCCGATGTGCCAGCTGGCGAGATCGAGCGCGAAGGTCACCGCCCCGAGCGCCACCAGCGCGAGCGTTGTCGCTGGCATCCCCGTCAGCCGCTGGCCATTTGCCCGCGCCAGCAGCACCAGAAACGGCAGCGCCAGAAATAGCCGCCAGAACCCCGCGGCCACCGGTCCTGTATCCGCCAAGCGCACGAACCACGGCCCGATCGCCAGTGCCACGTTCCCGCCGAACAGCGCGAACAGCAGCAGCCACGCTGCCGGGCGGGCAGGCTCACGCGCAATTTCTTCTTGGGCAGCACCCTCATTTTCCATGCTTGCGCCCTAGCCCTGCGCACCCCAATTGGATAGCCAATCAAAACTGGCTCACAAGGATTACCCACATATGCACGACGCACTGTTTCAGCCGCTCCAGATGGGCGCGCTCCATGCCAAGAACCGCATCCACATGGCCCCTCTCACCCGCGGCCGTGCGGCCGATCCGATGTTCACGCCCAACGAGCTAATGGCGACCTATTACCGCCAGCGCGCAGGCGCAGGGATGATCCTGACAGAAGCGACCGGCATCAGCCGCGAAGGGCTCGGCTGGCCGTCTGCCCCCGGCATCTGGAGCGACGAGCAGACCGAGGCGTGGAAGGCCACCACCAAGGCCGTGCACGAGGAAGGCGGCCTCATCGTCATGCAGCTGTGGCACATGGGGCGGATCGTCCACCCGGTGTTCCTCGATGGCCAGCCGCCGTTCTCGGCCAGTGCCACGACCGCGCCGGGCGATGCGCACACGCCGCAAGGCAAGCAGCCCTATGCCCAGGCCCGCGCGATGACGCATGAGGACATCAAGCGCACGATTGGTGACTACCGCCGCGCCGCCGAAAACGCCAAGAAGGCAGGCTTTGACGGCGTGCAGCTGCACAGCGCCAATGGCTATCTGGTCGACCAGTTCCTGCGCGATGGCACCAACCTGCGCACCGACGAATACGGCGGCTCGCCCGAAAACCGCACCCGCTTCATGCGCGAAGTGCTCGAAGCGCTGATCGACGTGTGGGGCGCGGACCGCGTCGGCATCCGCCTCTCGCCCAATGGCGATTCGCAGGGCACCGATGACAGCAACCCCGCCGCCACCTTCGGCGCGGCGGCCAAGGTTTGCGAGGAACTGGGGCTCGCCTTCGTCGAACTGCGCGAGCCCGGCCCGGACGGCACCTTCGGCCAGACCGATGTGCCCAAGCAAAGCCCGCTGATCCGTCAGATCTACACCGGCAAGCTGATCCTCAACTCGGATTACACCGCAGAAGCAGCCGAAGCCGATGTGGTGAGCGGCAAGTGCGACGCGGTGAGCTTTGGCCGCCCCTACATCTCCAACCCCGATCTCGAAAAGCGGATCGCGGTGGGTGCGCATTGGAACCCGAACAAGGACGTGCCCAAAAGCTGGTACTTCCCGATCCCGGAAGGCTACGTCGACTACCCGACACTGGCCGAGGAACAGGCCGAAGCGGCGGAGTAGAAACAACACTGGCGGAACACCCCTTCTTCCCCCCTCCCCTGCGGGAGGGGGAGAATTAGCGTTGCGGCTGATCAGGGGCCGGGGCAGCAGGGGCTGCTTCGGCCCCTTCGCTTGGCGGAGTACCGTCGATCCCGGGCACCGGCGTCACTTCAGGCTGTTCGGCGTCGATATCGCCGGTCGGGATGGCCTGTTGCGGCGCGAGAGGCGCCTGCGATTCGAGCTGCTCCAACGGGATCATCGCATCACTGATCGATCCGGCGAGCACCTCGCCCGAAGCCTCTCCGCGCTGCTCCGCAGATGTGGTCGCTTCCTCGGTGCAGGCCGAAGCGAGGAGAGCAAGGACAAGGATCGCGGCGCGGGTCATCGGCATGCTCTTTTCGCCGCGGCGTCCAATGCGTCAAGGAAATCATCGCTGCTGGCGATCAGAGCCGCGTCCCACGCGTCGGGCGAAACGCTGAGGCCCAGCCGCGCCAGACTGGTGACGCCATATTCGGCAATCCCGCAAGGCACGATCCCGCCGAAGTGCGACAGATCAGGGTCGAGGTTGACCGAAAAGCCATGCATCGTCACCCAGCGCCGCACTCGCACGCCAATTGCACCGATCTTGGCCTCGCGCCCGTCGATGTCCTTGGTCCAGATGCCGACCCGGCCTTCGGCCCGCCAGCTTTCCACGCCGAAACCTGCCAAAGTGGCAATGACCCAGCCTTCGATCGCGTGGACGAAGCAGCGCACGTCCTTGCCGCGCTTGGCGAGGTCCAGCACAAGATAGCCCACCCGTTGCCCCGGCCCGTGATAGGTGTAGCGCCCGCCCCGCCCGGCTTCGACCACTTCGAACCGCGGATCGACCAGCTCGGCCGGATCGGCGCTGGTGCCGGCAGTGTAGACCGGGGGATGTTCCAGCAGCCACACCAGCTCCGCCGCCTCACCCGCGAACACAGCCGCATTGCGCGCTTCCATCGCCGCCAGCGCAGCCGAATACGCCACCGGCGCACTCTCACGCCGCCATTCAATCGGATATGCAACGCCGGGGACAGGAGCAGTGCTTGCCATGGCGCATCGGTGGGGGCATTGAGCGGCGAGATCAAGAGGCGATTGCAGAAGCGGGGCCTCCCGACAAAAGGGATCGAAAATGGCGAACCGCAAGCTCGACATGGGCATGGCATGGACACAGGCGACGGCGCTGATGGGCCTCAACCGTGACACCATCGGCGCGATTGCAGGGCTGTTCTTCTTCCTGCCCTCGATGGCCAGCGCGCTGTTCGTCCCGGTTACCGCGCTCACGACCGCTCCCCAGGCAGGTTCGAGCGGGGGCGAGGATCCGGCTGTCGTGATGCAGGCGGCGGTCGATCAGATGACGGCGCTCTACGCCGACAACTGGCCAATCCTACTCGCTGTCTTCGCCATGCAGTTCATCGGATCGATGAGCCTGTTTGCGCTGCTGACCGACCGCGGCAATCCGACCGTGGGCGAAGCGCTGGCAACCGGAATCAAGGGCCTGCCAAGCTATATCGCGGCGCAATTGATCACGGTGATCGGCGCATCGCTGGCTATCGGCCTCCCGCTTGGCCTGGTCTCGGCGCTGGGCGGTGAGGCGGCGGCGGTGCTGGCGGTGATGGTCGCGCTGGTGGCGATCATCTATATCATGGTGAAGGTTTCGCTGGCGGCGCCGGTGATCGCGATCGAAGGCCAGCGCAATCCCTTCACCGCCTTGGCACGGTCGTGGCAGCTGACCAAGGGCAACAGCGTGCGGATTGCCGTCTTCATTGCGCTGCTAGTGGTGGTGATCGGGATCATTTCGGCGCTGGTTTCCGGGATCATCACTCTGATCCTCGCAGCGCTGGGTGGCGGCATCGCGACAATCGGCGGGGCCGCAGTGAATGCTTTGGTCAATGCGCTACTGACTGCGCTGTTCGTTGTGGTGACGGTGGCGATCTACCGCCAATTGAGCGACGATTTGCCCCAGCGCGCCGCCGATGTCTTCGAATAGCGGCGCTCTGCCAAGTCGATGGCCGACAGTGACCCCAAGCTAACCTCCGCCGCCCCCACTGGCGCAATCCCGCCGTCGCGCATGGCGTTGTTGTTCATGGTCATGCTGGTGACAGCGGCCGGCAACACCGCGATGCAATCGGTGATGCCCTCGATCGGCACGGCGTTGCAGGTCGACGACGTGTGGATCAGCCTCGCATATAGCTGGTCGGCGCTGCTGTGGGTGGTGTGCGCACCGTTCTGGGCGCGGCGGTCGGACCAGCGCGGTCGCAAGGCGATGATGGCGCTAGGGCTCACCGGCTTTATCGTGTCCTTCGTGCTGTGCGGCGCTGCCTTGTGGGCCGGGCTTTCGGGCGTGTTGTCGGCGGTCTGGACCCTGATCGCCTTTGCTGCTGCGCGGAGCCTGTATGGCGGGTTCGGCAGCGCTGCGCCGCCCGCAGTCCAAGCCTATGTCGCCTCGCGCACCCCGCGCGCGGAACGCACCCAGGCATTGTCGCTGATCGCATCGAGTTTTGGCCTTGGCACCGTGATCGGCCCGGCGCTGGCGCCGCTGATGGTGGTGCCGTTCCTCGGCCTCGGGCTGACCGGGCCGTTCCTCGCCTTTGCTGCGATTGGCGTAGTTGCGCTGGTGCTGCTGCGGCTGCGCCTGCCCAATGACGAGCCGCAATATGCCGCGCGCGGGCAAGCCGTGGCCTATTCGAGCGGATCGGGTGCGCCCGTCGATCCGCAGGAGACGACCGAGCAGGAAGATGCCGCCGCAGAGCCGCCGCGCCTCAGTTGGCGCGATCCGCGCCTCAGGCCGTGGGTGTTTGCGGGACTGATTGGCGGTCACGCGCAGGCGATGGTGCTGGGAATTTCGGGCTTTCTGGTGCTCGACCGATTGGGGCTGCGCGATACGCCAGCCGAGGGCGCGGGGCCGGTGGGCTTGGTGCTGATGAGCGGGGCGATTGCCACACTGCTGGCGCAATGGGGCCTGATCCCACGCTTCGATCTCGGCCCGCGCGCGGCGACCCTGTGGGGGATCGCGACGGCGGCCTTGGGCACGGTCATTCTGGCGATTGCGGGCGACCTGCACCTGATCGCGCTGGGCTATGCCATAGCCTCGCTCGGCTTCGGCCTGTTCCGGCCCGGCACCACGGCGGGCACCTCGCTCGCCGTCACCCGCGCCGAGCAGGGTCAGGCGAGCGGCATCGTCGCGTCACTGGCGGGGGCGAGTTACATCTATGCGCCCGCGCTTGGCGTGTGGCTGTATGGCCGGTCGGACTGGCTGGGTTTCGGCTTGATCGTGGCGCTGTGTCTGGTCGTGCTGGCCCACGGCTGGTTCGCTCTTCAGGCGGACCGGGAATTGACCAAGGAACGGGCTTAGCAACCGCCGTCGGCGGCAAAGCCGCCGCGAGGCTACGTGGCCGAGCCGCAGGTGCTCAAGCCCACAGGGCTTGAAACGCGCCGAGGACGTGCCCGCGGAGGTGGGCGCGCAAATCTACAATATTTCCAGCACGATGTCCTGAGGGCGGCAGAGGCGGACGCCCTTGTCGGTCTCGACCAAGGGCCGTTCAATCAGGATCGGGTCAGCGACCATAGCCGCCAATACCGCTGCATCATCGGCATTCGGCAGGCCGCGCTCGGCTGCGTCGGTGCCGCGCAGGCGCAGGCCTTGCTGGGGCGTGATCCCGGCATCGCGATATAGCTGGGTGAGCTTTTCGACCGAGGGCGGGGTCTTGAGATACTCCACCACCGTCACCTCGACCCGGCTCAGGTTTTCGAGGATCGCCAAAGTCTTCCTCGAAGTGCCGCAAGCCGGATTGTGCCAGATCGTCGCCTTCATTGCCGCTATCCCTGCGATTGAGCCACCCGCACTCCTAAGCGAGCCGCGACACGAATGCCACAGCGTGTTGATAATCACTCTCGCCAACCACGAGCCCTTGCAGATGCGAGTAAGTTGCAATAGCTGGCCTTCCAGATCGTCTGAAAGGTAACCCATGATTCTCCGCGCCGCGCGCTCTGCCCTGTTCCTTGGCTGCGCCAGCATCGCCTTCCCGGCGCTCGCCGATACGGCTCCGGCCGCCAGCGGAACCGCTGCGACGGGTAGCGCGGAGGCCGACGACACAGGAGAGCGTGGCCCCAACATCATCGTCACCGGCAATGTGCTCTATGCCGACCAGATCAACGCGCTGCGCACGCCGACGCCAATCATCGACGTACCGCAATCGCTTTCGATCACCACCGCCGACCAGATCGTGCGGCAGGGTTTCGACAGCATCGGCGATATCGTCAACTACACCCCCGGCGTCACCAACTCGCAGGGCGAAGGCCACCGCGATTCCGTGGTGTTCCGCGGCGTACGCTCCACCGCCGATTTCTTCGTCGATGGGGTGCGCGATGATGTGGAATATTACCGCGGGCTCTACAATCTCGAGCAGGTGGAAATCCTGCGCGGCCCCAACGCGCTGCTGTTCGGTCGAGGGGGAACCGGCGGCATCCTCAACCGCGTGACCAAGAAGGGCGTCGTGGGGGAGACCTTCGGCGGCGTGCGCGCCTCGGTCGATACTTTCGGCGCCTATGACATCTGGGCCGATCTCAATCTGGCCACCAGCGACACCTCGGCGCTGCGGATCAACGCCGCCTACGAGCATCTCGACAATCACCGCGATCTTTATGATGGCGAGCAGATCAGCATCAATCCGACCTTCCGCGCCGAACTCGGCAGCGCGACGACGATCGATCTCAGCTACGAATTTCTCGATCACGAACGCTTCATCGATCGCGGCATCCCGACGGACGACAATGGCGACCCGGTGCGCGCACTGAAGCGCATTACCTTCGGCGATCCCGACAACAACTATGCGACCTTCAAGGCCCACGTGCTGCGCGGCGCGGTGCAGCACAGCTTCTCGGACAATCTCAAGGGCAATTTCACCGCTTCCTGGGGTGACTATTCCAAGGTTTACGCCAACTACTTCCCGATCGGCTACACGCCTGCGACCAACATCGTCGCGATGGACGGCTATATCGACACCAACCAGCGCCAGAACCTTGTGCTGTCGGGCAATCTGATCGGCGAGTTTGCCACGGGCGGCATCGGCCACACGCTAATCGTGGGCGGCGAATATATCGATACCAGCAACAACAACGATCGCTTCAACGCGGTGTTCGACACAGCGGTCGCCGATGGCCGCCGCCCCGATGTCGAGTTCTTTTCGGCGGTGCGGCCCTTCCCCCTGCGCGGCGGGGTCGGCACGCTGGCAAATGGGCGCACGACGCGGGTCGGGTTCACCGCTCTCAATGACGATACCGAGGCGGATCTGACCGTCTTCTCGGCCTATATTCAGGACGAAGTGAAGATTGCCGATTGGCTGCGGGTCGTGCTCGGCGCGCGATTCGACAGCTTCGAGATCACCGTGCTCGACAACCGCACCGGCGCGGTGCGCACCCGCAAGGACGAGGAAGTGACCCCGCGGGTTGGGCTGATCCTCAAGCCGCAGGATAACCTCTCGCTGTACGGGAGCTATTCGGAAACCTTCCTGCCGCGCTCGGGCGATCAGTTTGCCGATATCAATCCGCCCAACGATGCGCTCGATCCCGATACCTTCTCCAACCTTGAAGCTGGCGTGAAGTGGGACATCCGCGCGGGACTGTCGCTCACGGCAGCCGTGTTCCAAATCGATCAATCCTCGCCGCAGGTGGCGGACAGCAATCCCGACACGCTCGACGTGATCGATTCCCGGATTCGCGGGTTCGAGGCGCAGTTCCAGGGGCAGGTGACCCCTGGTTGGTTCCTGACGGCGGGCTATTCCTATCTCGATGGCGAACAGCTAAGCCGCACGGGCCCGACCGGGCGCCGGGTGCGCGAATTGCCTGAGCATATGTTCTCGATCTGGAACAATGTGCAGGCGACCGATCAGCTCGGCTTCGGGCTGGGCCTGACCGCGCAAGACGAGACTTTTGCAGACAATGGCAACACCGCGACTCTGCCTGCCTATGCGCGGGTCGATATGGCGGTGTTCTATGACGTGACCCCGAACCTGCGGGTACAGCTCAACGTCGAGAACCTGCTGGACGAGCTCTATTTCCCCAATGCCCACTCGGCTGATGAGCTCACCGTGGCCCCGCCAATCAACGCCCGCCTGACAGTGTCGGCACAGTTCTGAGAGGCTATTCCGGCGTGGGCACCCGCAGTGCCGGAACGGCCTTGGCGGCATCCTCAGGACTGATGCCGGGGGCAGGCGCGGCACTGATCCGCTCCTGCCGCTGCGCGACGCGGCCCGCCTGCTCGACCGCCTTGATCAGCCGCGGATAGACCCCGCAGCGACAGATATTGGGGATCGCGGCGTCGATATCCTCGCGGGTCGGCGCAGGGTTGCGCTGGAGCAGCGCGGCGACGGCGATGACGATGCCGGGGGTGCAATACCCGCACTGGATCGCCTGCTGCGCCACCATTGCCTGCTGTACGGGGTGCGAACGATCGCGCGACAACCCCTCGATGGTCGTGATCAAACGTCCCTCGGCCTCGGCCAGCGTGATCGCGCAAGACCGCAGCGCCACCCCGTCAACCATCACCATGCACGCGCCCGAACACTCCGCCCCGCCGCCGCACGCCTTGGTGCCGGTGAGGTTCATCGCCTCACGCAGCGCGTAAAGCAGCGGGATGCGGGGATCGAGGTCGAACTCGACCGGCCGCTCGTTGACGGTCATGCGGCTCATTGGCGCGCCCTGCCGCGTTCAGCTTCAGGGCTGTTGGAGACACATGAGACACTGTGCAGAAGACGAAAACCCGCCCCCCGCACAGCCCCAAGCGCCGCCCCAAGCGCCGCCCCCGCAAACGGTGCGGTGCACAGGCGCGAAAGAGAGTGTCCGGTCAGCATCGACCCTGCGTGACAGCTTCAATCTCAGTAGGAAAGCGAAAGTCGCCGCTCAGCTGCGCCAGCTATCGTCGATCTTGTCGACCCGGCGCTTCCACGCTTCGAAATCGAACATGCCCGCACCGCCCTGCCCGCTCATCACGGAGAGGTCGCGCTGGTGGACGTCGACCACCTCTTGCGGGACGAGCACGGGGTTGCCCATGCTGAGCGTCGCGACCTGAATCTCGCAAGCGCGCTGGAGCGCCCACATCTTCACGAACATGCCCTGGATCGTGCGGTCCATCACCACTGGGCCATGGTTGCGCAGCATCAGGATGGAGTGATTGCCGAGGTTCTGCACCAGCCGTTCGCCTTCTTCGGCGCGCACAGTGATGCCTTCGAAATCATGATAGCCGATCTGGCCCTGGAAATTGCAGGCGTAGAAATTGGTCGGCAGCAGCCCGTCCTTGTGGCTCGCCACCGCCATCGTCGCGGTGGTGTGGACGTGACAGATCGCGTCCGCCCGGCTGCCCAGATGCTTGTGGAAATAGCCGTGCTGGGTGAAGCCCGCCTTGTTCACCATATAGGGCGAACCGCCGACATTATTGCCCTCGACATCAATCTTGACGAGGTTGCTGGCGGTGACTTCCGAATACAGCAGGCCGAACGGGTTGATGAGGAAGGTATCAGCCTCCCCCGGCACCTTCAGCGAGATGTGATTATAGATCGATTCCGACCAGCCGAGGTGATCGAAAATGCGGTAGCACGCCGCGAGGTCAAGCCGCGCCTGCCACTCTTCCTTGCTGCATTCAATTGTGGGTTTGAGCTGCGTTGCCATCGGCCATTCCTCTCCGTCAATCCTTGGCACAAGCTATCGCACGCTGAGGGAATGCTTTGCAAGCCGTGAGGGCTGCCGCTAGGCCTTGGAGACGATGAATGCGCCCGCCCTATCTTCTGCGAAACTGGTCAGCGGCAGCATCCCCGGACATCTGGTCAGTCAGACCCTGCCAGCCGTCATCGGTGTGGCCGCGATCATGTCGATCGGGATCGTCGATGCCTATTTCATCGGCCAATTGGGCAGCGCCCCGCTGGCCGCGATCAGCTTCATCTTCCCGGTGGCCGTAGCCAGCACCTCGCTGGGTGTCGGCGTGATGGTCGGGATCAATTCGGTCGTCGCCCGTGCGCTGGGCGAAGGCGATTTCGAGCGTGCCGCGCGGCGGGCCAATTTCGGGATCGTATTCGCCGTCCTGTGCGGGCTGGTGATGGGCCTCGCCCTGTGGCTGCTGATCGACCCGATCTTTACCGCGATGAATGCGCCGCCCGCGCTGATGCCGCTGATCCGCGCCTATATGACGCCCTATGCCTGCGGCTTCCCGCTGAGCCTGGCGATCATGGGCTTCAACGGCGTGCTGCGCGGACAGGGGGAGGCCAAGCGGACGAGCACAGTCAGCATCACCTATGCGGCGGCCAACTGGGTGCTCAACCCGATCCTGATCATGGGCGGGTTCGGCTTTGAGGGGTTCGGGATTGCAGGCTCGGCCTATGCGACCGTAATCGGCTGGGGCATCGGCGTGCTGACCGCCCTCGTGCTGCTGCGCGGGACGCCCTTGCCCTTGAACCTCGCCTTGCTGCGCAATTGCAGCCTGATCGACCCGGCCAAGGCAATCATCCGCGTCGGGCTTCCGGCGGCGTTCTCCAATGCGATCAACCCGCTGGGCCTCGCGATTCTGACATCGCTGGTGGCGCTGGAAAGCGAAGCAGCGGTAGCTGGCTTCGGCGCGGCGGGGCGCTTGCAGAGCTTCGTGATTGTTCCGCTGCTCGGCCTGTCGGGCGCGATTGGGGCCATTGTCGGACAGAACTGGGGCGCGGGCCGCCATGATCGGGCCCGCGAAGCGGCGCTCTATGCCGCGGGTTTCTGCGTTGTGTGGGGGCTGCTGATCGCGCTCGGGATGATGGCGGCGGGCGAGAGCTTCGCTGCGATCTTCACCGATGATCCCGCCGTGATCGCCGAGTTCGCGCTCTATCTCAAAATCGCTGCTTGGGGCTATGCGGGGTTCGGGCTGCTAATCGTCGGCAACGGGATCATGAACGCGGTCGACAAGGCGGGCTTTGCGCTGATGCAATCGGTCGCGCGGGTGTTTCTGGTGATGCTGCCGGTGGCGCTGGTCTTGCAGCCTTCGATGGGCAGCGCAGCGATCTACACCGCAGAGCTCGCCGCCAATCTGTTCGGCGCGGTGTCTGCCGTGGTGCTGGTGCGGCATATCTTTGTCAGACACGCCCCAGCTTGGGTGCCGCGCTAGGCGCTTGTTAACCAACCGTGGCGCATAGCCCTGACCGTAAGGGCTAAGAGGTTGCGCACCTAATGGACGATCTGCTGGCGGATTTTATCGCCGAGACCCGCGAGATGTTGGAAGCTTCTGGCGGCGAACTCGTCGCGTGGGAGGCGGATCCGGCTGACCGCGCGCGGCTCGATACGATCTTCCGCTTCGTCCATACTGTGAAGGGCAATTGCGGCTTCTTTGACTTCCCGCGCCTCGCCAGCCTCAGCCATGCCGCCGAAGACGCGCTGGCCGATTGCCGCGCCGGGCGGCGTGAGCCGGATCAGCAGTTGGTCACGGCTGTCCTCGCCATCATCGACCGGATCGCCCTGATGATCGACGCGATCGAAGCGGGTGACGAGTTTCCCGAAGGCGGCGATGAAAGCCTGATCGCTGCCGTGGATGCCCCCCATGAAACAGCCCCCAGCGACAGCCTGACAGGGGTCAAAGAGGGGGTCACCCCACCTCTGCACGCACCAGCTGATGCGCTGCTCGGCACCGGAGAGGAGCAAGCCGCACCCTATCGCCGCGCAGATGCCGCCGCCCAGCGCACCATCCGCCTGCCCGTCGAACTGCTTGACCGGGTAATGAGCGGCGTCAGCGACATGGTACTGGCGCGCAATGATCTGGCGCATCGGCTGCGTCAGGCGGGCAACCAGCCAACGATTGATGGCCCCTTCGAGCGTCTAACCACAATCCTCTCCGATGTGCGCGATGCGATCACCCGGATGCGGATGCAGCGGATCGAGACGCTGTTCGGCGCGCTGCCCCGGCTGGTGCGGGACCTGTCCGCCGAACTCGGCAAGCAGGTCATGGTCGATCTCGATGGCGGCGATGTCGAACTCGACCGCGAGATGATCGAGACGATCCGCGATCCGCTCACCCACCTGATCCGTAACGCGGTCGACCACGGGATCGAGCAGCCATCTGCCCGCCTCGCCCATGGCAAGCGCGAGATCGGCCTGCTCGCCATCGCCGCGCGCCAATCGGGCAACACGATCAGCATCGCCATTTCCGATGACGGGCGCGGGCTGGACGAGGACCGCATCGCCGCCAAAGCAATCGCCACAGGCCTTATCACCGCGTCAGAGCGGCAGACGATGAGCCGGGACAAGATCCTCAACCTCATCTTCGAACCCGGCTTCTCCACCGCCGAGACCGTCAGTAATGTCTCAGGCCGCGGCGTGGGCCTCGATGTGGTGCGCCAGAACCTCGAAAAGGTCGGCGGCAGCATCAAGGTCACCAGTGTTCCGGGGCAGGGCACGCTGTTCAGCCTGCAAATCCCGCTCACGCTCAGCATCATCGCCGGACTGACGGTAGACGTCGGCGGGCACCGCTTCGCCATCCCGCAAAGCTATGTCGAGGAAATCGTGCAAGCCTCGGCCCGCGCGCTCGATTTCACCCGCATGGGCGAGACCGCGCTGGTCACCTTCCGCGGTAACAGGGTGCCGTGCCTGATGCTGGGCGAGGTGCTAGGCCTCAACACTTGCGAGATTGCTGCGCGGGAACCGACGCTGGTGATGCTGCGGCTCGCCAGCGGCGATCTGTTCGCGCTGGCGGTCGAAGGCATCCACAATCACGGCGATCTGGTGGTCAAGCCGCTTGCGCCCGCCGTGATGCGCTCGGGCCTATATGCCGGATCGACCCTGCTCGATGATGGCCAGCCGGTGCTGTTGCTTGATGTGGCCAACATCGCCAGCCAGCATAACCTGATGTCCGACACCCGCGTGCGGGCCATCGGGCCGCTGGAGGGCGAGGCGGTTGTCACGGCCGACGCGCCGCGCGCTATGCTGTTCACCGACTTTGCCGGACGCCGCTCCGCTGTTCGCCTCGAACTGGTGCAGCGGATCGAGACTGCGCCGACCTCTGCCATCGATCGGTCCGCCGCCCGCCCGCGGGTGGTGATCGACGGGCTGATCCTACCGTTGATCGGCCTGCCCGAAGAAGCCTTGGCCCTCCCGCGCGTGCGCCTGCTGCGCTTGTCGGACGGAGCGTGCGAACTTCTGTATGCGGTGCGCGAAGTCGAAGATGCGGTCGAGCTCAAGGACGCGCTGCACCCGGTGCCAGAAGATCCGCTGGCCGAAGCCATGACGCTGATCGGCGGTCAGCCGGTCACGCTGATCGATGCCCATGCGCTGTTCGCTCTGCATGGGGAGCCGCCGCTGGCCGCCGCCCGCCCGCGTTGCGTGCTGCCTGATGGCGAGTGGGCGCGCACCATTCTCGCGCCGCTGGTCGCCAGCGCCGGGTATGATATCCTGCCCGAAGGCACCAACGACCCCGCCGCCATCGGCATCGTGTTCGATGATGTGTTCGAAGTCGCCGAAGCGCTGGGCCGCGCACTGCCCGCGCGCGTGATTCGCCTGCGCGATCAGCCCGACGCACCGCCGGGCCGCGAGACGATCTACCGCTATGACCGCGAAGGCCTGCTAGCCGCGCTAGCCGAAGCCAACCGCGCCGCCCGCGTCGAAGGAGAGGCCGCATGACCGGAGACCTGCTAGTCATCGCCCAGATCGCCGGTCGCCGCTGCGCACTTTCCGCGCTCGACGTGAAATCCGTGATCGAGATCGGCACCATCACCCCGATCCCCCGCGCGCCCGTCTGGATCGCCGGCATCACCGCTCTGCGCAGTCAGGCCCTCACCGTAATCGATTGCCGCCGCGCGCTTGGCTTTGGCGGCGGGCCTGACGGCACCGACTGGCCGACCGACCACCGCGCCGCCGTAGTGGCGGATGGGGGCCACTCCTACGCGCTGATGGTCGATTCGATTGAAGACATCACCACAGCCGCGGACGAAGCGGGTCAGGTGCCAGGCGGGTTCGGGCCGGAATGGTCGCGCGTTGCCACAGGCATGGTTGAGACCATGGCGGGGCCCGCTTTGATGCTCGATCTGGCTGCCCTTCTAGCCGGGCCGGAAACCGCAAGACACGAAATCGAAGCCGCAGTTTAATCCTATGCTTACCAAGTGCGCCTAGTTTGAGGGTTCAAACCGCAGGAACGCCCATGAAAACATGCCTCATCGTCGATGATTCCCGGGTCATCCGCAAGGTTTCGAGGCATATCCTCGAGACCCTCGGCTTTGCCGTGGAAGAAGCCGAGAACGGTAAGCTGGCGCTCGACGCCTGCGATGCGTCGATGCCTGATGTTGTTCTGCTGGATTGGAATATGCCGGTGATGACCGGGATCGAATTCCTCGTCCACCTGCGACAACGCCCCGGCGGCGAGCGGCCGAAGGTGGTGTTCTGCACCACAGAAAACGACGTGGCCCATATCCGCGAGGCCATTCAGGCCGGCGCGGACGAATATGTCATGAAGCCGTTTGATCACGAGACGCTCCAGATCAAGTTGCAGCTTGTCGGGTTTGCGTGAACCGCTCTTCATCCATCCCCCTGATGCCCCCGCCCGGTAACCCGGACGGGAGCGATCGCCGCCCCTTCGCCCGCGCCGGCGCCGCCGCCACGATCCGGGTGATGATCGTCGATGATTCGCTAACCGTCCGCACGATCTTCAAGCGGATGGTGGAAAGCGATCCCGCGCTGATGATCGTCGGCACCGCCAGCAGCGCCGAACGCGCCATCGCTCAGCTTGCCGCCGAGCCAGCCGATGTGGTGCTGCTCGATCTCGAAATGCCGGGCATCGGCGGATTGGACGCCCTGCCCGCGATCCTCGCCACGCCTGGCCGCCCGCAGGTGCTGGTCGTCTCATCGCTGACCATGGACGGGGCCGAACACACGCTCGCCGCCTTACAGATGGGCGCCGCCGACACGCTGCTCAAACCGCGGCCCGGCGGTTTCACTGATGAATACCGCGCGCAATTGCTCGGCAAGATCCGCGCGCTGGGCAGCCGCGTCGCCGAAAGTGACAGACTGCCCGCCCGCCTTGCCGAACCCAGCTTTGCGCGCCCAAGCTATTCCCGGCGCAGCTGGCGGCCCGAGGCGATCGCGATCGGCGCTTCAACCGGCGGGATCCACGCTTTGGGCCTGATGCTGCGGCGGCTTGGCCCGGATTTCGATCTGCCGATCCTGATCACCCAGCACCTGCCTGCATCGTTCATGCCGGTCTTCGCGCGCCAGATCGAGGCCGCCTGCGGGCGTGCTGCCGATATTGCCGCCGATGGCCTGATCCTGAGCCCAGGGCGTATTCTGATTGCGCCCGGCCACGGCCACATGGTGGTGCGCCGCAAGGGCGCCTCCGCCCTCACCATTCAGGTCAGCAACGAACCCGCGGCGAGCGGCTGCATGCCCTCGGTCGATCCGATGCTGACCAGCCTCGCTGAAGCTTGCGACGGCCGCGCGCTGGGGGTGATCCTGTCCGGCATGGGCCGCGACGGGGCGCTTGGGGCCAAAGACCTCGTCGATGCCGGCGGGACGATTTACGCACAGGATGCCGATTCGAGCGCGGTGTGGGGAATGCCGGGCGCTGTCGCCCGCGCTGGCCTTGCCAGCATGATCGCGCCGCCCGACCGGCTCGGCGATGCGGTGATGGCTCAGGCCGCCACACCCGCTTCTCCGGCGCTGCGGTAGGCCGCGCGCGTGATAGAAGTCAGCGAAGCCTCCCACCAGATCATCGCCGATCTGCTCGAAGCACGGACCGGGCAGCACTTGACCGAAAGCCGCCGCTGGCGGGTCAATTCGGCGCTCGCGGGGATTTTCCGTGCGCACGGGATCAGCAATGTCGATCAGCTCGTGTGCCTGCTCGCTGCGCCTCCTGGCGGGCCGGAGACCCCTGACCTGTCGCAGGAAGTGGTCGAAGCGCTGCTCAACAACGAGACCTATTTCTTCCGCGACAAGCCGACCTTCGATCAGCTGCCGGGGGAAATTCTCCCCGAAATCGCCCACCGCCGCCGCGATATGCGGCGCCTTTCGATCTGGTCGGCGGGCTGTTCGACGGGGCAGGAGGTCTATTCGCTCGCAATGCTGTTCAACGAACAGGCGGAACGGTGGCAGGGCTGGACGATCGACATTCTGGGCACCGATGTGTCGCACCGGGCGATCAACGCGGCGCGCAGCGGGTGCTACAGCCAGTTCGAAGTGCAGCGGGGGCTCGGCGTCACCCAGATGCTGCGCCACTTCGACGAGACCCCGCGCGGGTGGCAAGTGCGCGAGGATGTGCGCTGCAAGGTACGCTTCCATCAGCACAATATCCTCGGCCCGTTCCCCGGACGAATGCCCTTCGATCTGGTGCTGTGCCGCAACGTGCTGCTCTATTTCGACCGGAAGGTCCGCACGCAGGCCTTCGCCCGCCTATCGAGTGCGGTGATGCCAGACGGGTTTCTGATGCTCGGCGCGGGCGAGACGGCGGTTGGCCAAACCGACCGATTCGTCCCCAGCGCCCGGCGCGCGAGCTTCTTCGAGCCCGCTGGCCAGCACGCCGCGCTTCAGAAGATCGCGTAAGACCGCGGCCGTCGCGGGCCGCGGCTTTACCCTTCCTTAGCCGCTTCTGTTTAGGATGATCGAATTACAGCACGCCAAACCGCGTGCCTATGGGGAAACCTGATCGTGTTCTCGGCGAAGCAACCCTTGCATCTGACTTCGGTCGGACTGGTGCTCATTCCGATCGGAGTGGCCAGCGTCATGACAGGCGCGCTGGTGCTGGCGGTGAGCTTCAGTGACCATTGGAGCATCGGATCGCACAGCGGGCTGATGATTGCCGCGATCCTGATCTACACCGCCACCCTGTTCTTTCTTGGCCGGAGCGGCATGGCCAGCATCCGCGGATTGGAAATGCGCGCCAACACCGACGCCCTGACCGGTCTGCCCAACCGGCATGCGCTGCATGAAGACATCGTGCAGATCTCTAACGGGAACGAGGAAGTCGCGCTGGCGATGATCGATCTCGACAGTTTCAAGCAGGTCAACGACCACTATGGCCACGCCGTCGGCGATCAGCTGATCGAGCTGTGCGCGCAGCTGATCCGCGACGTCTGCGGGGAGGAAGCGCGCTGCTACCGGCTTGGTGGAGACGAATTTGCTGCTGTGATGGCAGGCAAGGTCTCGGGCACCATCCTTGAGGGGATGTGCCGCACGCTGCTCGAACGGCTCGGCACTCCGGTCACACTCGGTCACCGCCAGATTGCGGTTGGTGCTAGCATTGGGCTGACCCGCTTGACCGCCAACGATCGTGTGCCCTCGTCCGAAATGCTGCGCCGCGCCGATGTGGCGATGGACATGTCCAAGCGCGGCGGGAAGATGCGCTGCACTTGGTTCAACGAAAGCTTCGACCGTCGCCGCGAACGCCTGCGCGAGATCGAAGACGAGATTCGCAGCGGCATCGCGACGGGCGAATTCAACCTCGCCTATCAGCCGCTGGTCAGCGCCGATGATGCGCGGATCGTCGCGGTCGAGGCGCTGCTGCGCTGGGATCGCGGCAATCGTCCGCCGCTCGGCCCCAATGTCTTCGTGCCGGTGGCCGAGGATTCGGGCCTGATCAACCCGCTTGGCCTATGGGTGCTGCGTCAAGCGGTGTGCGATGCGCTGCGCTGGGGCGACATCACCTTGTCGGTCAACATTTCCGCCGCCCAGCTGCGCAAT
>VFQO010001043.1_pt1 | contig 23961 bp, 21 predicted proteins | sample 3512331 | NCBI WGS metagenome assembly VFQO01 (sample SAMN10412371, study PRJNA504923) | tailings metagenome | isolation source: Replicate 3 from Balatoc abandoned mine | place: Philippines: Itogon, Benguet | collected 2017-08-28 | reverse complement strand
TTGCTGCAGCAGGCCGTGGTCACCGACCCCTACACCTATGCCGACGTGGTGCGCAAGGCTCCACGCGTCGCACAAAACGGGGTAGCATCATTACTGGATGGATATCCAGTATAAAGTCTCGACTGGAGCTAAGCGGATACCCCTTATATACGTACAGTAAAGGAGTTGCACATGGTCCCGCTGATGGGCAGGAGGACGCCGTGTCCCCGTCGGTTTTGAAACAGGCCACACCGGTTTGGCCGAGCGCCGTGTGGCGGGCCGACCAGCTGGGCAGCCCGGTGGCGCGCGCCTGGCCCAGCGGCTTCGACGCGCTCGATGCCGAACTGCCTGGCGGCGGCTGGCCAGGCCATGGCCTGACGGAGTTGCTGGGGCCGGTCGGCGGCGCGTTCGAGTGGCGCCTGCTTGGGCCGTGGCTGCGCCAGCCGTCGGTGGCGGCCCGTCCGGTGGTGCTCGTGGGGCCGCCGCATCCGCCGCATCCGCCGGGCTTGCAGCACGCAGGCCTGGCACCCGGCCGGTTGGTCTGGCTGCGGGCCGACAGCGCAGCCGAGCGCCTCTGGAGCGCCGAGCAATTGCTCAAGGGCCGCACAGGGGCGGTGCTGGTGGCCTGGCTGCCGCAGGTGCGCCCGGCGCAGTTGCGCCGTCTGCAGGTGCTGGCCGCTGCCTGTGAGGCGCCGGCCTTCGTGTGCCGGCCCGAAACGGCTGCACGCGAACCGTCGGCTGCGCCGTTGCGCCTGCGCGTGGGGTTGGGGCCCGATTGGGCTCTGACGGTCGATGTCTTCAAGCGCAAAGGGCCGCCGCTGGCGCGTCCGCTGCGTCTTGTGTCGGTGCCCGGTGGGCTGGACGCGGTGCTACCACCGCGGCTCGCACAGCCCGCCCGTGTGCCGGTGCCGATGGTGGAGGTTGCCGATGTGGTGGTGCGCCCTGTGCCTGCCGCCGGACACGCCCTGCACTGAGCTGTCGTGGTGGGCGCTGGGCTTCACGCCGCGCGTGACCTGCGTTGACGAGGCGGTGCTCATGGAACTGGCCGCCAGCGCACGCCTGTTCGGCGGCCGGCGTACGCTGCGCGAACGGGTGCAGGTGCAGGCGCTGTCGCATGGGGTGACGCAGGTCGCCTGGGCGCCCAATGGGCTTGCGGCACTCGCGCTGGCACGCGCCGGGCAGACCGACAGCGGCACGCTGACCCTGGCCGATGCGCTCGATGCGTTGCCACTGGGCGTGCTGAGTGCTGCGCGGCCGCACGAGCGCACACTGGCCCAGGTCGGTTGCCGCACGCTGGGCGCCTTGCGCCGGCTGCCGCGTGAGGGGTTGGGCCGCCGCTTCGACCAGGCGCTGTTGCACGCGCTCGACCAGCTCTACGGCCTGGCGCCCCAGGCGCACGACTGGGTGCGCCTGCCCGAAGTGTTCGAGGCCCGGCTGGAGCTCATGGCACGCGTGGACGACGCTGCGGCGCTGGTGTTCGGGGCGCACCGCCTGCTGCAGCAGATGGCACTGTGGCTGGGCGCCCGGCGCAGTGGCGTGACCGCGTTCACCTTGCGCTGGGCGCACGATGCGATGCGATCCCGCGAGGTCGGCCCGACAGATGAGCTCACCGTGCGCACCGCCAGGCCTTCGCGCGACGTCAGCCACCTGCTCCGTCTGCTGGCCGAGCACCTGCACCACGTGCGTCTGCAGGCACCGGTGGGCGAGCTCTGGCTGCACGCAACCGACGTGCAACCGCTGCGGGAAACCAGTGCCTCACTGCTGCCCGATGCGGGGCAGGAGGGAGAGGCCCTGCCGCGGGTGATCGAGCGCATCGCGGCGCGCCTCGGGGCAGCGCGCGTGCTGCGCCCGCTGCTGGTGGCCGACCACCGGCCCGAGGCGATGTGTCGATGGCGGGCGGCCGATCGGTGGGCCGATGCGCCGCTGCCGCACCACAGCGCCCCCATCAGCGACACACCGCAGCCGGGCTTTCTGCTGCCCGAGCCGCTCAAGCTGGTGGTGCGCGGGCATCGGCCGCTCTACCTGGGTGAGCTGCGCCTGCTGCTCGGGCCGCAACGTATCGAAGGCGGCTGGTGGGACCGCGACGAGGCGCGTCACGACATGCGTCTGGTGGTGCGTGACTACTGGATCGCCTTCTCCGGGCGGGCCGGCCTGCTGTGGATCTTCCAGACCCGCGCCACCGATGGCGCCGAGCCGGCCTGGTACCTGCACGGCTTCTTCGCCTGAGGTGGCCCATGCCCGACACCCTGCCGGCCTACGCCGAGCTGTGCTGCCTCTCCAACTTTTCCTTCCTGCAAGGCGCCAGCCACCCCGAGGAGCTGGTGGCGCGCGCGCACGCGCTGGGCTACAGCGCGCTGGCCATCACCGACGACTGCACCATGGCTGGCGTGGTGCGCGCGCACGTGGCGGCCAAGGCGCACGGGCTCAAGCTGCTCATCGGCAGCCGCTTCGAGGTCGATGACGGCGAGCACGGCCGCTTCGCGCTGGTGTTGCTGGCCACCACGCGCGAGGCCTATGGCCACTTGTGCGGTTTCATCACCCGCCTGCGTCGGCGCTCGCCCAAGGGCACGTACCACCTGGCGCGGCATGAAATCGACGCCACCGCGCTGCCCGGCTGCCTGGCCATTGCGCTGCCGGCGCGCCACGCGCCGCAAAGCGCGTGCGACGCGATCGCGCGCTGGCTGCTGCAGCACTTCATCGGGCGCTGCTGGCTGGGCGTGGTGCAGCGCCGCGCCTTCGACGACGAGCTGCACCTGCACCGCCTGCGCGAGAGCGCTGGCCTGTGCGCCGTGCCGCTGGTGGCCGTGGGCGACGTGCGCATGCACCAGCGTTCGCGCAAGCCGCTGCACGACGTGCTCACCGCCACCCGCATCGGCCGTGCGCTCACCGACTGCGGTTTTGCGCTGGCCGAAAGCGCCGAGCAGCGCCTGCGCTCGCGCCTGCTGCTGTCGCAGCGCTTTGCCCCCGGGCTGCTGGCCGAAACCCTGAACGTGGCGGCGCGGTGTCACTTCTCGCTCGACGAGTTGCGCTACCAGTACCCCGCCGAACTCGTGCCCGCCGGTCACACGCCCACGAGCTGGTTGCGCCAGCAGGTGTTCGAAGGCGTGGCCCGCCGCTGGCCCGCCGGCGTTCCCGCCGAGCGGCTGCAACAGATCGAACACGAGCTCGCGCTGATCGCCGAGCTGCGCTACGAGCACTACTTCCTCACGGTGCACGACATCGTGGCCTTTGCGCGCAGCCGCCGCATCCTCTGTCAGGGCCGTGGCTCCGCGGCCAACAGCGTGGTCTGCTACTGCCTGGGCATCACCGAGGTCAACCCCGACGAGATGACCATGCTGTTCGAGCGCTTCATCTCGCGCGAGCGACGCGAGCCGCCGGACATCGACGTCGACTTCGAGCACCAGCGGCGCGAGGAGGTGGTGCAGTACCTCTACGCCAAATACGGGCGCGACCGCGCCGCGCTCACCGCCACCGTCATCTGCTACCGCCCGCGCAGCGCCCTGCGCGATGTGGGAAAAGCCCTGGGCTTCGCGCCCGACGCGCTGCACGCCCTGGCGCGCGGGGTGCGCTGGTGGAGCGAAGGCGCGATCGAGCGCGAACGCCTGGTGGAGGCCGGCCTCGACCCCGATGCGCTGGCGGTGCGCCAGCTGGCCGAACTCACCGCCGAACTCATGGGTTTTCCGCGCCACCTGTCGCAGCACACCGGCGGCTTCGTGCTCACCAGCGGGCCACTCTCCAGCCTGGTGCCGATCCAGAACGCCGCGATGGCCGATCGCACCGTGATCGAGTGGGACAAGGACGATCTCGATGCGCTCGGCCTGCTCAAGGTGGACGTGCTCGCGCTGGGCATGCTCACCGCCATCCGCAAGGCGCTCGATCTGGTCGGCCGCCGGCTCGGGCGCCCCTTCGGCATGCAGGACATCCCCGGTGGCGATGCGGCCACCTACGACATGATCTGCGCCGCCGACACGGTGGGCGTGTTCCAGATCGAGAGCCGCGCGCAGATGAGCATGCTGCCGCGCCTGCGGCCGCGCGTCTTCTATGACCTGGTGATCGAGGTCGCGCTGGTGCGGCCAGGGCCGATCCAGGGCGGCGCGGTGCACCCCTACCTGAACCGCCGCCAGGGCAAGGTGCCCGTGGACTACCCGAAGAACCTGGAGAAGGCGCTGGACCGCACGCTGGGCGTGCCCGTGTTCCAGGAGCAGTGCATGCAGATCGCCATGATCGCGGCCGGATTCACGCCCGACGAGGCCGATGGCCTGCGCCGTGCCATGGCCGCGTGGAAGCGCAAAGGCAGCCTGGGGCAGTACGAGGCGCGGCTGCTGCAAGGCATGGCCGAGCGCGGCTACGACGCCGGGTTCGCGCGCGGCGTGGTCGAGCAGGTCAAGGGCTTCTCCAGCTACGGTTTTCCCGAGAGCCACGCCGCCAGTTTTGCCAAGCTGGTCTATGTGAGCAGCTGGCTCAAGTGTCACCACCCGGATGCCTTTCTCGTGGCCCTGCTCAACAGCCAGCCCATGGGCTTCTACAACCCGCGCCAGCTGGTGCAGGACGCGCGCCGCCACGGCATCGAGGTGCGGCCGGTGGACGTGTTGCACAGCGACTGGGAGGCGGTGCTGGAAGCCACCGGAAAAATGGAATCTGACCCCAACAAGGAATCTGACCCCAACAAGAAGGCGGTGCGGTTGGGGTTGTGGCTGGTGGATGGGTTGGGCGAAGCGGTGGCGCGGCGCATCGTGGGGGCGCGGGCGCAGGGTGGGTTTGACAGCGTGGCCGATCTGGCGCGGCGGGCGCGGTTGGGGCGGCGCGAGCTGGCGCTGCTGGCAGCGGCCGATGCCTTGCAGTCGCTCAGCGGGCACCGGCGCCAGCAGGTGTGGGCGTCGGCGGCGCTGCAGGCCGCGCCCGCCTTGCTGCGCGACGCGCCGGTGGACGAGGCACCGCTGGCCTTGCCCGAAGCGCCGGAGGGCGAGGCCGTGGTGTGGGACTACGCGAGCCTGGGGCTCACGTTGCGCAGCCACCCGCTGGCGCTGCTGCGCCCGGCGCTGCAGCGCCGCCGCCTGCAGAGTGCGGCCGAATTGCGTGCCGCGCCCGATCGCCGTCTGGTGCGCCACGCCGGCATCGTCACCCTGCGCCAGCAGCCCGAAACGGCCAGCGGTGTGGTGTTCGTGAGCCTGGAGGACGAGACCGGCGTGGTGCAGGTCATCGTGTGGCGGCGTATTCGCGAGCGCTTTCGCCAGGTGCTGCTGCAGTCACGCCTGCTGGCGGTGTACGGCCACTGGCAGCGCGAAGGCGAGGTGGGCAACCTGATCGCGGGCCACCTTGAGGACCTCACACCGCTGCTCGGCCAGTTGAGCACCAGCCAGAGCCGCGATTTTCATTGAGCCGACGGCGTCGCTCGCCGCATCAGCACGTCGGTGATGAAGCGCCAGTGCGCCGGCGACACCGGTGTGATCGAGAGCCGGTTGCCGCGTTTGAGCAGCAGCATGTCGGCCAGCTCCGGCTCGGCGCGCAGTTCCGCGAGCGAGATCAGCCGCGTCTTGCGCAGCGCCTGCACGTCCACCAGTTGCCAGCGCGGTGCTTCGGGCCTGGAGGCGGCGTCGAAGTAGGGCGAAGATGGGTCGAACTGCGTGAGGTCGGTGTGCGGTGCGGACGCCACCCGCGCCAGGCCCGCGATGCCGGGTTGGGGACAACTGGAGTGATAGAACAGCACGCCATCGCCGATGCGCATGGCATCGCGCATGAAGTTGCGCGCCTGGTAGTTGCGCACCCCCGTCCAGGGCACCGTGGCCTGTGGCGCAGCCAGCGCGTCGTCGATCGAGCATTCGTCGGGCTCGGATTTCATCAACCAATACTGCGTCATTGATCGAGCTCCCTGGCTGCCTGGACCGGTGGCCCTGGCACGCGCAGCCACCACAGGCAGGCCAGCGCACTGCCCACCAGTGCGCCAGACACCCACAAGGCCCCGCCGCCCCAACGTTCGACGAGCCAGCCGAACACCAGCGGCGAGAAGGCCTGCGCCACGCGCGAGGGCGCCACGATCCAGCCCTGCCGACGCCCATAACCCACCGGTCCGTAAAAGGCCAGCGGCAGCGTGCCCTTGGCGATGGTGAGCATGCCGTTGCCCAGGCCATGCAGCACCGCAAACACCGGCGCCGCCACGGCGCCCAGCGCCATCCACACCAGCACGCCGAGCGGGTGCATGGATGCCGCGAATCGCGCCGCCCACAGCGGATGAAAACGCCGCAACCCCCCGAACTCCAGCAGGCGCCCAGCCACCTGCGCCGGCCCCACCAGCGCACCGATCGCCAGTGCCCCGGCCAGTGACAAGCCGCCGGCCATCAGCAGGGCGGGCAGGTGGGCCGCGAGCGCGGTGCTGACAAACCAGGTGGCCGCGAACACGTAGGCCAGCACCCAGGCCACATGGCGCTGCGCGGGCGGCGCGGCCAGGCTGCCCTGCGGCGCCAGCGCCTCCGGCGCGGGCAGCGCCTGGGTGCGCGGCAGGCTGGCGTTGAGCGGCAGGCCCAACAAGAGGTGCAACGCGGCCCAACCCAGGCAGGCGCCGCGCCAGCCAAACTGCACCTCCATCCACGCCGACAACGGCCAGCCGACAGTACTGGCCAGGCCGCCGAGCAAGGTGATGCCCGTGATCGCGCCGCGCGCCTGCTGCCCCTGCAGGCGTACCAGCGTGGCGAACGCGGCCTCGTACAGGCCCGACCCCATCGCCACGCCGATCACGAGCCAGCCCGCAAACACGGACACCGGCCCCTGCGCCAGCGCAAGCAGGACCAGGCCGGCCGCGAACAAGCCGCTGGTGCCCATGAGCACAGGGCGTCCTCCAAGCCGGTCGATGGCGCGACCCACCGAGGGGCCGACCGCGGCCGACAACAGCAGCGCGAGCGAGAAGGCCAGCCAGACCAAGCCCACGGGCACGCCCGCATCGGCCGCCATGGGCCGGACCAGAATGGCGGGCAGGTAGTAGCTCGATGCCCAGGCCAGGGTCTGGGCGGTGCCCAGTCGCAGCACCAGGGAGGTGTTGCCGTCCATGGCCTAGACGATGTCGATGGTGTGGAAGCCGAAGCGCCCGTTGCGCCGGTCGGCAAAGTAGTGCTGCAGCGTTTCGCGCACGGTGCGAAAGGCGATCTCGTCCCAGGGAATCTCGTCCTCGCGGAACAAGCGTGCTTCGATGGTTTCGTGGCCAGGGTTGAAGCGGTCACTGAGGAGCCGGGCGCGGTAGAAGAGGTGCACCTGGCCCACGCGAGGCACGTTCATGAGGGTGAAGAGCTCGCCGAGTTCGATCTGCGCGCCGGCCTCTTCATCGGTCTCGCGCAGTGCACCCTCGGCCGTGGTCTCACCGAGCTCCATGAAGCCCGCGGGCAGTGTCCATTTGCCCCAGCGCGGTTCGATGTTGCGCTTGCACAGCAGCACCTGCGCGCCGTCGCTGCCCCACACGGGCACGGTGCCCACCACGTTGAGCGGGTTGTCGTAATGCACCGTGCCGCACGCCGGGCACACGGCGCGTTCGCGCGTGTCGCCATCGTCGGGCAGGCGCATCTGCACAGCGGTGCCGCAGTTGCGGCAGAACTTGGACGGCGGACGCAGCATCAGGGCAGTGTAGCGGCGGGCGTGGAGGCGAAAAAAAGGCCGGGTGATCCCGGCCTCGTGCGGCAGCAGTGCTTTACGCCTTCTTGCCGTGCTTCTCGATCAGGGCCTTGGCGGTCTCGAACAGCTTCTTGCCGTCAAAGCCACGCTTGTCCATGTCCTGCATCCATTCCACCTCGACCAGGCGCGCCTTGCGCTTGAACTCCTGCGCGTCGGCAGCGGAGATCTTGTGGATGGTGTTGCCCAGATCGGCAGCGGCCTTGCGGCCGGCCGGATCACCGCCTTGCTGCGTCTTGCCCAGCCAGCCCGAGGTCTCGATGCCGGAGTTCTTGTCGATGATGGCCTTCAGATCGGGCGCCAGGCTGTTGTACTTGGCCTTGTTCATCGCCATCACGAAGGTGGTGGTGTAGAGCGCGCCGCCGGCCGGGTCGAACTCGCTGTGGAACTTGGTGAGTTCGTGCACCTTCACCGAAGGCACCACCTCCCAGGGGATCACGCAGCCGTCGATCACGCCCTTGGAGAGCGAATCGGGGATCTGCGGCAGCGGCATGCCCACGGGCGTGGCGCCCAGGTAGCCCAGCATCTTGGTGATCTGGCGGGTGGGGCCGCGCACCTTGGAGCCGCGCAGGTCGTCCGCGGTCTTCACGAGCTTGCTGCGCATGTGGAACATGCCCGGGCCGTGCACCTGCAGGGCGATCGGCTGCACTTCCTTGAACTCGTCCTGGGCGACGGTCTGCACGTACTCCCAGTAGGCCTTGGAGGTGGCTTCGGCGTTGTTCATCATGAACGGCAGCTCGAACACCTCGATGCGCGGGAAGCGGCCCGGGGTGTTGCCCGGCAGCGTCCACACCACGTCAACCACGCCGTCGCGCGCCTGGTCGTACAACTGCACCGGCGAGCCGCCGAGCTGCATGGCCGGGTAGGCCTCGAACTTGATGCGGCCGCCCGAGTCCTTCTCGACCTTGTCCATCCAGGCCTTGTGCATGTTCAGCCACACGTTGGACTGTGGCGCCATGAAGGTGTGGAACTTGAGCGTGACGCTTTGCTGGGCGAAGCCGGTGAGGGCCGGCGCGCCGAGGGCGAGGGCCGCACCGGACTGGATCAGGGTTCTGCGCTGGATCATGGTGGAGGATCTCCGTGGTGATGAACTTGGTTGAAGCCTAAATCGTGAGTGGGCCCAGCGGTGAGAGGTCAAACCCGAACACCGCCTGTCACCGCCTGTTCCCGCTCACGCCACCTTGACGGTGATCGGCACGAGGCCGTCCACGCCGCCGGTGAGGGTGTCGCCCGACACCACTGCGTTCACGCCCTCGGGCGTGCCGGTGTAGATGAGGTCCCCGGGTTGCAGTTCCCAGGCGGCCGACAGGTGTTCGATGGTCTCGGCGATGTTCCAGATCAGCTTGTTGACGTTGCTGCGCTGGCGGTCCGCGCCATTGACCTGCAACCAGATGGCGGCATTGACCACGTCGCCTGCCTGCGCAGCGGGCGTGATGGGGCCGATGGGCGCGGAATGATCGTAGGCCTTGCCGATGCACCAGGGGCGGCCCTGCTTTTTCATCTCGCCCTGCAGGTCGCGGCGCGTCATGTCCAGCCCGACCGCATATCCATAGACGTGATTGAACGCATCGGCCGCTGCGATGTTGCGGCCGCCGGTGCCGATGGTCACCACGAGTTCGATCTCGTGGTGCAGGTTCTTCGTCAGGCTGGGGTAGGGGATGGTGGCGGTCTGCCCCGCGTCGGCGACCACGATGGCATCGGCCGGCTTGAGGAAGAAGAACGGTGGCTCGCGGCCGGTGAAACCCATTTCCTTGGCGTGTTCTTCGTAATTGCGGCCGACGCAGTAGATGCGGTGCACGGGGAAGCGTTCGCCACGGCCAACGATGGGCACGGACACGGTGGGTGGTGGGGGGAAGAGGTAGCTCATGGTTCTGAGTGTGCCACCCGTCGTCAGTACTGGGTGGCCGGCAAGTGCACCACCAGGCCATCGAGTTCGGGGGTGAGTGCAATCTGGCACGACAGGCGGCTGGTGGGCTTCACCGGCGCGGCCGCGAAGTCGAGCATGTCGGCCTCGTCGGCCACCGGCGCGGGCAGGCGCGCGGCCCAGGCCTCGTCCACATAGACGTGGCAGGTGGCGCAGGTGAGGGTGCCGCCGCAGTCGGCGGCGATCTGCTCGATGCCGGCGTCGACGGCCGCTTTCATGAGGCTTTGTCCGGGAGCGCAGCGCAGTTCGCGCGTGCTGTGGTCGGCGGCGATGAGGTGGATGGTGATCATGGTGTCTGGCATCAATAGCGCGCGAAGTACTCGCGGCGCTCGAAATCGGTCTTGTCCTCGGCGGCGGCGTGGCGTTCGAGTTCCTGCTGCTTGATGCGGCAGAAGTGGTTCACCAAAGACGCGCCGAGGGCGTCCACCAGCGCGGTATCGGCCCGCAGCGCGGCCAGCGCGTCGCCCAGGTTGTCGGGGATGCGCTCGCTGCCGGCGGCGTAGGGCGCCTCGGTGCCCGCTGGTGGGACCAGGCCGCGCTTGAGGCCGTCGAGCCCGGCGTGGATCTGGGCGGCCATGCACAGGTAGGGGTTGGCTGCGGGCTCACCGAGGCGGTTCTCGATGCGTGTGGCCGCATCGCCCGCGCTGCCCACCACGCGCAGCATGGCGCCGCGGTTGTCGCGCCCCCACAGGATGGCCTGCGGCGCCAGCGCGTTGGGCCGGAAACGCCCGAAGCCGTTGACGGTGGGTGTGCAAAGCGGCGTGAGCGCGCGCGCGTGCGCCAGCAGCCCCGCGAGCCAGTGCGCGCCGGCCTTGCCGAGCGTGTGCAGCGCATCGCGCGGCGTGCTGCCCACCGCGGGCTCGTCGCGCACGAACACGTTGCGCCCGCTGGCCAGCTCCACCACCGACTGGTGCAGGTGCCAGCCGCTGGACATGATGTTCGGGAACGGCGGGCGGCACATGAAGGTGGCGTGGTAGCCCGCGCGGCGCAGCGCCTGCCGCGCGCCGTTGCGCAGCAGCACCATCTGGTCGGCCGCGGTGAGGGCATCGGTGGCGTCGAACACGGCTTCCACCTGGCTGGGGCCGAGTTCGATCTCCAGCGATTGCAGCGGCAGACCCAGGCCCAGGGCGGTGCGCTCCACGATGCGCAGCGCCTCGTCGGCCATGTCGCTCATGGCTTCGCCTTGCAACTGGTAGCCGGGGTGGATCATCTGCACCGCGGGCGGCTCGCCCGGCCAGGCAGCGCGCATCGGGTCGAGTTGCGGCGTGGGGTCGGTGAGGCGGTAGATGTGGAACTCGACCTCCAGCCCGGTCTTGAAGCCCAGGCCTTGGCGCGCCAGCGCGGCCAGCGCGGTCTGCAGCACGCGGCGGCTGTCGAAGTCCACCGGTGTGCCGTCGGCATGCCACGGCTGGCAGCGAAGCCAGCCGGTGCCGGGCGCCCAGGGCAGTTCCACGAAGCTGTGCGGGTCGGGCAGCAGCAGCAGGTTGGCCGCGCCCGCAAAGCCGGGCAGGTCGTCGGTGGCGCCGGGCTCGAACACCTTCCACGCGGTCTTGTCGGCCGTGTCCTTGAGCATCAGTGTGCCGACCATGCCCACGCCATCGCGCAGCGCGCGCACCGCGGCGTGCGGCATCAGCGTCTTGCCGCGCAGCAGGCCGTGCGCGTCGCACCAGCCCAGGCGCAAGCGCTCGATGCCGCGCTCCTCGATGTAGCGCGCCAGGCGTTGGCACGCGTCCTCGCGCGCGGCGTCGTGCACGCCGCAGCGGTGGGCGAAGCTCATTTCGCGCCCGCCAGCGCTTCGTGAGGGGCCGTCCAGGGCGCGGCTTCGCGGCGCTTGCGCACGGCGTCCTGCCACCAGGTCTGCCAGGCGCCGGTGGGCGCAAAGCCGTCGATGGTGTCGGGGCCGTGGATGTCGGCGTGTTTCGCCGCGTCGCCGATGCCGGGCGCGGTGCCGCCTTGTTCCACGGCATCGATGGCTTGCAGCAGCAGGCGGCGGTTGGCCATGATGACCTTGTCCGACGTGCCCAGGTGCTCGCGCGTGCGGTCCTGGATGGCGCCCATGCTCTCGCAGGCCCACTGGTCGTGCACGTTGATGTCGTCTTCGCCCATGCCGAGGTAGGTGCGCTCCACCTGCTCCTGCGGGTTGAAGCCCCAGTGGTTGTGGCGGCCCGTCTTGGGCTCGAAGAAGGGCAGCGTCACCGCGTCCAGGCGCGGCTTGCGCATGGCGGCCTTGTCCACCGGTGCGTCGAAGCTGGTGAAGAAGGCGTACCAGTAGTTGCGGGTGTCGTCCACCGGCACGTGCATCTGCGTGATCGTCATGGTCTCGGACAGCGGGATCACAAAGGTCTGGGGGAAAACGGCGTTGGTCACGCGCACATGCGTGAGTTCATCGTTGAGCTTGCGCAGCGCGGTGAGCTGGATGCCCCAGGGCTTGGGCTCGTGCGAGATCTCCGGACTGCCGAACTCGCGCATCACGCGCGTCATGGGCCAGCGTTCGCCCGCCACTTCGCCCGCGCTGGCGCCACGAAACTGCTTGCCGTAGGCGTCGTCCAGCGGCGCGTCATTGAAGAAGCGGTGCAGATAGGAGGCGTGTGCCGGGTCGATGCCGACCTCCAGCGACTGCAGCCAGTTGCAGTTCCAAAGGCCCTTGAAGGCGAAGGTGTGCGTGGCCGGTGCCTCGAAACAATCGAGCGCAGGCAGTGGTGGCGGCTCGCCGTCGCCTAGCCAGGCAAACAGCACGCCGCTGCGTTCAATCAATGGATAGCTCTGCTGGCGTACGCGGTTGCACAGCGTGCTGCCCGCGGGCTCGGCGGGTGTTTCCAGGCAGCGGCCATCAATGTCGAACTTCCAGCCGTGAAACGGGCAGCGCAGGCCATCGCCCTCGTTGCGACCATAGGCCAGGTCGGCGCCGCGGTGCGGGCAGTCGCGGTCGAGCAGGCCGAAACGGCCCTTCGCGTTCCTGAACAGCACGAAATCCTGGCCCAGCAGGCGCACCGGCTTGACCGGGCGCACCGCCATCGCAGGGTCGATGGCCGCGTCGAACTCGTCGAGCAGGGCGACGGGTTGCCAGTAGCGGCGCAGCAGGCGCCCACCGGGGGTACCGGGGCCGACCTGGGTGAGGCGTTGGTTGAGTTCGGCTTTCATGCGTGGCCTGTGTTGGTACCGGGGTGGGGTAAAACGGTATCCCGTTTCTTTGGTTCAGTGTACAGTCTGTGGCCATGAGCTTGCAAGAAACCGTTCTCATGCAGTTGCGCGACTGGATCCTGTCGGGCGAATTCGAGCCCGGCCAGCGCCTGGCCGAGCAACAACTGGCCGAGCGCCTGGGTGCCTCCCGCACGCCGGTGCGCGCGGCCCTGGTGACGCTGGAGCAAGAGGGCCTGGTCGAGGCCAACGAGACCGGCAAGTACCTGGTGCGTCAGTTCACGGCGCAGGAGGTGATCGACGCGATCGCGGTACGCGGGCACCTGGAAGGCATGGCCGCGCGGCTGGTGGCTGAGCACGGCGTGCCGCGCGCGCTGCAGAACGAGTTGCAGGCGGTGCTCGACGAAGGTGATCGGCTGCTGGCGGACGACCCGCTGACGCTGGCGAGTTACGCCGCCTATGCGTTGATGAACGACCGCTTCCACGCGCTCATCCTGGACGCCTGCGGCAACCGCGCGTTGCAGCGCGCCGTGGCGCTCAACGACAAGCTGCCGTTCGCACCGGCCTCGGCCATGCTGCCCATGCAGGGCGCAGTGGCACTCGACCGCGACTGGATGCTCTACGCCCACCGCCAGCACCACATGCTGTTCGACGCGCTCAAGCGTGGCGAGGGCGCGCGCGCACAGGCACTGGCCACCGAACACACCGAAGTGGCGCAGATGAACATGCGCTTGGCTCTGGAGCGGCGCAGCGAGAGCGAGCGGGTGATGCCGTTGATGAAGCTGGTGGTGGGCTGACACCACCGGCCCGCCTCAGACGCCGAGGTGCTGCGCCAGGAGTTCCGGCTTGGCGAGCAACTCCGACGTCGCTCCTTCGAACACCACCTCGCCCTTCACCAGGATCACGTTGCGATCGGTGATCTGCGTGACGTGCTTCCAGTTCTTGTCGACGATCACGCTGCTGATGCCGCTCTCGCGGATGAGCCCGCAGATGCGCCAGATCTCGCGCGCGATCAGCGGCGCCAGGCCTTCGGTGGCCTCGTCGAGGATCAGCAGATCGGGGTTGGTCATCAGCGCGCGGCCGATGGTGAGCATCTGCTGCTCGCCGCCGCTGAGCTGCTGGCCGCCGTGGTTCAGGCGCTCGGCCAGGCGCGGAAAGGTGTCGAGCACGCGCTCGTACGTCCAGTCGCGCTGGCCCTTGGTGCCAGCGCGCGCGGCCATCACCAGGTTTTCCTTCACGCTCAGGTTGCCGAAGATGCCGCGGCCCTCGGGCACATAGGCGATGCCCTGGCGCGCCACGGCATAGGGCGAGGCACCTGTCATGTCGCGGCCCTTCACCTGTACCGTGCCGCCGCTGGGTTTGACGAGGCCGATGAGCGACTTGAGCAGCGTGGTCTTGCCCATGCCGTTGCGTCCCATGAGGCCGATGGTCTGCGCCGGACCGACGGTGAAATCGACACCGCGCAGGATGTGGCTCTGGCCGTAGTGCGTGTGCAGGCCGCGGGCTTCGATGAGCATGGACATCAATGCTCCTCCCCGAGGTAGGCGGCCTGCACGCCTTCGTCATTGCGGATCTGCTCGGGCGTTCCGCTGGCGATCACCTGACCGTTGACCATCACGGTGAGCACATCGGCGAGCGCGAACACCGCGTCCATGTCGTGCTCCACCAGCATCACCGCGTGCTCGGCCTTCAGGCGCTGCAGCAGCGCCACCATCGATTCGGCCTCGGCCGCGCCCATGCCGGCCAGGGGTTCGTCCAGCAGCAGCACGGTGGGTTCGGTGGCCAGTGTCATGGCGATCTCGAGCTGGCGCTGCTCGCCGTGGCTGGTGGCGGCGGCCACGCTGTTGGCGCGCGCCGTCAGGCCGGCGAGTTCCAGCGCGCGCTCGCAACGCCGGTTCACCTCGGCCAGTCGCCCGGCCGGGCTGATCCAGTGCAGTGGGTTGAAGGGCGCATGACGCTCGCGCGATTGCGCGGCCAGTCGCACGTTCTCCCACACGGTGAAGGGCAGGAAGATGTTGGTCTTCTGGTAGCTGCGGCCCAGGCCCTGGCGCGAGATGCGCTCGGGCGGTTGGCCGGTGATGTCCTGCCCGTTGAGCCGGATGCTGCCGCTGGTGGGTGGCAGATCGCCCGAGAGCAGGTTGGTCAGCGTGGATTTGCCCGCGCCGTTGGGGCCGATGACCGCATGGATGCGGCCGCGGTGCAGGTCCACCGACACGTCGTTCACGGCCGCCAGACCGCCGAAGCGCTTGGTGAGGTTCGTTGCGGAGAGCAGCAGTTCGTTCATGCCTTCTCTCCACGCTTGGTGAAGCGCTCGATCAAGCCGAGCAGGCCGCGCGGCGCCACGATGACCACCAGCACGATGAAGCCGCCCATGAGCAGTTGCCAGTGCTTGGTCATGTCCTTGAAGACGTGCATCACGTACTCGAAGGCGAAGGCGCCGACGATGGCACCCGCGAAGTTGCCCATGCCGCCGAGGATGACCATCATGATGGCGTGCGCGCTCATGTGAAAACCCATGAGCTCGGGGTTCACGTAGCCGGTCTGCGCAGCCCACAGGTAGCCCGCCACGCCCGCCAACGCACCGGCCAGCGTGAAGGCGGTGAGCTTGTAGCCGAAGGTGCCATAGCCCACCGCGCGCATGCGGTGTTCGTTGACACGGATGCCGGCCAGCACGCGGCCGAAGGGCGAGAACAGCAGGCGGCGCAGCCCGACGTAGATGAGCAGCAGCAGCGCGAGCGTGAAGTAGTAGAAGACGAGCTTGTTGTCCAGGTCGATACCGAGCGCGGTGGCGTCGGGGCGGAAGGTCACGTAGATGCCGTCGGAGCCGCCCAGTGACTTGTTGTCGAAGAACAGGAAGAACACCATCTGCGCGAACGCCATGGTGACCATGATGAAGTAGATGCCGTGGGTGCGGACCACGAAGAAGCCGATCACCAGCGCCGCCAGGCCGGCGGCCAATGCGGCCAGCGGCAGCGACCACCACAGCGCGATGGGCGTGTCCGGCGGCGTCATGAAGGCCAGCGCGTAACCCGCAATGCCGAAGAAGGCCGCGTGGCCGAGCGAGACCAGGCCGCTCACGCCCTGCAGCAGATCCAGGCTCATCGCGAAGATGGCCAGGATCATCATCTGCGACAGCATGCCGAGGTAGAAGTCGCTGCCATCCATGGGCACGAACGGGAACGCGGCGAGCGCGATGGCGCCCAGCGCCAGCACGAACTGGATGCTGCGCGGCAGTTTTTCGAGTTGGGCTTTTGCAGCGCTCATTGCTTGAACAAGCCTTCGGGTTTGTAGAGCAGCACGAGCGCCATCAGCATGTAGACCGCCATGCCCGCAATCTGCGGCACGAGCACCTTGCCGAACGTATCGACCAGGCCCACCAGCAACGCCGCCACCAGCGCGCCGCGCACCGAGCCGATGCCGCCGATGACCACCACCACGAAGCACATGATCAGCACCGAGCTGCCCATGCCGGGGTACACGCTGGCGATCGGCGAGGCGATCATGCCGGCGATGGCGGCCAGGCCCACGCCCAGCGCGAACACCACGCCGTGGATGAGGCGGATGTTCACGCCCAGCGATTCGGTCATGTCGCGGTTGAAGGCGCCCGCACGGATCTTCATGCCCAGGCGCGTCTTGCTGATCAGCAGGTACAGGCCGATGGCGAGCACGATGCAGATGCCCGACATGACCAGGCGGTAGACCGGGTAGGACAGCGTGTCGGTGAGCGGGATCGACCAGTTCAGAACCTCGGGCACCTGCACCGCGTGCACGTCGTCGCCCCAGAAGATGGAGCGCATCTCCTCGAAGATGTAGATCAGGCCGAAGGTGAGCAGCACCTGGTCAAGGTGGTCGCGGTGATAGAAGTGGCGAAACAGCAGCCACTCCAGCAGCCAGCCAAAGGCCACGGCCAGCACCGTGCCGAGCACGATGGCCAGTGTGAGGCTGCCCAGCGTGGAGGTGAAGTACCACGCGAGGTAGGCGCCCAGCATGTAGAAGCTGCCGTGCGCCAGGTTGACCACGCCCATGATGCCGAAGATCAGCGTGAGGCCGGCGGCCAGCATGAACAGCAGCAGCCCGTACTGGACGCTGTTGAGCAGCTGGATGAGGAGGTTGGCGAAGTCCATGGAGTGCAGACGTCAAACCGGCGCCGCAAGGGCGCCGGCTTGCAGGGGGAAAGACGCAAGGATCAGGCCATGCGGCAGCCGGTGGCCGGATCGGCGACGGCCTTGGCGGCGATGCCGATCACCTTGTTCTCCTTGTTCTCCACGCGGCGCAGGTACATGTCCTGGATCGGGTTGTGCGCCGGGCTCATCTTCCACTTGCCGCGCGGGCTGTCGATCTCGGCACCGCGCATGGCCGCGTACAGCGCCTGCTTGTTGCCGATATCGCCCTTGACGGCGTTCGCGCCCTTGATGAGCAGCAGGCCGGTGTCGTAACCCTGCACGGCGTACACGTCGGGTTGCAGCTTGAAGGTCTTGGCGTAGTCGAGGCGGAATTTCTTGTTGCGCGGCGTGTCCAGCGAGTCGCTGTAGTGCATGGTGGTCAGCACGCCGTTGGCGGCGTCACCGGCGGCGTCGAGCACGCCTTCGGTGAGGAAGCCCGACCCGTAGAGCTGGATGCTGTTGCTCAGACCGGCGGCGTGATAGTCGCGCAGGAACTTGGCAGCGCCACCGCCCGCAAAGAAGCAGGCCACGGCATCGGGCTTGATCGAGGCAATCTCGGTCAGCAGGGCCTGGAACTCCACGTTGGGGAAGGGCAGGGCGAGTTTCTTGACGATCTGGCCGCCGGCCGCGGTGTAGCTCTGCTCGAAGCCCTCGAAGGCCTCATCACCCGCGGCATAGCTCCAGGTGATCCACACGGCCTTCTTGTGGCCGCGCTCCATCATGGGCTTGCCCAGGGCCAGCGTGGGCTGGCTGTTGGTGAAGGAGGTGCGGAACACGTTGGGCGCGCATTGGGCGCGCGTGGCCACGTGCACGCCGGCGTTGGGAATCAGGCTGAGCACGCCCGATTCGCGCGCCACGCGGTGGATGCCCATCTGCACGCCCGAGTGCACCGTGCCCACGAGCACATCGACCTTGTCGCGTTGCACCAGGCGCGTGGCGTTCTCCACGCCCTTGGCCGGGTTGGATTCGTCGTCGACCTTGAAGAACTCGACTTCGCGGCCACCCAGCTTGCCACCCTGCTCGTTGAGGGCCATGCGGAAACCGTTCTCGATCGCCACGCCCAACTGCGCGAAGGTACCGGTGTAAGGCAGCATGAAGCCCACGCGCACCTTGTCGGACTGCGCGCGCACGATCTGCGGCAGCAGCAGGCCGGAGGATGCAGCGCCGATCACGGCGGCACTGCGGGTCAGGACGAGACGGCGGGTGGTCATGGTCTGGGTCTCCTGGGGGTTATGGATACGGGGCACTGTAGGTTCGTCGGGCGGTGCTTGGCGATCCTGAATTACCCTATGCGCTTCAAATCTGAAATGTTCAGAACTGAAATAAATGCGGTGTCAGGCCGGGTCTGACACGGCCAGTGCCTGGGTCAGCCATTGCCGGCACCAGGCCGCGCCGACGGCCTCGGGGTCGTCATCGCTGGAGGCGTCCAGGATCAGCGGTTCGCCGATGCGCACGGCACCCAGGTCGCGCAGCCGTTCGTCAAAGCGGCGCCCGCCGTTGGCGAAGGTCTGGGGGTACTGCAGGCTGTCGCCGAGCGCGATCAGCCCGTAACGCACATGGCCCAGGAAGCGAGGCTGGCTCTCCAGCGAGGCGTAAAACGCCTGGGCGTTGTCCGGCACGTCACCCGTGCCATAGGTGGACGAGCATATGACGTAAAGTGCATCTTCGTCGAACACGCTGGGGTCAAGCCCGTCCATCATCCGCACCTCGATGCGCTCGATGAGATCGGAGCTGTCCAATTCGATGGCTTGCGCGACGTACTCGGCGGTGCTCGTCACGGTGCCCACGAGAATGAGCAGCTTGGTGGGCGGTTGGGATGGCATAACACGCACTTTAGTGCATGTTCTCGCGGTGCATCATGGGGTAAACCCGCGAGTCATGGCCGCGTCGTTCAAGTTCCCGCAGCCTGCGCCGGGGGCGGGTCGGCCATCAGTGGTGCGGCCGCCAGGAGTTGCTCCAGCCGCTCGATGCGGTGTCGGTGCAAGGTGGTGATGGCGTAGAAGTTCTCCTGCAGTTGGGTGGAGCGGCCCACCGTCACCAGCGCACCGGTGCGCAGTTCGTCCTGCACCACCACCTCGGGTAGCACCGTGAGCCAGCCGCTGTCGCGCGCCAGCAGGCGCAGCATGGCCATGTCGTCCACCTCGGCCCGCAGGCGCGGCACGACGCCCGCGGCCACGCACAGCGCGTCGAACTGCCCGCGCAAGGCGTGGCGCGGGCCCGGCAGGGCCAGCTCCAGCCCCTCCAGATCGTCCGGCACGCGCAGGCTGCGGCCTCGCCACGTCCGGGCAGGGCCCACCAGCGAGATGGCCTGGCTGCCCAGGAAGCGGCAGTGCAGCGGCCGATCCGGATCGGAGGGCACGGCTTCGTTGGCGAGCACCACGTCCAGCTGGTGCTGCTGCAGCCGCGACAGCAGGTCCGCCAGCAGGCCGGACTCCAGCGACAGGGTGACGGTCGGGTCGGCCAGTAACGGCCGGATCCAGTTCTCCTGGTAGTTGCGCGACATGGTGGCCACGCTGCCGACGCGCAGGCGGACCATGCCCTCGCTCTGCCCCTGCAGCCGACCCAGCAACTCCTGGCCCAGGCCGAAGATGTTCTCGGCGTAGGACAGCGCCAACTGGCCGGTGTCCGTGAGCTCCAGCCGCCGCCCGCTGCGCTCGAACAGCGGGCTGCCCAGACGCTCTTCCAACTGGCGGATCTGCGTCGACAACGAGGACTGCGACACGTGCAGTTCCTGTGCCGCGCGCGTGAGGTGGCCGGTGCGGGCCACACGCCAGAAATAGAACAGGTGATGGAAGTTGAGCTGCTCGACCTTCATCGTTCTTATTTCAGGATGATTTCGTTCTTTACATTGTAATTTACAGAACCTTGGTTGCGCTGCAACATCGCTGCCGTCCTGACCGGAGCGCCACCGATGACCCCTGACAACGTTCTGTTTTTTGCCACCGCGCTGCTGCCCCCGCTGCTCATGCTCGCCGCCATGCCCCCTGGGCGGGTCGAGTCGGTCTGGCGCCGCTTCCACTTGTTGTCCCTGGCGGCGTTGTCGCTGACCCTCGGTGCGCTGGCGCTGCAGCTCGTGGGGGCGCCTGGCGCCGGCGGGCCCTTGCTCCCGGGCCTTGGCGCCACGCTCGTCGGCGCCTGGGTGGCCGTGCTGGTGCAACTGCTGGGTACCGTCATCGGCGTGTTCTCGTCGCGGTATCTGCAGGGTGAACCGGGGCAGGCGCGCTATGTCGCGGCGCTGGCCGGCGTGCTGGGTGCCGTGCACCTGCTTTTGCTGGCGAACCACTGGGTGGTGCTGATCGCAGCCTGGGCCGCGGTCGGGATGGCCTTGCAGCACCTGCTGTGCTTCTACGCCGATCGGCCGTTTGCGCGGCTGGCGGCCCACAAGAAGCGCGTTGCCGACCGGCTGGCCGACGTGTTGCTGCTGGCGGCCGCGTTCCTGTCCTGGCGCGAGGTCGGTTCCGGATCGTTGCCCGCCCTGTGGCAACACCTGGAGGCTGGCCCGGCGTCGCTCGCCCTGCAACTTGCCGCCGTGTGTCTGGCGCTGGCTGTGGTGCTGCGCACCGCGCTGCTGCCGCTGCACGGCTGGCTGATCCAGGTGATGGAGGCGCCGACCCCGGTGTCGGCCCTGCTGCACGCCGGCGTGGTCAATCTGGGCGGCTTCGTGCTGATCCGCTTCGCCCCCTTGCTCGAAGCCGCACCGCTGGCGCGCTGGCTGCTGGTGGTGATGGGCCTGGCCACCGCCTTGCTCGCCGGGCTGGTGATGCTGACGCGGGTGAGCGTCAAGGTGCGGCTGGCCTGGTCCACCGTCGCGCAAATGGGCTTCATGGTCATGGAATGCGCGCTCGGGCTCTACACGCTGGCGTTGCTGCACCTGATCGGCCACTCGCTCTACAAGGCCCACACCTTCCTCGCGGCATCGGGTGCGGTGGAGGAGGCCCGGCTGCGTTCGATGCGCGGCGACGCATCCCCCTCGCTGCAAAGCCTGCTGATTGCGCCGCTGGCAGCCGGCGCCATGGTGTCGTTGCTGGTGGCCTGGGCGCCACTGCCCGCCTGGCCCTGGTGGTGGAGCGCCGTGCTGGCGCTGGCCTGGGCGCCGCTGCTGTGGACGCCGGCAGCGGCCGCGCCCGACGCCGCGGAGCGTGCCAGGCGCTGGCTCACGGCCATGGGCCTGGTGGGGCTGCTGGCCACGGTGGCGCTGCTGGGCCACGCCATTCCCTTTGGCGTGCAGGACGCGCCGCACACCGCCGCGGGGCTGGTGGCGTTGGCCGGCATGGCGGTTCTCTATGCATGCCTGGCCGCCATGCAGGCCCGCCCGCAGGCGCTGGCCACCTGGCGCCGCTGGAGCTACGCGGGCTTCTACGTCGACGAATACGCCACACGGGCGGCGCTGCGCTGGTGGCCAGCGCGCTGGATGCCCGCCTCGAACGATTGACCCGCAACACAAGGACGCACCGATGGAAACCTGGATGACACCGCGCGCCGATGGCGATCGCCTGGCGCAACGGGCGCTGGCGCACCCGCTGCCCTCAGCCGCGCAGGCCGACTGGAACGAACGCATCGAAGCCGCCTGTGCGCAGGCCTGCCGCGCCATCGCACCGGCCTGGCCGCTCGACCAGGCCATTGCGGTCAACCCGCACTGGGAGCGCGTCGAGCGCAGCGTGCGCAGCGTGGCCGCGCGCATGGCGGTGCTGGGTGGCGTCGCGGTCTTTCCGCCGCGCCAGCGCCTGCGCGAGGCGTGGCATTCAGGGCGCATCACCGAGGCCGATCTCGCCGAGGCGCTGTCGCGACTGGCGCCCGAGCGCGATCACGCTCTCGATGCGGCACAGGCCATCGCCGCGCTGGGCGCCATGCCCGCGCTGGAACGCCTGCCGCTGTTGATCGACGTGCTCGATGACGACCCGACCGGGCACACCCGGCTGCCGTGGCGCCAGGCCATCACCCACCAGGTCAGCCAGGTCTGCGCCGCTTACTTCGATGAACACCAGGCCGACTGGGCGCCAGAGCGCCGCGGCGGCCTGTATGCCTTCTGGCGCGACACGCTCACCCACGACCACGGCATCGGCCATCTGATGGGCTTGCCCCACATTGCCCGCGGCCTGGCCGCCTTGCCCGCCACCCGCGAGGACGCGGAGCGCTGGGTGTTGCGCCGCCTCGGTCTGCCCGAGGCCTGCTGGGCCGACTACCTCGAGGCGGTGCTGCTCACCGTGAACGGCTGGGCTTCGTGGTGTGCTTACCTGGGCTGGCAGGCACGCCTGGCAGGTGGCGATGACGGCCACCTGCGCGACCTGCTGGCGATCCGCCTCGCCTGGGGCGCCATCCTGCTGGAATGCCGCGACGACGCGGCGGCCCAGCGGGCCTTTGCCGCGCTGCAGGCGCGCTGGGCCCTCGCACCCGCACTGCTGGCGCAGGCCGAACACGCGCTGCGGGTGGACGAGGTCTGGCAGCTCGCTTTCGAGATCGGCTATCAGCGCGGCCTTGTGCAGCGGCTGGCGGCGGTGGCGCCACTTGCACCCGCAGCCCATGAAACGCCGGCGGTGGAGGTGCAGGCGGCCTTCTGCATCGACGTGCGCAGCGAGCCGCTGCGCCGGGCGATCGAGTCGGTCTGGCCCGCCGTGCAGACCATCGGTTTCGCGGGCTTCTTTGGCCTGCCCGTGGCGTACACCCCGCTGGCCACATCCGCGCGCCGGCCACAACTCCCCGGCCTGCTGGCGCCCGCTGCGGAGGTGACCGACCGCGTGGCCGACACGGTGGCGGACTTCGGCCCGCAGGGCGATGCGCTGCAGTGGCAAGCGCAGCGGGCCCGGCTGGGCCGCTTCTCGCGCACGGCCCAATGGGGGGCGGGGAGTCGCTGGCCCGGCGCGGCGTTCTCGTACGTGGAGTCGGTGGGCGCGGGCTACCTGGGCAAATTGGGGCAGTGGTTGCGTCCGTCGGCCGCGCCGCGCGCATCGCTGGATGGCGAGGGTCTGCCCCCGCGCTATCGCGCCGTGTGCCGCCCCACGCTGGCGGGGCTGGACCTGTCGGCCAAGGTCGAGCTTGCCGCCCGTGTGCTGCACGCGATGGGGCTGGACCGCGGCCTCGCGCCCCTGGTGCTGTTCGTCGGGCACGGCAGCCAGAGCGCCAACAACGCGCAGGCCGCCGCGCTGGATTGCGGCGCCTGCTGCGGCCAGAGCGGCGAGGTCAATGCCCGGGCGCTGGCCGGGTTGCTCAACGAGCCCGCGGTGCGGGAGGGCTTGCGCCAGCGCGGTATTGCCGTGCCGGCCGACACGGCCTTTGTGGCGGCATTGCACAACACCACCACCGACGAGATCGAACCCTTCGACCTCGACCTGCAGGACGAGGCGGCCCGCACGCGCTGGTTGCGGCTGCAGACGGCTCTTCAGCACGCTGGCGACCAGGTGCGCCGCCTGCGCGCCAGCTCGCTCGGCCTCGATCCGCGCGCACCGCACGCCACCTTGCTGGACCAGCTGCGCCGCCGCGCCAACGACGGCGCACAGACCCGGCCCGAGTGGGGCCTGGCGGGCAACGCGGCCTTTCTGATCGCGCCGCGCGCGCGCAGCCTGGGCGCCGTGCTGGACGGGCGCGCCTTCCTGCACGACTACGACGCAACCAACGACCCGGATGGCAGCGTCCTTGAGCTGCTCATGACCGCGCCCATGCTGGTGACGCACTGGATCAACTGGCAGTACCACGCCTCCACCTGCGATCCGCAGCGCCTGGGCAGCGGCAACAAGCTGCTGCACAACGTCGTCGGTGGTCGCATTGGTGTGTTCGAGGGCAACGGCGGTGACCTGCGTATCGGCCTGGCGCGCCAGTCGTTGCACGATGGCGAGCGCTGGCTGCACGAGCCACTGCGTCTGACGGTGGTGATCGATGCCGCGGCCGATGCCATCGAACGCGTGATCGGCCGCCACGAGGTGGTGCGCCGCCTGGTGGACAACGGCTGGCTGCACCTGTGGCGTTTCACCGCCAACGGTGGGGTGGCCCGGTACGAACGAGGCGTGTGGCGCGCGGTTGAAGGCTGAGCGCGAAACGGGGCCCCGGCCACGGGTTGGCCTGCCCGGAGGGACTCGAACCCCCGACCTGCTGCTTAGAAGGCCAAAAATC
>VFQO010001042.1_pt1 | contig 23975 bp, 33 predicted proteins | sample 3512331 | NCBI WGS metagenome assembly VFQO01 (sample SAMN10412371, study PRJNA504923) | tailings metagenome | isolation source: Replicate 3 from Balatoc abandoned mine | place: Philippines: Itogon, Benguet | collected 2017-08-28 | reverse complement strand
TTACTCATTTTTTCCCGTTTTTTTAAGTATGTTAAGGGTTTGTGTTTTATACTTGCTTACCTCTTCTAGGTACTTGCTGTCCGTGAACCTCTCTGCAAACTCATTACACTCAGACAACACTTTTTCGTAACGCTCTTTTTGTTTTTCCTCGTAACTCATTTCGGCATACTTGAAGTAAGACTTAATCATGAGTACTTTGTATTCATCTGATTTTTTAGAATCCGGAAAATTATCGGCTACATTGCTGAATGCAATAGCTGCAGCTTTATAAAATCCCAGGTTATAGTACAATTCAGCACTTAAGAATTCCTTGCGTTCTAACTTTTCCCTGCATAAATCAATGATCTCTGTAGCTTCCTTTACCCTGGGAGACGTGGGATGCGTACTAATGAAAGCCTGCATTAAACCCATGGTTTTGGTGGTATTGGTCTGATCCAGTTCAACCTTGGGAGATTGTTTAAAATAACAGTAAGCCCTCATGTATTCGCAATCCTGCGTTCTGGTGCTGGCAGGAAAGTTTTCTACAAAGCTTTTAAACATATTTTCCGCATTCAGGTAGTCCTTAATATAGAAATAAGAATACGCATACTTATAGTACATGTCTTCGTATCTCTGGGAGCCTTTTAAGTAAGGGAAAATATCTTCAAAGAGCCTTAGCGCTTCCGGGTACTTTTTGTTGGCATAATACTGCTCCGCCATTTTGTACTTATACTCATAGTCTTTGCTCTTCATTATCTTGGCAAATTTGGTAGTACAAGCGGTTCCCAAAAAAACAGTAAGCAATAAAACAGTTACAATTCTACCCATAGAAGTTGGCGAAATTACGTATAAAATAGCAATTTAAGAAGGGTTTTTTGGAATTTGGAGTTGGGGCCGTTAATTAATAGCTAAAAAGGCCATCCAGCGTTAAAACCGGACAGCCTTTTTGTATTACAACTTTAGGTGATATTACTTATTATCACCCTCTCCTTCCTGCAATTTTGCCTTGATTTCAGCCAAAGCGCCTAGATCACCCAAAGTAGCTTTTTCTACTTTAGCCTGAATGTTCTTAACGGCTTTCTTGGTGTTATCAGATTCAGCTTTTGCTTCTTTCTTAGCTGCTTCTTTTTCTTCAGCAATATGCTGCTCCCAAATACGTGCATGGCTAAGAACGATGCGCTTTTCGTTACGGTCAAATTCAATTACCACAAACTGAGCGGTTTCGTCTGCTTTTACCTGGGTACCATCTTCCTTATTCAGGTGACGGTTAGGGGCAAAACCTTCTAAACCATACTGTAATTGAACCAACGCACCTTTGTCATCTTTACGGGTAACTGTTCCTTCATGGATAGAACCGATGGCAAAAGTTTCCTCAAGAGAATTCCAAGGATCTTCTTCCAACTGTTTGTGTCCTAACTGAAGTTTACGGTTTTCTTTATCAATGCTAAGGATGATAACGTCAATTTGTTCTGCAACTTTTGTATAGTCAGTTGGGTGATTGAAACGCTTCAACCAACTTAGATCGCTGATATGAATCATTCCACCAATTCCTGGTTCTAACTCTACAAATACACCATAAGGAGTGATGTTCTTCACCAAACCTTTGTGCTTGCTGTTCTCTGGATATTTATTTTCGATAGTGTTCCAAGGATCCTGAGTCATTTGCTTAATGCTCAAACTCATCTTGCGGGCATCTTTGTCTAAAGTAACCACTTTAGCTTCATGCTCGTCACCTAATTTGAAGAATTCTTTCGCATTAATTGGGGTATTTGCCCAAGTGATTTCAGATACGTGAACCAATCCTTCAACACCAGGCTGAATTTCTAGGAACGCACCGTAATCTTCAATATTTACTACTTTACCTTTTACTACAGAACCTTCAGCTAATCCTTCAGGTAATACATCCCATGGATGTGGGGTCAATTGCTTAAGACCTAGGCTGATACGCTTCTTGTCATCATCAAAGTCTAATACAACCACCTGTAGTTTCTGATCCATTTTCACCACTTCGCTAGGGTGAGAAATTCTACCCCATGAAATATCGGTGATGTATAGTAAACCATCCAATCCACCTAAGTCCATGAATGCACCGAAGTCAGTGATATTCTTAACAATACCTTCTAATACCTGACCTTTTTCAAGCTTACTCATGATTTCAGCACGCTGTGCTTCAATATCACTTTCAATTAATGCTTTGTGAGATACAACGGCATTCTTGATAGTTTCATTAATCTTAACTACTTTAAATTCCATTGTTTTACCAACAAACTGATCGTAATCAGTTACAGGCTTCACGTCAATCTGAGAACCTGGTAAGAAAGTTTCCATACCAAATACATCAACAATTAATCCACCCTTTGTTTTGCTGGTAACAGTACCCGTAACTACTTCACCAGTTTTGTGAACCTCTACAATTCTTTCCCAAGCACGGAAAATTCTTGCAGACTTACGGCTCAAATGAAGATTTCCGGAACGGTCTTCTTTTTCAACAACCATTACTTCAACTTCATCCCCTACTGCCAAACCTGGCAAATCACGGAATTCATTCAATGAAACAAGGCCATCACTTTTAAAACCAATGTTTACAACAACATCTGTTTTAGTAAGTGCAACCACTAATCCTTTAATGATCTCTCCGTCTTCAATCTGTACGAAAGTATTATCATATACCTTGTCGTACTTTTCGCGCTCAGTTGCAGCATAATGACTTACATTTCTTTTATCAATGCTCCAGTCAAAATCGTCATGAGCAGTTTCTACTACTTCAGGTGCTTTTGTTGTCGCAGTAGGTACGTTAGCGGCTTCTGAAGCGGCTGCGTTCTCCTGAGCATCTGCGTTTAGTTGTTTATTAAATAAAATCATACAATAACCCGATGGTTTTAATCGGGGGGCAAAGGTAACAATTATTGTTAAATTTTAGCCTTTAAAAGGTATTATTTCCCCTTCAGCTATTGCATTTATATAATTTATTCGCTATTTTGTTGTTACAAAGCTTAAAAACCAATGAAAAACCAATTATCCTACCTAATTGTAGGGACTCTTTTAATCAGTGCAGTCAATGCCCAATCCCATGATCCGCGAGTAGAACGAGCTTTGAGGGCTCAGAAAAAAGCCATTGAAGCTCAATTAATGGCGAATAAGGCAGAAAGAGCCAAAGCCATGGCCATGGGAAAGAAGCCAAAAAATGCTGAGCCAATCTTAACAGACGCCGAAAAAGCTAAAAAAAATAAAGAAAACCTGGATCGCATTCGAAGAAGAATGCAATTTATACAGAATACCACTTCTAAGGCCAACCCGGAAGCAAAATACAAAGCAGGACCAGGAGGAGCAGCAGAAAGGATTGGCTCACCCGGATACAAAAGTCCCAGCAACAATATAGAAAGAAAAGAAGCAAAGGTTGCTCAAACTTATCCCCGAAGATTTTAATACCAAATTAGTAATTTGGCAATCTAACCAATCTAACAATTTATGCTAAAATCTTTCATTGTAGCCTGTCTGGTATTCTGCCTTTCCTATTCTGGCTTCTCACAAAAGGGATCCACCCAAAAACCTGCTGATATTGGAAAAATACAGCAATTTCAGAAAAACATCAATCCTAGTGGCAATAATAGCCAGGTGATTCACCCTAGTAAGTCTGACGGTTCACCCGATATGCGATACAAAGCCAATAAAGAAAAATTCAAAGTTACTGCACCAGGTCCAAGAAAAGCGGATGGCACACCAGACATGCGATACAAAGAAAACAAAGATGCACTGAAATCATCTGCAAAGAAGTCAAACCCCAAAAAACATTAATCAAAATTTTAATGATTCGTTTGTTGAATACTAACTAACTGAAACGAGATTTCAATAATCAAAAAAACCGTCCCGATTATCCGGGACGGTTTTCATTACCACTGGTAAGTTGTCAATTTTATCTGAGCTAACACAAAATTAATCTGCCTTCAAAGCTTTATCAAGCATGAAAATCAAATGAGCTCTGTGCGCCTTGGTATCTTCATTAGGAGAAACCGCAGCAGCCAATTTGGTTCTCAATTTTCTCAAAGTATACAAAGCAGCCGATTTAGAAACTTCATCTAAAGTAGAAGTAGGGGCAATTAAACCAGCAGCACCTTTTACAAAACTGATTTGTAAGTATCGACGATACATATTTACATTGATATTGATGTCCGCATCAAAGATACCTTTCACTAGATCTCCCATCACATCAACAACACCGTATTCATTCCCATACAAACGTGTATTATTGATTCTCTGTAACGTGATTGGATTTAAAATATGTGCCAATGCACCATTAACCTGCAGGCCTAAGAAGTTGCTTGTTACTTTAAAATCTTCTCCGTTTCCTGGCTGATTAAATCCGCGACGTTGCATTTGTAAGTAAGGAAATACTTGGGTATCTGCTTCAAATGCATTAGGCGCAAACACATATTTAGTCAATACCTCCATAGCTTTCTTTTGTGTAGCATAAGGTGTTGGCGTATAGGGTTTATTGCCTGAATTCTGCTCAGGGAAACTACGGTCAATATAAACGCCTCCAATATACCGGCTAACGGCATTGATCTGACCACTACGTTGACCCTGTAGCATACTGTACCTTGATCTTAATTCTGCAAATGACTGACCAGGCTTTGTATATTTTTGTACCAGTTTACCCATTACATTATTCACCAGTTTAAAACGTTCTTCCGCATAAGCAATGGCATCACTACTCATATCATTTACGTTCACTCTTGGGTCAATCGCTTTTCCTGGTGCACGCATATCATCCCCGTCGTTACCAAAAGCCAGTTTTGGATCATTGCTTCTAGACAAAATTTTGGTCAACATCGCTTCTTCTTCCGCTTCACTGAATGGAGTATATCCAAATTCAATAGCCCAGATATCATAAGGTCCTGCTTTAGTAGTATAATAATCTCCTTGTTTACTTCTATCTAAAGAAATATTTACTGCAGGATAATCCATAACTGAACCAATCAAACCTATTTTGCGAGTAATAGAAGTGTTATGCACTTCTGTAGGCGAAAGCATCTGACTGCTCTTCATATTATGGTTCAGCCCAAGGGTATGCCCCATTTCATGCATGATCAAATAAATTAAAAACTGTTCATGCATGGCCTTGATTTCTTCAGGGCTTGCATTGGTAGTTTCAAGCGTTGTTAAACCAGCGGAATACTGCATTTTTAATTCAGAACCAATATTGCAATTAAATGCATGCTGGTGTTCCATACCAGGGAAAATTAGCTGAGGCATAGAAGGACCGTTGAATAATTCATCCTGAATGGGTGTTGCGCTACCAGAATACCATTCAACGGTAATATCTGATCCTAAAATTTGTCCTGTTCTCGGATTTACAAAACTGGGGCCAATGGCACCATAAGAAGGTTGCGCAGAAGAAACCCATCTGATGACATTGTAACGGATATCGGCGGGATCCCACTTGGCATCATCCGGCATCATTTTCATTTGAACTGCATTTTTAAAACCTGCTTTTTCAAAAGCTTCATTCCATTTTAAACCAGCATCTATAATAACTTGTCTGTACTCAACAGGAGTTGTATTCTCAACCCAGAAAACGATGGGTTCAACTGGCTCACTCAGCGCAGCAGATGGATCTTTCTTTTTCAAAAACCAACGATTAATCATATCCTTATACGGCACAGTACTTACACTAGTCATATTGGTTCGCTGTTGCATAAAATAACCAACTCTTGGATCATCTCTTCTTGCCCTGAAATCATTTCTCGGCATTTCTAGAAAACTATGCTGCATTCTTACGCGAACATATCTGGGGTCAACCACATCAGGTCCGCCACTTGCCAGGGTAGTTGGATTATCATAAGACAAATCAACAACAACATCCGTATTATTTGGATAAGAACGGATATCGGCATATTTGGATTTGGTGGGATTTAAACCGCCGAGATTAAACATGAACATCGCCATGGGGCTGGGTGCCATTTGTGGTTTAACAGGGTCCATTTTCTCACTTAAAAACAAACCATCCACACTAATCAGATATCCATTTTCATCTTCAATACTGAATTTGTCATTAAAGAAAACTGCTTCAGGTTTATCAACATCAGCAGATTTGCTAACTGCATTTTTCGGGTCATAATAAAAATTGGTGTTGACTTCAGAAAATTCCAGTTTATCAAAAGCTTTTTTAATCTTGTACACAGCTGTGTTTCTGTGCATGCTCTGATTCAGGAATAAAGTGGTTGGACCACTGATAGAAAAGCTCTGATAAATAAATTCTTTTTCCAGTTGGTCTTTTCTAATATACATCTGCAAACTACCAGTAGTGGTATCCTGGTAAAGTGTAAAAAGACCTTCTAGTTTTTTGGTACCTTTTGTTTTATCTGCAACCGTTTGTTTTTTAGGGGTTGCAGCAGTCTTGGCCGTATCTGCTGTAGCTGGTTTTGCGGGAGGGGTAGACACCTGCTGTGCATTTACCAAAGTGCTCACACCCAGAAAAAGCACGGCAGAGCCGATTAAATATTTTTTCATACAAGTAGTTTAGTGAAGAACAAATTATGCATTCTGCTAATACGCTAAATGGAATTAACAAAATCTTTGATAACTGGTAATAAGAGCAGTCAATATGTTATTAGCCTTTATGAATGGAGGCCTTATTTATTATTGTAAGTAGGGCCTAAGCTATTCAGAAAGTAATCATAAGCTTGAAACTTCATTAAGAAACCAATATACTGCTTATGAAAAAACCGATTAAGACTGCAAATAGTTTTCCAATTGTGTAATAGTCTGTTGTTGACTGAGAATCGTCTCAGCCACTACATCATTCATACTAATAATTCCTGCTAATTGCTCATTATGCATTACTGGTAAGTATCTAATATGCCTTGTACTCATCAATTGCATACAATGTTCAACTGTATCAGTTAAAGCAATGATGGGAAATTCAGCACTCATGATTTCACTTACGGGAGTATCACTGGAATGCCTACCCATCAAAATTACTTTTCTTGAATAGTCCCGCTCGGTTAAAATACCCAAAAACCTTTCTCGGTCCATTACAACAACAGAGCCTATATTTTTTTCTGCCATTACTCTTAAGGCTTCAATTACGGTTGTTTCCGGGGCAACTACAGTTACCTGAGCTCCTTTACGATTGAGAATATCACTTACTTTATGCATAGAAAATAATTTCTTGCAATAAGTTAAGCAAAGAATTTGAGTTATGCAAACTTTTGGGCAATAGCATTAGCAGCAATAAAACCACTGGTCCAGGCGTGCTGAAAATTAAATCCACCCGTAATTCCATCAACATCCATAACTTCTCCTGCAAAATAAAGATTAGGGGCAATCCTGCTTTCCATGGTCTGGGGATGGATTTCAGAAAGAGATATACCTCCTGCAGTTACAAATTCCTCCTTGAATGTGGTTTTGCCTGATATCGCATAAACACTATTTGTCAATAGCTGAATCAGTTTATTCTGTTGTACAGATTTCAATTCAGCCCACTTGTTATCTGAGCCAATACCTGCTTCAAGCAATAAAAATTGCCATAAACGATTGGGCAATGTAAAGGGAGATTTACCCCCCATTTTTTGAGTAGCCATTTGTTCTCGGTAAAATGACCATTCCTCTCTTAAAGATGTTTCATTCATTTCACCCAGCCAGTTTACAGCAACTTCAAAATGATAATTGAGTTCTGCTAATTGTCTTGCACCCCAGGCAGATAATTTAAGCACAGCAGGTCCGCTCAACCCCCAATGAGTAATCAATAAAGGACCTGACTCTTTTAATTTAGAACCTACCACTTTAAGAGAAACATTGGGTACTGAAACTCCCATTAAAGATGTGATAGGATGTTTGGGCATATTCAAGGTGAACAAAGAAGGAACAGGTGTTACTATATGATGACCTGTATTTTGTAACCAGCTGAACATAGACAATTTAGGCAACCCGCCACTAGCAACACAAACTGCATCTGCTACAATCTCTTCCATTTTTTCTGTACGAACTATCCATTGATCATTTAATTTATCAATTGCTTGTACACCCGTATTCATGATTACTTTTACCTTGTACAAATCTGCTTCTCTTAACAAGCAATCAATAATGGTAGCCGACTGATTGGTAATCGGAAACATTCTTCCATCAGCTTCTGCCTGAAGCTTTACCCCTCTTTCTTCAAACCAAGCAATTGTGTCTTTGGTATTGAACTGATGAAATGCTTTTTTTACAAATTGCTCTCCGCGGGGATATTTTTTTACCAGGGCTGGAATGTCAAATAATTCATGTGTTGTATTGCATCTGCCACCTCCGCTTATTCTCACTTTAGAAAGTAGTTTGGCTGATTTTTCTAAAATAATCACTTCCACAGAAGCGTTCAATCTTGCTGCATTTACTGCACAAAAAAAGCCTGCAGCACCACCGCCAATAACAATCAATTTGGGTTTAACCATAGTTTTATTTCAACGCTACTGTTTACAGAAACTTTGAAACGAATATAATACTAGGATGAGGTTTGCATAAAATTAATAGTAGGAAGAATTTAAATATGGATTGGCTTTTTCTTCTGCTTCAATAATACTGTAATCAGAAAGGATTAACGCCCTGTTTCTCTTTACACAAACATCGTGTTCAAAATGAACAGAAGGTTTCCCGTCTCTGGTTTTTATTGTCCAGCCATCTTCTTCCGTATATACTTCCCTGCTACCCATATTAATCATCGGCTCAATGGCCAGCACTAGGTTTTCCTTCAATTTAGGCCCTGTACCTCTTTTACCATAGTTGGGCATTTGCGGGTCTTCGTGCAAGCTTCTTCCTAAACCATGTCCTACCAATTCTCTTACCACACCATACCCATGTTTAATTTCTGTATGCTCTTGAATAGCAAAAGCAATATCTCCGATTCTATTATTTACAATCGCTTTTTCAATTCCCTTATATAGAGACTCTTTGGTAATCTTAACCAGTTCAATGGCTGCAGGATCTGCGTCACCCATTATAAAAGTATAGGCGTGATCGCCATGCCATCCATTTAATATAACACCCATGTCAATAGAAACAATGTCCCCGTTTTGTAAAGGTGTATCATTCGGAAATCCATGAACAACCACATCATTCACTGATGCACAGATGGTGAAGGGATAGCCTCTGTAATTTAAAAAAGAGGAAGTTGCATTGTGCTTTTGAATAAAATTGGCACAAAGCTTATCTATCTCAAGCGTTGTGATTCCAGGCTTCAATACTTTGGCCACTTCAGCCAGTGTTTTACTGACCAAGACAGCAGCATTTTTCATTAAAGCAATTTCCGCATCTGTTTTGTATATAATCATCTCTTTATTTCTTCTGGTCATTGTCTATTAAAAAGTAAACCTGTTCAGCAGCGCCAAACAGGTTTACAAAGTTCGTTATTTTATTTGATACTAGATGGTAGAACTGGTTACCCCCTGTCTTCCCTGAACTCTTCCGCTATTCATTAATCCATCGTACTGACGCATTAACAAATAGGTTTCAATTTGCTGTAAGGTATCTAGAACAACACCTACCATAATCAATAAAGAAGTTCCGCCGAAGAAGGTACTAAAACCTTGTGTTACGCCAAGGCGTTGAGCAAAACCGGGAAGAATACCAACCAATGCTAAGAAAATAGCACCAGGCAAAGTAATTTTATCCATGATTGCTCCAATGTAGTCAGCAGTAGGCTGACCAGGTTTAACACCAGGAACAAAACCATTGTTGCGTTTTAAATCTTCTGCAATCTGCTTAGGATTGAAAATCAATGCAGTGTAAAGGAAAGTAAAGCCTATTACCATTACAGAGTAAATCAACATATACCATGCATTGCTATGATCATTAAAGATTTTAACAATACCAGAAGCAGAATCTAAATTGGTAAAAGAAACCAAGGTAGGCAGGAACATAATGGCCTGAGCAAAGATGATAGGCATAACACCGGCACTGTTCACTTTTACAGGTAAAAATTGACGTGCTCCACCAAATTGTCTGCTACCGATTATTTGCTTGGCATAGTTTACAGGTATTTTTCTAACACCCTGAACCAAGATGATTAGTCCCATGATGATAGAAACCAAAACTGCCATTTCTATCAGGAAGATCAATAATCCGCCACCACCGCTAACACCTTTGGCACCAAATTCTTGAATTATGCTTTGAGGTAAACGAGCAAGAATACCAACCATGATGATGATTGAAGTACCATTACCTAATCCTTTATCCTGAATCCTTTCGCCTAACCACATTACAAATAAAGTACCTGCAGTTAAAGTAACAACAGTTGAAAACCAGAAGAATGGCTTATATGCTGGCAAAATAGCTTCGGCGTATCCTGGGCTATTCAGGTAAGCAACATAAGCACCTGCCTGGAATAAAGTAACCAATACGGTTAAGTATCTGGTCCACTGATTGATTTTTTTGCGACCACTCTCTCCTTCTTTCTGAACCTTTTGCAACTGAGGAACCAAGATGGTCATCAATTGCATGAAGATAGAAGCTGAAATATAAGGCATGATACCTAAGGCAAGAATAGAAGCTTGTGAAAATGCACCACCGGCAAACATATCAAATATGCCCAACAGTCCATTGCTCTTAGCTGAATTGGCCGCAGCTTCAATTTTATTAGGATCAATACCTGGTAAAACGATATGCGTACCAAAACGATAAGTTAACACCAAAGCAAGCGTTACAATAATTTTATTACGTAACTCTTCAATGGTCCATATATTCTTAAAAGTCTGAACTAGTTTTTTCACTTCACTAAATTAAATGGCGTTAAACTTAATTATTTGATTATCTCAACTGTTCCGCCTGCAGCTTCAATAGCAGCTTTTGCTTTTTCACTGATGGCATTAATTTTGAAACTGAGTTTAGTCTTCAGTTCGCCATTGCCTAAAACCTTAACACTATCAGTACGGTTGATCAAACCATTGATATACAAGTTCTCAAGAGAGATTTCAGTGAAACCGTACTTCTCAACCAACTGATCCAACTGACCTAAATTGAATACTTTGTATTCAACTCTGTTATTATTCTTGAATCCACGCTTAGGAATTCTACGCTGAATAGGCATCTGACCACCTTCGTGTGCCATTTTGCTCTTGTAACCTGCACGGCTTTGACCACCTTTGTTACCTTTTGTTGAAGTACCACCTTTACCAGATGCTTCACCACGACCTAATCTTTTTTCTCTTTTTACTGAACCTTCAGCAGGCTTTAAATTGTGTAATTTCATTTTAAATTGATTTTGAACTTACGGGGTATCACCCCTCGCATTGTTTATAATAAATAAAAGTCAGGAGTAAAGATATCCGCATGAAACGGTATATCCAAACTACTGACTTAAAAAAATTTTAATTAAGCAACTTCTTCAACCTTCACTAGGTGGCTAACTTTGTTAACCATACCCAATATTTGTGGAGTAGCTTCTACTTCTCTAGAGGCATTCAACTTTTTTAAACCAAGCGCAATAAGGGTTTGCTTCTGACGCTCAGGTCTGTCGATACCGCTTTTTATTTGTGTGATTTTAATCTTTTTCATAAATATTATCCGTTGAATACTTTGCTCAATTTAATGTTACGTCCTTTTGCAACCTGTACAGGTTCTCTTAAAAGGCTTAACGCTTTAATAGTAGCTTTAACTACGTTGTGAGGATTTGCTGATCCAAGGCTCTTAGCAAGTACGTCGGTAATACCAGCACTTTCCAAAACTGAACGCATGCTACCACCCGCGATAACTCCCGCTCCGTGTGCAGCTGGCTTAATAAGTACTTTGGCAGCACCATCTTTTGCCCACTGTTCGTGAGGAATTGTTCCGTGCATTACAGGTACTTTAACCAGGTTCTTCTTCGCATCTTCAATACCTTTAGCAATTGCTTCCTGTACTTCTTTTGCTTTACCAAGACCCTGTCCTACAATACCATTTTCGTTTCCAACAACAACAAGTGCAGAGAAACTGAATGTACGGCCACCTTTTGTGGTTTTTACCACACGGTTAATAGCAACAACCTTATCTTTTAATTCGATGTCGCCACCCGCTTTTACTTTATTTACGCTTACTTTAGACATTTATTGAGCGATTAAATTGATGTTAGTAATTAGAATACCAGACCACCTTCTCTTGCTCCGTCTGCAACAGACTTCACACGGCCATGATATAGATTTCCACCTCTGTCAAATACACAATTTGTTAATCCCAGAGCCAAAGCTTTAGTTGCAACTGCAGTACCTACCAATTTAGCTTTTTCAATCTTGGTAACTTTCTGAGCAGCGATGTCTTTATCTCTTGAAGATGCAGCAGCTAAAGTAACTCCATTATCATCATCAATTAATTGTGCATAGATTTCGGCATTGCTTCTGAAAACAGAAAGGCGTGGCTTTACAGCTGTACCAGCAACCTTCTTACGGATGCGGTATCTAATTTTTTGCCTTTGAATTAATTTACCCATTGTTTTTTATTTTATACCTCCGATTCGGCCGGGGGATTGTTAGTTTAATTATTTACCTGCTGATTTACCTGCTTTTCTTCTTAAGATTTCACCAGCGTATTTCACACCTTTTCCTTTGTATGGTTCAGGCTTACGTAAGCTTCTTAATTTAGCAGCTACTTGACCAATCAATTGTTTGTCAATACCTTCAAGGAAAACTTTAGGGTTTTGTCCTTTTTCGTTGGCAGTTGCAACTTTTAATTCACTAGGAATTTCAATGATAATATTGTGAGAATATCCTAAAGAAAGATCTAACAAGTTACCTGAGTTAGAAGCTTTGAAACCAACCCCTACTAACTCCAATTCCTTCTTATATCCATCGGTCACACCTTTCACCATATTGCTAACCAAAGAACGGTAAAGTCCATGCATAGCGCGGTGACGGATCTGATCTGTAGGTCTGGTAAGTGTAATATTACCTTCATTAATGGCAACAGTAATATCTCTGTCAATTGCCTGAGACAATTGTCCTTTTGGACCTTTTACTGTGATTATGTTCTCAGCATCAACGGTGATGGTTACACCGGCTGGAACTACTACTGGTTGTTTACCAATTCTAGACATAGTCGATTTTTATTATTATGAATATAAATGCTCCGTGTTCAGCCACGACTAAGAGGCTTAATTGTCGGAACTCATTGAATTAAGAAATGTAACACAATACTTCACCACCCACATTCTGAGCCTTGGCTTGCTTATCAGTCAATACTCCCTTAGAAGTACTTAAGATAGCAACTCCTAAACCATTGATTACTCTTTTAATTTCAGCAGGCTTAGCATACTGACGTAAACCTGGACGGCTTACTCTTTCCAAAGAGCGGATAGCTGGTTGCTTGGTAGCAGGATCATACTTAAGCGCGATCTTAATAAGACCTTGCTTGTTGTCGTCTTCGAATTTATACTTCAGAATATAACCCTGATCGTATAAGATTTCTGTTAAACGCTTCTTTAAATTAGAAGCAGGAATTTCAACCAGTCTGTGACCAGCCAACTGAGCATTACGAATTCTAGTTAAGAAGTCTGCTATTGGATCAGTTACCATATTATTTTTATTATATCAGTTCTAAATTTTGTTTAAGCAGCGGATTGATTACCAGCTTGCTTTCTTTACGCCCGGAATCATACCATTCAAAGCCATGTCGCGGAAAATTACCCTTGACAGACCAAAATAACGCATGTATCCTTTAGGTCTTCCTGTAAGCTGACAACGGTTTTTTAAACGTACCGGAGAAGCATTCTTAGGTAGTAGGTCTAGTCCTGCATAGTCGCCTGCTGCTTTTAAAGCCGCACGCTTTTCAGCATACTGAGCTACCATTTTCTCGCGCTTTCTTTGTCTGGCTTTTACTGATTCTTTTGCCATAATTTTTTTGTTCTGTGTTTAATTAATCTTTCTTGGTTCCTTTAAACGGCATACCCAATTCTTTCAAAAGCTCGTAAGCTTCTTCATTGGTGTTAGCAGTTGTAACAAAAGTGATATCCAACCCGGTAATTTTGTTAACCTTATCAATATCAATTTCAGGGAAAATGATTTGTTCAGTAACACCCAAGGTATAGTTACCTCTACCATCAAAAGCTTTGTCGCTGATTCCTTTGAAATCACGTACACGTGGTAAGGCAACAGAAACTAATCTGTCAAGGAATTCATACATTTTCTCACCTCTTAAAGTTACACGGGCACCAATTGGCATTCCCTTACGTAATTTAAAGTTTGAAATGTCTTTCTTAGACATAGTAGGAACTGCTTTCTGACCAGTGATCATGTTCAATTCTTCTACTGCGATGTCTACCAGTTTTTTATCTGTAACCGCACCATTAACACCACGGTTGATACAGATTTTTTCTAGTTTAGGAGCTTGCATTACAGTTGAGTAAGCAAACTTCTTCATAAGAGCAGGTATCACTTCTTTAGTGTACTTAGCTGCTAATCTCGGTGTATATTTCTCTGTACTCATTATTTGATTACCTCCCCAGATTTTTTAGATACACGTATTAATTTACCATTCTCACGGGTACGCTTCACTTTGGTTGGCTCGCTTTTCTTGGCATCCCATAACATTACATTACTAATGTTAATTGGAGCTTCTACTTTAACTATACCACCTTTGGTATTTTGAGCAGAGGGCTTGGTGTGCTTGGTAACGATATTCACTCCTTCTACAACTACACGACCTTTATCGATAATCACTTCCAATACTGTGCGAGGCTTTTTCAAATCCTTGTCATCACCGGCAATAACCACTACGGTATCACCTTTCTTGATGTTGAATTTGGGTTTAAATCTTGTACTCATTTTATTTAGCTTTTAGCTTTTTTTATAATACTTCAGGAGCAAGAGAAATAATTTTCATATAACCCTTATCACGCAACTCTCTTGCTACTGGTCCAAAGATACGTGTACCGCGAGGTTCATCAGAGTTGTTCAACAACACTACTGCGTTGTCATCAAAACGGATGTAAGAACCATCTTTTCTGCGAAGTTTGTTTTTTGTACGAACAATAACTGCTTTAGATACTGTTCCTTTTTTAACACCACCTGCAGGAATTGCGTCTTTAACCGTAACAACAATTTTATCGCCGATTTTAGCATAATCCTGACCGCTGTTACCAAGTACCTTAATACAAAGTACTTCTTTAGCGCCACTATTGTCAGCTACATTTAACCTGCTTTCTTGCTGAATCATTTTATTTAATTTGAAATTTTACATTCAAGAATCAAATACCTGTTTAGGTACAAGAATCCCAAATCAATATTGTTATTTCGCTTTTTCTACAATTTCAACCAGTCTCCAACGCTTTGTTTTACTAAGCGGACGAGTTTCCATGATCTTTACCACATCACCGATGGTGCACTCTCCCTTCTCATCATGAGCATGGAATTTGGTAGTTTTCTTTACGAACTTACCGTAGATAGGGTGTTTTACTTTTCTTTCAACCGCAACAGTGATGGTTTTATCCATTTTATCGCTGGTAACGATCCCTGTCCTTGTTTTGCGCAAATTTCTTTCAGCCATTGTGTTTAATTTATGGTTTAAATACCCATTTCTTTTTTCTTCAATTCCGTTTTAATACGGGCGATGTCTCTACGAAGTCCACGAATAGTCATTGGATTTTCAAGTGGAGAGATAGCGTGAGCAAATTCCAGTTTCTTTAAACGAAGTTCGTCTTCCTGGATTTTAGCTCTAAGATCTGTTACACTTAGATCCTTTAGATTTTTGTTGAATTCGTATGTTTTTTTATTAGCCATTGCAATTTCTTTTATTGGTTATGCTTGCAAATCTCTTCTTACGATGAACTTGGTTGCGATTGGTAATTTTTGTGCTGCAAGACCCATCGCTTCTTTAGCTACAGCTTCTGTAACGCCATCGCATTCAAAGATGATACGTCCTGGCTCAACAACAGCAGCCCAGTATTCAGGGTTACCTTTACCCTTACCCATTCTCACTTCAGCAGGTTTATGAGTAATGATTTTGTCAGGGAATACTCTGATCCATACATTACCCTCACGCTTCATAGCACGAGTCATGGCCTGACGGGCAGATTCAATTTGGCGGTTGGTTAACCAAATGGGTTCTAATGCTTTTAGGGCAAATGATCCAAATGATATAGCAGTTCCACGCTTAGCTACTTCGCGAATGCGTCCTTTCTGCTGTTTCCTATGTTTGCTTCTTTTCGGCTGTAACATTTTTTAGTTTTTTGGTCCACGAAATGAATTCGTAGTTATTTAAAACTTTAGTAATGATTATTACTAATTCTTATTAGTTTCTGCGTTCTCCTCTTCCACCACCTCTTCTATCATCTCTTCTGTCTCCGCCTCTTCTTTCATCAGATCCAGATCTTTCTCTTCTATCGCTCATATCGTTCTTACCACCAACAAAGTTTGGATTCAATTCACGCTTTCCTAATACTTCACCTTTACAGATCCATACTTTGATACCGATTTTACCATATACAGTCTGAGCAAATACATTGGCATAATCAATATCCATACGGAAAGTATGTAATGGAGTACGACCTTGTTTGAATTCTTCGCTACGTGCAATTTCAGCACCACCCAAACGACCGCTTAATTTTACCTTGATACCTTCCGCACCCATACGTAAAGTAGAGGCGATAGCCATTTTGGTAGCACGTTTGAAGTTGATACGATTTTCAATCTGACGAGCGATGGTATCACCTACGATAGTAGCATCCAGTTCAGGACGACGGATTTCCAAAATATTGATTTGAACATCGTCTTTGCCGGTTAACTTCTTCAATTCTTCTTTGATACGATCAACCTCGTTACCACCTTTACCGATGATAATACCTGGCTTAGAAGTATGAATAGTCACAATCAATTTACCAAGCGTACGCTCGATAACGATTTTTGCGATTCCACCTTTGTTGATACGGGCACTTAGGTAGGTACGGATCTTATGATCTTCGATCAGTTTGGATGCATAGTCTTTCTTACTACCATACCAGTTACTGTCCCATCCGCGGATGATGCCTAACCTGTTACCAATTGGATTTGCTTTCTGACCCATATAATGGTTTTACTAATTAGTTTTTAGAATCTACGATTAATGTTACATGGTTGCTGCGCTTACGTACTTTGTAGCCACGACCTTGTGGTGCAGGACGCATACGCTTTAATACTCTACCGCCGTCAACGAATACGGTCTTTACAATCAGACTACTGTCTGCAGCATTGGATCCGCTGTTTTTTTGCTCCCAGTTACTGATAGCGCTCTTCAACAACTTTGCCAATGGAGTGGCATTGTGCTGAGGATGATGCTCGAGAATAGCAAGTGCTTTTTCCACTTCCATTCCACGGATCACATCGGCTAACAGGCGCATTTTACGCGGACCTGTTGGATAATTGTTCAGTTTAGCTACTGCTTCCATTTCTTTTTTTGTTTGATGTATGGGGATTAACCCTTACAGTTATTTTTTAGTTCCTGCGTGTCCTCTGAAGTTTCTGGTAGGGGCAAATTCACCTAATTTATGACCTACCATGAATTCTGTTACGTAAACAGGGATAAACTTGTTTCCGTTGTGTACGGCGAAAGTATGTCCAACAAAATCAGGTGTGATAGTGCTGCGACGACTCCAGGTTTTAATAACGTTTCTCTTTGCTTTTCCGTCGTTAATCGCAACTACTTTACCTTCTAGGTTAGCATCTACGTAAGGACCTTTTTTAATCGAACGACCCATAATAATTTGAGTTTACTGGTCTATTAGTTATTTTAATTATTTCTTCTGGTTAAATTATTTAGCCAGCTTTTTACCGTTTCTGCGCTGGATGATTAGCTTATCGCTACCTTTTCCTTTGGTACGAGTCTTCTCACCTTTTGCGTACTTACCGGTTCTGCTACGAGGATGACCTCCGGAAGCTCTACCTTCACCACCACCCATCGGGTGATCTACTGGGTTCATCGCAACACCTCTTACGCGTGGACGAATACCCTTCCAACGATTCTTACCGGCTTTACCAGCAGTTTCTAGGTTATGGTCGCTGTTAGAAACCACACCAACGGTAGCATAACAGTTGATTAAAACTTTTCTCAATTCACCAGAAGGCATTTTCAATACTGCGTATTTTTCTTCCTTGTTGGCTAACTGAGCTGAGGCACCAGCGCTTCTTACCATTTTACCACCCTGACCAGGTTGTAATTCAATGTTGTGGATGATGGTACCCAATGGCATGTTTTTCATAGCCAATGCGTTTCCAACTTCAGGCGCAACTGCATCACCTGCAATTACAGTCTGACCAACCTGAATACCCTGAGGGGCAATGATGTAGCGTTTTTCGCCATCAGTATATTGAACCAGTGCAATAAATGCAGTACGGTTTGGATCGTATTCAACAGATACAACTGTAGCAGCCATATCTCTCTTATTACGCTTGAAATCGATGATACGGTAGTGGTGCTTGTTTCCACCACCCATGTAACGCATAACTCTACGACCCTGAGAGTTACGGCCAGCAGTGCTTTTTTGAGGCTCTAACAAGCTCTTTTCAGGCTTATTAGTAGTAATCTCAGCATAAGCATTTCCAATTCTCCAACGAGTTCCTGCTGTGATTGGTTTGTACTTTTTTAGTGCCATTGTTTATTTTTTTGTGCGGAATTCTCAGCTCCGCTGCTATAAATTAAATATTTGCGTAAAGATCAATTGTTTCACCTTCTGCTACTGTTACAAAAGCTTTTTTATATGCAGATTTCATTCCCTGAATAAATCCAGCTTTTGTGTAGCGGGCCTTATTTTTTCCAGGAGCAACAGCAGTATTTACATCTACTACGTGTACACCATAGAATTCTTCAATTGCTTTCTTGATCTCCAACTTATTTGCCTTACGGTTTACCTTGAAAGCATACTTTCTTAGCGAATCTTGCTGAGCGTTTGCTTTTTCGGTTAGTATTGGCTTTATTAAAATTTCTGACTGTCTCATTTTGTATGATTGAAACGTTACTTAAATTAAGCTGCTGCTTCTTCTTCGTTGAAGATTTTCACAGTGTTCTCTGTTATTACTAATACATCTGCATTCATGATATCGTAAGTATTGATATCAGCAAGCAAAGTGCTGCCAACATTAGGTACGTTACGAGAGCTTAGGTACAGATTATCATTGTACTCAGGTAAAACAATGAGTGCTTTTTTATCAGCAACTTTCAAGTTACCCATGATATCTACCAATTGCTTGGTTTTTGGAGCATCCATTTTAATTTCTTCTACTACTACAATTGCACTTTCCTTTGCTTTGTAGCTTAAGGCAGAAATCTTAGCCAAATCCTTCACTTTACGGTTCAATTTGAAATCGTAAGCATGAGGCTTAGGTCCGAAAATGGTACCACCACCCTTGTATAAAGGGTTACGGATATTACCTTTACGAGAACCACCAGTTCCTTTTTGCTTATGAAGCTTGCGGCTTGCACCGTGTACTTCTGCACGGGTCTTAACCTTGTGCGTTCCAGAACGACGAGCGGCTAAGTATTGCTTAACAGCTAGATAGATAACGTGGTCGTTAGGTTCAATACCAAAGATTTCCTGTGGTAATTCAACCGTTCTACCGGTTTTCTGTCCTTTTATATCTAATACATCTACTTGCATGATCTTTGAATTAATCTGTCAATTAAACAGGGTGATTATTTCTGAATTAAAACGATAGAACCGTTATGTCCTGGAACAGATCCGCTGATCAGGATATAGTTCTTTTCTGAAAATATTTTTACTACTTTCAAACCTTTCATTTTAACACGGTCTCCACCCATACGACCGGCCATTCTCATTCCTTTGAATACACGAGAAGGATAAGAAGATCCACCGATAGAACCTGGTGCACGTTGACGATCGTGCTGACCATGAGATGCTTCACCCACACCAGAGAAACCATGGCGCTTTACAACACCTTGGAAACCTTTACCTTTTGTGGTTCCAACAACTTCAACAGTATCACCTTCAGAGAAGATATCTACTGTTACAGTTTCACCTAAATTCTTTTCTATTGAATAATTGCGAAATTCTTTTACGAATTTCTTGGCTGGAGTTTGAGCCTTTGCGAAGTGATTGATTTCGGCTTTTGTAGCGTGCTTTTCTTTCTTGTCGCCGAATGCTAATTGTATTGCAGAATAACCATCAGTTTCCTGCGTCTTAACTTGTGTTACGGTATTCGGAGCAACTTCAACGATGGTACAAGCTGTTTGCTTTCCATCAGCGGCGAAGATGCTGGTCATGCCGATTTTTTTTCCAATAATTCCTTTCATCGTTTTGCGGTTTATGCCCCGCTCGGTTATGAGGACATCCCACCGATGAAGCGGGATTCAATCCTAGTTTGCTACCGACCTTTTCCTGTGTTTTCACCTGTAAAAGGAGAAGGGGAAGTACCGGTAGTAAACAAACCTCGAAGGGCCTGTTTATATGTTATCCATCAGAATCATTCTGAAGCTGATGATTTATCTTTTTAATCAGAGCTGCTTTCTCGGAGCTGGACCGATTGGCAGATAATATATTTAATAAGAACTAATGCTGTTTGCTTTCAAACAGCTGCTTGTTTTATCAAGCTTTAATTTCAACCTCAACACCAGATGGCAAATCCAATTTGCTCAACGCATCTACTGTTCTTGAAGAAGAAGTGTATATGTCCATTAGACGCTTGTGCGTAGCTAATTGGAACTGCTCACGGCTCTTCTTATTAACGTGTGGTGAACGCAATACAGTGAAAATTTTCTTATGAGTAGGCAAAGGAATTGGACCTGTTACTACTGCACCTGTACTACGTACTGTCTTAACGATCTTCTCTGCAGATTTATCTACAAGATTGTGATCGTATGATTGTAATTTGATTCTGATTCGCTGAGACATAGTCAAAAACCAATTTTTACGTTGGGGTTGCAAAGGTAAGGAGCTGTAATTGAACAGACAAGTTTTTTATCTTTTTTTTCGCCTTTTTTGTGGATTTATTTTTTATTTTCTGATAAAAAGCCTGGTTTTCCACAAAATCGATCATCATAGTCAATAATAATCGCATATGATTAAGAAAAAAATAGCCCCCTAACCCCTGGCGGAGTGATTTACTGCAAAACAGTTTCAATCCCCCCTCAAAAAAAACGCCCCGAAAATTAATCGGGGCGTCTGTATTGTAAATCATTATTCTATTGAATATTAATCTTCTGACTTAACCTTACCCTTGCTCTTCGCCATTACCTCTTCAGCAACGTTATTTGGTGCTGGATTGTAATGAGAGAATTCCATGGTAGAAGTTGCACGACCAGAACTCAAAGAACGCAATTGGGTTACATAACCAAACATTTCGCTCAATGGAACTTTAGCCTTGATAACCTGAAGATTGGCACGGCTGTCCATACCTTCTAGCATACCACGACGACGGTTCAAGTCACCGGTAACGTCTCCCATGTATTGATCTGGAGTTAATACCTCTACTTTCATGATAGGCTCTAACAAAGTAGGCTTCGCCTTACGTCCCGCTTCACGGAAACCAGACTTAGCACACAATTCAAAGCTCATTGCATCAGAATCCACATCATGGTAGCTACCATCAAATACACGAATTTTCATGTTGTTAACAGGATAACCTGCCAAAACACCTGTACTCATTGCAGTTTCAAAGCCCTTGGTAATAGCTGGTACAAATTCCTTAGGAATAGATCCACCAAATAAGTCGTTTACAAACTGGAAGCTCTTTCCTTCATTTGCTGCCAACCACTCTTCATCAGCTGGTCCAATTTCAAATTGGATATCAGCGAACTTACCACGACCACCAGACTGCTTCTTCAATACTTCTCTGTGCTGAATGGTAGTTCCAAAAGACTCTTTGTAAGCTACCTGAGGAGCACCCTGGTTAACTTCAACTTTGAACTCACGACGCATACGGTCAATGATGATTTCAAGGTGCAATTCACCCATACCACGAAGGATGGTCTGACCTGTATCTTCATCGGTGTTTACACGTAAGGTAGGATCTTCTTCTACTAATTTGGCAATCGCCATACCCATTTTATCAACGTCAGCCTGAGTTTTAGGTTCAACTGCAATTGCAATTACCGGCTCAGGAATGAACATGTTTTCCAAAGTAATCGGATGGTTTTCATCGCAAAGGGTATCACCGGTTTTAATTTCCTTGAAACCTACGGCAGCACCAATATCACCCGCTTCAATAAAGTCAATTGGATTTTGCTTGTTCGCAAACATCTTCATGATACGGCTAATACGCTCTTTCTTACCACTTCTTACGTTCAATACATAAGAACCTGCATCCAAATGACCAGAATAGCAACGGAAGAAAGCCAGACGACCAACAAAAGGATCCGTCATGATTTTGAACGCCAATGCTGCAAATGGTTCTTTAGCACTAGGCTTTCTGGTGATGGTTTCGCCAGTGTTAGGATCAGTACCTACAGTATCTTCAATATCAACTGGAGAAGGCAGGTAACGACATACTGCATCTAAAGCAGTCTGTACACCTTTGTTCTTGAATGAAGAACCACACATCATAGGAACAATGCTCAAATCGATACAAGCTTTACGGATGGCTTCGTGAACCTCAGCTTCAGAAATTGAATCAGGATTATCAAAGAACTTCTCCATTAAGTTGTCATCGTATTCAGCAACTGCTTCAATCAGGTTTTGTCTCCAATGCATCACATCTTCCATCATATCGGCTGGAACATCAATCTCATCAAAAGTCATTCCTTCAGTTTCAGCATGCCAAACAATACCTTTCATTTTAATAAGGTCAACAACCCCCTTAAAATTATCTTCAGCACCGATTGGTAATTGCAATGGAACTGCTTTTGCGCCCAACATTTCTTTCACCTGGTTAACCACGTTCAAGAAATCGGCACCAGCACGGTCCATTTTATTTACGAAACCAATACGGGGAACTTTATAACGATTTGCTTGACGCCAAACGGTTTCAGACTGTGGCTCTACACCATCCACTGCAGAGAACAGTGCAATCAATCCATCCAATACACGCATAGAACGTTCTACCTCTACGGTAAAGTCCACGTGTCCGGGAGTATCGATGATATTGAAATAATAAGACTTGGTTTCAGGAGTAGCTTTTCCCAATACAGTAGGGAAATTCCACTGACAGCTTACCGCTGCAGAGGTAATGGTAATACCTCTTTCCTTTTCCTGCTCCATCCAGTCGGTAGTAGCACCACCATCGTGTACTTCCCCAATCTTGTGGATCATACCAGTGTAGCGAAGGATACGCTCTGTGGTAGTGGTTTTACCGGCATCAATGTGAGCGGCAATACCAAAGTTTCGTTGAAATTTCAAATCAGCCATATAGTATTCTTATTTTTTTAGAGGCCGCAAAGGTACAGATAATCCCGAACCAACAAAGGGTTCCGGCCCATTTATTTGTTTTGGGGATAAAATATTGAACAATTATATAATTCGGCCTGCTGGGTATAGGCAGATATGCTGAAAGGCTTAAAACAAAAAAGCCCCGGATATACATCCAGGGCTTTCAGAAATTTTATATGCTTACACTTTAAAGTGTGAGAATGCCTTGTTGGCTTCAGCCATACGGTGAGTATCTTCTTTCTTCTTAAAAGCAGCACCTTCACCTTTTGCAGCAGCCATGATTTCGTTGGAAAGCTTATCTGCCATGGTACGGCCGTTTCTTTCACGACTGTAACGGATCAACCACTTCATGCTCAAAGAGATTTTACGGTCAGGGCGAACTTCAGAAGGAATCTGGAAAGTAGCACCACCGATTCTGCGGCTTCTAACTTCTACGGCTGGAGTTACATTGGCAATGGCTTTTTTCCATACCTCGTATCCATCTTCACCAGTAGTTTTTGTTATTTTATCAACTGCATCATAGAAAATGTTGATAGCAGTACTTTTTTTACCATCCCACATCAAATTGTTGATGAAGCGGGTAACCATTTTGTCGTTAAAGCGACCGTCTGGCGCTAAGGGTAATTTTTTGGCTTGTGCTTTACGCATTGTTTAATTTTTAAAAGGGACTGAAGGTCTTCAAGTATTAAAACTTTACTCAGTCACT
>VFQO010001041.1_pt1 | contig 24006 bp, 19 predicted proteins | sample 3512331 | NCBI WGS metagenome assembly VFQO01 (sample SAMN10412371, study PRJNA504923) | tailings metagenome | isolation source: Replicate 3 from Balatoc abandoned mine | place: Philippines: Itogon, Benguet | collected 2017-08-28 | reverse complement strand
AACTGGCCGCCCATGTCGGGCAGGCGCTGCTGGTGGTGCGCGCCGACGAGACCGCGCGCGCCGCGTTGGAGGACGCGCAGCAGCTGCTGTCGGCCTGCGGCGACATCAAGCTGCTGCTCAATGCCACGCGCTACAGCCCCACCGGGCGGCGCTTCGGCACCTATGGCGCAAAGGGGAAATGACCATGCGCGCTTCGATTTTGGCCCTGCCGCTCGCACTCGCCGCGCTGGTCGCTGCCGCACCGGCGCTGGCCCAGCAACAGCCGATCGGCTCCGCTCAGGGGCAGGGGCAGGATGCCGGGACCGCCGGCGGCCAGCGCACCAACCGCGTGGTGCAGCCCTATATCGAAGTCGGACAGGTGCTTTCGGCCGAGCTATCCCCGGGCGATGACGTGCTCACCTTCACCACCATCGCGGTGGGTGTCGACGTCAACGTACAGGGCCGCCACAGCGGCGCCGCCGTGTCGCTGCGCTACGAGCGCAACATCGGCTACGGCGATGACAGCATCGATACCGACACCATCAGCGGCGTCGCGCGCGGCACGCTGGCGCTGGTGCCCAACACGCTGAGCCTGGAAGCGGGGGCACTGGCGTCGCACACCCGGGTCGATGCCGGGGGTGGCACCACCACCAATCCGCTGGTGCGCGAGGATTCCGAGAGTCGCTTCTACAGCCTCTATGCCGGGCCGAGCCTCAACACCCGCGTCGGCGATGTCGCCGTGCAGGGCGTGGCGCGGGTCGGCTACAACCGGTTCGAGAACGATGCGGTGCTGACCAATGCGCAAGGCCAGCCGGTCGACGTGTTCGATGACAGCGTCACCTATATGGGCCAGCTGCGCGCCGGATCGCGTCCGGGCGAACTCTTGCCGGTGGGCGTTGCGGTGACCGCGGGCGGCTTTCAGGAAGACATCTCCAACCTCGATCAGCGCGTGCGTGATCTGTTTGTGCGCGGCGACGTGACCGTGCCGCTCAGCCCGACCCTCGCGTTGGTGGGCGGCGTGGGTTACGAGAATGTCGAGATTTCCAGCCGCGACGCGCTGCGCGATGCCAATGGCGATCCGGTGATCGGCAATGACGGGCGCTTCGTCACCGATCCGACCTCTCCGCGCATCCTCGCCTTCGACGTGGACGGCCTGCTGTGGGACGTCGGCGTGATCTGGCGCCCCTCCTCGCGCACCTCGCTCGAGGCGCGGGCGGGCGAGCGTTACGATTCGACCACCTATTACGGCACCTTCACCTACACCCCCAATCAGCGCAGCGCCTTCGCGCTGAGCGTCTATGACGGGGTGACCGGCTTCGGCGGGCTGCTCAACAATTCGCTCGCCGGCCTGTCGAGCGATTTCGAGGCGATTCGCAATCCCGTCACCGGCGATTTCGGCGGGCTCGTCAACGGCACCGAAGGGCAGTCGATCATCGGCGGGCTCGGCTCGGTGCGCTCGGCAGCGTTCCGCGGCCGCGGCGTGCGCGCTTCCTACCAGCGCATCATGGGCCGCACCACCGCGGCGCTTGGGGCAGGCTATGACCGGCGCACCTTCATCGCCGCGCCGGGCACCGCGCTTGCGCAGCTCGATGGCCTGACTGACGAGAGCTACTACGTGATCGGCGGGCTGACCCGGCAGATCGGGCAGAATGCGAACCTCACCACCAACGCCTATGTCAACTGGTTCGACAGCGCCTCGCCCAATGGCGACGTCACCGCGATCGGCGGCTCGGCAGCCTACAACCAGTCGCTGACCCGTCGCCTCACCGCGCGCGCGGCGCTGGCACTCGATTATTTCGACAGCGAGTTCATCGCCGAAGACTTTGCCTTTGCGACCGCGCTGGTCGGCCTGCGCTACGATTTCTGATTGGGGAGCGAGACGCTCATGTACGAACAATATTACGGCTTCAACGCCCGGCCTTTCCAGCTGACGCCCGATCCGCAGTTCTATTTCGAGAGCGCCAGCCACAGGAAGGCGATGAGCTATCTCGGCTATGGCCTCGGGCAGGGCGAGGGCTTCATCGTCATCACCGGCGAGGTCGGGGCGGGCAAGTCGACGCTGGTCGCGCACCTGATGGAGCGGATCGACCCGGCGGCGCTGACCGTGGCGCAGGTCGTCACCAGCGCGCTTGACGGGGCCGAGCTGGTGCATGTCGTCGCGCAGGCCTTCGGGCTGGCGGTCGAGGGCCATGACAAGGCCGGCGCGCTCGGCGCGATCGAGCGCTTCCTGCAGGACGAGGCCCGAGCAGGGCGCCGCTGCCTGCTGGTGGTGGACGAGTGCCAGAACCTTGATCTCGCCGCGCTCGAGGAGCTGCGGATGCTGTCGAACTTCCAGCTCGGTTCGCACCCGCTGCTCCAGAGCCTGCTGCTCGGCCAGCCCGAATTCCGCCGCACGCTGGCCCATCATCCGGGGCTTGAGCAATTGCGCCAGCGGATCATCGCCTCGCACCATCTCGAAGCGCTCGATGACGGCGAGGTCGAGGACTATGTCCGCCATCGCCTCGGCCATGTCGGGTGGAGCGATCATCCGGCCCTCTCCGAAGGCCTGCTGGCCGCGCTCTATCGCCACACCGACGGTATTCCGCGGCGGGTCAACCAGGTGATGAACCGCCTGCTGCTGCTTGGCGCGATCGAGGAGCGGGCCGAGCTGACGCTGGCGATGCTGGACGAGGTGGTGGCCGAAATGGCGGTCGACCAGACCCGGGGCGCGCATGGCCGCGGCGATCTGCGCGCAGCCCCAGCGGCCCCCGTGGTGCCTGACATGGCTGCCGGGGCCGATAGCCTGCCTGCTGCCGAAGTCGCCGCGCTGCTCGCCACCCGCGACGCCCGCACCGCCGAGCTCGAAGCCGCGATCAGCGCGCTGCAGGCTGCCGGGATAGGCCCTGGCGAGGGCACGGACGAGGCGCTATCGCCCGAAGAAGTCCGCCTTGCCGAGGCCCGCTTTGCCGCCGAACTCGAACGCATCGAGGCGCGGCTCGAGGAGCAGGAGCAATCCTTCCGCCACGTGCTGACCATGCTGATCGAGTGGCTCGAGGAAGACCCGTCGCGCGAGGCCGCGTGACGTGAACGCGCCGCATGGTTCCTTTCCCGAGGTGTCCCGCCCGGACCCGCGAATCGTCAACGGCCTGTCGGTCGATGTCGAGGACTGGTTCCAGGTCGGCGCCTTCGAGAACGTGATCGCGCGCGGCGAGTGGGATGCGATCCGTACCCGGGTCGAAAGCAATGTCGATCGCATCATCGACCTGTTTGCCGAGGCCGATGTGCGCGCGACCTTCTTCACGCTGGGCTGGGTCGCGAGGCGCCATCCGGCGATGATCCGCCGCATTGCCGAGGCCGGGCACGAAATCGCCAGCCACGGCTATGATCACGCCCGCGTCTTCACCTTCACCCGCAGCGAATTTGCCGCGGACATCCGCAAGGCGCGGGCGATCCTCGAAGACGCCTCGGGCGTGGCCGTTACCGGCTATCGCGCGCCGAGCTTCTCGATCGACCAGCGCACGCCCTGGGCTTTCGCCGAACTGGCCGAGCAGGGCTATGCCTATTCCTCCAGCGTCGCGCCGGTGGTGCATGATCACTATGGCTGGCCGGAAGCCCCGCGCTTTGCTTTCCGCCCGCTGCCGTGGTCGTCGCTGGTCGAGCTGCCGGTGACCACCGCGCTGCTCGGCGGAAGGCGGGTCGCAGCCGGCGGCGGCGGGTTCTTCCGCGTGCTGCCCTACGGCTTTTCGCGCTGGGCGATCCGGCAGGTGAACCGCGCCGAAGGCCGCCCGGCGGTGTTCTATTTCCACCCGTGGGAGATCGATCCCGATCAGCCGCGCGTCGGCCATGCGCCGCTGCGCTCGCGCCTGCGGCACTACACCGGTCTTGCCGGAATGGCGGACAAGCTGCGTGCGCTGGTGCACGAATTCCGCTGGGGCAGGATGGACATGATCGCCCACCGCGAGGCGGCGCGCGCGGGGGAATTGCCTGCGCCCGCGGCCGGAGCGGAGGAGATGACGGCATGAAAGCGCCGGTGAAGGCCGGGCATCAGGTGCGCGCGCTGGACTGGAACGATCCGGCCGAGCTGCGCCGCATCGAGGGCTTTGTCGCCGATGCCGGGGCAAGCCTGTTCCATCGCCCCGCATGGCTGCGGGCGGTCGCCGCCGGCGCCGGCCAGCGCGCGGCGGGGCTGGTGTGCGAGCGGCTCGGCGTCGTCGCGGGCTGGCTCCCGCTTACCGAGGTGCGCTCGGCGCTGTTCGGCAAGGCGCTGGTGTCGAGCGGGTTCGGGGTTGGCGGCGGCATTCTGGCTGACAGCCCCGAGGTCGCTCGCGCGCTCTGCGAGGCAGCCGAACGTCATGCCCTGTCCGGAGGCTTTGCCGGCATCGAGCTGCGTGGGGAGCCGATCCCGGAGCACTGGGAGACGTGGTCCGACAAGCATTGCGGCTTCCTGCGCCCGCTGGCGACAAGCGACGAGGCCGAACTCAATGCCATCCCGCGCAAGGCCCGCGCCGAGGTGCGCAAGGGCCTTGCTCTCGATCACCGCGTGACCATCGGTCGCGCGCGCGAGGATCTCGCCGCGCATTTCGCCTGCTACAGCGAGAGCGTGCGCAATCTCGGCACGCCGGTGTTCCCGCGCAGCCTGTTTGCGGCGATGCTGGAGGCCTTTCCCGAGAGCAGCGACATCCTCACCGTGTGGGACGGCGCGCGTCCGCTGGCGAGCGTGCTGAGCTTCTACCACGATGGCGCGGTGATGCCCTTCTGGGGCGGGGGCGTGTTCGCCGCGCGTGCTGCGCGCGCCAACGAGCGGATGTATTACGAATTGATGCTCCATGCCCGTCGGCAGGGCATGACACGGTTCGATTTCGGGCGCTCCAAGACCGGGAGCGGGCCTTTCTCATTCAAGAAGAACTGGGGCTTTGCGCCCGAGCCGCTCACCTATGGCGCATGGACCGCACCCGGCGCGAAGGGGCGCAATATCGACCCGACCGACGCCAGCTATTCGCGCAAGATCGCATTGTGGAAGAAACTGCCGCTGCCGCTCGCCAACACTCTGGGGCCGTGGATCGCGCGTGGGCTGGCCTAGGGGACAGGCGTGATGGGCGACATCCTGTTTCTCGCGCACCGCGTGCCGTTTCCGCCCGATCGCGGCGACCGCATCCGCTCGCACCATCTGCTGAAAGCGCTCGCGCAGGCAGGTCCGGTTCATGTCGGCTGCTTCGGCGAGGGCGATGCTGCGGCGGAAGCCGCTCTGGCGGACATCGCCGCAAGCCATTGCATCGTTCCGCGCACCAAGCCGCTGCCGCTGGCGGGAATCGAGGCGGTGCTGGCAGGCAGGCCGGTCAGCCTCACCGCCTTCCATTCGCGCCAGCTCGAAGGCTGGGTGCGCGAGACCATCGCGGCCCGCCGGATCGGCGCCATCGTCGTGTTCTCGGGGCAGATGGGGCAATACATCCCTGCGGACTTCGCCGGGCGGGTGGTGATCGACCTGTGCGACGTCGATAGCGCCAAGTTTGCGAGCTACGCCGCCAATGGCGAGCGCGTGTGGCTCAATGCCCGCGAGGCGCGGCTGCTGGCGGTCGAGGAGGAACGCCTCGGCCGGCGTGCCGATGCGACGATCCTGATCTCCGAGGCCGAGGCTGCGCTCTACCGCTCGCGGCTGCGCGATCCGGCCGGGGTGAACGTGCAGGTGATCGGCAACGGCATTGACGCAGGCCTGTTCGATCCGGCGGCGGTTCGTCCCCATCCGGTGCTGGCAGGGCAGCCCGGGCCGCATTTCGTCTTCACCGGCCAGATGGACTACCGCCCCAACGAGCAGGCGGCGCTGTGGGTGATCGAGGCGCTGCTGCCGCACCTGCGCCAGCGTTTCCCCGATGCGCTGTTCCATGTCGTCGGACGCAATCCGACTGCGAAGCTCATGGCGCATCACGGCGAGCCGGGTGTGCAGGTATGGGGCGAGGTGCCCGATGTGCGCCCCTTCATTGCGGCCGCCAACGCCGTGCTCGCCCCGCTGCTGATCGGGCGCGGCGTGCAGAACAAGGTGCTCGAAGCGATGGCGATGGCCAAGCCCGTGGTGCTCACGCCCGAGGCGGCAACGGGCATTGCGGCGCTCGACGGCGAACACTGGCTGGTGAGCCCGCCCGATCCGCAGATCATGGCAGGGCGGATCGAAGCCCTGCTGGCCGACCCGCAGGCACCGGCGCGCACCGGCGCTGCGGCGCGTCGCTTCGTGCTCGATCATCATGGCTGGGAAGCGATGCTGGCACCGCTTGGCGGTCTGGTCGGCCGGGACGCAGAGCGCGTGCGCCATGCCGCCTGAGCCTGCCGCACTCGGCTTCTCTGAAACCGCGCCGGTTTCGCGCATTCCTGTCGCATGGCGCAGCGCATTGGCGGCGCTGGCGGCGGCGGCGTCCGCTCTGGTCGCAGCCACGGTGCCAAGCTGGGGCGAGATGCTGCACCAGTGGTGGAACATCGACACCTACAACCACCTGTTGCTGGTGCCCTTCATCATGGGCTGGCTGGTAATGCTAAAGTCGGGCGAGCTGGCGACAATCGCGCCGCGTCCCTTCGCGCCGGGTCTGCTGCTGGTCGCCGCCGCGCTGAGCCTGTGGTGGGCGGGGCAGGCGAGCGGGATCAACCTCGTCGCCCATGCCGGAGCGGTGGGCGCGCTGCAGGCGGCGGTGGTGAGCGTGCTCGGCCTGCGTGCGGCGCTGTTGCTGGCCCTGCCGCTTGCCCTTGCCGCCTTCCTCGTGCCCTTCGGCGACGAGATCATCGCGCCGCTGCAATTCATCACCGCCGACATCGCCATCGCGCTCACGCACTGGAGCGGGGTCGAGGCGAATATCGCGGGGATCCACATCCACACGCCAGCAGGCCTGTTCATCGTCGCCGAGGCCTGCTCGGGGGTGAAGTTCCTGATCGCGATGGTGACGCTCGGCGTGCTGGTGTGCTTCACCCGGTTCGACAGCTGGTCGCGCCGCGCGGTGTTCATGGCGGCCTGCATCATCGTGCCGATCCTCGCCAACGGGGCGCGCGCATGGGCGACGATCTATGTCGCGCAGTTCATCGGGGCCGAGCGTGCGACCGGGTTCGACCATATCGTCTATGGCTGGATCTTCTTCGCCATCGCCGTGGCGATGCTGCTGGGCGGGGCATGGCGCTTCTTCGAGCGCGAGCCGGAGGATTATGGCTGGAGAGCCGATGATCTGGCCCGCGTCAGGTGGCTTGCACGCGCCGAGGGTGGCAGCATCGCGCCGACCGGGGCTGCGCTTGCGGTGATTGCCCTTGCCGCGATTGCCGCACTGGCCGCGCTGCTCTAGGCGGCAAGACCATGTGCGGGATTGCCGGGATCTTCCATGCCGAAACCCCCAAGCCGGTCGATCCGTCACGGGTCGAGCGGATGTGTGATGCGCTCGCGCACCGGGGGCCTGACGGGGCGGGGGTGTGGACCGATCACGGGGTCGGCCTCGGCCATCGTCGCCTGTCGATCATCGACCTCGCCGGATCGCCGCAGCCGATGCATTCGGCCGATGGCCGCGCAGTGATCGTCTTCAACGGCGAGATCTACAACTTCCGCGAATTGCGCCGCGAGCTGGAGCAGGCGGGTTTCACGTTCCGCACCTCGGGCGACACCGAGGTGATCCTCGCCGCCTGGCGGCGCTGGGGCGTGGATTGCCTCAAGCGGCTTGACGGGATGTTCGCCTTTGCGATCTTTGACCGTGACAAGCGCCAGCTGTTTCTCGCCCGCGACCGGTTCGGGGTGAAACCGCTGTTCATCGCGCACCTTTCGGACGGGTCGATTGCCTTTGCTTCCGAGCTCAAGGGCCTTCTTGCGCACCCGCTGCTGCGCCGCCGCGTGAACCCGCAGGCAATCGAGGCCTATATGGCCTGGGGCTATGTGCCGGACAGCCATTCCATGCTGGCCGGTGTCGAGAAGCTTGCCGCGGGGCATTTCTGGCTGCTGGAGCAGGGCAAGGCCCCGGGCCGTCCGCAACGCTGGTGGGACATCGACTTCACCGAGCGCGCGAAAGGCAGCGAGGCGGATCTCTCCGCGCAGCTGGTCCACCTGCTGCGCGAGGGCGTGCGCTCGCGGATGGTGGCCGATGTGCCGCTGGGCGCGTTCCTGTCGGGCGGGGTGGATAGCTCGGGCGTGGTCGCGCTGATGAGCGAGGCGAGCGCGCAGCCGGTGCAGACCTGCTCGATCGGTTTCGATGTCGCCGCCTATGACGAGACGAATTACGCCCGACAGGTCGCCGCCAAATTCGGTACCGACCATGCCGAGCGCATCGTCGCCACCGACGATTTCGCTGCCATCGACACGCTTGCGGCAATGTTCGACGAGCCTTTCGCTGACGCCTCCGCCCTGCCGACATGGCGCGTGTGCCAGCTGGCGCGCGAGCGGGTGACGGTGGCACTCTCGGGAGACGGGGCGGACGAGGCTTTTGCTGGTTACCGCCGTCAGGTGTTCCATCATCACGAGGAGCGCGCGCGCTCGGTGCTGCCTGCTGGCCTGCGCGCGCCCCTGTTCGGCGCGCTGGGCCGGGCCTGGCCCAAGGCCGACTGGGCGCCGCGTCCCTTGCGCGCCAAGGCGACGTTGCTTGCCCTGGCGGAGAGCGGCGAGGAGGGCTATGCGCGCGGGCTGTCGGTCACGCTGCCCGGGGCGCGGGCTGCGCTCTATTCGGACGCCTTTACCGCCAGCCTCGACGGCTTCCGCGCCGAGGACGAGCTGATTGCCCTGATGCGCGCCGCGCCGGGCCGATCGGGCCTCGACCGCGCGCAATATGCCGATCTCACCTTCTGGATGCCCGGTGACATCCTCACCAAGGTCGACCGCACCAGCATGGCGGTAAGCCTCGAAGCACGCGAGCCGCTGCTCGATCACCGCCTGGTGGAGTTTGCCGCGCGCCTTCCCGAGGGGATGCGGGTGCGCGGATCGGTGGGCAAGCATCTGCTCAAGAAGACGCTCGAACGCTATCTGCCCCGCGACATCCTCTACCGTCCCAAGCAGGGCTTCGTCACGCCGATCGCGGAATGGCTGAGGGGGCCGCTGGCGGGCGCGGCGCGGGGGATTGCGAGCAGCGGGCTGGCGCAGACCGGATTCTTCGATGCCACGGCCATCAGCGCCATGGCGGAAGCCCACATCGCCGGCCGCGCCGACCATTCGCGCACGCTCTGGCAATTGCTGATGCTGGAGAAGTCGCTCGGCCAGCTCGGGGTTTCGGCCTAGCCCTCCGCCCCGTGGCCGAGCGCCATGTAGGCGTCGGACTGCATCTCGTTCAGCCGGCTGACGGTGCGCTCGAATTCGAAGGCACCGTCGCCCGCCTGATAGAGTTCCTCCGGTGCGGCGGCGGCGGTCACGAACAGCTTCACGCGGTGCTCGTAGAGCGCGTCGATCAGCTTGGTGAAGCGGATCGCCTCGTTGCGGTTCTCCGGCCCCATCTTCGGAATTCCGACCAGAATCACCGTGTGATAGGCCTGCGCGATGGCCAGGTAATCGGCGGCGCCGCGGTTCTCGCCGCACAGCTTCCGGAAGCTGAACACGCCCACGCCCTTCAGGCTCTTGGGCACATGCAGCGTGCGTCCGCCGCCGAGGTCAAGTTCGCCCGAGGGGACGTGGGCGGCGTCCTCGGGTTCGAAGTCGGTCAGGCGGAAGAAGGCTTCGCGCACCTGCGCCGTCGCCGCATCGCCGATCGGGGCGTGCCACATGGCCAGCCCGCCGATACGGTCGAGCCGGTAGTCGGTCGGGCCGTTCAAACTCAGCACATCCATCCGCGCCTCGACCAGATCGATGAAGGGCAGGAACAGCGAGCGGTTGAGCCCGTCCTTATAGAGATCGCGCGGGGGGCGGTTGGAGGTGGTGACGATCACCGTTCCGGCTTCCATCAGCGCGGTGAAGAAGCGGCCCATGATCGCCGCGTCCGCGGTGTTGGTGACCACCATCTCGTCAAAGGCAAGGCACTTGAGGCCTGCTGCCATGTCCAGCGCGACCGCGATCAGCGGGTCGGGTCGCTGCGCCTTGCGCGCCTCGGCGATCCGGCGGTCGACTTCGAGCATGAAGGCGTGGAAGTGCACGCGGCGCTTGGCGGCGACGCCCAGGGTCTCGACGAACAGGTCCATCAGCATCGACTTGCCGCGCCCGACACCGCCCCAGATGTAGAGCCCGCGCGGGGGCGGGGCGGGTTGCTTTCCGAAGAGCTTGCCGATCAGGCCGGAGGCGGGCGGGGGTGCTTCCAGCTCGCGCTGCAGCCTATCGAGCCGCTCGGCCGCCGTGCGCTGGTCGGGGTCGGCGCGCAGCTCGCCGCTGGCGATCAGGGCGTCGTAGCGGGCGAGGAGGCCTGCCACACGTGCCTCAGCCGCGCGGGAGCATCTTGCGGACGATGCCCGAGAAGCTGGCGACCGTGTCGTCGTCCTGCACCACGAGGCCGCGGATGAATACCAGCTTGCCGGTCTCGCGCACGATCTCGGTCACCGCATCGAGCGGGCGTTTGACATCGCCGCCGCCGACGAACTGCGTCGACAGCTCCAGCGTCACCGAGGGCCCGGCGTTGCCGGTGCCGATGCGGTGCATGGTCACGAACAGCGCGATGTCGATCAGCGCCAGCGTCACCGCGCCGTGGATCACGCCTTGCAGGTTCATGTGCCTGCGTTCGGGGAACATGCGCAGGCGCGCTTTCCCGTCGGCATCGACCCGGGTGATGAGCTTGCCCATCACCGCGCCGTTGAACAGCGTTTCGTCCTTGAGATTCCAGTGATGCCAGCCCGGATTGTCCGGGTCCGGCCCGTGTTCGAAGACGTCGTCCTTGAAACTCACCGGATCAGATCGCGCGCTCGGCCATCATCTTCTTGGTCTCGGCGATCGCCTTGGCCGGCGAGAGGCCCTTGGGGCACACGTTCGCGCAGTTCATGATGGTGTGGCAGCGATAGAGGCGGAACGGATCTTCCAGATCGTCGAGCCGCTCGCCGGTCATCTCGTCGCGGCTGTCGGCCAGCCAGCGATAGGCCTGGAGCAGGATTGCCGGGCCGAGGAACTTGTCGGAGTTCCACCAGTAGGACGGGCACGAGGTCGAGCAGCAGGCGCACAGGATGCACTCGTAGAGGCCGTCCAGCTTCTCGCGCTGTTCGGGCGATTGCAGCCGCTCCTTGCCGCTCGGCGTCGGGCTGACGGTCTGCAGCCACGGGCGGATGCTGGCATACTGGGCGTAGAAATGGGTGAAGTCGGGCACGAGGTCCTTGATCACGTCCATGTGGGGAAGGGGCGTGATGCGGATTTCGCCTTTCAGGTCCTCGATCGCGGTGGTGCAGGCGAGGCCGTTCTTGCCGTTCATGTTCATCGAGCACGAACCGCAGATGCCCTCGCGGCACGAGCGGCGGAAGGTCAGCGTGGGGTCGATCTCGTTCTTGATCTTGAACAGGGCGTCGAGCACCATCGGCCCGCATTCGTCGAGGTTGATCTCGAACTTGTCGTAGCGCGGGTTCTGGCCGCTATCGGGATCGTAGCGGTAGATCTTGAACGACTTCACGCGCCCGCCAGACGCCTTGTGCGTCTTGCCGTTCGCATTGATCTTCGAATTCTTGGGCAGAGTGAAGGTCGCCATTACATGATCCCGCGTTGCAATTTGCACCCTATCTAACGCCATTGTCCGGCCACGCAAGCGGGCGGTGCCTCGCAATTCTTGCATGGTTTCGCACAGCCGTTGCCCCGCGCTCAGCAACCGCTGTTGGAGACACATGAGACACTGTCCAGAAGCAGAAAGTCCGCCTGCGCGTACAAGTGGCCGGCGCGCGCTGTCGCAAGGGTGAAAAAATCGCGGAACCTGCGGACCATGCGGGCACTTTAGGTGGCATGGATGATGTAGGACAGAGCGCTCCACGCATGCCCCGCACGGCCTGCGTGTTCGGCGCGTCGGGCGGAATCGGCCGGGCGCTGTGCGAAGGACTGGCGGCGGCGGGTTGTGTGCGCATTTATGCCGGATCGCGCCGGGGTGAGGAGCCCGACGGCACCGTTTTCAGCCCCTTCGCCTTCGATCTTGCCGACGAGGCGACTATCGCCGCCGCCGCCCACGCGATGCGCGATGATCCGCCCGAGTGGGTGATCGTGGCGACCGGCGTTCTCACTCTTCCGGACGGCACCGGGCCGGAGCGGACCTACAAGCGGCTCGATCCGGCGACGATGGCGCAGGTCTTCGCGCTCAACACCATCGGCCCCGCGCTGATCGCCAAGCATGTGCTGCCGCTCATGCCGCGCGACAGGCGCTTCGTGTTCGCGGCGCTCTCGGCAAGGGTCGGCTCGATTTCGGACAACCGGCTCGGCGGGTGGCATTCCTACCGGGCGAGCAAGGCGGCGCTCAACATGCTGCTCAGGAACTTCGCGCTGGAAATGGCGCGCACCCATCCACTGGGCGTGGTGGCGGGGCTGCATCCGGGGACGGTGGATTCGGCGCTCTCGCAGCCGTTCCAGTCGGGTCTTGCGCAAGGCCAGCTGACCGCGCCCGACAGGGCTGCGGCCAACCTGATCGGCGTGCTGGCAGGGCTTGGCCCCGAGCAATCCGGGCGGGTGTTCGATTTCCGCGGGGAAGAAGTCCCGGCCTAATCGAAGATGCCGACCGCGAGTTCGGCCCAGACCAGCAGGAAGGCGAGCACCGCCGCGACGAGGCCGAGCGACAGCCCGGCGCTGCTGCGCAGCAGCCGGGGAATCAGGAGCAGCGCCCCGCCGAGCACCGCAATCATGACCGCCCATAGCGCGAAATCGGCTGCGTCCCAGTTGAACTCCGCGCTCACGAGGCTGCCGACCACCGGAAAGGCTGCCAGCGCCCCTACCAGCGCTAGGCTTGTCCAGCGATATTGCCTGCGCGCGGCTGCGGGCGCCAGCATCAGCCCAGCAGCCCGTGGCGCGACAGGCTTTCCGCCAGCAGCGTCTCGATCAGTTCAGGGTGGCTCCACCCCGCCAGCGCCGCCGCGCGGCCGAACACCTTCTGCGACCACAGGTTGCAGTTGAGGTTCAATTCAAGGAAGGTGATCTCGCCGGTCTCCTCGTTCACGCGGAACTCCCAGCGGCCGTAATCGAACGGGCGATATTCCTGCATCGCGGCCTTGGTATATTCGGTGATCCTGGCGATCATCTCGGCGTTTTCGAACGGGTCGAGCGAGTATTTCTGGCTGCGGTCCACCAGATCGCGCTTTTCCTGATAGGTGCGCAAGTGTGACGGGTCAGCCTGACGGAAGATCATCATCGGCAGGATCACCGGCTCGCCGTTGATCGTCACCACCGGCACTTCGACATCGCTACCGTCGATGAAGGGTTCGACCAGCGCGTCATGGCCGAGTTCGTGGACACCGTGGATCGCTTTCTCGACGCTCGGCCAGTCGGTTGCGTCCATCACGCCCCAGCTCGCGGAGGAATTGTTGGGCTTGACCACGAAGCGGCTGCCTGCCGGGCACTTGGCCGGATCGATCGGCGCGCCGCGGCGGTAGATCGCCCAGGGCGCGGTCGGCACGCCGGCATCGCGCACGGCGCGCTTGGCGAGATGCTTGTCATCCGACAGCCCGCGCAGGATCGGGCTTGCCCCGAGATAGGGGATCCCTGCACGCTCGCACAGCAGCGGGCAGAGCATTTCGGAATTGAAGAAGCCGGCGCGGTTGAGCAGCGGGAAGACGAAATCGACCTCCGGCTTGTCGAACAGCACCTCGAACCTGTTTTCCACGCGCAGGTTGAGGCCGAGGCCCTTCAGCGTCTCGCGCATTTCGACATGGTAGGTGGCGTGATTGCCGTCCTCGGCGCTGCCGGACCCGTCCCACAGCGCGTTCTTGGCGATGAACATGATCTTGAGGCGCTGCCTGGCTTCCTCGGGAATGCGGAGCGGCGCGGGGTAGCTGGTCATGGAGCGTCAGGCCTTCTAGTGGGAAGCGGCGCATTTAGTGCGCAGGGGTCAGGTGCGCCAGATGCATTTTGCGGTTTTATTGGGACAGCGCTTTCTCTAGAGCGCGCGGGCCTCCGTCATTTGGCCGCTTGAAAGGTTGCCCCGGTGCCCCCTCTGAACCGCCCGCTTGCCGGGATCGAGCCTTCCGAAGATGCCCTCGCGCTGGTTGCGGCGCTGGCAAGCGGGGGCGATGCGCGGATCACGCTGGATCCGGCAACCGGGCTCAACCGCTATCTTTCCGCACCCCATCCGCGCGACGTGCTGGCCTATTCGTCCTCGACCGTGAGCGATATTTCCGCCGATGCCTTTGCACACCTGCTGGAGCGGGGCGGGGCCGGGGCGGGCGCGGCCTATGATGCGCGGCTCGAAGCCTTGCGCGGCCGTATCCGCGCGGCCTATGGTATTGGCGCAGATACCGAAATCGTCTTCGCGCCATCCGGCACCGATCTCGAATATGTCGCGCTGGCGCTGGCGCTGGGGCAGAGCGCGCAGGGCATCCACAACGTGCTGCTGGGCGCCGACGAGACCGGATCGGGCTGCATCCATTCCGCTCACGGACGCTTCTTCGCGAACGAGACCGCGCTGACTGGCGGGGTGGCTCCGGGCGAGGCGGTGGCCGGCATGGGCGCAATCACGCTGGTCGATGTGCCGGTGCGCTGCCCCGACGGGGTGGCGCGCACCAGCGCCGAAATCGCCGCCGGCATGGCGCAGGAGATCGCCGCCGCACGCGATCTGGGCAAGCACAGCGTGGTGCACTGCGTGCATGGTTCCAAGACCGGCCTTGTCCTGCCTGCACTCGCCGATCTCGACGCGCTGATGGCACGGTTCGGCAATGCCGCGACCTTCGTGGTCGACGCCTGTCAGGCGCGCATCACCAGCGCGGCGATCGCCGACTACCTCGCGCGCGGGGTGATCGTGCTGATGACCGGTTCCAAGTTCGTCGGCGCGCCGCCGTTCAATGGCTGGGCGCTTGTGCCCGCCGCACTCGCCGCCCGCGCGGCGCCGCTGCCGCACGGCTTCGCGCAGATCTTCCGCCGCGCCGAATGGCCCGCCGGTTGGCCCGGAGCGCAGATGCTGGAGGACAGCGCCAATCCCGCGCTGGCGCTGCGACTGGAAGCGGCGCTGTTCGAGATCGAGCGGTTCCAGGCGATCCCCATGGCGCGGATCGGGGCGATGATCGCTGCCTTCGAGGCGGCTCTGGAGGCCCATTTGCTCGGCCCCCTCGGACTTGCCCGCGTCACGCCGGGCAGCGGCGAGGCGGGCGGCAGTCCGATCGAGATGCGCACGCTGGCGACGCTCGATCTGTCGGGCCTGCCGGGGCTGGAAAGCTTCGATGCGGCGCAGGCGGCGCACAAGGCGATGGCGATGGACGGCATAAGGCTCGGCCAGCCGGTCAAGTGCGTGCGGGTGGACGGTGGCTGGGGCGGCACCATGCGCGTCGGCCTGTCGATGCCCCAGATCGCGGGGTGGAATGCCCTCTCCGCCGAGGCGCTGGCGGCGGAACTGGCGGCGGACATGGCCCGCATTGCCGGGGGCCTTGCCGCGGCGGCACAGCGCCAGACCGGCTGATCCTGCTTTCCCTGATGGCAATAGCGGCTACAACAGGCTGAGGGTCACGGGGGAAGGAACAGGCGGATGGGCCTCAAGGGCTGGTACGAAGCGAACATCATGCCGAAGCTGATCACCTGCGCCTGTTCGCAGGGTCAGGTGATGAAGCGCCGCAGCGCGGTGGTGCCGCTCGCCCGCGGCGACGTGTTCGAACTGGGCTGCGGCGGCGGGATCAACCACGAATTCTACGATCCGGCCGCGATCACCTCCTATGCCGGGATCGATCCGCATGAAGGCCTGCTCAATGCCACCCGCGCGGCGGCGCAGCACAAGGGCTGGGCGGCAGACCTGAGGCAAGGGCGGGGCGAGGCGATCCCTTTCGGCGATGCCAGCTTCGACTGCGTGGTCTGCACCTTCACCTTGTGTTCGGTCGATGACCCCGGGCAGGTGATGGGCGAACTGCGCCGCATCCTGCGCCCCGGCGGGCAGATGCTGTTCCTCGAACATGGCCGCGCCCCCGATGCCGGTGTACGCGGGTGGCAGGAGCGGATCGAGCCCGTGTGGAAGCGGCTTGCCGGAGGCTGCCACCTCAGCCGCCCGATCGCCAGCGCGCTGGAGGGCGCGGGCTTTGCGGTCGACAGGCTGGGCGAGGGCTATACCCCCAAGGCACCACGCTTTGCCGGTTGGATGGAGTGGGGCGTCGCCCGCAAACCGGCATAGCGAGGGGCCGGAATAGCAAAGGGCGGGAGAGGTTGCCCGCTCCCGCCCCTGCCAGGTCTTTGCCTTGGAGCGTCTTACTCGCCGAAAGTGCGGCTCCACCAGCCCTTGCGCGGCTTGGCCTCGCCATTGTCCGGAGCCGGCTCTGCGGGGGCCTCGGTTTCCGGCTCGGGCCGGGGTTCGGCAACCTCGGCGGTTTCCACCGGTTCCGGATCAGCGACCTTGGCCTTGCGCGGGGCCCGCTTGCGCTTGGGCTTTTCCTCCGCTGCCGGGGCTTCCTCGGCAATGTCGGAGGGCGCTTCTGCTGCCGGAGCGGCTTCGACAGCGACCTCGGCTTCCGGCTCGGCGACCTTGGGCTTGCGCGGGGCGCGTTTGCGCTTGGGCTTTTCGGCCGGGGCTTCCTCGGCAGCTTCGGCAGCGGGTGCTTCGGCGGTTTCAGCGTCGGGGGCGGATGCGGCTTCGCTCACATCAGCATCCGCGCCTTCGTCACCGGCATCCTCGGCACTTTCGGCATCCTGTGCCTCGTCACCACCGGCTTCGCCGTCACCGCGACGCTTGCGACCGCGACCACCGCGACGGCGGCGCTTCTTCGGGCGGGCTTCGCCATCGTCTGACGCTTCGGGAGCGGTAGCCTCGCCACTGTCCTCGCCTTCGCTGTCGCCTTCGGCTTCGCCGTTGTCGTCGCGGGCTTCGCCCTCCTCGCCTTCCTCGCGATCACGGTTGCGACCGCGACCTCCCCGGCGGCGACGACGCTTCTTGCGGCGGGCGCCATCCTCGTCGCTCTCGCCAGTGTCGCGGCGTTCGCGGCGCTGGCGCGGTTCGCGCTCGGCTTCCTCTTCCTCGAAGGCCTCTTCTTCCTCGTAGGATTCCTCGTCCTCGTCGATGATCGGATCGAAGCGCGGCGCCTGCGCCGGGCGCGGGCCGCTGCTCGAAACGTGCATCTTCGCGCCTTCGTCCTCGCCTTCGGGCACGACTTCGACGCTCACGCCGTAGCGCTGTTCGATCTCGACAAGGTCGGCGCGCTTTTCGTTGAGGAGGTAGATCGCCGCTTCGGTGCTGGCCGCCAGACGGATCTGGGTGCCCTTGCCCTTGGCCGCTTCGTCCTCGATCAGACGCAGTGCGGAAAGGCCCGCCGAGGAGGCGGTGCGGACCAGGCCGGTGCCGTCGCAATGCGGGCAGGGACGGGTGGTCGCTTCAAGCACGCCGGTGCGCAGGCGCTGGCGGCTCATTTCCATCAGCCCGAACGAGCTGATGCGGCCGATCTGGATGCGCGCGCGATCGTTCCTCAGCGCGTCCTTCATCGCCTTTTCGACCTTACGGACATTGGAGGAATACTCCATGTCGATGAAGTCGATGACGACGAGGCCCGCCATGTCGCGCAGGCGCAGCTGACGGGCGATTTCGCGCGCCGCCTCGAGGTTGGTGTGGAGCGCCGTCTGCTCGATATTGTGTTCCTTGGTCGAGCGGCCGGAGTTGATGTCGATCGAGACCAGCGCCTCGGTCGGGTTGATGATCAGGTAGCCGCCGGACTTCAGCTGCACCATCGGATCATACATCGCGCGCAGCTGGTCTTCCGCGCCATAGCGCTGGAACAGCGGCACCGGATCGGAATAGGCCTTCACCCGCCGCGCGTGGCTGGGCATCAGCAGCTTCATGAAGGCCTTGGCCGACTTGTAGCCGTCCTCGCCCTCGACGACGACTTCCTCGATTTCCTTGTTGTAGATGTCGCGGATCGCGCGCTTGATCAGATCGCTGTCCGAATGGATCAGCGCGGGCGCGACCGAGGCGAGCGTCTTCTCGCGGATCTCGTCCCACACCCGGGCGAGGTAATCGAAGTCGCGCTTGATCTCGGGCTTGGTGCGGCTCATGCCGGCGGTGCGCACGATCAGACCCATGCTGCGCGGTAGCTTGAGGTCCGATACCATCTCCTTCAGGCGCTTGCGATCGCTGGTCGAGCTGATCTTGCGGCTGATGCCGCCGCCGCTGGAGGAATTGGGCATCAGCACGGTGTAGCGACCGGCAAGGCTGAGATAGGTGGTGAGCGCCGCGCCCTTGTTGCCGCGCTCTTCCTTGACGACCTGCACCAGCAGCACCTGGCGGCGCTGGATCACGTCCTGGATCTTGTAGCGGCGACGCAGCGCCATGCGCTTGGCGCGCACTTCGTCGACCTGCTTGGCGCGGCTGCGGCCCTTGTCGCTGCCGCTGCCCTTGCCCTGACGGCGACGGCCCCGACGGCCGCGACCGCGTTCCTCTTCGCCCTCGTTCTCGCCGGTTTCCGCCTCGCCGTTCTCGTCGTCGCCGTTCTCGTCGTCGCTCTCGTCGGAGCTGCCGTCCTCGATGGTGGCGACATCGTCCTTGTCCGAGGTGTCGACTTCCTCGACCCCGTTTTCGGCAAAGTCTTCAGCCAGCGCCTCGCCGCTGTCGTCCTCGGCGTCGTATTCCTCGCCAGGGGAGATGCCTTCTTCCTCCTCCTCGGCGCGCAGACGCTCTTCTTCCTCGGCGGCCTCGGCCTCCTCGGCGAGCAGCGCGTCGCGGTCGGCCTTGGGGATCTGGTAATAGTCGGGATGGATTTCGCTGAAGGCGAGGAAACCGTGACGGTTGCCGCCGAAATCAACAAAAGCCGCCTGCAGCGAAGGTTCGACCCGGGTTACCTTGGCGAGGTAGATGTTGCCCTTGATCTGCTTGTGTTCGGCAGATTCGAAATCGAATTCCTCAATCCGGTTGCCTTGCAGAACCGCCACCCGGGTTTCTTCCGGGTGGCGCGCATCGATAAGCATGCGCGTTGCCATTGAATGTTCTCCATGCGTCCGGCCTTGCCCGCGATGGGGCTGTAAGGGGACGCCAATTGTGTGATGATCCGGACTGCCCGATGGGCGTGCCGGAAGGGATTGTCGCACCGCGTCCGGAACGGACGGACAGTGCGAAGCTCGTGTCTGCAACGGCAAGACTGCGGCCGAACGCCGCGCTTCGGCCCGCGACAACACAGGCGGCCAAAGCGCGCACTGAGCTGGATTGCGGGGAAAAGCGTCTTGTCACTGCATCAACCTGTGCTGGAACCGGGAACCGTGAAAGAGAGGGAGCCCGGCACGAGAGGCGGGCTGCAGGGTGCCGGGGCACCAGTTGCGACCTCTCTGGCAACACTGCTAGCACCGTGGGATAAACCCCGCAACTCTATTGCGTTGAAGACCGGCAAGAACGTAAGCCGGAGCGGACATGAGCTTTCGCACCCTGCTGCTGATCGTGCTGCTGGTTCCCGCTGCCGTGCTCGGCGGAGCGGCGGCGCTGGGCGTGCGGATCCCGGTGCCGGTCTGGGGCCGCGATTACGTGCTTCGCTTTCCGCTCGAGGAAGGCGCGATCCCGCTCGATCTGCCCGAGATTGCCGGCCCTGCCGACGACAGCCTGCCGCTGGTGGTGATCGATGCCGGGCACGGCGGGCGTGATCCGGGCGCGATCGGCACGGATGCCGAAGGGTTGCGGGTGCAGGAAAAGGACATCACGCTGGCGCTGGCGCGGGCGCTGCGGGCGGAACTGCTGCAATCGGGACGCATCCGCGTGGCGCTGACCCGCGATGACGACCGCATCCTGCCGCTCGCCCACCGGCCCGAGATCGCCCGCCAGCTCGAGGCCGATCTGTTCGTCTCGATCCACGCGGATTCGGCCGGCACCCGCGAAAATATCAGCGGGGCAAGCATTTACACCCTTTCGCAGCAGGCCTCGAGCGAGGCCGCGGCCCGCTTTGCCGCACGCGAGAATGATGCCGATCGTGTCAACGGCATCCCCATCGAGGGCCAGAGCGAAGCGGTCAGCGCGATCCTTGTCGGGCTCTCGCAGCAGCGCACTCTGGAGGCGGCGATGGAGTTTGCCGGTCTTGTGGTGCGCGAGGGCGGCGAGGAGCTCGCCTTCGTGCCGGAACCGCGCCGCGCGGCCGCGCTCGCGGTGCTGCGCGCGCCCGACGTGCCCTCGGTGCTGTTCGAAAGCGGCTTCGTCACCAACCGGCTCGACCGCGCACGACTGACGACACCGGAGGGGCAGGCGCGATATGCCGCCGTGCTGGCACGCGCGGTCCGGGTCTATTTCGCGCGCCGTGCGGATGTCGCGACAGGCGGGGAATAGGCATGCAAAGCGGCTAGCTTTCGGCAAGTCCCGCGTGCTAGTTGCGCCCCCGCCAATGACCGAGCCGACCGCCGCCTCCAGCCCGCAATCGACCTGGGCCTACCTTCGCTACCGCGTCAACCGCGATGTCCGCGGCGCGCTCGCGTGGTTCCGCGCCAAGTGGCGGGAGAGCCGCCTGTTCCGCATCCTTGCCAGCCTGTTCGGGTTCGGCCTGTTCGTGTGGATCGCGGTGTTCGTGTGGCTCGCCAGCGACCTGCCCGAGGCCGAGGCGCTCCTGACCTACGAAACCCCGCTGCCGACCGTGGTGCGCGGCTATGACGGCGAGATCGTCCATTCCTATGCGCGCGAACGGCGGGTGCAGCTGCAATACGCCGATTTCCCGCAGAAGCTGATCGAGGCCTATCTCTCGGCCGAGGACAAGACCTTTTTCAGCCACGGCGGGATCGATTTCCTCGGCACCGCCAATGCCGTGTTCGACTATGCCAGCAAGCTCGGTTCGGGCGAGCGCGCGGTGGGCGGTTCGACCATCACCCAGCAGGTCGCCAAGAACCTGCTCTTGGGGGATGAATACTCGGTCACCCGCAAGCTGAAGGAAATGATCCTCGCCGGGCGCATCGAGCAGGTGCTGACCAAGCAGGAAATCCTCGAACTCTACCTCAACGAAATCCCGCTCGGGCGGCGCAGCTTTGGCGTGCAGGCGGCCGCGCGCGCCTATTTCGACAAGGATGTGGACGATCTCGAACTGCACGAGATGGCGTTCCTCGCGATCCTGCCCAAGGCGCCCGAACGCTATGGCCGCAAGGGTCAGGAGCAGGCCGCGCTTGAGCGGCGCAATTTCGTGCTCGACCAGATGGAGGCCAACGGCTTCATCACCGGCTCGCAGCGGCGTGAGGCCGCGTCGAAGCCGCTCGGCCTTGTCACCCAGCGACGCGAGCGCAGCGTCGATGCCGGCTACTTCCTCGAAGAAGTGCGGCGCGAGCTGATCGAGCGCTTCGGCGAAACCGCCGAGGATGGGCCCAATTCGGTCTATGCCGGGGGGCTGTGGGTGCGCACCAGCCTCGACCCCGAAATGCAGATCGCCGCGCGCGATGCGCTGCGCGAGGGCTTGCTGCGCTATCACGGCGGGCGGGCGTGGAGCGGGCCGCTGGCGACGATCGACGTCTCGGAAGGCAACTGGGCGAGCCAGCTGCAAAGCTCGCCGCTCGGGATCAGCTATCGCAACTGGAGGGTCGGTGTGGTCACCAGCCGCAGCGGGGCCTCGGCGCGGATCGGCTTTGCCGACGGCACCGAAGCGCCGCTGACGAACCTGCCTGACCGGCTCAAGGCCGGCGACGTCATCGCGGCCAGCCCTTCCGGCAATGTCTGGCAGGTGCGCACCATTCCCGAGGCGCAGGGCGCGCTGATCGTCGAGAATGCGCAATATGGCCGGGTGCTGGCGATGCAGGGCGGGTTCGATCACCGCCTGTCGGACTTCAACCGCGCCACGCAGGCGATGCGCCAGCCGGGTTCGACCATCAAGCCCTTCGTCTATGCCACCGGGCTCGACAACGGCATGACCCCCTCGACCCAGATCGATAACTCGCGCTTCTGCTATTATCAGGGCGCGAACCTTGGCGAGAAGTGCATCCGCGGCGGGCGCGCCGGGCAGTATCCGCTGCGCTATGGGCTTGAGCAATCGCAGAACATCATGACCGTGCAGATCGGCATGACGGCGGGGATGCCCAATGTCGTCAAGGCGGTGGAGAAGCTCGGCATCGGCAAGTTCGACCCCTATCCCTCGACCGCGCTGGGGGCGGGGGAGACCACGCTGTCGAAGATGGTCGCCGCCTATGCCGCGCTCGCCAATCACGGGCGCCTCAATACGCCGACGGTGATCGACTACGTGCAGGATCGCCGCGGCAAGGTGCTGTGGCGCGCCGACACCCGCGACTGCCGCGGCTGCAACATGGCGAAGTGGGACGGCAAGCCGATGCCGCGCTTCGGGATCAAGGGCACGCAGGCGATGGACGCGCGCACCGCGTTTCAGGTAATGCACATGCTGCGCGGCGCGGTCAGTCGCGGGACGGCGACCGTGCTCAATCCGCTCGGCCTGCCGCTGTTCGGCAAGACCGGCACCACCACCGGCCCCAAGGACGTGTGGTTCATCGGCGGCACCCAGCAAATCGTGGCCGGGGCTTACGTCGGCTTCGACCAGCCGCGCAACATGGGCGGCTATGCCTATGGCGGCACGATCTCCGCGCCGATCATCAGGAGCCTGATCGAGAAGACGCGGGCCAAGTGGTCAGACCTCCCGCCCGTCGCGCCGCAGGGCGTGCGGATGGTGCGGGTCGACCGGCGCACCGGCAAGCGCGTGTTCGATGGCTGGCCGACCGACGATCCCAAGTCCGCGATCATCTGGGAAGCCTTCAAGCCCGACACCGAGCCCGAGCGCTACACCCGCCAGGACGAGATCGCCGCGCGCCGCAACGAGATCCTCGCGCTGATCCGCGCCGGTCGCCAGAATGCCGACAGCGCGGTGGTCGAGGACAACCCCGACCAGCCGGTCGATTTCGTCGAGGAACAGGGCGGGGTGTACTGACGCCCGCCCGCTTCTTGCGGGGAACCGTGCTTCACCTCGAAGGTTGCATTGCCATGACCAGAAAGCTTCTCATCATCGCCGCCGCCGCGCTTGCTGCTGCGGGCTTCGTCACTGCCGCCTCGGCTGAGCTTCCCGTCGGGCAGAAGGCTCCGGCCTTCACCACGCGTGCGGCGCTTGCGGGCAAGGAGTTCGGCTTCTCGCTCTCCGCCGCGCTGGCGAAGGGGCCGGTCGTGCTCTATTTCTACCCCAAGGCCTTCACCTCGGGCTGCACGCTGGAAGCCAATGCCTTTGCCGAGGCCATGCCCAAGTTCAAGGCCGCCGGCGCGAGCGTCGTCGGCATGTCGAACGACGATATCGAGACGCTCAAGCGCTTCAGCCGCGAGGAATGCCGCGATGCCTTCCCGGTCGGTGTGGCCGGGCCGGGCGTTATCAAGGGCTATGACGTGGCGATGGGCAATTCCGGGCTCACCACCCGCACCTCCTATGTGATCGCTTCCGACGGGCGGATTGTCGCGGTGCATTCCAACGCCGATTACCGCGGCCATGTCGAAAAGACCCTCGCAGCGGTGCGGGCGCTCAAGAAATAGGCGGGAAGGCGCAGCCACCGCGCCGCTTTACAATCGCGCGCCCGACGCTAAGCGGGGCCGGTTTTCGCCTATCTTGAAGGATTACCCATGCGGGCCGAGGCCCAAGCCTATATCAACCGGATCGAAGCGGCGCTGGCGCTGGTGCGCCTGTCGCTCGACTGGGAACGCGCGCTGCGGCGCCTCGATGAACTCAACGCCCGGGTTCAGGACCCCAATCTGTGGGACAATCCCAAGCAGGCGCAGGCGATCAGCCGCGAGCAGAAGTCGCTGGAAAACGCGGTGAACACCGTCAACGAGATCTCCGCCGAGATGCGCGATGCGGTCGAATTCATCGAAATGGGCGAGGCCGAGGGCGAAGAAGCGATCGTCGATGACGGTCTCGCCACGCTTGCCGCGCTGGCAGAGCGCGCCGATGCCGACAAGGTGCAGGCGCTGCTGTCGGGCGAGGCGGACGGCAACGACACCTATCTCGAAATCCATGCCGGCGCGGGCGGCACCGAGAGCCAGGACTGGGCCGAGATGCTGTTGCGCATGTACGCCCGCTGGGCCGAGCGGCGCGGCTTCAAGGTCGATACGGTCGAATATCAGGCGGGCG